>Ga0214929_100065_pt1 | contig 77711 bp, 70 predicted proteins | sample Stichaenrichm17X_FD_168613 | JGI IMG/M metagenome (GOLD analysis project Ga0214929, IMG submission 168613) | Xylose enriched microbial communities from anaerobic bioreactor in Madison, Wisconsin, United States - 17X | ecosystem: Engineered > Bioreactor > Anaerobic > Unclassified | place: USA... | reverse complement strand
AAGAGATCGAGGTCCCAAGGCGCAAGCATCACGCGATCCCCCGCCGTCAGGAACAATGTCCCATATCCGGTTGCCCGTAATACAGGACTAAAGTCGCCGGGAGGCGACGATTAAGAGGATAAGAGGACGCCATGGCTGCCGAGGACTTTGAGCTGACCGGCAAGGACGTTTTGCGCATTGCGGAGCTGGGCGGCATGCCCATCGGGGACGAGGACTCGTCCTTCTCCCCCGAGGACGCGAGCGACGAAGCGGAGGCCGCATTTGATTCCGATGTGGTGGACGTGGACACGCTCCTGAGGCAGATGGCGGACGCAGCGCTCGATTCCGATGAGGACGAGTTTGCCAGGTTCATGAGCGAGAACAAGGGCACCGTGGCGAGGGCCGCGGACGACCCGCGCGTGCCGGAGATGGTGGAGTTGGGGTATCGCTTTGGCATCTCGCGCGGGAGCGCTGCGTGCATGAACGACCTGGGTGCGTACCACTACATGGGCGGCGTCCTGGAGCAGGATTACCAGAAGGCGCGAGATCTGTACCAGATGGCTGCCGATCGCGGCTGCCAGCAGTCCATCATCAACCTGGGCTATATCTTTGAGTACGGTCGCACGGGCGAGCCCGACTATGGGCGCGCCTACCAGTGCTACGCGCTGGCCGCGGCGCTGGAGCCCTCGTGGGAGGCAAGCTACAAGCTGGGCGACATGTACTCGCGCGGGCGCAGCGTGGAGCGCAACCTTGCGCGTGCCTGCCTGCTGTGGGAGCGGAGCCTTGACCTGGCGAAGGGCATCGTGCAGATTGCTCAGCCGGCCATCCGCATCGCGCAGCTCCTGGTGAGCCCGGACTGCGCCAAGTGGGGCATCGAGCCCGATCCGCTGCGGGCGCTCATGCTCTTTCAGCAGGCGGAGGTGGGCCTGCGCCTGGACATCGCGGACGGCCAGACGTACTACCGCAGGCGCCTGCAGCAGGCGATCGACGGGCAACGGCAGGCTCGCGAGCTTGTGGAAGAGAACGGGCTGGAGTAGGCCGTCCTTCTCGCCCGCGTGCGGATCCCTTTCAGGCGCTGCGGAGTGATGACCGATGTGCTAGGCACCAAGCAGCGCCGCGGGCAGGACGTACACGCCGTCGTCGCGCCGGTACGCCAGAGAGCCACGGCCCACGATAACAGCCAGGAATGCGGGCTCGGCATTGTGCGTGGCTCCGTTGGCGAGCATCTTTTTGCGGAGAGACAGGAGGTTGTGGGCAGCCTCGTCCGCCTTGACGTCGCTTAGCTTTACCTCAATGCCAGCCCAGCGACCATTGCGCTCCATTATTGCGTCGACCTCAAGACCCTTCTCATCCCTGTAGTAGTAGAGGCCGTTGCCAAGCCCGGGATACGTCGAAAGGAAAACGCGCAGGTCACGCACGACGAGGTTCTCGAAGAGCAGCCCAAGCGTCTGCATGTCGCCGAGCAGGCGCTGCGGCGTTGCGCCCAGAAGTGCAGCGGCAAGTGACGGGTCGCAGAAATAGCGCTTTGGCTTGATGCGGACGCGCGCTTTCCCGCGCACGGGCGGCTCCCACCCGCGCAGCTCCTCCGTTAGGTGCAGGCGGTCGAACAGCTCGAGGTAGGAGGCTATGGTCTGAGTGGTTGGAGACTCCTCCCCCAATCCCATGTCACGTCCGAGCGTCTTGTAGGTTGCGGACTGGCTCTCGTTCATGGCGAGCGCGCGCATGAGGGAAAATGCGACGTCGGGCGAGCGGTGCTCCTCGATAACGTTCACGTCCAGGACCGAGCTCACGTACTGCGACGCAGTCTCAAACGCGACTTCGTCAGGCATCCCAAGGTTGGCAGGCCAGCCACCACGACAGCACCAGCGAGCGACGTCTTCCAGACCAGAGTCCCTGCGGGCGGGAACGAGGTCGTCGCCGTCAAACAGCTTGCCCAGCGAGACCTTGGGCTCGGCGTCGCCGGATTCGCACAGCGCCATGGGTCGCATCTTAAGCCGGGCAATCCTGCCCGTACCAGAGTGGGTCACCTTCTGGCGATTGGACTCGCCCAAGGTCGTCGAGCCTGTCAGCAGCAACAAGCCACGCTGGTTACCAGACTGGTCCACGCGACGTCTAACGGCATCCCAAACCTCGGGAACCTCCTGCCACTCGTCCACCAGGTGTGGTGTATCCCCAACCAATGCGAGCATGGGATCCATCTGAGCTGCCTCACGCTGGGACGGATCGTCCAGGCGCGAGATGCTGGCGCTGCGCGACATGGCAGTCCAAGTCTTTCCGCACCACTTGGGCCCATTGATCTCAACGCAGCCGAACGCCCTCATAAGGGCATCCAGCCGGCCCTCGACAAGACGAGGTTGATAGCCCTTTGGGGTAAGTACAGTCTTGTTGGAAGAATCCGATGACGCCACTTTCGACACCCCATTTCAACTGGCAAATTGCTTGTCATTCATTAAAATACGCCTTTCTCATTCACTATTTTACGCCATTCTCATTTAACGTTTTACGCCAATTCCATTAGTGAAAATACGCCAGATAAGACTCGCGTTGGCTCGCTCGCTCAATCTGGAATGAGGTGAAGGGGGGTATGCGAGAATCGGGTCGGACTTTCCTTGCCACTCGTGCAATTTGGAGGGGCTTGTGTGTGTTTCCGAGGCGCCAGAGCAAGCTGGCATCCCTCCCAAGACGCTCAGAGGCCTCCCCCTGATAGCCGTTGATGGGGTTTGCGGGCATTCCTCCAAGCTCAATCGACGTGACAAGTCGAGCAGATACCCCTTGGGGGTAAGTCAAAACACACATAACCCCATGTCAATTGCACGCGACATAGAATTTACCCGCTCGGCTACGTAGCTCGTCAGTTCTCGAATAGACTCGCTTGCACGGTATCCCAAATTCATCCTCTATCGTGATGAAGCGACCAGAATAGAAGACAGCCGGAAGACATCAGATAAAATCAAACGTACTGCCCAACGAGAGGGAGGACAATGAATCTACGAGCGGACATCGTCGAGAGTATTCAAGCTCTTGCACGGCAAGACGGAGTAGCGCGCGTTCTCCTCTTCGGATCTCGTGCACGCGGCGATAACCGAGAGCGCAGCGACATCGATCTAGCTGCAAGTGGTGGCGATATCGCCGCATTCGCCCTAGATATAGACGAGGAGACCCCAACACTTTTGCAGTTTGACGTTGTCGATCTCGATGGGATAGTGCAGCCTGAGCTCCTAGCAGAGATTCGAAAGGATGGCGTAGTGCTGTATGAGCGAAAAGAAGCGTGAGAACTTCTCGAAGGCGTTAAGAAACCTCGAGCAGTCACAGCACTACCAGCCTCCCTATGATGCTGTGACAGAAGCAGGCTTAGTGGCGCTTTTCCAAGTCTGCATGGAGCAGTCCTGGAAAGCTATGAAGGCCACTCTTGAGGAGCAGGGGTTCAGCGAAGCCCAGACCGGTTCGCCCAGAAAGGTTATCAAGTGCGCTTACAGCGCAGGCATGATTGACGACGAGAAGGGTTGGCTCGACGCACTTGAGGCAAGAAACCTCGTCACACATAGCTATGACGAAAGCGTTGCATTGAAGCTCATAGGGCTCACGCGGACGAGGTTCATTCCACTGTTCCAGCAGCTAGAGGCAAGGCTACAGAGCGACTGGGCACTGTAGGGACGGCGTACCTGCTACACCCAAGTCCACTACTGGTCCTCCTTCTCCTGGGGAAGCACACCGCGGGAAGCCATGACCAGGAGCACGACGCACAGCACGATGGTGGGAATGCAGGCCAGAATGCCAAGCGTCGCGGGTCCCAGCAGGCCCAGCCGCCCGCTTTGCGAGAAGTACAGCCCCGTGCCCGCGACCGCGTTGATCGCACCGTGCGCGAGTGCGCTTGCCCACACGCTGTCCGTCGCATCCCTCAACACGCAGAGCAGCGTGCCGAACGCGACGCAGAACGCGACCATGCACAGGATGCCGAGCGCAGGAAAGCCCAGGTAGCTGGTGCCATAGTTGTAACCCATGGCGATGACGGGCGCGTGCCACGCACCCCAGATGGCGCCCGTCGCGATCACGGCGGCGGGACGGCTCAAGCGCTCGCGCAGCTCAGGGTATAGGAAGCCGCGCCAGCCAGCCTCCTCCCCCACGGCAAGGAGCATGTTGAGGAACGGCGCCACGAGCGCGGCAAACGCCAGCTGCGCAACCAGGACGAGCGGCGCCTGCGAGGCAGTGACGCCCAGCTGCGCTTGGACGGCGGCCATGTACCTGCTGGCAGAGGGGTCGAAGTCCCCCGGCACAAGCAGGAAGTACACGACGGCGCCCAGAGCCGTGAGCACGCTCGGGGCGAGAAGAGCCACCACGTACCAGCGCACGTTGCCTCGGACGCGTGGCCGCCAGCCAATCGAGGCGCCGCCACCCGTAACCGCCCGCGTGATGAGCGCCGACGCAAGCGGCGCAAACATGCAGAGCGAAAGCGTGATCGACCATGCCAGAAGCGACTGATCAACACGCCAGCCCGTGGTTGAACCCAGCACCAACTGGGGAACCCACGTAAAGACAAACGCCAACAACACAAAAAGAAGCACCCTGGTTCCAGGTTTCCACGCGCGCATGGGCAGTCCCCTTACGACGACGTTACGCCATCCATGTCCCCCCATGCTACACCAACGGCGGCCTGCGCGTCCGTATGGAGCGGACGTGAAGAAGGCACCGTGCTCTTCTCGCCTGCGTGACTTAATACCCCTTAGGGGTATAGTCACAACCGACCAATATATACCCCATAGGGGTATGACATACGGGAGGGGACATGGCAGACAACATTCTGGAGGTGCGCGACCTCCGCAAGACTTACCCGCGCAAGGGCGGCGGCGGGTTTGAGGCCGTGTGCGGCATCAGCTTTGACGTCCCACGCGGGGAGGTGTTTGGCTTCCTGGGGCCCAACGGCGCCGACAAGTCCACCACCATCAAGATGCTGACCACGCAGCTCGAGTCGTCGGGCGGGCAGATCCTGCTGGACGGGCGCTCCGTGACGGACGACCCCGTTGGCGCCCGCGCGGAGATCGGCGTCGTGGCGCAGCACAACAACCTGGACCGCGGGCTCACGGCGCGCGAGAACCTCATCTACCACGCCCGCTACTTTGGCATGGGCCGCCGCGAAGCCAACCGCAAGGCAGACGAGTACCTGGAGAAGTTTGGCCTGGCAGACCGCCAGAACGACTACGTGCGCACCTACTCCGGCGGCATGGCGCAGCGCCTCAAGATCGCACGCGCCATGATGCACACGCCCAAGATCCTCTTTCTGGACGAGCCCACGACCGGCCTCGACCCCAACTACCGCGAGATCCTGTGGCGCGAGATGCTTGCCCTCAACCGCGAGGCCGGCACCACGATCTTCCTCACCACGCACTACATGGAGGAGCCAGAGCGCCTGGCGCAGCACATGGCCATCGTCAACCACGGGCAGATAGTCGCAAGTGGCACGTCCGCGGAGCTCAAGGCGCTCGTGCCCACCTCCACCATCGTCACGATGCGCCTCTCACGCATGGACGAGGACGTCCGCCGCGCCGCGGAGCGCCTGCCTCGCGTCACGCACGCAAAGCTGCAGGACGGCACGCTCGCGCTCTACATCGACGCGCCCAAGCCGGACTTTGACCGGCTCTTCCGCTGGACGGAGGAGCAGGGCCTCGCCGTTTCAGACATGAGCCTCAAGCAGACCACGCTGGATGACGTATTTGTCTACCTCACCGGAAAGGGGATGAGCCAGAATGACTAACGCTGGCGAGAAGAACAACGCCACGGCTCGCAGCGGCCGCCTTGCGAGGCAGGCGTTTTGGGCCATGGTACAGCGCGACCTCCTGATCCAGGCTCGCGACGCATGGGAGTTCGTGTTCCGCGTGGCGATGCTGCCCTTCATCCTGATCCTCACGTACGGCTTCATGCTGCCCACGCTCGGCGTGCTGCCCAAGAGCTTTCCCTCGCAGATGTTTGCAGGCATGGTGGGCATGAGCATGCTCATCACGGGCATACACGGCACGGCCGTCCCCTTCACCATGGATTTCAACAACATGCACGAGATAGAGGATCGTCTGCAGGCGCCCGTCTCGTCCACCGTGGTCGGCCTCTCCAAGATGCTCGTGGGCATCATCGAGTCGTTCGTGGGCGGGCTCATCGTGCTGCCCATCTCGCTCATCTTCATGGGCAGCCGCATCGACGTGACCATGGGCGCGGGCGGCATCCTTCCGCTCGTCCTGGTGCTGGTGCTTATCTCCCTCGCGTCCGCGGCACTCGGCCTCTTGGTCGGCACCATCGTCAAGCCCAACCAGATAGCCGCAATGTTCCCCGGCTTCCTGATGCCGGTCGTCTTCCTGGGAGCCATCTTCTTCTCGTGGCAGAGCCTCTCCGCCATCCCCGTGCTGCAGACAATCGTGCTGGTCAACCCGCTCGTCTACGCAAACGAGGCGCTGCGCGCCATCCTCACGCCGCAGATCGCGCACATGCCGCTGGTCTGGAGCGTCCTCGGCCTGGTGGCGGCCATCGTGATCATGGGCGGCCTCGGCTTCAGGCGCTTCCACCGCATGGTTGTGGGACAGAAGGCCTAGCCACCACGCTTGCGGCAGACTTCCGCAAGTAAGCCAGCCGGCGCCCACCCCAGGGGGCGCCACCGTAAACTGTCCAAGGTCTACCCAAGCTTAACGCGCCTACACGAGGGCGAGAAGGTCCTCCGGCCTTTGCAGCACATACCTCTCGCCCCCGTAGGTGCGCTGGGCGCCCCAGCCCGCCAGGGCGAAGTCGACCCCCGCGGAGGTCGCGCAGCGCACATCGTACTCGGCGTCGCCCACGTAGAGCGCCCGCTCCGCCGCGACGCCAGCACGGCGCAGGCACTCAAGCAGCGGGTCGGGCTCCGGCTTGTGGCGCTCCGTGTCCTCCACCAGGACGATGTGATCAAAGAGGTCGTCGATCCCCAGTGGCGAGATCTGCTCCGCGTACTCGTGTCGGGCGCGCGAGCTTGCGACGCCGGTGCCGATGCCGCGACGGTGCAGCTCCTCAATGGTGGAGCGGATGCCCGGGTACACCGTGTTAGACGCGGCCTCCCGCTCCGCGAGCTGCTCCCAGCGCCTGCCAGCCCGCTCGGCCTCCTCCGGCTGCTCGAACCCCAGCTGCCTGAGCGCGGGGCCATCCGGCAGGCCCAGCGTGAAGCGCAGGTCCTCGAGCTCGTAGCGCCTGCCCGTAAGCTCGAGCAGCGTCTGCTGCAGCGACACGAGGTTGGCCCGCTCGGAATCGACCAGCGTACCGTCCACGTCGAACACGACGTACTCATAGCGTTTGTCTGCAGCTGCCATGCGACCCCCAGCCACGCGCGAACCGTCCGAACGACCCTAGCCTACCGCAGGGGCGGCGGCCATGGGGGCACGTTCTTCTCGCCCGCCGCGGTGGCTCGCCCAAGGCTACAATCGGGACATCGGCGCACCGGCACGTGCGCTGGCACGTCCCCTGGGGAGAAGAACGATGAGCCTCGACATGCACGTCCAACCAACCACACCCGCCGGCCGGCAGGCAGCCGGTCCGGAGCCCGACCCCGCCTGGCGCCACTGGCGCACGACGCCGTTTCAGCTGGTGCTGGAGGGCGGCGCCATGCGGGGCATGTTCACCTGCGGCGTGGTCGATTTCCTGCTTGACCACGGCCTGCTGGCCGAGTCCGTGGTGGGCGTGTCGATTGGGGCTTCGTGCGGTTTCAGCTACGCGTCGGGCGTGGCCGGCCAGACGGCCCGCATGATCGTTTCGTACCGGGACGACTGGCGCTTCATGTCCGTGCGCTCCAAGCTGCGCTGCGGCGACTACGTGGGCGGCGAGTTCATCTTCGACACGATTCCCTACCGGCTCGAGCGAATCCCCACCTGGCTGTACTCGCAGTCGCCCATGCGGCTCGTCAGCGTCGCGACCGACATCGAGACCGGCAAGCCCGACTACCACGAGCTCGCCAAGGGCAGGGGCCACGCGACCGAGGCCCGCTACCTCATGGCGAGTGCGGCGCTGCCCTGCGCCAACCGTCCCGTGGACGTGGACGGAAAGCTCCTGCTTGACGGCGGCATCGCGCGCCCCGTCCCCTTTGCCTACGGGCGCGAGCGCTACCGCGGCCGCCAGGTCGTGGTGCTCACGCGTCCCCGCGGCTACCGCCCCGACCCGGACGACCCGGCCGTGCCCATCGTGCGCATGCGCTACCCCGCGCACCCCGCGCTGGGGCGCGCCATGGCCGCCCGCTCCGCGGAGTACGCGGACGAGCTTGACCAGCTGGAGCGCCTGCACGACGCGGGCGAGCTCCTCTGTATCTGGCCCGAGGAGCCCATCGCCGCGCGTATGTCCGAGCGCGACCCAGAGCGCCTCCTGGCTGCCTACGAGCAGGGGCTCCGGGCCGCGTCGAATGTCTGGCCAAGGCTGGTCGCGTTCCTGGGTGTGAGCTAGACGCTGGCACCGCCGGCGTCCGCATCGCCGTCCGCGCTGGACGCATCGCCGTCCGGGCGATGGCGGCGCGCCCTTCTCGCCCTGTGGACGCGAGGCTTTGACTTCTCTATCAGGGCCCGGAACTCGGGCGAGTCCGGGTCCGTGCCGTCGGGGCTCATCACGTGGAGGCAGCCGCGCAGCTCGGGCAGGCTGAAGTTCTGCCAGCGCATGCCCGGGTCCGTGGGCGCCCATTGCGCCAGCCTCCGCCACGAGGCCAGGTCCGCGCGACTGAACTCGTGGTCGTAGTGGCCGGTCAGGATTGCGTCCACGGGCAGCCCCGCCATGCGCTCGAGCGTTCTTTCCCACTCAGCGATCGAGGTCGAGTCGTCGTAGAACAGCGTCATGCACGGGGTCACCGCGTCGCCACTGAGCAGCACGCGCTCCCCCACGACCACGTAACCCATCGACCCCAGCGTGTGTCCCGGCAGCGACACGGCCCGCAAGCGCTCGCCGCCCAGGTCGAGCTCCATGCCCTCACTCACGTGCCAGGTCTGCGGTCGCGCACCGCGCTCGGTTGAGAAGAACGTGCCCTCGGGAAGGTCGTACTTCTCACTTAGCTGCACCTGGATGCGCTTGTTGAATGACTCCTCCTGCTCCCAGAATCCGTCGTCGGTCGCGCTTATGCCGGCGGACTCGAACAGGTACGCGCCAGCCACGTGGTCGTGGTGGTGGTGCGTCAGGAGCACGGTCACGGGCAGGTCCGTGATGCGCTCCACGGCCGAGCGCAGGTCGCCCACGCCCTCCATGGTGTCGACCAGCGCGGCGCGCTCGCTTCCCACCACGAGGTAGCAGCGGTTTCCCGCGATGTCCGCGAGCCGCCACACATGCTCGCGAACCTGCCTCGATCGAATGGCTGCCTCCATCGCACTTCCCTTCCGGCGCGGTGCGCTTGCCCCTACGCCGCCCTCGGCGCGGGGTCGTTCATGACCTTGCGGGCAAGGCCCTCGATCCTGCCCTGCAGCAGGAACGTCACCACGTAGCAGGCCACCCACACGGGGACGATGTTCTGCAGGAACCCGAAGAGCGACGCGACGAGCGGCGCCCCGCCCAGGACGCACGCGTCGAGTGCGCCCACCAGGTAGCAGAGCACGACGGCGTAGACCGTGTTGATGGGCACGTTCACGAGCGCGCCGAACTTGGCCCCGTCCTCGGGCTTGGCGTGCTTCATCGCCCAGCGCACGCCCTTCTCCGGCAGCGACGGCACCATGCCGATGATGGTCGCGACGCACCAGGCAAAGACGAAGTTGATCCAGAACATGGGCCAGATCCAACCCTGGCCGGCCGGGGCCTGGGCGGTGTGGAACACGTAGAGCGCAAGCCACTCGCACAGGGTACACAGTACGAGCGCGGTGCAGAGGTTCAGGAGCGCGGCCTTCACGAACCGCGTCGACGTCTTCATGGGCATGATGGTTTCCTTCCTGATAGCTTTGCTTCCCGCTTACCGGCGCGGGTGCAACACCCGCGCATTACCGCAGCTAGATTGCGTGTTTGGGTACATGACGTCCCAACCTCGGCACATGCCACGCGCGCGAGCGAGCCATGAGCGCACGCGGCATGCCGATGGGACCAATGCTCACGGGGCGAGAAGGACGCACCGTCCTTCTCGCCCGCGTTAGCCAGGTGACGGGCCAACGCGCCCGCACCTTCCTACCTGTGGATGTACTCCCCCGCCTGGTAGCGCGGCGGGACGACGGGCACCTCGATCCAGGAGGCGTGCTCCCCGCCCGTGTGCACGTTGTGCGTGCCGTGGTTGTCCGTGTCCCAGGACAGCGGCTCGAACCAGCCGTCACGGATGTACCTTCCGGATATCTGCACGCGGAAGCGCTCGCCCTTGTGGTACACGCGGGAGGTGGGGACGATCGCGATGTCGACCGCGCGGACCTCTCCGTCCTCGAGCTTGTGCGTGTCCGTCATGGTGTAGACGGGCGTGTGCTTCTTGGTGAGCTTGGCGTCCACGGTCGCGCGGCTGACGCGGCACTTGCCCCACGCGCCGGGGTGCGGCTCGTCGAGCGTGAGCCAGGGCACCCATGTGCCGTCGGCCGCGGCCTTCTGGACGTTGACGAAGAGGTCCATGTCGTCGTAGCCGTCGCAGCTCACAAACAGGTGCAGGCTCATGTAGCCCGTGACCTCCACGTCCTCGGGGAGCGTGAGGTCAAAGTCCAGCTCCTCGGTCGCCGGGTCGTAGGACGCCTTGCCCTCGGCCGCGGGCGCCTCCGTCGCGAGCTCGAAGCACTTTGCGGGGTGATCGAGCTCAACGCAGTCCTTGGGCGTGGCCGCGTCCAGGTAGAGCTTCTTGTACACGGTGCGCTTGATGGGCCAGGCCTTCTCGGGGCGCTTCTCCTGGTAGTCCACGTCGTAGCCGTCCATCACGTCCAGACGGACGCGCGGCATCATCTCCCAGCCGTTGTGGATGCCCTTGAGGTAGCGATCGTAGTAGTGGCGCAGCTCCTCCAGGTTCTGGGGGTTGTAGGTGTCCGGCCACTCGAAGTCGCGGTGCACGCGGAGCCACTTGAGGTGGCTGCGGCAGCGGCGCCACGCGTTGAACGAGCCCGGCAGGTGGAAGTGCGACCAGCCGGCCGTCTGGTACACGGGGACCTTGACCTTCTTGAAGTCCGCGCGCTTGTCGTTCCAGTACGCGTTCATGTCCGGGTACATCTTGGCCATGGAGACCTGGTCGTCCACGCCGTTGGGACCCGTCACCTGTGCCGCGATGAACTTGTTGAAGCTCAGCGCGGGGACGCCGCCCTCGAAGAAGCTCTCGCGGTACAGGTCGGTTGTGCACTCCCACGGCGCGATGCACGCGAGGTGGGGCGGCTGCTCCGCGGCGATGCCCCACTGGTGCATGGCGACGCCAGAGTTGCCGCTCATGCCGACCTTGCCGTTGGACCACGGCTGAGCCGCGACCCACTCCACAAAGTCGTAGCCGTCCTCGCGGTCCTGGTGCGTGAACATGTGGACGGAGCCCTCGGAGTGGCCGGCGCCGCGCACGTCCACGTTGGCGACGGCGTAGCCCTGGTAGCACCAGTACAGCGGGTCCGGGCTCTCGAACTTCGCGCACTTGGACACGGTCATGGGAGGCACGCCCATGATCTGCCACTCGCTCATGCCGTCGCCCGGGCGCTTGCCAAACCAAGACCACGACACGATGGTCGGGACCTTCTCCACGTCCTCGGGACGATAGATGTCGCAGTAGATCTTGGTGCCGTCGCGCAGCACGACCTCCTGGTCCTGCATGCAGATGACGCCGTCCGCGGCCTCGTAGGTGTGCGGGTTGAACGGCGGGCAGAAGCCCTGGCCCATGCGCGCCATCGGGTCGTCGGACGCGGAGAGGTCGACCTCGGCCTGGTTGTCGTTGGGCTGGCGGGCCACGCGGTACGCCGCCATGAACTCGTCCTCACCAAACTGCTCGCGGTGCAGGAAGATGTAGCCCTCGGTGTCAGGGTCCCAGTAGATGGGGCACTCGTCCTCGTCAAACTTTGCGCACTCGCCCGTCATCTGGATGAGGTCGTGCAGCTTCTTGTCCTTTACCGGCACCCACTCGGCCGGGATCCTGGGCTCTACGAACATGCGCGCCCCCTACTCGTCCAGGAGGTCGCAGACGAAGTCCGTGGCCTGGCCAAAGGTCTCGCAGCGGCGGAACTTCATGAACGGCACCTCGATGTCGAGCTCGTCCTCGAGGTAGGTGGTGAGCTGGGACACCTGGACGCTCTTGATGCCGAGGTCCGCGAACTTGGTGTCCTCGGTGAACTCCGACGGGTCCTTCCCGAACAGCTGGCTTGCGCGCTTGGTGAGCGCGTCCCACACTTCCTGACGATCCTCGTCCATGGCAAACCCCTTTCAGACGTCCTATCTGTCATGAAAGAGTCTCGCCAAAGGTCGCGGCGCGCGACATGGCACCAAGTTCAAATACTTACCAGGCCGCCACGGGGCTTTTGTGCACCAGTGCAACGGACATTGGCGCACGGCGGACGGCACGGGACGAGCGAGGGCGAACCACTTGAGCGCTGCCGGGCGCGACGGGGTACGGTGGCGCGGTGGGTGACGGTTCCCATGCGCCACGCATGGATACCGTGAAAAAGCGATGCATGGATTCCGTTTCCCATGCGTTTGGACTGACGGTTCCCTTGCGTGGCGCATGGGAAGCGGTCGAAAGACGGCCGCTTTCGGCCCGAACGCAAGGATTCCGCCCTTGCCAACACATGGCAAACGGAATCCTTGCGTGCCGAAATCGCGGTTCCTATGCGTCACGCATGGGAACCGAGTGGGCCGACGCGAGGGGGAAGGTCCTCCCGCGCCGCCGCGGTCACAAGCGCAGATTCCGTCAGACGGCCAAGCGCAGGAACCGATTTCTGCGCTTATGTGATTGACGGTTTCTGCGCTTGCCACCTGTCAGGCCATGCCTTGCGAGGAAACCGAAGAACGCACAAGCGAGGATTCCGTTATCCTCGCGTCGGCCACCGGCCGGGACCGCGCGGCAGCACGTTTCGGCCCCAAATGTCCCGCGGTTTCCTCGCGCCGCGCGAGGAAACCGCCAGTGGCGTCAACAAAACTCGAACCGCTAAGCGAGGATAACGGTTTCCTCGCTTGCCCAAACGACGGTTTCCTCGCATCCGGGCGGAAGTCGCGCCGCTCCGACGCCCCTACGCCATCCTGGGCGCGGGATCGTTCGTGATGCCGCGCGCCACGCCCTCGACCGGGCCCTGCAGGAAGAGCGTCACCACGTAGCAGGCCACCCACACGGGGACGATGTTCTGCAGGAAGCCGAAGACGGACGCGACGAGCGGCGCCCCGCCCAGGACGCACGCGTCGAGCGCGCCCACCAGGTAGCACAGGACGACGGCGTAGACCGTGTTGATCGGCACGTTCACGAGCGCGCCGAACCTGAGGCCGTCCTCGGGCCTCGCGCGCTTCAGGGCCCAGCGCACGCCCTTCTCCGGCAGCGCCGGCACCATGCCGATGACGGTCGCGACGCACCAGGCGAACGCGAAGTTGATGAAGAACATGGGCCAGATCCAGCCCTGGCCGGCTGGTGCCTGGGCCGTGTGGAACACGTAGAGCGCCAGCCACTCGCACAGGGTGCAGAGCACGAGCGCGGTCACGAGGTTCAGGAGCGCGGCCTTCACGAACCGCGTCGACGTCTTCATGGGCATGATGGTTTCCTTTCCAAATGGTGCACCTCCCGCCTCGGCGCCGAAGCGGCGACCCGTACCCGGGCAACAGCCCAGGCTGCGCGCGTGGGCGAGCCGTCACGCGCGCATCATCACAAGCGGGGCGAGAAGAACGACGCGTCCTTCTCCCCGCCTCATGCCAAACGAGGCCGGCGGCGAGCCGCAGGCAGCCTAGCCGCGGGCAGCCCGGCCGCCGGCCGCAAGCTAGCTGCTAGACCGTGGGGAACTTGAGCGCGCGCAGCTCCGCGTACTCGTCCTTGATCGTGTCGCGCTTCTGCATGAACTCGATGCGGGTCTTGATGATCTCGTTCAGGTGCTCGGCGCGCGCCTTGTCGTCGTTGCGGTCGCGAATGAGGCCGTTGTCGGCAATCTGCAGGCGGGGCTTGCCGTTCTCGTCGGTCACCAGGTCGCCGCCGGCGCCGCACACCGCGCACTCCCACGGGAACTCGATGCCGTCCCAGTGCGGGTCGCCGGGGTACACCAGGCTGGAGTGGCAGTTGGGGCACACGCCGTCGTCCGGGTCACCCAGCCAGGTGCGCTGCTCAACGGGCGTCTCCATAGCCTGCCAGATGTTGTCCGCCATCGTGCGCACGCGCTCCATCTGCTCCGGGAAGGTGAGGACGGAGCCCGGGCGCGCGGAGCGCTGGATCATGTAGCGGTCCACGACCTGCATCGACATGGTGAACATGGTGGCCTGCAGGCTCTCGAGCGAAAGCGTCTGCCAGTCGTGCATGGAGCCGCCCACCGCGATGAGGCCGGCCACGGTGTGCGGGTTCTCCTTCACCACGCCGATTGAGAGCAAAAAGCTCAGCTCGTACGCCAGGAAGCGCTGCGCAAAGCGCGTGTAGAGCGAGCTGGGCTGCAGGTCGTACGTGGGGACGGCGATCAGCACGCCGTTGCAGGTGTGCAGCTCGGTCACGAGCCTGTCCACGTCGTCCTTCTCCTTGAGGACGCAGCCCTTGTACTCCTTGGTGGGGTCCTGCGCGATGGCGCCCATCTGCATGGTGCAGCCCTCGCAGCCCGTGCACGGCAGGATGTTGTAGTCAAATAGGTTGACGAGCTCTACCTCCGCGCCCTTTTCCTGCAGGCGCGCGAGCGCCGCCTTGAGCGCGACCTCGCCGTTGCCGTCATGCATGCCAGCGCAGATGCCCATCACCTTGTGCTTGGCTGTGGTCTCTTCTGCCATCGTAAGCTCCTCTCGCCCTGGCGCCCCTTGCGCCATCTGTCGAGAAGAGCATGCGCCTTGGCCCGCGACCGCGCCATGCGTGCGCGCACAAGGCTTTTGCGGCCTTTGCCTGCAGCTTTGTGCGAGCAAACAGGGTGCATCGACGCCGCTGTGGCGCCCGCACAAGCGCGTCCCCGCCACGCATGTGCCGGCGGGGGCGCATGTGCCGATGGTGCCGCTACCCCTCGCGCGGGGGCTGCTCGAGCTGCTCGCGGGTGTGACGCACGCGCGGGGTGAAGAGCCCCAGGTACATGAGGACGCGGAAGCCCACCTGGATCTGGAACACGTCCTCGCCGCTCGAGAGGTCGACCCCCAGGATCTTGCGGATCGTGCCCAGGCGGTACAGCAGCGTGTTCTTGTGGAGCGAAAGCTGCGCCGCGGCTCGCGCGGTGGACTGGCCGTTCTGCAGGTAGCCAAAGAGCGTGTTCATGAGGTCGCCGTCGTGCTCCTCGTCATGGTCGAGCAGGTGGAGAAGTGCGGGCGGGCAGATGGCCAGCAGGTCGTCCGTGCGGTCCGTGCACTCCAGAAGCTTCATGTACGAGAAGCGGTCGTAGCGCAGCACGCGGCCCACCTCCAGGGAGTCGCTCGCGCGCTGCCCGTAGCGGATGGCGTCGTGCGCCTGCACGTAGTACAGGTGCACCTCCGCCAGCGACCCAAAGGCGTTCGATATGCCAAACAGGAGGTCGTTCAGCTCCGCCACGTCTGCCAGGCGGTCCAGCTCGTAGGGCGTCAGGTCGCCCGAGTCCTGCCGGCAGACGAGCATGACCAGCTGATTCTTGTGCTTGGTGTAGAGGCCGTGCGCCAGCAGCGGCTGCAGCTGGCCGGCCACGTTCTGCAGGTTGCCCACGTTTGCGAGCGGGTTCTTGGGAACGGCCACCACGATGCGCATCCACGGGAGCGGCTCGAAGTTGATGGCCGCGGCGCGGCGCTCGAGCGAGGTGGGGTCGGGACGCTCGTTTTCAAGCAGCGACGCCAGGAAGTACGAGCCCATCTGCCCGCGCGTGCTCAGGTACACGGGATTCTTCTGCAGCTCCTGCGCGACCACGCCCACCAGCGTGTTGAAGCAGCGCTCCTCGTCCGGACCGATGGTGCGGTCGCGCTCCACCATCATCACGTGCGCGATGCAGATGCCGTGCACCATGGCGGCGCCGACCAGCGTGTTCACGCCCAGGCGGTCGTTCCTGTGCACGCAGGGGCACACACTGCCGGCCAGGCTCTCGTCCAGCCGGCGCTCGTGGATGTAGGCGATACCCTTCTCGCTCACAAAGCCGGTCGCAAGCTCCTCGCGCATAACCGTGGCAAGGGTGGAGTCGTCGTCCGGCGCGATGTCAAAGTGCCGCGCCACGTAGCGAAAGTTGGCGTCGATCACGAGGATGGGGTTTCCCAGCACGCGCGCCGCCACGTCCACGATGTACTGCAGGCCACGGTCCGAGAAGAGCGCGGCAAGTATGCGCTCACGCCCGTGCTCGCCGCATCCCTCCGGGGACATGCCAGCCCCCGATGCCACGCTCTTCTCGTCCATTGGCCTACCCTCCTACGCGCGTACCTGCCGATTGATTAAATATATCATCGGCTGGAACCCGTTTGTCCCTAGTGGGTGGCAGCCTCGCGAGCGGCTGCCTGCGCCCGCTCCTCCGCCTCCTGCGCGGGGGTCAGCTTTGCGTAGTGGATCATGCCAAAGACGACCAGGACCGCGATGATAATGATGCCGAGGACGAACTTCTGGCTGATCTGCGCGCCGAAGGGTGCAGTGGCCGCCTCGAAGAAGAGCGGCGAGAGCGCCATGCCAAAGTTGGTGCCGGCCATGCCGATGGCAAGGTTGAAGGCGCGGCCCTCGTTTGTGCTGTTGCCTGCCGCGAAGTTGCCCTGCAGGGGCACGTAGGTCTCCTTGCCTAGGGACGTGATGAAGCCGGCGCAGCACAGGACGCCGAGCGAGGGCGCCACGAGCGTCAGCACGAGGCCAAGGATGGTGACGCACCATGCCATGGGCATCGCGCGGTTCTTGAACCGCTTGAAGAGCGGGCCCACAAGAAGTCCCGCAAAGATTCCGGCCACGGTCATGATCGTCGATGCCATGGCACTCTGCGCCGTGCCGCCAAAGCCGCGGGCGGACACAATCAGCGAGACGTTGGTCGAGAAGAGCTGGAAGCACAGCACGAAGATGAAGCTGATGAGCGTGATGAGCGCGACCTCGCGCGGCATGTTCTTGAGGACGTTGCCCTTGCGCTTGGGCTCGAGGTGACCCATGGGGAGGCAGATGAACTCGACGATGATGAAGGGGAGTTCGGCGGCGTAGGCGGCATAGGACATGTACCACTCGCTAGACCCCAGGATGCCGGAAAGGACCGTCCAGAGGATGCCGCCCAGCGCGACGAACGTGGAGTACACACCCATGATGGTGCCACGCTGCTGCCCCTCGAAGTAGTCGGCAATGAGCGCGTCGGTTCCGTTCTGGATGCCGCCGATGCCAATCCCGATGAAGACGGATGCCGCGAGCACCTGCCAGAGCGCGTCATGAAACGCCACGACCATCAGGCCGGCAACCATGATCAGGATGTGGCAGGCAAGCACCGTGTAACGCTTCTGCACGCGCGTTGCCAGCACTGACGACACGAACAGCGCCGAGAGGGCCATGCACAGCGGGATGATGCCGACGCACATCTGCACCGCGGCGATGTTGGCGTCGGGGAAGGTCTTGGCGATGGAAGACAGAATCGGCACCGGCACGAGCATGCCCATGATGCACATTGCGGCGGAATAGATGCCGACGATGTATTTGACCTGAGTCTTGTTCACTGGTAACACCATTCCTCTCTGTTAGTCGTGAAATCCCTGGAAGACGGGGACGCCCGTGTAGGTCTTGGGCTGCTCCTGTCCGCTCAGCACGCGCCGCGCGCCGGCGGCCATGGCCTCGAGCTCGAACTCGCCGGGGTATGCGGTGACCGGCGCGACCCAGCCGCAGGTGTCCCTCACGTGGTCTACGAGCTCCTGCGAGTGCGCCATGCCGCCGCCCAGGAGGATTCCGTCCACGTGCCCCGCGAGCACGCCCGCCATGGCGCAGATCGCCTTGGTGAGCTGGTAGAGAAGGGCGTCCCATGCGCGCTTGGCGGCCGCGTCCCCCGCGGCGGCGCGGTTCTGGACCTCGCGGGCGTCCGAGGTGCCGAGCAGGTCCACGAACCCGCCCGTCTTCATGCACATGCGGCGGATGTCGGCGGTGCTGCGGCCGGAGTCGATCAGGTCGAGCACCTCCACCACGGGAAGCGCGCCGCAGCGCGTGGGGGCCATCATGCCCTCGCCGCCAACGATGTCGTAGCCGTCAACCATGCGCCCGTTGTGGTGGGCGGAAACGGAGATGCCGCCGCCGATGTGGCAGACCACGAGGTCAAGCTCCTCGTAGGGGCGGCCGAGCGACGCCGCGTGGCGGATGGCCGTCTCCTTGAGGTTGAGCGCGTGCAGGTGCACGTGGCGGTAGACGCCCTTGACGCCGGTCACGCGTGCCAGGTCGCAGAGCTCGTCCGTGTCGGGCGGGTTCACCACGAAGGCCGGCTTGCCGTAGCGGGCGGCCAGCTCGTGGGCGATCTGCGGGCCAAGCTGGGCGGGGTGCTGCACGCCGTTTGCGCCGCGGCGGGCGTGGTCCAGAAGGACGTCGTTCACCTCGTAGGTGCCGCCCTCCACCGGCATGAGGCCGCCGCCGCGGCCCACGAACGCGTCCATGGTGGCGGGGTCGATGCCGGCCTCCGCCAGGGCGGAGTTGATCGTCTCCATGCGGTAGGGCATCTGGTCGGACACGCCCGCGAACGTGGCGAGGGTCGCGGCGTCGTGGTTGACGGTCTTCTGCAGCAGCGCCTGCTCGCCCTCGAACACGCCCACCTTGGTTGAGGTGGAGCCGGGATTGATGACCAGCACGCGAAAATCGTTCTTCTCCCCCATGGCTATGCCTCCTTCAGCGCGTGGGCGCGGACGCAGCTCATCACGACGTTGCCGACGATCTCGCTCACGGGAGCGGAGCGCGAGCAGTCGCACACGACCTTCTTGAAGCCCTGCAGGAAGGGGCCGTAGGCGTTGGCGTGCGCAAAGTTCTGCACGAGCTTGACGCCGATGTTGCCCACGTTGATGTCCGGCCAGACGATCACGTTGGCGCGACCGGCCACATCCGACGGGCGGTGCACCTTCTTGGCGGCCACGTCGGGACGGATGGCCGCGTCGAGCTGGAACTCGCCGTCGACCTTGAGGTTGGGCGCGAGCTCGTGCGCGGCCGCGACGGCGTCGCGCACCTTCTGCACCAGGTCACCCTCGCTGGAGCCGTCCGTGGAGTAGCTGAGCATGGCGACGCGCGGCTCCCAACCGGTGAGCGCGGCCACGGTGCCCGCGGACGTGACGGCAATCTGCGCGAGCTGCTGCGCGTTGGGGTTGACGCAGACGGCGGAGTCAGCGAAGCCGAGCAGGTTGCCCTCGCTCCCCTCCCAGCCCGGGATGTCGAAGATGCCCGCGGAGCTCACGGTGGTGACGCCGTCCGCGAGGCCGATGATCTTCTCGCCCGCGAGGATGACGTCGCCCGTGGAGCAGTCGATGCCACCAAAGCTCACGTCCACGTCGCCCGCGCGCTGCATCATGAAGGCGCGGTCCATGGCGCGCGCCGCGTGGCGACGGACGCCCTTGGGCTTGTACGGGCAGTCGGAAATGACCTCGAAGCGCTGGGAGAAGGACTCGTTCTGCTCCGCGTCCGTCACGTCCACGAGCGTGATGCCCGCGAGGCTCACGCCCTCTTGCTCCGCCGCGGCCCTGACCGCCGCCGCGTCGCCCACGATGGTGCAGGTGGCGAGGCCGTCTGCCGTGAGCTCGGCCGCCGCCTTGAGGATCTTGGGGTTCTCGCCTTCGTAGAACGCGACGCGCTGCGGATTTGCGGCAGCCTTCGCGCGAACGTCTTCCATCAGGCCCATGCTGGGTCCCTCCAATCGGTAAGAGAAGGGGCGGCCACGCGGGTCGCTCCGTCCCTGGGTCGAATCACTTGGTTCCGTTGTGCGTAAGTTGGAGCGGGCAGGGCCCGCTGCCATGGCGGACGTCCGCCTTGCGGGAGGCTCCCGACAAAGACGGCACGTCCTTCTCGCCCGGCTACTCCTCGTACTCCTCCTCGACGCGGTCGACGAGCTCGCCGAAGGTCTTCATCTTCATGACCTCGTGGATCGTGACCTCGACGTCGAGCTCGTCCTCGATGAGCGAGGTGAGGGCGATCATCTTCATGGACTCCTTGCCCAGCTCGTCGAAGGTGGTGTCGGCGGTGATGTCGCCCTGGTACTGGTATGCGGTCTTGGCGTAGCCCGCCAGCTTGTCCTGCAGCTCCTGCTTGGTCATGGTGTGCTTCCTTTCGCGTTTGATTTATCTTGATGTGATGCTTGATGTTGCGGGCGTCGTACTTCTCGCCCGCTTTGGCGACTTGCTGCGGGGTTGGCGCTAGGCCTCCGCGACCTCGTCGAGCTCGAAGCAGAGCTCGCTCCAGGTGACGGTCTGATCGGAGCCGGGCTTGAGCGGGGTCACGCGCTCGATGGGCTTGGCGTGCACGCCGATGACCTCGTGGTCCTTGTACAGGCGCTCCTGCAGGCGCTTGACGACCTTCTTCTTGCCGCAGAAGATCACGAAGGTGTACTCCGGGCCCTCGTCCAGCTTGACCTTGCCGTAGCCGTAGGGCTCCACGGCCTTGAGGTAGGGCTTGTCGTTCTGGATGCCGGGGACGACGAACGACTCGAGCGTTCCGTGGCCGGAGAGCTGGACCCACTCCGTGTGGCCGCAGCCGCAGGCGTTGCAGCCCAGGTGGGGCGGGAACTCGATCGCGCCGCACTCGACGCACTTGCGGCCCCAGTACTCGCCCTTTGCGACGCCGTCGTAGAACCTCTTGACGATGGGCTCCATGTCCGTAAGAAGCATGGCTTCCTCCTTCTGGTGTGTATGCTGGTTGGGCTACTCGTGCGTGCGCAGGATCTGGCAGCGGATGTTCTGGCCACCGCCAAAGCCGCGCAGGAACGTGGTCCTGGGGACGTTGGGCATCTGGGCGGCGCCGGCCGTGCCGCGCATCTGGCGCACGGCCTCCACGATGTCCGCCACGCCGGAAGCGCCGTGCGCATGGCCAAAGTTGCAGCGTCCGCCGTGCGTGTTGATGGGCTTGTCGCCATCAAATCCGCAACGACCGTCGCGCGCGTACTGCCAGGCCTCGCCGCGCGGGATGTAGCCGACCTCCTCAGCCGCGACGATGTCGCCCGCGAGGAAGAAGTCGTTCACAAAGAGAAGGTCGATCTCGTCCGGGCTGACGCCGGTGAGCTCGTACACCTGGCGCGCGCCCTCCTTGGTGCCCATGTACTCGTTGTCGGGCGTCGCGCCCTCGAAGGCAGCCGCGCCGGTGCCGAGCACGTCAATGGGCTGGTGGTCGTAGCCGCGGGCGACCGCCATCTCCGTCGGCATCACGACAAGCGCCGCCGCGCCGTCGCACTTGGTCTCGAAGCCGGTGACGCGCAGGTACTGCGTGACCTTGGGGTTGAACATGGACGAGAGGAACGCGTCCGCGTCCTCGAGGCCGTTGGCCTTGGCAGCATCGTCAAAGTCGGACTCGTAGAACGCAAGCGGGTTGAGCACGGCGTCGCGGCGCAGGCTCTTTGACATGCCGTTGAGCGCGGCGTCGATGTCCTCCGCGGAGAGGTCGTACTCCCAGCGGTACTTGTTGATCCAGTTGTCGAAGCTGATGCCAAAGGCGGAGTCGAGCGGACGGCCGTACGCGCGGTCGTACACCATGGGAATCGAGGGGAGCATCTCCTCGAGCGGGAAGTCGCGGCGGAAGCAGCCGGGGGCGTTCACGACGGGAAGCGACGCCGCGAGGTCGACGGCGCCAGAAAGCACAATATCGTACGTGCCGCTCGCGACGGCCTGCACGGCCTCCTGCAGGGCGACGTAGCCCGTGCAGCACGCCTCGGAGTGGTGCACGGAGCCGAGCCCGCGTACGCCGAACCAGTCCGCCACCTGCATGTTTGGCGTGAGGGAGTCGCCAATCATGAAGGGGTTCGCGGCCCCGTGGTAGAAGTACTGGATGTCGCGCGGTGCGAGGCCCGCGTCCTCGATCGCCTCGAGCGCGGCATAGCCGAAGGCGTCGCCCTCGCTCATGCCCTTGGTCTCGGGATGATCCTCGAAGTTCTTGAACGGCGTGCAGCCCACACCGACGATGGAGACGCTGCGTGCCTGCTTGCCCAGCTTGACCATGTGCTCACGTCCTTCTCACTTGCTTGCCTATCTGATGACACGCATGCTACGGACGAGGGCGGACAGAGGTAAGAACAACGGAGCGGCGCGCGTTTCACCGCGTGGGACACTTTTGCAAATTCTGTTTCTTTATGCTGGTAGATGAGACGAGTTTTTGGGGCATTCGCGCGGTACCTAGCTCGCGAGGCTGACGACGAGCGGTAGCTATGGTGCCGTCAGTGGCTCAAACCCTTATGATTGAATGCAACATAAATGGATTGCGCGAAGGGTTGGAAGATCGGGTGGAGATCAGTTTGGTCGCCGGGCGTTCGGGCAAAGACACTTACGTGATCTATGGAAAGCTCGGGGATGGCGAGCGCCTTGCCGTCAATGAGACGGCATCCATTGAGCTTATGGACGGTTCATCCGTCGAGCGAGAGGTCCTCGCACTCCGAGCGCTTGTTGGCGGAAAATATACAAACGTGAGGGAATGCATGGGACCGTGCCCCTTCGGCATGGAGGTCTCCGACCTTGAAGGCTGCGAGGTCAAGACGCCAGATGCCATAGAGGCACGGAGGCGCATCAAGCAGTTTGATCAGATGGTCTGCCTGACTCCGTTCCGAGAGCTCAAGCATGGCGACGAAAGCATTTACGACTGGGTCGAGGACGGCTACACGGTTCCTGAGAAGGTCCTTGCATACTTGATGACCACCGAGCCCTTCTTCATGTCACCCGGTATATACGAGCACCCATTCAGGCCTGGCAGACGACTGCTTGGTCCTTATTGCTACACAGACGGGCACTTCTGGTGGGACAGGGACTGCTGGAAGTACACGACAAAGTATCACGTCAAGCTTCCACAGGAATTCGTGGACTACGTGATGTCGGGCAAGGGCGACAAGTTCTTTAAGTCGCATTCCCCCAACCCCTCTTCATGGTTCGACAGAATTGAGGAGCTTTATGGCGACACCCCACACGGGAACTTCCTTCCAAGGAATGCGGGGAATGTCGACCTGGAGGATTTCTAGCTACCGCATGACACTCATCATCTACGGTTGTCATGTCGGTTGCCATGTCAAAAGTATGCCGCGGGTGAACTGCTTCTGACACGATCCATCTGATGGCGCAGAAGTTCTCCTTCTAGAGGGAAGCCGAAGGCCTCACGCATGGTGCACGCGTTCGCCTTTGCTACTCCCAGCCCTCTGGCGCCTTGGGCGTCTGGCGCACGCTCTCCTCGGAAAGGAAGAACGGCGCGTAGTACAGCCTGTTGAGGACCGCCGCAATCTTTTGCGGCTCAATCTCAGGATGGACCTCGAGCCAGTATTGGACCAGGTTGTTATGACCCGCGATCACAAACGACAGGTAGAGGTCGCGCGTCACGGGGTCGCCCTCGAGGGTCTCCAGCCGCGCGCGAAAGTAGTCGTGCATGAAGATGGTCGCCTTGTGCACAAAGGAGGGGTCGCCGTTCGGCCCGTTGAGCGCCACGATCTTGTCGCGGTTGCGCTGCAGCAGCTCCATCCTGCTCACCATGGTGCTCGTGGGGTCAAGTTCTGATATGCCAAAGCGGGCCTTGAGCGCCACGTTGTTGATGCGGCGCATGTTGTCGAGCAGCCCGCTCTCGAAGCGCTTGACCACGTCGTCCACGGAGTCAAAGTGCCGGTAGAACGTGGAGCGCGACACGCCGGCGAGCCTGAGCACGTCCGCCACACGGATGTCCGGGATGTCCGTCGTCTCCATGAGCTTGAACACCGCGGACTCGATCTTCTCGTCTACGTCGCCTTCCATCTGGCACCTCCCACGGGAGGTATCGTAACCCACCACCACGCGGACGCGGGCGTCGCGGGCGAGAAAAGCCCGCCAGCGGGTTTGCATCCGCTGGCGGGCTTCGTGTCAAACGCAGCTAGGCGCAAGGTACGCGCGATTCGCGCGCGTGGCGCGGGGACATCGTGCGAGCATCACCCCGTGTTCTGCAGGCCGGCGGAGACTCCGGAGACGGTGCAGAGGATCAGGTAGATCAGGCGCTCCTTCTCGTCCGCGGTGAGCACCTGGCCGCGCAGCCTCATGCGCGCAAGCGACATGACCTGCGCGATCGACAGCGCGTTGACGTACGGCAGGCGCATGCGGATGACGGGACCGAGCACGCGGCGGTGCTGCAGCGGCCACTCGTCGCCCACGATGGCGAGCACCCACTTGCGGGTGAGGCGCATCTCGTCCAGGACCTTCTTGCTCAGGTCCTCGCGGTTGGCAAGCGAAAGGTAGAGCTTGCCGATGCGCTCGTCCGTCTTGGAGAGCGACATCTCGATGTTGTCGATGAAGGTCGAGAAGAGCGGCCACTCCTTGTAGGCGCTCTGCAGTCGCTCCAGGTCGCCAAACTTCTCGCACGCCGTGCCCAGGCCGTACCATGCGGCGAGGTTGATGCGTGCCTGCGACCACGAGAAGATCCAGGGGATCGTGCGGAGGTCGTCCAGGGACTTGGCGCCCAGGCCGCGCTTGGCGGGACGGGAGCCGATGGGCATGAGGCCGACCTCGGTGAGCGGCGTGACGGTGCTGAACCACTCCGCGAAGCCGTCCGTGTTCAGGAGGTCGAGGTAGCGGTCGCGGCTCGCATTGGTGAGGGCCTCGGACACGTCCTCGTACTTCTCCGTGGACTCGGTGTTGACGAGCTCGGTCGAGGGCGCGCTCTGCAGCAGCGTGGCGCCGGCGACCTCCTCGATGTGGCGACGGGCCAGCGTGCGGTTGCCGTAGCGCGCGAAGATGACCTCGCCCTGCTCCGTGAGCTTGAAGCGGCAGTTGACGGAGCCCTTGGGCTGGGCCAGGACTGCGCGGTTGGCGGGGCCGCCGCCACGGCCGACCGCGCCGCCACGGCCGTGCATCAGCGTGAGGTCGATGTCATTCTCCTCCGCCCACTCCGCGATGGCAGCCTGGGCCTTGTGCAGCACGAACGTGGCCGTCGTGGGGCCCTCGTCCTTGGAGGAGTCGGAGTAGCCGAGCATGACCTCCATCTTGCGGCCGGTCTCGGCCAGGCGGCGCTGCACGTCGGGCAGCTCGAGCATCTGGTTGAGGGTGTCGACCGCGTTCTCCAGGTCCTCCACCTGCTCGAACAGGGGGATGACGTCGAGCACGGGCACGTCCTCGGCATGCGCGAACGCGAGGCGCGCGAGCTCGTAGACGTCGGCCACGTTCTGGGCGCTCTTGGTGAAGCTGATGATGTAGCGGCGCGCGGCCTTGACGCCGTTGCGGCGCTGAATGGAGCCGATGGCGCGGAAGGTGTCGAGCACCTCCTTAGTCATGGGCTGCAGCTCGCCACGCTCGCCCCAGCGGCCGTGCTCGCGGATGTCCTCGAGCGCGCGGGTGTGCACGAGCGAGTGCTGACGGAACTCCATCTCCACGAGGTGGAAGCCAAAGGTCTCGGCCTGCCAGATGATCTTCTGGACGGGACCGTAGGCGGTGCGGACGGCGCCGGCCTGTGCGAGGGACGACTGCACGACCTTGAGGTCGCTGATGTAGTCCTCGGCCGTCTGGTACATGATGTCGGCCGTGCGCTGGATCGTGGCCTCCAGGCGGTTGGAGATGACGATCATGGCGGCGCGGTGCAGCTCAGAGGCGGACACGCGCAGCGCGGAGGCGGACAGCGCCTCGCTCATCTCCACCTGGTGGCTCCACAGGTTCATGAGCTCCTTGGAGGGCTTGGTCGTGCGCGCGTCGATCGTGAGGTTGCGGCCCACCCAGGCGGTGCGGTCACGCAGCGCCTCCAGGATGTGGACGCGGTACTTCTCGCTCACCTCGCGGCTCACCTTGGCCGTGACGTTGGGGTTGCCGTCGCGGTCGGAGCCGATCCAGCTGCCGGGGTGGAAGAACGCGGGACAGACGGGCGGCACGGTGCCGGCCTTGTCGCCCAGCTCCCAGTCGTCAAAGCGACGGTAGACCTCGGGCACGGTGTCGAACAGCGTGTAGTCGAAGATCGAGATGACCGTGTCGGCCTCCTGGACCGGCGTCGGCTTCTTGATGGCGATGGGGCTCGTGCGCAGCAGGGCCTCGATCTCCTGCAGCATGCGGCGCTCGTTCTCCGCGCGCTCGGTCGGACCCAGGTAGGGGCGCTGCTCCAGCAGGTCCGCGATGCGGTGGATCTTGCCCTCGGTCGCCTTGCGGCGTGCCTCGGTGGGGTGTGCGGTAAAGACGGGGTGGAACTCCAGGCGGTTCAGGAGCGCGTGCGCCTTGGCGCGGCCGCACTCGTCGACCAGCTTGTCGTACGCGACCGTGATCTCGTTCACGGGGTCCTCGCGCGACTCGGGGTCCACGTTGGCCTCGCGGGCGCGCAGCGCGTGGACGCGGTAGTTCTCCTCGCAGATGTTCGCCATGTGGAAGTAGGCCGTCAGCGCGCGCACGATGAGGGTCTCGTCCTCGATGGACATCTGGTCAAACGTGTTGACGCAGTCGTCAAAGGCGGCCTCGCCCTGCTCGTCGTCCCGGCCGCTGCACTCGCTCCTCGTGGCAACGAGGGAGTCGTGCAGGATGTGGTCGAACTCGTCGCGCAGGCGCGGGTCGTACTCGCGCAGCACCTTGCGAACCAGACGCAGGAACAGCGTCATGTTCGCGCGGATGGAGTCCGGAACGTCCACGCCGGTCAGCATGGTGGCCGCCTGGGCAAGCTCCGCCGCCTCCTCCGCCGTGGGATAGATGGTGGGACGGTCCTCGCGCTTGAAGTGCAGCAGCTCCTCGATGGTCTTGGGGTTGCTCTGGGCAAAGCGCTCGACGTCCTCGTGCGGCACGCCCCTGGCGGCCGCGGCTGCGTCTAGCGCGTCCTTCTCGCCCTTGGATCCCGTGACTTCTGACACGGTGTTCCTCCTCTGCATGATGGCCCTCCCCCGCGCGGCGCCGGGCCGCGACCGGAGCGGGCGCATTCGCTCGCAGGATTATTGCATGTACACAATACCGCGGCGGCGCCCTCCCCATTGGGTCCGCACCGCCGCGAAACTAGATATTCACCTTTCAGGCGAGAAAATCGTGACGCCTGTGGATGAATCCGCGCCTTTGGCCGATTTTCTGGCGGAGCCGCGGCCCTTCTCGCTAGGAGTTTGTCCCAACAACCGTTGGCAGCGTCCTCATACATGCAGAGGCCCCGCCGGAGCGCAGCTTCCCACGACCCCGCAGCAAGAGATTCATGTCTGAATGATAGTTAAGCAGTGTTTAAGACATGAAAACGTGAGCTTAATCGAACTGTGATTTGTTGCGAAAGGTAAGGGTTGCCCCCACGTCTGGCGGGCCCCACGGCGCAAGGGCTATGCTTGATGGCATGCGAGCGGCGGGCGCGTCCGTGATGGATGCCGTGCCGGCCGCCGCGATGGCGAATCACCGCGACACGAAGGCGTCGATCCATATGAACAATCCCATCCACAAGCTACGGAAGGCACCCGCCAGACAGCAGGCGGACGACCAGCAGGACGGCGTGTCCACCAGGCTGCGCGCCGCGCGGGAGAGGGCCGCGGCCCCGTCGCAGGACGCGAGCACGGAGCCCGGGTTTCTCCGCCGCGTGGTCGACCATTGGTGGGACCGCCTGATTGGCGCCGTGTATTCCGGCTCGCTTTCCAACCAGACCGCGCGCTACGCCGCGCACAACCAGACACGCGACTACATCGCAAACTCCGTCGGCATGGGCGTGTGGGGCGCGCTCTTCCCCATCCTCACCATCGTGGCGTCGCAGCTTGCGGGTGCCGAGCAGGCGGGCATGTTCTCGATGGCGTTCGTGATCGCGAACCTGCTCATCTTCATCGGCAACTACGGCGTGCGAACCTACCAGGTGTCTGACATCGACGAGACGGAGTCGTTTGCCGCGTACCAGATCCAGCGCGTGCTTTCGTGCGTGCTCATGATGCTGGCCGGGTGGCTCTTCTGCAAGGTCAGGGGCTACGCGGGAGAAATGCTCACCATCTGCTGGGGCACGTTTGCCTTTAGGGTGATTGACGCCTTTGCCGACGTGTACGAAGGCCGGCTGCAGCAGATGGACAAGCTATACCTTGCGGGTATCTCGCAGGCGCTGCGCTGCGTGTCCGGCGTGGTGGTCTTCAGCGTGGTGCTGTTTGTGACGCGCTCCATACCCGTGGCGTCCATCGCGCTCGCGATCGTGGCGGCCGCCTCGCTCGTGATCGTCACGATTCCGCTGGCGCTGTTCGAGACGCCCAAGTCCCGCAAGTGGGAGCTGCAGGAGATCCGGGAGATCTTCAAGGAGTGCTTCCCCGCGTTTCTCGCCCAGTTTGTCTTTACGCTGATCGAGTCGGTCCCCAAGTTCGTGATGGAGGGTGTGCTGCCCTACAAGGCGCAGCTGGTCTTCAACGCGATCTACTTCCCCGCGCAGAGCATCCTCATGGTGATCGGCCTGGTGTACAAGCCGCAGCTCGTGCGCCTGGCCAACATCTGGTCCGACCCGAGCCGACGCAAGCGCTTTGACCTCATCATCGTGGCGGTGCTGGCGCTGTGCGCGGTGCTCACGGCCGTGTACGTGTTCATCGCGGCGTGGATCGGCATCCCCATCACGAGCTTCCTGTACGGCCTAAACTTCGAGCCGTACCGCACGGCGCAGTACCTGATGCTGGTGGCGGGCGGCATGACCGCGGCCATCGACTTTTTGTACCAGATCATCACGGTGCTGCGCCAGCAGCAGAAGGCCACCGGTGCCTACGGCATCGCGCTCGCCGTGGTGCTGGTGCTCTCTGGCGCGCTGGTGCCCACCATCGGGTTCAACGGGGCCGTGTGGGCGTACTTCCTGGTCATGGTGGTGCTGCTGGCGCTCATGGTGGTGCAGTACGTGCGCGTGCGCCTGCACCCCAAGGAGTTCTAGGGGAGAAGAACAGCAACCATGGACCAGCGGCTCGTCCACATAAGTAAGGAAATCTCCTACGCCCTGCGCCACCATCCCGAGGAGTTCGGCCTCGCTCCGGACGAGCAGGGCTTCGTGCCCGTGGACGCGCTGCTGGCCGCGCTCAACGCGCGCCACCCCGGCAGGCGCCCCGTCACGCGCGCGGACCTGGAGCAGATCATCGCGACCTCGCCAAAGCAGCGCCACCAGATATCCGGCGACCGCATCCGCGCGCTCTACGGCCACTCCTTCGCAACGCGCATCGATCACGCGCCCGCGACGCCGCCGGACGTGCTCTACCATGGCACCACGCGCCGCGCGCTCGCATCCATCCGCCGGCAGGGGCTCCTCCCCATGGAGCGGCAGTACGTTCACCTCTCCACCAACGTGGCGATGGCCCGCGAGGTAGGCGCGCGCAGGGACGAGCACCCAGCGATCCTGCTCGTGGACGCAAAGGCAGCCGCAAGCGACGGCGTCCGCTTCTACCTGGGCAACAACGATGTCTGGCTCGCGGACAGCGTTCCGCCGCAGTACCTGACCCTGCTCACTGGGCCAGACTACTCTCAATCCCAAGACTGAGCGCCAATCCTCAGGGCCGTGTCTTTCTCCCCCTCACTTCATAACTTGGCATGACAATGGGCCCCGTCGCAAACTCGTGCGACGGGGCCCATGCATCAACTTGTCAGACGATTGCCATCGAGGCTATGCAACCTACCGCCTGCCACTCAACAGCCAACCGTTGACTAGCAGTCCTCCTCGTGACGGCGACGACGCAGCCCCTCGAGGATGGCAGCGGCACCCAGGCCGGCAAACGCGACGGCAGCACCAGCGGCGTTGGTGTCGCCAGTCTTGGGCACGGCCTCGGTTGCAGATGCCTTAGTCGTCGCGGCAATAAGCCCCTTGCCGTTCGTACTCGCCATGTGCTTCGGAACGTACACGCCAGTATGAACGGTAGCAGCAGCCTTGCCAGTCTTGGCCTGCGCCTCGGCAACCGCCTTCTTGATGGCATCCTCCAGAGCCTTCGTGCGGTCGTAGTCCGCCTTTGCCTTCTTCAGGTCGGCAGCGGTCTTCTGCTCGTTTGCAGCAGCGGCATCGTACGCCTGCTGAGCCTGATCTATCGCATCGGAATCCTTGGTGTTGTAGGCGACTGCCGCATCCTGGATCCTCTGCAGTTCAGCCTTCCAGTCAGAAAGCTCGGTATCCGCGATGTAGGGATCCATAACGGCCGGATCTGCCAGAATCTTGTCCGCATCAAGCTCCGCAAGCTTCTTTGCCACTGCGGCGAGGCGAGCGGCCTCGGCATTTGCGGGATCGACCGCGTCGGCCTTGGCCTTCGCATCCGCCTGGGCGTCCGCCAGCTCCTCCTTCAGTTGCTCCACCTTGTCCTTGGCGTCCTGGGCAGTCTTCTGCAGGTCAGCCTTTTTCTGGCTGGCAGCAGTATCGGCAGCGAGTTCCTTTTCATCAGAGTCGGCCTGAACCTTGGCGTCAGCCAGCTTCTGCTGTGCATCCGTCAGGGCCGCGCTCTTCTGCGCGGCATCCTGCTTTGCCTTGGCAAGCGCCGCGTCAGCCTTGTCGCTCGCCTGAGTCGCATCATTATAGGCCTTCTGGGCGCCGGCGAGCTTCTGCTGGGCCTTTGCCAGCTCGTCGTTTGCCTTGTCCAGCGCGTCCTTGGCGGCCTGGGCGCCCTTGCTCACGGTCTCGTAGTGGGCCTGCGCGTCCTTGGCGGCCTGGGCAGACTTAGCAGCCTTCTGGCTGGAGGCGTCAGCAGCGGCCTTCGCCTGGTCGTATGCGGACTGAGCCTTGTCGCGGGCGGCCTTTGCCTGCTGGGCGATGGCGTCGGCTGCGGACTTCTGAGCGGCGGCGGTGTTGACGGCCTTCTGCGCCTGGTCGACTGCAGCCTGGGCACTCGCTACTGCAGACTCAGCATCTTTGAAAGCAGCCTGTGCTTTACCAACGCTCGCTTTTGCGGCGTCCATCTTCTCCTTTGCCGCCTGCTTCTCCGCAGAGCCGCTGCCGTTCATCATCGACTTGATGAGGTTGCGGAACTCCTCGACGGTGTAGTACTTGTATGAGCCAGCGTCTAGGTTGACACAATCAGCGCCCCACGCTGCCGTATTGTTGGACGAGTTAAATCCAGCGCCTTGAATGTTATTGTTATCGAGGATATTCAGGAAGTGACCGACCTTGTGATACTCGTCAGGATACTTCAGATAAAACTCATAGACGCTGAGGCCGCTCTTCGCGTGCTCGACTCCCTGGACGACGGCATCTGGGTGGGCCTTGATGAAGGCGTCATACTCGGACTTCTCGCTCATCCAAGCGGCAACCGGGTCCGTATATCCCCAAGCGAGATTTCGCGTCCCATACGAATATGGGGAGTGATTGGCATAGGTTCCGCTGTCATTGATGTCGCACTCAAGCGTCTGCTCGATGAACGTATACGGATCGACCTTCAAGTCCTGCAGCCCATAGCTCTCGCGGACCTTGTTAATCTCGTCCATGACGTCGCAAGCCTTCATGAGCGAGTCATAGTTCGCGTTCGAGCCATCGACCTTCACATCTGTGCCATAATTGCCCTTGTTGATATCGGCATAATCATTGGCATACATGTTTTCATTCCCGGAAACGCCGGCAATGTCCTTTGACGTCAGTGCGTCAAGCGTGTCCTTTGCCGTCTTTGGAGGAATCGGTTCCGGCAGCGCGTCATAAGCTGCCTTGGCATCGTCATAAGCCTTCTGGGCATCCTTAAGCTCAGCAGCAGTCGTGTTCTTGTTTGCTTTGGCTTTTTCCAGCTTCGACTGGGCGTCGGATAGGGCGTCCTGGGCCTTTTCCAGCGTCGAGTTAGCGTCAGAGGCCTTAGCCTGGGCATCAGAGTAGACCTTCTTGGCACTATCGAGGTCTGCGGACTTCTGGGTGGCTTTGTCGGCGTCTGAGTCGGCCTGCTGTTGGTCGGCATTGGCCTGAGCCTGAGCGGCGTCGGCGTCCTTCTTGGCCTGGTCGGCGCTGCCGGAGGTGGCGTCGCTCAGGGCCTTCTGGGCATTCTTCTGCGCCTGCTCGGCGGAGTCGGCGTTCTTCTTGGCGTCATCAAGGTTCTGCTTTGCAGTGTCCTTTGCTGCAGTGGCATCGGTTGCAGCCTTCTGGGCGTCCTTCACGGCCTTGTTCGCGTCGTCCGAAGCCTTCTGTGCGGCGTTGGCCTTATCCTGCGCGTCCTTCTGCGCGGCAGCAGACTTGTTAACCGCAGCCTTGTCGGCATCCAGTGTTGCCTGGTCCACGTCCTTAGCAGCGTCGGCAGCCTTCTGGGCGTCGGCGGCCTGCTTCTGTGCTTCGTCCAGCTGAGTCTTGGTCGACGTTGCCTTGTCGCTTGCCTCCTCCGCTGCGTCAGCAGCCTTGTTCGCGGCATCCTGCGCCTTCGCAGCTTCGTCCGCGGACTTCTGCTGGACGTCCTTCACACCGTCGCGAACGGTCGCCTCGTCCTTGGCCTTCTGCGCCTGGGCGTCGGAAAGCGTCTGCTTTGCGTTGGCTGCGTCGCTCGCGGCCTGGTTGTGCGCCGCCGTTGCCTTGTCCAGCGCGTCCTTCGCAACCTCGGAGTTCGTCGGAGCGGTCTGCGTGGTGGTCGCCTTCGCGGTGTCGCCCGTGGTCGTCGTTGCGGAAGCCTCGTCAGCCAGCGCCGGCGTCGCACCCACAATCAGCGCGCCCGTCGTCGCAAACGCCGCGGCCGCGGCGATGCCCTTCGCGGACTTCATGTGCTTGGGGGAAACGGATTCCTGCCCATTCTTCTTCATAACTGCCGCACTCCTTCCAACCCATGTCTACGAGGGCGAGAAGATCTGCGCAGCCAGCGGCATCCCCATGCCAACGGCGGCGACGCCATCCCCCGCAGCTACAAAGCCGGCGGAGCAGTCGCCCTCTCGTGCTCCATGGTCGTTCAGCACGCATCCAGAAATGTTGCACAACATTTCAGGATGCAACTATTTTTCTGTATCGCTCTCAATTGCCTTCCGTCCCTCACGCACCCCCGCACGAGTCCCAACCCTGGCCGCGCGCGTTTCTCGCCCGTTTCAAAAGTTTCGAGCCTGAAAACCAGGCGTTTCGACTGGTCGTGAGGGCCGTTTCTTACAATACCCGCCCTCTGAGCTGGCCTATTACAAACTCAGGCACTGCGGGAGGCATCGGACGCAGCCCCTCCCGCAGGGCCCTAGCCGCACACAACGCGCCGGTCGGCACCGGCGCTCGGCAGAGGAGGGGACATGGGAACGCGCATTGCAGAGCATCCGATTCTGGGCGTGCCCCAGAAGGGAAGGCTGGTCAGCTTCACCTACGACGGAAAGACGCTCCAGGGATACGAGGGCGAGCCGGTCGCGATGGCGCTCAAGGCCGCGGGCGTGATGGTGCACCGCTACACCGCCAAGCGCCACGAGCCGCGCGGCATCTTTTGCGCCATCGGCCGCTGCACGGACTGCGTGATGGTGGTGGACGGCGTCCCCAACGTTCGCACGTGCATGACGCCGCTCGCGGAGGGTATGGAGGTCCGCACCCAGTACGGCGCCACGGCCGTGCCGTTTGACGCGGGCGAGAAGGACGAGGCATCCGCGAAGGACGGTGGTGCCGCATGAAGCGCTATGACCTGATCGTGGTCGGGGCCGGCCCGGCCGGCATGTCCGCCGCCATCGAGGCGGCCAAGCACGGCGTGCACGTCGTCGTGTTCGACGAGAACGCGCGCCCCGGCGGCCAGCTCTTCAAGCAGATCCACAAGTTCTTTGGCTCAAAGGAGCACCGCGCCAAGATCCGCGGCTTCGTGATCGGCCAGGAGCTGCTGGACGAGGCCGCCAAGCTCGGCGTCACGGTCGAGCTCGACTCCACCGTCATCGGCCTCTACCAGGACAAGGAGGTCGTCGTCAAGCAGGGCGAGCAGGTCAACCACTACAAGGGCGACGCCATCGTCGTGGCGACGGGCGCCGCGGAGAACATGGTCACCTTCGAGGGCTGGACGCTTCCCGGCGTCATCGGCGCGGGCGCGGCCCAGACCATGATGAACCTGCACGGCGTGCGCCCCGGCAACCGTGTGCTCATGCTTGGCACCGGAAACGTTGGCCTCGTCGTGAGCTACCAGCTCAAGCAGGCCGGGTGCGACGTGGTGGCCCTGGTGGACGCGGCGCCGCACGTGGGCGGCTACGGCGTGCACGCCGCAAAGGTCGCGCGCACCGGCGTCCCGTTCTACCTCAGCCACACCATCAAGAGGGCCGAGGGAACGGACCACGTCACGGGCGTCACGATCGCGCAGGTGGACAGCCACTTCCAGTTTGTCCCTGGTACGGAAAAGCACTTCGACGTGGACACGATCTGCGTCGCCGTGGGCCTCTCCCCCATGTCGCAGCTCTTCAAGATGGACGGCTGCAAGGTCGTGGACGACCGCAGGAAGGGCGGCCAGGTCCCCGTGGTGGACGACCTCGGCCAGACGAGCATCCCCGGCATCTTCGCGGCGGGCGACGTCTCCGGCATCGAGGAGGCATCCTCCGCGATGATCGAGGGCAGGATCGCCGGCCTCGCCGCGGCCTCCTACCTGGGCTTTGCCACGGACGACGAGGAGCGCGCCGGCGTGGACGCCAACGAGCGCGCGCTCGACGGCCTGCGCCAGGGCATGTTCGCGCCCAAGAACCGCGGCAAGAAGGTCGAGAAGACCGAGGAGGGCATTCCCGTCTCCCAGACGCTGCTCGAGCGCGGCTACGTAGCCGATAGCGAGATCGAGCGCTTCCCCGGCGTCACGCACCGCGTGGGCATCCATCCCGTCATCGAGTGCACCCAGAACATCCCGTGCAACCCCTGCCAGGACGTCTGCCCCAAGCACTGCATCAAGGTCGGCTCGCACATCACGGCGCTGCCGCAGCTCGAGCCGGACGCCAACTGCATCGGCTGCGGGCTCTGCGTGGCGTCGTGCCCGGGCCAGGCGATCTTCCTCGTGGACGAGAAGAGCGAGCCCGGCTTTGCCGAGGTCACGCTCCCCTACGAGTTCCTCCCGCTGCCCCAGAAGGGCGACCGCGGGCAGGCGCTCGGCCGCGACGGCAAGCCCGTGTGCGAGGCGGAGGTCGTGGGCGTCAAGCGCACCAAGGCCTTCGACCACACGGCGATCGTCACGGTCAAGGTGCCCGAGGACATGTCGATGAGGGCCCGCTTCTTCAAGGCGGCGCCCGCCACAGAAACCGACTGAGGGGGCAATCCAGATGAAGGATATCAACGACCGCACGAGGGACCTCGGCCCCTTCGAGCCCAAGCCCGGCGACGACATGGTCGTCTGCCGCTGCGAGGAGGTCACGCAGGGCCAGATCAGGCAGGCCGTGCACGACGGGCTGTTCACCGTCGCGGAGGTCAGGCGCTACCTGCGCTGCGGCATGGGCCTCTGCCAGGGCCAGACCTGCGCCCGCCTCGTGAAGGGCATCATGGCACGGGAGCTGGGCGTGTCCCCGGACGAGCTCGAGCCCGCAAGCTCGCGCGCCCCCATGCGTCCCATCGAGATGAGCGTGTTCGCGAAGGAAGGTGGAAGGGATGGAGAGTAACGTGACCAAGGGAACCACGGCAGACGTCCCCAGCCGCACCGCAGACGCGATCGTCGTCGGCGCCGGCATCATCGGGTGCGCGACGGCCTACTACCTCGCCAAGAAGGGCACGTCCGTCATCGTGCTCGACGCATGCGACGTCATCGGCAACGGCGGCTCCACCAGGAACGGCGGCGGCGTCCGCCAGTCCGGCCGCGACCCGCGCGAGCTCCCGCTCGCGATGTACGCCGTCAAGAACATGTGGCCGCACCTCTCGGATGAGCTCGGCGCGGACGTCGAGTACTGCCAGGGCGGCAACCTCCGCCTCGGCAAGACCGAGCGCCACATCAAGATCCTCGAGGGCCTGCGCGACAAGGCCGTGGCCCAGGGGCTCGACATGCGCATGATCACCGGAGACGAGGTCCGCCAGATCAACCCGTACCTCTCGGACGAGGTCATCGGCGCGTCCTGGTGCCCCACGGACGGCCACGCCAACCCGCTCAAGGCCACGTACGCCTACTACATGGCCGCGCGTCGCCTGGGCGTGCGCTTCTACACCGGCATGCCCGTGACGGAGCTCCGCAAGGTCCACGGCAGGGTCCGCAAGGTCGTCTGCCCCGAGGCCACGTTCGAGGCCGACAGCGTGATCGTCTGCGCCGGCTACGCCTCCCGCAAGATCCTCGCCAGCGTCGGGATCGACGTCCCCATGTCCAACGTCCTGATCGAGGCGCTCGTGACCGAGATGGAGCCCCAGATGTTCCCGCAGATGCTCGGCACCGCCGACGCGGACTTCTACGGCCACCAGACCAAGCACGGCTCCTTCGTCTTCGGCGGCGACTCCGGCCTCGAGGACGTCAACAAGGACAACGGGCACGATGCCAACTCCTCCATCACGGCACCGGCCATCTGCCGCGGCATCCTTCGCTACATCCCCAAGCTCGCCAACGCCAAGATCGTGCGCACCTGGGGCGGCTACGAGGACGTCTGCATCGACGGCGTGCCCGTGCTCGGCCCCGTGGACGAGGTCCCCGGCCTCGTCGTGGGCTGCGCGTTCACGGGCCACGGCTTTGGCATCTCGCCCATCGTCGGCACGCTCCTCGCGGAGGTCGCACGGGGCGAGAAGACCACGCTCGACCTCTCGGCATTCCGCTACGACCGCTTCCACGCCAGGGCCTAGGCGGCACGCTCTTCTCCAATCCTTAACCACACCCGATTGAAGGGACCACCAATGGACTCCAGCATCGACTTCCTCTACCTCAGCGAACCCGACATGATCGCCGCGGGCGTCAAGGACATGCCCGCCTGCATCGACTGCATGGAGGAGCTCCTCGTCACGCTCGCCAAGGGCGACTACGTCATGGGTGGCGAGAACCACAACTCCCACGGCACGATGATCATGTTCCCGGACCACCCCAAGTTCCCCACCATGCCCGCCAACGGTGAGGACCGCCGCTTCATGGCCATGCCCGCCTACCTGGGCGGTCGCTGGCAGATGGCCGGCGTCAAGTGGTACGGCTCCAACATGGAGAACAAGGCCAAGGGGCTCCCCCGCTCCATCCTCACCATGATGCTCAACGACAAGGACACCGGCGCCCCGCTCGCGCTCATGTCCGCCAACCTCCTCTCCGCGTACCGCACGGGCGGCATCCCCGGCGTCGGCGCGCGCTACCTCGCGCCCAAGGACGCCAAGGTCGCGGCCATCGTCGGCCCCGGCGTCATGGGCAAGACGTCCGCAGCGGCCTTCGTGGCGGCCTGTCCCACGCTCGACACCATCCGCATCAAGGGCCGCGGCAAGCGCTCGCTCGACTCGTTCGTCGAGTTCGTGAAGAAGGAGCTCCCGAGCATCAAGAAAATCGAGGTAAAGGACACGATCGAGGACGCCGTGCGCGACGCGGACATCGTCTCGTTCACCACCACGGTCTCGGACGACCTCGCGAGCTTCCCCAAGGTCAAGGGCTCCTGGATCAAGCCGGGCGCGCTCGTCTCCATGCCGTCCGCGGCCCTGTTCGACGAGGACTTCCTGCTCAAGAGCCGCCTCGTGGTCGACAACATGGGCCTCTACGAGGCGTGGGAGGAGGAGTACCCCTACCCCACCTTCCCCAAGATGGGCATCATCGGCTGCGCGTTCACGGACCTCGCGCACGAGGGCAAGATCGAGCGCTCCTCCATCGTCAGCATCACGGACGTCATCACCGGCAAGGTCCCGGGCCGCGTGAGCGACGACCAGACCATCGTCTACTCCGTCGGCGGCATGCCCGTCGAGGACATCGCCTGGGGCGGCGACGTGTACCACCGCGCGAAGGAGCTCGGCATCGGCCAGGAGCTCAAGCTCTGGGACGCCCCCGCCATGTTCTGACGGCCCGGCCGACCCGCGCGGCGCAACATCCCCGTAACCGTTGCCGCAACGTCCTGAAAACCTTCGCTGCTAGCGTAGTTGGTGGGACAGGATGACGCAGGGGATGGCGCGCCGGCGGCGCGTCGGCCCCACACGGCGACGGGAGGCTCCCATGAACGAGACGTCTTCGCTGGTTCGCAGGCCACGCGCGCTCGAGGCAAGGGTCGCACGGGCGAGAAGGACCGCCCACGAGGCCGAGGCCCCAGAGCGGGCCGACCAGCCCTACCTGCCCCTTGGCGTCACCAACTACGAGGAGCACGTTCCCAAGGGCGGCTGCGCCTCGCTCGTCTACTCATTCTCGACCGGGGTGGACGCCGTCAGCCCCTGGGCCGTGCCCGACGGCTGCGTCGACCTCTCCTTTGGCATCGGTCCGTCGGATGTGGTCGTGACCATCGGCGGCACCGTGTCATCGGCCCGCGTATGGTCCTTCTCGGAGGGACGCTCCTGGGTGGGCTGCCGCTTCCGCTCCGGCGAGGCGCTCCTTCCCTGCGGGCTCGCGCCGGAGGACCTCGTGGACGCGGACGTCGCGCTCGACCGTGATGTTACCGAAGGCCTGCTCGCGACGCAGCTCTTCGAGGCGGAGGACCAGGAGGAGCGCATGAGCCTGCTCGAGGACGAGCTGCGCTCCTGGCAGCTTGGCGGGGCCGCGCCGGCGCCCGTGCGCATGCCGGGCTCGGAGCGCACGCGCTCGCTCGAGCGCGCCGCCCGGCGCGAGATCCAGCGCACCGGCGGCAGGGCCACGGTGTCCGCCGTGGCGCAGGCCGTTGGCGTCTCTCCCCGCTACCTGCGCAGGGCCTTTGCCGAGGTGCACGGCTTCTCGCCCAAGCTCTACGCCCGCTTCGTGCGCTTCCAGCACGCCCTGAGCCTCGTCTCTCGCGCGCACGGCACGCAGAGCGCGACGGACATCGCACTTGCCTGCGGCTACAACGACCAGTCGCACCTCGTGCACGAGTTCGACGACTTCGCGGGCATGACGCCGGGGCAGTTCCGCTCGCTCGTGGGAGCCACGGCCTAGGGGCGGGCCGCCAGCGCGGCGGGGCGTCCTTCTCGCCCAGGCGTACTTCTCGCCCAGGCGTACTTCTCGCCCGCTTTACCACATGCATCACCCGCATCACCACAATCCAGACCAGGGCACACCGTGCCCGCGTAGGGCGCCCGCGCCCGAGGGAGGCTGCAATGTCTGCGGTATCGAGGATCGACATCATCACCGGCATGGAGAAGTTCGACGGCCTTCGCCGCACGCTCAGCCGCGCGCACGTGCGCGGCATGACCGTGATGCAGGTGCTGGGCTGCGGCGTGGAGAAGGGCACCAAGGAGTACGAGGTGGACGAGAACTACGAGATGGAGCTCCTGCCCAAGACCATGGTGTCCGTGGTGGTGGAGACGTCTCGCGTGTACGAGCTCGTGGACCTGATCGAGAAGGAGCTCTATACGGGCCACATCGGGGACGGCAAGATCTTTGTGAGCGACCTCACGCAGGTCGTGCGCGTGCGCACCGGAGACGAGGACACGGACGCGATCTAGCCACGCAGCCGACTGAGGGGGAACGCCATGGCACGGGACGAGGACAAGCCGCTCGGACTCAGGAACGTCGTATCCGTATCGATGGGACTCATCGTGTCGATGAGCTGCCTCGTCTCGCTCGGGCAGGGCGCCGGGGAGGCCGGCACCATGTTCATACCGGCCATGGCCATCGCGCTCGTGCTCAACCTGTGCTCCGCGGCGTGCATGGCGGAGCTCAACAGCCTCATGCCCAACGCCACGGGCGGCCTGGTGCAGTACACGCTCGCCGGGCTCGGCCCGCTGCCCACGCTCGTGGCCATGGTCGGCGGCTACCTGGTGTGCAACATCCTCTGCGGCGGCGTGGAGGCCGCCATCTTTGGCACGGTCATGACCCAGACGCTGCACCTGCCCATCCCAGCGGCCGTGTGGCCCACGCTCGTATCCATCGTGATCGCCGTGTGCGCGCTCCTGGGCGTGGACGCCTTTGCCAAGCTGCAGGACTTCGTGTCCTACCTGCTGCTCTTCTCCATGATCGCCATCGGGCTCATCGGCGCGCTCAGGCTCGGCACGGGCGAGGTCGTGCGGCAGCAGACCGCCGTCGCCACGGACCCGGCGTCCGTCGTGGCGGCCGTGGGCACGGCGTCCTGGCTCTTCGTGGGTGCGGAGTACTGCATCCCCATATCAAAGGACGTGCGCAACGCCAAGCGCAACATCCCGCTCGGCATGATCATCAGCCTGGTGCTCATCTTCGTGATGGACTCCATCGTGGTGCTGGGCTTTGGCAACTACGTGCCGTGGGCGGACCTCTCCAGCTCCGCCACGCCGCACCTGCTCTACGGCGAGAGGCTCCTGGGCGGCTTTGGCAAGGTCTGGATGTGCGTCGTGTCCGCGCTCGCCTTTACGGGCTCGCAGAACTCCACGGTCAACGGCCTGTCCCAGATAACCGACGGCATGACCAAGGTCAACATGATGCCGCACGTCTTTGCGAGGAAGAACAGGCACGGGGCACCCGCGGTGGCGATCCTCTTCGTCACGATCTCCATCTGCGTGATCGCGTTCCTCTCTGGCGGAACGTCTGACTCCATCTCGTTCATGATCCTGGTGGTCACGGTGCTGTGGCTCGTGTCCTACATCCTGGCGGACCTGGACGTGCTGGTGCTCAGGCGCCGCTTCCCCAAGGCGCCGCGCGCGTTCAAGGTGCCGGGCGGCCCGGTTGTCCCCATCGTGGGCATCGTCGGCACCGTGTTCATGATCGCCAACATTTCCTCCGACCCGGCCGAGGCGCGCCTGGTGTGGCTGGTCTCCCTCGTGACGCTGGCGGTGCTGGGCGTGCTCTCGCTCTTCTGGATCCGTCGCAAGATGCACATGGCGCCGCTCAAGCCGGTGCCCATCCCGCAGGTCCTGGCCATGGAGAACGACCTCTACTACACGATCCGCCACCGCCGCGGCATCTGGAGGTAGGCGCCAGGCACGGGGGCGCGTCCTTCTCCCCCAGCGCGAACTTCTCCCCTGGCTTGGCCTTGGCTGCCGGCGGCTTGGCCGCTGGTTGCGCCGCTATTGTTCCCCTTAGTTACTTGCGGGTTGGCAGGTTGCCTGCAAGACTTTGTGCGGACGAGAAGAACGGCAACCAAGGGTCGTGAACTTTATGCAGCACAGGAGGAAGCTCGAGAAGGACATCCGCTGCCCGCTGGAGTACGGGCTGGACGTGTTTGGCGGAAAGTGGAAGAGCCGCATCATCTGCGTGCTCTCCACCAAGGGACGGCTGCGCTACAGCCAACTGCGAGACGAGATGACCAACGTGTCGGACGCGGTGCTTTCCGCCTCGCTCAAGGAGCTCATTGCGAGCGGCATGGTGCTGCGCCAGAGCTTTAACGAGATCCCGCCGCGCGTGGAGTACTCGCTCACGCCGCGCGGCCTTTCCGCCGTGCCCATCCTGCGCTCCATCTGCGCGTGGGCGGGGCAGGTGCACCGCGAGGTCACGAGCGACGCGCCGCGCCAGTGCCAGACCTGCGGCTACGTGGACGTGGAGCCCACGGGAAGGCGTGTTGGCGCATAGCCGCAGGTCAGGCCGATGCTTGTGGCAACCATAGTCGCTCAAGTTCCCCTTGATGTCTTTAGGTTGCCGAGTCGATTCCATATCTTGAGTATCGCCAAACGGCAGAGCAACCCAAGAGGAGAGAGGAATCGACATGAACGAGAACGTGACCAAGCTTCTGGACGCCAGCATGTGGGACCTTGCGACCTGCGACGCCAACGGCGTGCCCAACGTGGTGCCCGTCGCCTTCAAGAAGGTGACCGAGGACGGCAGGCTCCTGGTGGGCGACGTGTTCCTGGGCACCACGCTCAAGAACATCGAGGCCAACGGCGGCAAGATCGCCATCTCCGTGTATGACCCCAAGGCGCTCGAGGGCTACCAGGTCAAGGGGACCGCAAGCTACGTGGCCGAGGGCGCCATCGTGGACGAGTTCAAGCAGATCGTGGAGAAGGTCTTCAAGGGCGCCGCGACCGCCAAGGGCGCGCTCGTGATCACGCCGTCCCAGGTGATCGTGACCACCCCCGGCCCGGACAACAAGAAGGTCCTGGCGTAGGGACGCCGCAGCCAGGCACGATGGCCGGCTCCGCGGCCTAGGTCTCTGGCCAGCAGCCGGGAAGGTGCAGGTAGGCGCCCTCGGGCAGCGTGACGCGGCCCTCAAGCCCCCGCGCGAGCAGCAGCTTTGCCCGGCGCACCGCCTGCTCCAGACCCTGGCCCGTAGCAAGGCCGGCCGCGATGGCGCTCGACAGCATGCACCCCGTGCCATGCGCCGAGCCACCCGCGACCGCGGGCACGCCCACCCAGGCCGTGCCCTCCGAGCTGGCAAGGCAGTCATCCGCAAGACCAAGGTGCCCGCCCTTGAGGAGCACCGCGCAGCCGTAGCGGGCGAGAAGATCGTCCGCCGCGGCTGCCATGCCATCCCTATCGGTTATCTGCCGCCCCAGCAGCGCCTCGGCCTCCGGCACGTTGGGCATGACGAGCGCGGCCTGCCGGAAGAGGGACGCGAGCGCGGAGGCTGCGGAAGCCCCGGACTCCGCGTCCTTCTCCCCCGGCGCGCCCGCCAGAAGCGACGTGCCGCTCGTGGAGGCGAGCACGGGGTCAACCACCACGTTGCTTGCGTGTGCCTGCGCGAGCGCCGCGGCCACCGCGGCCGCGACCTCGGGCGTGCCGAGCATGCCCACCTTGACGGCAGAGGGCGCCAGGTCCTCAAAGGCAGCCGCAATCTGGGCTGCCACCAGCTCCGGCGCAAGCGGGACCACGCGCCGCACCGCCGCGAGCGACTGGGCCGTCACGGCCGTGGCGGCCACCTTGGCATGGAGCCCCATGCCCGTGATGGTCGCCACGTCGCGCGCGAGGCCCGCGCCGCCGGAGCTGTCGAGCCCCGCTATCGCGAGGACGGCCCTCATGCGCGGGCCTGTCCGGAGCTGGTGCCCACTGCGTCCGGCAGCGCGGCCTCCAGGCTCGCGCGGAGCTCGCGGGCCACCGCCTCGCAGTCGTCTGCCGCAAAGATCGCGGACACCACTGCGCCGCCCGCGACGCCCGTACCGGAAAGCTCGTGCGCCGTGGAGGCGTCCACCCCGCCGATGCCCACCACGGGAATGGGCACGGCCGCGCAGATGCGGCGCAGCTCGTCGTAGGTCACGTCCACGGCGTCGGGCTTGGTCGGCGTGGGGTGCAGAGCGCCAACGCCCAGGTAGTCGGCCCCGGCGCGCCACGCCGCCACGGCCTCGTCCACGGTCTGGGCAGACACGCCAACTATGGCGTCCGGCCCCAGCATCGCGCGCGCCCGAGCGCAGGACGTGTCCTCCTGCCCCACGTGCACGCCGTCGGCCGCCACCTCGCGCGCAAGCTCCACGTCGTCGTCGATCACAAAGGGCACGCCCAGCTCCTCGCACACGGCCTTGAGCTCGAGCGCGAGGGTGCGCTTCTCCTCCGCGGGGGCGTCCTTCTCGCGTAGCTGCACGAAGGTCGCCCCGCCCGCGACGGTCTGCGCCACGCAGGCGGCGAGCGTGCGGCCGCGCAGCCAGGCGCGATCCGTCACGGCGTACAGCAGCATGCCGCGGCGTATGGCCTCGGCGGACCAGCGGCCGCGCCGGCACGGCGCCAGGCCCTCCTGGCCCAGGCTGGTCCCCTTCGCGGCGGGCATCAGAGGTCCTCCACGCGCGCGGCGTCCGCAAGCTCCGCGCCGGTCACGGTCGAGAGCGCGTCAATCAGGTACGTGCGGAAGCTGCCCGTGCCGTCGGCCCCCGTCATGCGCGAGCGCGCCTTCTGCCCGCAGACGCCCATGGTCGCCACGCCGGCGACGGTGGCGAGAAACGCGTCCGTGCCGGCCGCGAGGAACGCCGGGAGCAGCGCAGATAGCATGCAGCCGGTGCCCGTGATGCGGCTCATCATGGGCACGCCGTTGGTGATGGCGCAGGTGCGCGTGCCGTCGCTCACGATGTCGATCGCGCCCGTCACGGCCACGGTGCAGCCCCACGCCTGGGCGAGGCGCGCCACAAAGCCGGCAGACTCGTGCAGGTTGTCGCGCGTGGCGACGTCGGCCGCGGATGCGTCCACGCCGCGCGTGCTGGAGGACGCGCCGCCCAGCGCGCGGACCTCGCTCATGTTGCCGCGCACGAGCGTGGGGTGGTAGGACTCGAGCAGCTGGCGCGCCGTGTCCGTGCGCAGGTGGGAGGCCCCGGCGCCCACGGGGTCGAGCACGATGGCGTGGCCCAGCTGCGCCGCCTTGGCGCCCGCGCGGCCCATGCCCTCGATGCTGCGACGGTTGAGCGTGCCGATGTTGAGGTCGAGCCCCTGGCAGATGGACGTGATGTCCTCCACGTCGTCCGGCTCGTCGCTCATGATGGGGCTCGCGCCTATGGCGAGCAGCGCGTTGGCGCAGTCGTTCACGGTCACGTAGTTGGTGATGCAGTGCACGAGGGGCGACGTGGCGCGCACCGCGTCGAGGCAGGTCGCAAGCTCGGTGGACTTCATGGTTACATGCTCCTTTCGGCAGCCGTCGCGGGCGCGGTGCCCGGCGAGGCCGTCGTTCTTCTCTTCTGATTTGTGGTGTGCCGCGATGGTTGCGGCGCCTATGTTGCGGATGGCTGCCGGCAGCCGGACCTAGTCCAGGTCGACCGTGAGCCCCGCCATGATCCTGTTGACGGTGCGGGCGGCGCACATCTTGCCGCACATCGTGCAGGTGCCGTCCTCCTCCGGGGGCGCCTCCGCCAGGATCTCCTTGGCGCGGTCGGGGTCGATGGCGCAGGCGAACATGTCATCCCAGTTCACGCGGCGGCGCGCCTCGCTCATCTTGTTGTCGATGTCGCGCGCGCCGGGGATTCCCTTTGCGATGTCTGCCGCGTGCGCCGCGATGCGCGTAACCACCAGGCCCTCGCGTACCTCCTGCGCGTTGGGCAGCTTCAGGTGCTCGGCCGGCGTCACGTAGCAGAGCCAGTCCGCGCCGGAGCTTGCCGCCACCGCGCCGCCGATGGCCGCGGTTATGTGGTCGTAGCCGGGCGCGATGTCCGTCACGAGCGGCCCCAGCACGTAGAACGGCGCGCCATGGCACAGGCGCTTCTGCAGCTTCATGTTGGCCTGGATCTCGTCGAGCGCCATGTGGCCGGGTCCCTCGACCACCACCTGCACGCCCTTCTCCCATGCGCGGGTCGTGAGCTTGCCCAGCTCCACGAGCTCGGCCACCTCGCTCGCGTCCGTCGCGTCGTAGGTCGATCCCGCGCGCAGGGCGTCGCCCAGGCTGATGGTCACGTCGTGGTCGTGCAGGATCTCGAGCACCTCGTCAAAGTGCTCGTAAAACGGGTTCTCCTGTCCCGTGGTCATCATCCAGCCAAACAGGAGCGAACCTCCGCGGGACACCACGTTGGTCAGGCGCTTGGTCTCCATCAAGGTCTTCAGCACCGAGCGGTTGAACCCCGCGTGGATCGTCATGAAGTCGACGCCGTCCTCAGCGTGCGCCTCCACCACGTCCAGGAAGTCCTGCGCCGTCAGCTCCACCAGCGGCTTGTCGTTGTAGCCAATGGCGTCGTATATGGGCACGGTGCCCACCATGAGCGGAGTCTTCTGGATGAGCTTGCGGCGGAACGGGCGCGTCTTGCCGGAGTTCGACAGGTCCATGATCGCGTCCCCGCCAAAGCGCTCCGCGATGGAGACCTTCTCCCACTCCTCGGGCGCGTTCTGGATGTCGCCCGATATGCCCAGGTTCACGTTCACCTTCGTGCGCAGGCCCTCGCCCACGCCGCACGGCCGCAGCGCCGTGTGCGCCGTGTTGCACGGGATGGCGATGGTGCCCCGCGCGACGGCGTCCCTAATGTACTCGTCTGATCTGTGCTCGGCCTGTGCCACTGCATGCATCGCGTCGGTTACGGTTCCCGCGCGCGCAGAATCCATCTGCGTCATGACGCTCCCTTCGTTGGCATTACCCACATCAGGTTCTTGGGTCGTGGCGAATGGACACCACCTCTCAGCCGGGCCGTATCCCAGCTCCCCATGTCGCGGCCCATTGTAGAACACTTCCCGGGAATGTCACGCACAATGTCTGGCACAAAGGCGGGATTACGCAAGCTGCCGTAGCATCAGCCCCCACACGTGCGAAAATAGCCAGGTGAGAAGAATGACCACTGCCACCCGGAGGCTCCATGATCAGGCTCGCGCTTTCCGACTTGGACGACACGCTCATCCCCTACGGCCAGGGCCGCGCGTCCAATCGCTCCATCGCGGCGATCCGCCGCGTCAACGCCATCCCCGGCCTGGTGGCGGGCCCCATCTCAGGCCGGACAATCGGCATGATGTCCTGGATGTTCGAGGCCGACGCAGCCGACTGCTTCTCCACCGGCATCTTCGTCAACGGCCAGGTCGTGCGCCTGCGCGGAGAGGTCATCCGTCGCGAGGCGCCCAGCCGCAATACGTTGGACGCCCTAGCAGACTACCTAAAGGAAGTCGAGGGCGAGGGCGTCGCGCTCACGCTCTACGACGACGAGGTCGAGGGCCGCGAGATCTGCGTCGGCACCACCACGGAGCAGATGGCGCGCCACCCCAAGGCGTTCCACGCGTTCCACCTCGCAAGCGAGCACGTGCCGGACGGCCTCTTCGTCAAGACCAACATCCACTGCGACCGCCCGCGCCCGCACGTCGAGCGCCTCCGCGACGACCTCACGCGCCGCTTCCCGGAGCTCAGCTTCGTCTTCCCCAACCCCACGTCCTCGACCATCGACATCACGCCCGCCGGCGTCACCAAGATGACCGGCCTGCAGTGCCTGATGGACCGCATGGGCATCGGCCTGGACGAGGTCTGCGTCTTTGGCGACTCGGAAAACGACATGGCCATCATCGAGGGCGTTCCCAACTCCGTCGCCGTCGCCAACGCAACGCCGCAGGTCGCGGCCGCGGCCCGCTGGCACATCGGTCCCGCCAACCAAGACGCCGTCGCCCAGGCCCTCGAGGACATAGCCGACGCGGCGGAGAAGAACGCGCTGCCTTCCTTCATGCAGCAATAGGATGATGCCAGGTTGGCTGGTCGAATCATTTACTTGTGGTATAAAGATTCTGGCCTGGCTTTTACTCCTTCTTCGGAGTTAGAGCCAGACCATTTCTTAGTTGGACATAGCCATCTGGAACTTCGGCATCCCAATGTGATATATGAGTTGTGACCGGGCTTTTATTCCTTCGGGGGATTAGAGTCCGGTCATCTCTTTGTTGAGTTGCCAACCGGAACGATACCGCCGTGGCTCTCGTCTGACTCCGGGAAGTACCTATAGACGAGCGCGTCTGGCGTTCTCTCTAGGAGCGTCATCGTCGCCATGCGCTCTCCTATCGTTGAGATGTTTCTCCAGCTCCATGCGAGAATTGTAGCAACCCTCCCCCGTTGCATGAGCTGAGTCAAACTCCGTCTTGTCGAGCGCTAGCTCAAGCTCCATAAGCACGGACAGGTGTTGTCGGCCCGCCAACCAAGATCATATCGCCCAGGCCCTCGAGACCATATCCGCCGCGACGGAGAAGAACGAGCTGCCTTCCTTCATCCAAAGCACTAGGTGACAGAGGCTGGCTACTTGATAAATATCTTTCTTAGGTGAAGTGCTGGAGTATGAGGCGGACACGTGCCATAGCCGTTCGTGTCCCTCCATTCTGTGGCCGAGGTTCGTGTAAGCGTTCCTCGGTCTTCTCTATATTGAGTTAATCCCGTCTATGCCTGTTTGCCCCATCAGGACCATGTGCAACCGCGGACGCCCTAGCAAACCTCATTTCGCGCGCTTCTCGAACTTGCTTGCCAGCAGAACTCGCATCTCTTCGGTTGACATGCCACCATGCTCAACAAAGCTTCTCTTACCGTAATCAAGCTCTTTGAGCAAGATTGCCTCTGCATTGTCGAGATCTTGGCGACCAGGTTTGAGGCCAGGTATCGACCCACTGTTTGACATGAGAGACCTTCCTTGCACTGCGAGAATACAGAAACCAAAGGGAGCCACAAGGTGTTCTTGAGCTCCACAAAATATCACTCATCATCCCTCAGGCCACCAAACGAGGCGGAGCCTTCGGAGTGCTGAACTAAGCTATCAAACCCACATGTTATTGATGCCTTGTAACTAGCCCAACTACAGTATGTGCTCGGAGATCAACTCGCTAATCTTCCGGATGTCCACCTTCTTCTTGAAATCGAACTGGAGCATACGGCCGTTGTTGAATGCAAGTATAAGTTCGCTGTCGACGTCCATCATCCCCGCAGTTTCGATTCCGTAGTACTGGACCTTGGAATATGGATAGGAGAAGTAGGCAGTTTTCTTTCCAGTTACACCCTTTACGTTGACAACAAAGATGCGCTTGTTCGTGAAGATTACCTGGTCTCGAACGGTTTGGAACGCGAGCTCAATCTCCTCCCCGCCCACTAGCAAAGCTCCAACTTCATCACGGACATCGGAGGGCTCGATTGCTTTTAGGTTCAGCACATTTGCATCCGTGGCAATGCCAGTTGATACGTTGGGCATTCCAACCTCCCAGGACGCGATTCGTCACGTTCTTACCAACTTCAAGTAGGAATCCATACGCAGAGTCTGCTATGGCGGGTCTAAAGTCACCTCACTGGCTACCCAACGATTCCCTAAGCGTGAAAAGGGCGGCAGAGCAATTTGCTCCGCCGCCCAATCGTTAACTAGTTGAACTTGGCAGGACCTTAGTCCAGAACCGCCTCGTTCTTCTCGTCATCCGCGTCGATGCGCTCCGCGCGCTCCTTTGCGGACTTGCCGCTGACGTCGTTGCCGTACTCCTTGACGCCCGTGGGGTGCTGCTCGAGCCAGATCCTGTTGCCCTCCGGCGCCCAGGCCTTGGCGTAGGGCAGCGTGCGGGCGCACAGCTCGTCGGCGCTCTCCGGGGTGACGTACTCCGTGGACTTGGCGTCCGCCTCGTGCACGATGCGCGGCAGCACGGCCGGGTTCTCCAGCATGGGGCAGGGGCGCAGCATGTTCTTGTTCCAGGGGTAGTTCTCGCGGTACGCCTGGAAGATGGGCTGGTGCAGGCAGTCCACCCAGTCGTGGTCCTTGATGTTGATGTTGGAGTAGTGGATGAAGACGCAGGGCTCAACGTCGCCGCGGGCGTTGATGTGGCAGAACGTGCGGCCGCCGGCGATGCAGCCGCCCACGAACTCGCCGTCGTTCTGGAAGTCCATGGCAAATATCTGCTTGCCGCCCTCGTAGCCGCGGACGGAACGGATGCGATCGATCATGTACTCGCGCTGCTCGATAGTGGGCATGAGGTCCGCGTTGGCGCCCTCTCCCACCGGCATGTAGTGGAAGTACCAGGCCCAGCGGGCGCCCTTCTCGATGATCTTGTCAAAGTACTCGTCGGACGTGACCATCTCGGTGTTGAGGCGCGTGTACGCGGTGGACGTGCCGTACAGCAGGCCGTTCTTATGCATGAGGTCGAAGGCGTCCATGACCTCCTGGTAGGAGCCCTCGCCGCGGCGGCCGTCGTTGGACTGCTCCGTACCCTCCAGCGACACGGAGAAGATCAGGTTGCCCAGGCGCTTGACCTCGTCGCAGAACGGCTGGTCGATGAGCGAGGCGTTGGTGAAGATGTTGAAGAGGCAGTCGTTGTGCTTCTCGGCCAGCTTGAGGACGTCTGCCTTGCGGACCAGCGGCTCGCCGCCCGTGAGCATGAAGAGGTGGGTACCCAGTGCCTTGGCCTGCGTGACCAAGCGGTCCATCTCGTCAAACGTGAGGTTGAGCCTCTTGGAGTAGTCTGCCGCCCAGCAGCCGACGCAATGCTTGTTGCAGGCGGAGGTCGGGTCGAAGATCACGATCCAGGGCACGTTGCACTGCAGCTTCTCAGCGTTGGCGATGGTGTCGCGGTAGCCGCGGAACGCAGCCTCGTACGCGCCGTTGAGCACGGCCATCTTGAGGACGTTGGGGTCGGTCTCGTCGATCACGCGGAAAATCCACTGCTCCCACTTGGAGCCGGGGTACAGCGCCTTGTTCATGCCCCTGGACGCGCCGGGCACGGAATCCTTGAGCAGTTTGGATGCCATGTCCACCAGGTGCTGGATGTTCTTCTCGCGGTCCTCGCCGGAACCCGCCTTGATGATCTTGTCAATCACGACCGAGAAGGCCTTGCGCTCGGCCGCGTGCACAACCTTGGATTGCATGTCCACACTCCCTCTGCCCTGTTACGGGGCGACTATTGCCATCCTAAGCATTATCAAATGACTGCACGTTTGTCACAATGGGCAATACTGGACAATGCGTATCGTTATCCATACACTTAGCTTGCATTTGTATTGATATCTCACGGCACGTGGGCCAACCTCGCAAACCCACGCACCGTCCCGAACAAGGAGTCCCATGGCCCGCGACACCAGTACCGACCTGCGCGTCGTCCGCACAAGGCGCGCGATAGAGTCCGCGCTCGTCAGCCTGATGGTCAAGACGCCGCTGGACGAGGTCACCGTCAAGCAGATCTGCTCGGCCGCCCTCGTGAACAAGGGCACGTTCTACCGGCACTACCGCGACAAGTACGACGTGGCCGAGTGCATCGCCCGTCGCGAGCTCGACGAGTTCGAGAAGAACATAACAAACTGCATCGAAATCGTTGCAAGGACGGGCAGCTACTCCGAGCTGGACAGCATGGTCGACAACCAGGAGGTCGGCCGCAACGTGGGAACGCTCATCCTTCTGGAGCGCGTGACGCTGGACGGCCAGACCGTGCAGGACCACGTGCGTGCCATAATCGCGCGGGCGCTGGGCAGCCTCGCCAAGCTGAACATGGTGTCCCAGGACATCGAGACCGAGGCCTGGGTGCTCACCATGCTGATATTCGACTACCCCAAGTACCACCGCACCATGAAGCACCCCGTCGACATTGAGGGCTACACCCGCGCCGTGACCGAGGTCACGGGCATCTACCAGCGCCTGTTTAGCGATTAGCAATTCCCGCGGGCGAGAAGAGCATGCTCCGTCCTGGTAACAAATGAGGCGAGCCCCGCCGATGACGAGTCCAAGCATGGACATTTTTCTTTACGAATTGACGGGAACGACACCCATCCCTACCATGAACCAAGCGGAATGAGGTTCTCCGCGGGGCACCAAGCCCCAAACCGCCTTCGGGATGATGACCTCTGCCACTGTAGAGCGGCAGAGGTCTTTTCTTTTGCCGCGACGACGAGTTGCGCGGCAGCCAGCCGGACAACGTGACATGAAAGCGAGTAGCAGATGAGTGACAGACTTCGCAGGGTCTGGGTGAGCTATGGCGGGTTGATCCTGCTGGGTGCTGTAGGAGTTCCCATCGGCATGGCCGTGGGCGGGATCGACGCGGTGTTCGGTCGCGTGCTGATAGCGATCGGCGACCTGAGGGACGCGCACCCCTTCTGGTTCATCCCGTTCCTGGCGGCGGCAGGCGCTCTTATCGCCTGGTCGTACCTGCGCTTTGGAAAGAACACCGGCCGCGGCATGAGCCTCGTGTTCGACGTGGGCCTGGGACGCGAGAACGTGATACCCCTCAGGCTCATTCCCCTCATCATGGGTGGCACCTGGCTCACGCATCTGTTTGGCGGCAGTGCCGGCCGCGAGGGCGTGGCCGTGCAGATTGGCGCGACGCTTTCGCACTGGATCGGCTCGAAGCTGCCGTTCAAGCATCCTGGCAACACGTTCCTGCTGGTGGGCATGGCCGCGGGCTTTGCGGGCCTGTTCCGCACTCCCCTCGCGGCGACGCTCTTTGCGCTTGAGGTCCTGGTCGCCGGTCGCCTTGAGCTGCAAGCGCTCTTCCCCGCGCTCACGGCTTCCATCGCGGCAAGCTGGACCTCGGGCGCACTCGGCCTCTCCAAGTTCGAGGTCGCTCTGAGCGTCCCTTCCGCAATCGACGCGCACACGCTCGGGCTGCTTCTTCTGCTTGGCCTTTGCTTCGGCATCGTGGGCGGGCTCTTTGCGTGGTGCCTCAAGTGGGGCAAGAAGATCGCGGCCGCGCACCTGGAAAACCCCATCAAGCGCATCGCCATCATGGGCGCGGCGCTCTCCGTCGTGTTCCTGCTGCTGTGGCAGGGCCGCTACTCCGGACTCGGCACCAACCTGATATCCGCGAGCTTCTCGCCCAAGGCGGCCACCGCAATCATGCCGTGGGACTGGGTGCTCAAGTTCGTGCTGACGGCGCTCACGCTTTCCGCTGGCTTCCAGGGCGGAGAGGTCACGCCGCTCTTCTCCATCGGCGCGAGCCTCGGCGTGGTGCTGGGCAGCCTGCTGGGACTGCCCGTGCCGCTGGTGGCTGCGCTTGGCTACGCGGCGGTGTTTGGCTCCGCCACCAACACGCTGCTGGCACCCACGTTCATCGGCGCGGAGGTGTTTGGCTTTGCCTACCTGCCGCATTTCTTTGTGGTGTGCGCGGTGGCATACCTCTTCAACATGGACAAGTCCATCTACACCCTGCAGGAGGTCGCGTACCACAAGTAGCAGCTGGCCGAGGCATGGATGCGGGCTGGTGGCTTACGCCATCAGCCCGTTTCCATACGTTGCGTTGGGACGTCGGCTGCGTTGCGCTAGCCTTGCGAGCGCCTGCGAAGCTCCGCCACGCCAAAGCCCGCAGCCGCAACGCCGCAGACGACGATGGCGAGAAGAACAGCCCACGAGACCGAATCGTCCGACGTCAACGGCACGTTGGCACCAGACGCCTTGCTGGCATTTGCCTTCCGGCTGGGGCAGGCGGACTTCTCCCCTGCCTTGGTGGTCGAGCCAGCGTTGCAGCCCTTTGGCCCTGGCTTCGGATGCTTGTCTGGACCCCACTGCGCGTACAGCGTGATGGTCGCTCCGGTCTTGGCGGAAAGGTTGCGCATCGTTGCGGCGTTCTTGACGGCAAGGCCCTTGCCGTCCGCCGAGGTGTTCCATCCCACAAAGACGTAGCCCGTGCGCGAGAAGGCGCAGGCAGGCAGGGTCACGTCCTTGCCATACACGGCGGTCATGGGATCCATGGTTCCGGTCGCGTCGTCCGCGTTCTTCTCGAACTTGATCGTGTAGGTGTTGGCGGTTCCCTTTGCCAGCTCGTAGCGGCGCGGACCGACGCTGGAAAGCGGGATGGACGTCGCATCGTCACCGGCAAGCGAGCCCGTGGTGAACACGGACCAGCCGGCTGCCTTTGTGCTTTCGTACATGCCCGCAAGCGAACCGGCAGGCAGCATGGCCTTTGTGTCCGCGACCGTGGAGCCCTTGGCCAGCTGGTAGGTATAGCCGTCCAGCTCGTAGGTCGCAAGCGTCTGGTTGTACTGGTAGTACGCCGGCGCTCCCGCCACGGCCTTGCCGTCCTTGGTGAGGAAGAGCGAGTACTGGATCCTGTTGTCGTTGGCGTTGGCCCCAAAGTAGTCGGCGCTTATGACAGCTGCCTTTCCGCCCGTCTTGTCCAGCGCGACGTCCACGAACTGCCTGTCGTGCTTGTCCGAGTTGTAGCAGTTGGTGAGCGTGTTGTTCCTGAACGAGAGGGCGTCCGCGCCGTCCAGGTGCACCACGTGGTGGTGGCCGATGCCGTTGAACGTGCTGTTATATACCGACAGAGCAACGTAGGGCTTGGGGTAGTAGCTTGCATATGTATTGGAGTACGTGCCCTTGATTGCGCCGTACGCGTTGGGCGTGAAGGTGCAGCCGTCCACGGTGACGTCAGCCATACCGCTCAGCCACAGCTCGTAGTGGGACTTCTTGTTGGCCATATCGTCGTCGAGCGCGGACATGGGGTCGGAAACCTTGAAGGTGCAGTTGCGGAACGTGCCCTTCTGCACGCTTGTTGCATGTATCTGCCCCACGATAAAGCCCTCGGTAAACGTGACGCCGTCGAACTCCTCGGTCGAGGCGTTGCTGGAGAGGTATGTGAACTCCCACGGCCCGGGGTTGCCCGAGGCCATCTCTCCCTCGTGCTCGTTGCGACCGTCGTTCAGCGTGAGGTTGCTCATCCTAAGGGGCACGCCCAGCTTGCCGTCCGCGCGGCCGTTGGGCGTTGTGTAGAGCGAGCCCGCATACGTGCCCGTGAGCGTGACCTGCGCGCCAGCGTTGCCCACGATGGAGACGCCCGTCACGCCCTGCGGCGCCAGCGTCGCAGTTGGCGCGCCATCAAAGTCGACGGAGCCGGACACCGTGTACGTAACGACACCCGTGGTGCCATTTGCCTTAACGGCCTTGGCCGCGTCCGAAAGCGAGGCGTACGCCTGGCCACTACCCGTCACGCTGACCGTTCCACCCTGCGCAAGCGCCGTCCCCGGCACGATTACCAGGGCGAGAAGAGCGGCTACACCAACAAGCACACATTCACGGAGCGCCCTCTGAAATGCTCTCATGGGGGACCTCCTACCTTAAAGCTATTTCAGTTTGCTTTACTATAGCGCAAAATTACAGCTTTGTGCAGTGTCCTATTGAAGCATTTACATGTCTAATTGCAATTCTTCACCGCCCAAGCCGCAATCCCAGCCGCTCGCAAACCTGAACGAAAGGCTGTCTTAAGGGAACGGGTACGTGCCCCAACGAACCGACAGATGTTGGTACGCAATCGTTTGGAGGCACCATGTTCGAGATCAAGGGCAAGACGGCAGTCGTAACGGGCGGCACCTCGGGAATCGGCCTCGCCACGGCAAAGGCGTTCCTGCAGAAGGGTGCAAAGGTCGTCATCGCTGGCCGCAACGAAGAGCGCGGCGCAAAGGCACTCGAGGAGCTCAAGCAGGTCTCGCCGGATGTGGTGTTCCACCAGACTGACACGAGCGACTCCAAGCAGGTCCAGGACCTCATCGCCTTCGCGGTCAAGACCTACGGCTCCGTCGACATCATGTACAACAACGCGGGCATCGCAAACTTCCTGCCTGTGGACAAGATGAGCGACGAGGACTTCAACAAGCTCATCTCCATCAACCTGACCGGCGTGTTCTACGGCATCAAGTACGCGGCAATCCAGATGGAGAAGCAGGGCCACGGCGGCGCCATCGTCAGCACCTCGTCCATCGAGGGCACCATCGGCGACCCCAACCTGCCCTCCTACAACGCGGCAAAGGGCGGCGTGAACCTGCTCACCCAGTCCGCGGCGCTCGCTCTGGCCAAGTACAACATCCGCGTCAACACCGTGAACCCCGGCTACATCTACACGGGCATGATCAACGAGAAGACCATGGGCGAGGACGGCATGAAGCGCCTCGAGTCGCTGCACCCGCTCGGACGCCTCGGCAAGGCGGAGGAGATCGCCCACGGCGTCGTCTTCCTGGTGGAGAACGAGTTCACCACGGGCACGCACCTCTACATCGACGGCGGCTACACCGCGCAGTAACGCGTCTCGCTCAGTCCAACTAACAGAGAAGAACAGCCCTCGGGCCCCGGCGACCACATGTCGCCGGGGCCTTCTTGTGTGCGCAGCCTCAAGAGGAGGGGCCGCCCTTCTCGCGAAAAAAACACGCCCCCTCATAGGAGAAGCGCGTTGGGTCGCTTCTATAAAAATGAGGAGATTGACATGAGTCACGCACGGGTGCCCAAGGGCAGATTCGAGCCAAATGGGCATTGCTGTTCAACTCTTGAACGGATTTATTGGTCTCAGGGGGAATTCAGCATGAAGCCAAGGCACCAACACAAGAAGCTGGGCCAGGCCGGCTGGAAGATCTCTGAGGTCGAAAGGCTGACGGGGCTAAGCCGCAGGGACATACAGCGCGTCTGCTACCAGGGCGAAGGCGGAATTGGGCTTCTGTCGCCAAAGGAGACCAAATGGGGATACCGCGTGTACTCGACGCGGGACCTGAAGGTACTGTACGCGGTGGCCCTGCTGAGGGAACGCGGCATGACCCTCCCCCAGGTGAAGAGGGAGTTCGAGAGGGTACACTCGGACGCCGACGCGATTCTGGACGAGCAGGTGGACCTCCTGCGCGAGGAAATCGAGAGGAACGTGAGCAGGTACCACAAGGCGCTAGCGCTTGGCCACGCGAAGGATCGGAACGCACTGGAGCGGCTGTTCAGGCGCATCGTCGCGTTCGAGCTGACGTTTGCGGGGGACGACGGGCCGGACTCCGCGTTAGACCTCCCCGAGATGGAGCTGCTGGTGGAGTTGATGTACGGACCCGGCAGCTACGAGGGCATACGCGGACTTCTGTAGCAGGTCCGTTTCAACGCAGGAAGACGAGCGAAAGGAAAGAGAATGCATGGGACGAAACTGACGGCGGCGGTTGCGACCGGAGCCATCCTCGTGGCGTTGAGCGCCTGCGGCAATGCGCCGGCCGGAAGCCAAGGCAAGGCCACGGCGAGCGCGCCGGCACAGCAGACAAAGACCGTGCAGATAAAGAAGTCGCCGGACAAGTACACCCACTACGTGAAGAACTACGTGGGTATGAACGCCGCCAACGTAGGCTACATGGCGATGGACGGCAGAAGGCACGATGAGTATGGAAACGGCGTCCATCCCGTGATCGTCTTCGTGACCCCGGACGGAACCCACATAGACTCCAGCGACTCTGAGTCCAAGCTGCTGCGTAAGTACAGGGTTTCAAGCCAAAACGTTGCGCCTAACACGAAAATCAAGTCCGCCTTCGATAAGGACGAGGACGGCGAGGAGTATGACCTGACCATCTGGAACAGCATCGACGAAATCGTGCTTGCCGTGGACGAGGTGGGCAAGAGCGGGAATTCGATCGACATGACCAAGATCAAGGCGTCGCCCAACAACAGCACCGCATACATCCGCGATTACGTGGGTCGAAACCTCGCCGACTGCGGCTACATATCGATGACGGGCAAGTTTGTCGACGGCTATACCGGCGGAAGCTACGTTCAGCTTGACGTCAACGCGAACGACGGCAGCTACGTGGACGTGTCCGACAGCAAATCCCTCAGCCAGTACAGGGTGACCGCCCAGAGCGTGGAGCAAAACACCGAGCTCACGTTCGAGCACGAGAAGGACGAAGACGGCACGGAGTACTCGAACCTGGCGATCAACCAGTCGATCAGCTCGATCACGCTCTCCGTCGAGAAGATCTCCAAATAGCTACTGACGCGGTCACCACGATCCGCGCGCGAAGCCGGCTTGCACCATCAACCGGCTTCGCGCGCACTAGCTGAAAAAGTCCTTGACCCCCCCCCCCCCCCCCCCCCCCCTAGGGTGAGAAAAACATGGCGACGGGTCGCCCACACCGCTTGGAAGGAAATGAAATGGAACAGGACACCAAGATTCGCTCCACCATCGAGACAGCACGGAAGAACAGGGCTCCCCTTATCGTGATAATCCTCGTGCTGATTGTGGTGGGAGGATACGCAGGCTACCGCATCGGGTCGGCCATGAGCCCCAAGGTGAGCGGCGTCGAGGCCAGAAACGAGCGAGTCACCACTGTCGATGCGGTCTTCGAGCAGGTCCAGGCCCAAGGCACACTTGTGTGCGCCAGCCAGAGCTATGACCTCTACTCAAAGGTCGAGAGCTCGAACCGTGACCTTCTCAATCTGTTTGACGTTCCCTTCACCAAGAACAAGTACTGGATGCGCTACGTGGGCACCATACAGGCAGGCGTCAATCTTAAGACCGCCAAGTTCACTTCTCAGAACAAGGACAAGAAGAGCGGCATGCCAAAGAGCGTCGTCGTTGACCTGGACGCGCCCAAGATCATCTCGAACACGCCCGACATGGACAAGACCGAGATCGTGGACCAGGAGAACAACATCCTCAACCCCATCGATCCAGACAGCGTTGTCGACCTGCAGAAGCACTGCATCGAGCAAAGCAACAAAGACGCGCTCAATGGAGGGCTCATCGATCAGGCGAAGACGTTCGCCAAGCAGAACCTTCAGACGATGCTGAGGGGCGCGATGGGCTCCGACGTCAAGGTCACCATCAACTGGAGGTCTTAGTAGCAAGAGATAGAGAAAAGAGCTAACAAACAAGATCGCCAGCCTCGGGGTTGCCCGGGACTGGCGATCACCTTTTAGCGCATGGATTGCACGTGCTGGCCGCGGTCCGACCGATACGCCTACGCGAGCGAGCCCATCGGGTCCCACGGGGCGAGCACCGTCGGCTCCTCCGTCTCGTAGGTGCGGCGCTCCTCCTCCGTCAGGTACTTCTTGTCGACGACCACCTGGTAGACGTACTCGTCAAACCATGCGTCGGACAGCGTGTCGAAGCCGTCGCGACCATGGTCCTTGCCCCAGGAGTTCTCAACCTTCCAGAGCGTGGGCTCGCCCTTCTCGTCCAGACGGACGCCCTCAAGCACCATGGCGTGGGTCATGAGGCTCTCGCCGTAGTCGAGGCGCTCGGCCTTGTCCATGCAACCCTCAACGGGGAAGCCGAAGAGCGCGTCCACGTCGAGCGCCGCCGTGTCCATGATGCCCTCGTCTTGCAGGAAGCTTTGCGCGACGTCGCAGCCAAACCAAACGGGGAGGTTGTCCCTGAGCTGTGCGATGGCCACGCGCTTGAGCTCCGCAGGCGGCAGGTTGAGGTAGCGCACGCCGTGGTCCTCCCACACGTTGCCCAGGCGGCTGACCGTGTATGTGTGGCCAAACGGCTTGTCCGCCGTGGGCGCGCTGATGAGCGATACGTAGGCGTCGACGTCCATGTCGACCGCGGTCTTGAAGAACTCCTGCGGCGTGAAGGTGCCGGAGAGCGCGAGCTTCTGGTCCTTGTCACGCAGGCGCACGGAGAAGGACGCGGGCGGCTCGCCCAGGCACACTGCCAGAAGGTGATAGACCTCGTCCATCATCTGCTTCTTCATTGCGAGCAGGTCGTCCGTGCCCACGCCGGCCTCGTGGCTCTGACGCAGGCGCTTTGCGGCGCCACGCAGGTAGCGCGTGAGGTAGCGGTCGAGCTCGCGGGTGTTCCTGGAGCAGGCGGTCTCGGGCATGGCCTCCTTCGGCACCACGCCGTACTTCTTCACGAGGCTGCGGAACATGTCCCACTGGCCGCCGTCGCCGATGGGATCGGCAAGCAGGAAGGACACGAGGCGTCCGTCGAGGGGCTCGTCCAGGGTGTCGAGGATGTTCTGCAGGAACCAGTTGCTCTTCTCGAGCTTGTCCCAGAACAGCGGGTATGCCTGCGAGAGCTCGAACGTCTTGAGGCCGTACTTCTTGATCACGCGGTAGCGCATGGTGTTCAGGCTCGCGAACATCCAGCAGCGGCCAGAGCGCTGCTGATCGCACCGGTCGCCCTGCGTGACCTCGAGGTCGAAGCCCAGCGCGTTTGCGGCGACGCCCTCGGGGCGGCGCGCGGCGGAGCGGATGCCGTTTGAGGTGACGGCGTTCTTCGCGACGGCGTTCACGCGCTCGGCGCCAAAGCGCTCGCGCGAGGCGGCAAGGTCCTCGGGGGTGATGCTGCTCTTCTCGTCCATGTGTTCCTCCCAGGTTTTGGGTCGTTCGTACCTTGATGTCGTCAGGAGCATAGCACGCGGACGCATACACTCTGCGGCGCGGGCGAGAAGGACGTGCCGCCTCGCCCGCTGCCCAGCCACAAAAGAGGGGCCGCCCCGTAGGACGACCCCCAGCAATGGGTCTGTTCTTCTCCCCCGGCCGTTACAGGAGCCTGAGCGAGACCTCCTTGAGCTGCTTGCCCGAGACCTCGGACGGCGCGGAGCTCATGAGGTCGGAGCCGCTCGCCGTCTTGGGGAACGCCATGACCTCGCGGATGTTGTCCGCGCCAGCGAGCAGCATGCACACGCGGTCGAGGCCGAGCGCGAAGCCGCCCATGGGAGGCGCGCCGTACTCGAGCGCGTTCATGAGGAAGCCAAACTGCGCCTGCGCGCGCTCCGGCGTGAAGCCCAGCTTCTCCAGGATCTTCTCCTGCAGCTTGGCGTCGTGGATACGCATGCCGCCACCGCCGGCCTCGTAGCCGTCCATGACAAAGTCGTACGTGTGCGAGCCCATGGCCAGCGGGTCGCTGTCCAGAAGGTCGAGCTGGTCCTCGTTGGGCTGCGTGAAGGGCTGGTGCTCGGAGTCCAGGCACTTGCGGTCCTCGTCCCAGTGGAACAGCGGGAAGTTGACGACCCACAGGAAGTCGTGACCCTCGCGCGGCACGTCGAGCGCATCGGCCATGTGGCAGCGCATGCCGCCCAGAATCTCGTCCGCGTGCAGGCGGTCGGCCACCGCGAACATCACGAGGTCGCCGGGCTCGACGTCCATCTCGGCACGCAGGGCCGCCATCTCGTCGTCCGAGAAGAACTTGACGATGGGGCTCGTGACGCTGCCGTCCTCGCGGAAGGCGATGTAGGCCAGGCCCTTGGCGCCAAACTCGGCGGCCACGTTGGCCAGCTTGTCGATCTGAGCGCGGGGCCACTTGCCGGCGCCCTTGGCGTTGATGGCCTTGACGTACTGGCCCTCGGTCGCCGCGGCGGACGAGAAGAGCTTGAACTTGGAGTTCGCGAAGATCGGCGTCACGTCGTGCAGCGTCATGCCGTAGCGCGTGTCCGGCTTGTCGATTCCGTAGGTGTCCATCGCGTCCCAGTACTCGATGCGGCGTAGGGGAAGCTGCAGCTCAACGCCCATCTTGCCAAAGGCCTTGGCGAGCACCTGCTCGAGCGCGCCCATGACGTCGTCCTGGGTAACGAAGCTCATCTCGACGTCGACCTGGGTGAACTCGGGCTGACGGTCCTTGCGCAGGTCCTCGTCGCGGAAGCACTTGGCCACCTGGTAGTAGCGCTCGACGCCGCCCACCATGAGGAGCTCCTTCAGGAGCTGCGGGGACTGCGGCAGCGCGTAGAAGTGGCCCGGCTGCATGCGGCTGGGGACCAGGAAGTCACGCGCGCCCTCGGGCGTGGACTTGAAGAGCGACGGGGTCTCGACCTCCATGAAGTCGCTGCCGTGGAACGCCTCGCGCAGCGCGAAGGTGAAGTCGGAGCGCAGCTTGAGGTTGGCTGCCATCTTGGGGCGGCGCAGGTCGAGGTAGCGGTAGCGCAGGCGCACGTCCTCCGCGGTGTCCACGTGGTCCTCGATCTGGAACGGCGGGGTCTTTGAGGTATTCAGCACCACGATCTTGGTCACGTACACCTCGATGGCGCCCGTGGCCAGCTTGTCGTTGTCCTGACCCTCGGGACGCTCGCGCACGGTGCCGCTCACCATGATCGGCCACTCGGAGCGGATGGTCTCGGCCTCGTGGAACGTCGCCTCGTCGCACACCTCGGGGTCGAACTCGAGCTGCGTGACGCCGTCGCGGTCGCGCAGGTCCACAAAGATGAGTCCGCCGTGGTCGCGACGGTGCCACACCCAACCCGTGAGCGTGACCTCCTCGCCGATGTTGGCCTCGCGGAGCTCTCCGCAGGTGTGCGTGTGCATGCTAAACGCCATGTTGTTCCTCTCGTCTCCTCCGCCCCGTGCCGTGACGGGCGGACCAGCAGATGACGGCACGCCAACGTAGACGGCGGCGGCGTGCGCGGTGCCCCATTCTAGCAGCGTTGCGCCGCCGCCACGGCGCGCCGCAAAAAGCTCCCACGCTTTGAAACATTTCCACGCGCGGAGGGGCGCCAACCGAGGGGCCGCGTCCTTCTCCCCCGCACGCGCCGCGTTGTCAGATAACCAATAAACACGGGACGAGAAGGACGCGGCAAGCCTTGTGCCAGCCACACGTCAGCTGCAGGTCAGGTACCTGTTTCCAAAAGATTTCAACCGTATGCGGATTCCTTCTTGCAAGTATGCTTATTTTGGCGTATGGGCCAAATGCCAAAGTTTCGACATACTTTTCTGGTAACGTTTCCGAGACCGCCGGAAACCCATGCAGACAATCTCAAGTAACCCCGGCACCCAAACGCGCAGAGGCAAGCGCTGGAGAGGGCATCCGACCCCTCGGAAAGAGGCAATCATGACTTACAAGGCAGCTATCTTCGACCTGGATGGCACGCTCCTCAACACCATCGAGGACCTTCACACGTCGATCAACTACGCGCTCCACACCAACGGCTTCCCCGAGCAGACCCTGGAGCAGACCACGTCCAACGTGGGCAACGGCGTGCGCCAGCTCGTGCACCGCTCGCTGCCCATGGGCACCCCCACCGACCAGGAGGAGCAGGTCTTCTCGACCTTCTCCGCGCACTACGGCAGGAACTACTGCGAGAAGACCGTGCCCTACCCGCGCGTGATGGAGATGCTGCACGCGATCTCCGCCGCGGGCATGCTGCGCGCCGTCGTGTCCAACAAGCCGGACGCCGCGGTCCAGAAGCTCGTCGCGATCTACTTCCCGGGGCTCTTCAACGCGGTCGTCGGCGAGCGCGAGGACATCCGTCGCAAGCCCGCGCCGGACACGGTCGACGCCGTGATGGAGGCACTGGGCGTCACTCCGGACGAGTGCGTGTACGTTGGCGACTCCGAGGTGGACGTGGACACCGCGCGCAACGCCAAGACGGACTGCATCTGCGTGTCGTGGGGCTACCGCGGCAAGGCCGCCCTCAAGGACGCCGGCGCCAAGGTCATCGTGGACGACGCGGACCAGCTGGCGGACGTCCTGCTGGGCGAGTAACCACCGGCGGCGGGCGGCTCGCGCGGCCACCGCACGACAGCACGACTAAAAGCAAGGCGGCGCTCCCGGGGATTCCCGAGGGCGCCGCAATTTGTGCCCTTATACCCCACCTTCGCACCGAGTTTCACCAAAAGCGAAGCCCTTACGTCCACGTACGGAAGCGCAACGCTGACCTAACCAAACCCGCGGCCGGCGTTCGCCGCGCGCGCCCTGCGGTAAGATGCACACATCCGATGGTCAGATCCTTCGAGAAAGGATGCGATATGGGAAAGAAAGCAGCTGAGGCACTCGACATAAATTACGAAGACCTTGCCGACTACCTGCACAAGAACCATTCCGTCTACATGAAGGTCGGCAACGACGTCTACTACCTCACGGACGTCAACTACGAGGCCTGGCGCGCACAGGACACCAGCGTCCGCAACTCCAAGAACCACTTTGTCGACTGCAGCGACCTTGTTGACACGCTCGACGAGTTCCTGGCACTTCCCTTCGTGAACGGCCACACCATCAAGGACGTCTTCGACTCCGCAACGTTCTACGCCTCCACGCCGGGCGTCAAGCAGCCGTAGCGTTGCCAGCACGCCACGCGTGCGCCACATACAAGAGCCAGGGGCCGAGAAGATCGCTCTTCTCGGCCCCCTTCCTTACCTTGGCTGCATGCGACGGACGCCCGCGGCCCCGCCGGCAGCATGCCTGGCGTTGGCCGCGGGCGCCGGCGCTGGCTACTCGCTCTTCTCGGCCGAATCGGCTGCCGGGGACGCGGTGCCCTTGGTGGCCTCCATGGACTCCGAGACCTCGTTGTCCTCGTCCTCCTTGGTGAAGCCCTTCTCGAGCACGGGGACGAGCATGCGGTATGAGTTCTCCGTCGCGTTGACGTGCGGCGAGCGCTTTGCGTAGCGCTTGACCGCGGCGGCGGAGCGGTTGATCGCCACGAGCGTACCCGCGCCGGCCACGCAGCCGCCCGGGCAGGCCATGCCCTCGATCAGGTAGCCGGGGTACTTGCCCTTGACGGCGTCCTTCATCATCTTGCGACAGTCTGCCAGGCCCTCCGCGTTGACCACGTTGACCTCGCGGTCCGGGTAGCGGCGGTGGATCGCGTTCACGACGGCGGTCGCGACGCCTCCGGCCACGGCAAAGTTGCGGCCGTCGGTTGAGGCCACGTCGAAGTCGCTCTTGTTGTCGTCCGCGAGCGACAGGTAGTCGATGCCCTTGGCGTCCATCATGCCGGCCATCTCCTCAAACGTGAGGACGAAGTCGACCTCGCTGCGGACGCTCTTGCGCATGGCCTCGAGCTTCTTTGCGGAGCACGGGCCCACAAAGACGATCTTGGCCTTGGGGTGACGCATGCGGATCATGCGCGCCGTCAGCGTCATGGGCGTGAGGGCCATGCTGATGCAGTTGGCGTGGTCCGGGAACTCGCGCTTTGCCATGACCGACCAGGCCGGGCAGCACGAGGTTCCCATGAACGGCAGCTTGTCCGGCACCTCCTCCAGGAAGTCGTCCGCCTCCTGGATGGTGCAGAGGTCGGCGCCCAGCGCGACCTCCTCCACGCCGGAGAAGCCCAGCAGCTTGAAGGCCTCGCGCAGCTTGCCCACGTTGCCCTTGCCGCCAAACTGGCCCACAAAGGCCGGCGCCACGGCCGCGATGACCTCCTCGCCACGCGCGATGGCCCAGATGACCTGCGCGATCTGGCTCTTGTCCGCGATGGCGCCAAACGGGCAGTTGATGAGGCACTGGCCGCAGCTCACGCACTTGTCGTAGTCGATGTCCGCGCGGCCGTGCTCGTCAGAGCCGATGGCCTTCATGCCGCAGGCGTCCGCGCACGGGCGCACGTGATGGTGGATCGCGTGGTACGGGCACGTCTTGTAGCACATGCCGCACTTGATGCACTTCTCCTGGTCGATGTAGGCCTTCTTGTCCTTGAAGGTGATGGCCTTCTTGGGGCAGATCTCGCGGCAGGGGTGCGCGAGGCAGCCCTGGCAGGTGTTGGTGACCTCGTACACGTTGTCCTTGCAGGCGTTGCACGCGAACTTGATCACGTTGATGAGCGGAGGCTGGTAGTAGACCTCGTCGCTGTTGGCGGCCTTCTCGAACCCCTCGCTCACGCGCTCCGGCTTGTCCATGCTGGAAAGCGGCAGGCCCATGGCCAGGCGGATGCGCTCGCTGATGATCGCGCGCTCCAGGAAGACGCTCTCGCGGTACGTGGCGACGTCGCCCGGGAGAATCTTGTACGGCAGCTCGTCAAACTCCTTGTCGAGCTCCTCCGCGGTCTCTCCGCCCGCGTCGAGCTTGTAGCAGATCTTGGCGACCTCGCGAAACACGCTGCGCCTGATGTCCGTCAGGTTGGTGTACACGCCTCGCATGGTATCGGCCATGTCGACCCCTCTCCTAGGTGACCCAGGTGAGCGCCCGCGGCGCGACCCCCCAGCCGCGGCGCGCGACGCACGCATTCCCCTACATTTTAGCCTCGCGACGCGCTGCCAAGGTCCTCCTCGCCAAAGTACGCGTCAAAGCGCTGCGGCCATCCGGCGCAAATGCTGATCTTCTCCCCCGTGACGGGGTGCGTGAACTCCTCCTGGTACGCGTGAAGCATGAGCCCCGGGCGAGAAGGACCGGCGCCCCCGCCCCGCGCACGCCCATAGAGCGCATCCCCCACGATGGGGTGGCCCAGGTGCGCGAGGTGAACGCGGATCTGGTGGCGGCGACCAGTGCCCAGCTCCAGCTCCACGAGCGAGCGGCCGCCGCGCTGGCACAGCGTGCGCACCATCGTAAGCGCCGGCTTGCCAGACGCGGATACGCGCATGCGGCGGGCGTCGTGGCGGTCGCGGCCGATGGGCGCCTCGATCCTGCTCAGGTCCCGCGGCAGCGCGCCCTCGACAACGGCGAGGTAGCGCTTGTGCATGGCATGGCCCGCGACCAGGGCGTCAAGCTGCGGCTGGAACTCCGTCGCGAGCGAGAAGAGCGTGACGCCCGCGGTCTGCACATCGAGCCGCTGGACGGCCTGCGGCGTGGCCGGCACCCCCGCGGCCGCGAGCCAGGCCGCGACCCAGCTCGTGAGCGTGGCAGCACCCCCACCGTCCGAGTGCACCAGGATGCCGGCCGGCTTGTCCACCGCCATGAGGAACGCGTCCCGGTAGAGCACGCGCGGCTCCGCCACGCCTGCCGGCAGGTGCGCCGCCGCCGGCGCGTCGCCACCGCCGCGCGCGAGCCGCAGCGTCACCACGTCGCCCGTGGCCAACGCGTCCGTACGCGCGAGGGGCTCGTCCCCACGCAGCAGCGCGCGCCCGGCAAACGCGCGCGCCAGCACGGGCTTGGAGCAGTCCATCGAGCGCAGCAGCCCCTGGGCGTCACACGGGGCGGCCACCTCCAGGCGGAGCTCCCGCGGGCCGCCGGCCGAACCGTCGCTCGCGCCCAGGTAGCGGGCCACGCGCACGGGGGCGCGTCCTTCTCCCCCGGCGGCGCCCGCGGACGCGGGGCCCCTGCCTGCGGCGCTCATGCCCGCACGCCCCTCGCAACGTTGTCCGCGTCGAGCCTCAGCATCGCGCTTTCGCCCAGGGCGAGCTCGTCCGCCAGCAGCTCGTAGAACGCCAGAATCACGCTCCACACGTGGTCGGAGTCGCGCCAGGCGGCGGATATGGTGATCGCGGCGTCGTCCCCCAGGCCCACGGCCGTGAGGCCCGCCTCGGGGTGGCGGCCCATGGCGCCCAAGGCCAGCGCCCGCGGCACAAAGCAGGCGCCCACGCCGCGCGCGGCCAGGTCCATGAGCGTCTCCGAGTTCTTGGAGAAGACCCGGTTCCACGGCTTGACGCCGGAGCGCTCCAGGATGCGGCGCGCGATGGCGCCCGGCTCGTCCGCCTTGCCGAGCATCATGAACGGGCAGCGCGCGAGCGGCGCCAGGTTGCCGCGCGCGGCCTCGCGACGGGCCTCGTCAACGTCGTCGCAGGACTCCCGCAGCAGGTCCTCGGTCAGGATGAGCACGATCTTCTCGCGGCAGAGGCGACGCACCACCAGGCCGGGCTCGTCGTCGGGCACCGTGGCCACGGCGAGGTCGACCCGCCCCTCCTTAACGAGGCTGATGAGCTCCTGGTTTTCCGACTCGTGCAGCAGCACGCTAATGCCGGGGTGCTCGCGCTGGAACCGCGCGAGCGTTGCGGGCATGAGCATGTGCCCGCGCGTGCTGGCGATGCCCACGCCCAAAAGGCCGCGCTCGTCCTTGGCGATGTCCAGGAACTCCTGCCCCATCGTGCGGCGCAGCGCCTGGAAGCGCCGCGCGTAGCCCAAAAAGACGTCGCCCGCGTACGTGAGCGTGAGCGGCACCTTGCGGTTGACCAGCCGCACGCCCAGCTCGCGCTCCACGCCGGCGATGTGCGCGGACAGCGTCTGCTGCGTCACGGAGAGCCGCTCGGCCGCCTTGGTGAAGCTCTTCTCCTCCGCCAGCGCCACGAAGTAGTCCATGGTCGAGAAGTTCATGCGCTGCCTCCCGGGACGGACCCATATCACCAAAATTTCTTGTGTCTGATACCGATAATAACAGTTGGACTCCTTATGACCAAGCACCTACCCTATCGAGCTGGAAAGAAAGGGTCTGCCTGTCTTGGGACGGGCACGAGGTTCTGGGAGCAAAGATGGTCGAGGCCGGGGTTCTTCTGACGTTCGCCGCGGTGCTGGTGGCAGGCATCGTCCTGAGCGCGCCGCTGCTGCCGCTTCTGGTGTTTGGCATGCTGCTGTTTGCCGGCTATGGCATCTGGCGCGGCTTTGGCGTGCGCGACGTCGCGCGCATGGCCGGCGTCGGCCTCAAGAGCGTGGGCACCGTCCTCACGCTGTTCGTGCTCATCGGCGCGCTCACGGCAAGCTGGCGCGCAGCCGGCACCATCCCTGCCATCACCTGCTGGTCCGCCAACCTGGTGAGCCCGCGCAACCTCGTGATCGTGAGCTTCCTGCTCACGGCTGGCATGTCCATGCTCGTGGGCAGCTCCTACGCCGCGGCCGCCACGGTGGGCGTCATCTGCATGACCATCGCCACGGCCATGAGGGCCAACGCGGCCATGGTGGGCGGCGCGATCCTCGCGGGCGCCTTCGTGGGAGACCGCTGCTCCCCCATCTCGTCCTCCGCCGCGCTCGTGGCGAGCATCACCAAGACGCAGCTGTTCGACAACGTGCGCCGCATGGTGCGCACCGGCGCCGTGCCCTTTGCGCTATGCTGTCTGGCCTACCTGCTGGCGGGCGGCGTCGCGGGCGGCTCCGGCATGGCCCCCTCGTTCGCAGGCTCCTTCGCGTACTCGTTCGACCTCAGCTGGGTCGTGGCAATCCCCACCGTCGTGATCCTCGTTCTGTCGCTCCTCAAGGTGAGCGTCAAGAAGACCATGGTCGCGAGCCTGGTGACCGCACTTCTCGTCTGCGTCTTCGTGCAGCACGTGCCCGTGGCCGAGCTCCCCGCAATCCTCGTAATGGGCTACCACTGCAAGAACCTGGCAATCGCACGCATGGTCAACGGCGGCGGCATCGTGTCGATGCTCGACATCGCCCTCATCGTGGCGACCGCATCCACGTACTCCGGCATCTTCGAGGGCACGGGGCTGCTCCTGGGCCTGCGCGACTACGTCAACAAGCTGGCACGCCACTCCACACCCTTCGTGAGCGTCCTCTTCACGAGCATCGCCACCTGCACCATCGCGTGCGACCAGGTCGTCGCCCTCATGCTGACCGCGCAGCTCTGCCAGGACACTGAGCACGACGGATCCGCGCTCGCCCTCGACCTCGAGAACAGCGCCGCCATCATCCCGTCGCTCATCCCCTGGTCCACCTCGTGCGTGGGCATCATCGCCTTCGTGGGCATGCCCATGACGAGCATCCTCTGGAACTGCCTGACCTACCTCATCCCCCTGTTGACGCTGGTCATCTCCATGTACCAGCATGCGCATCAGGGCTTCACGGATACCGGCTACGCACACCTGCTCGGCCTCGACCGCAGGGACGACGTCAGGCGCTTCCCGAGCGATGGCCAGCGCCGCGGACTTGCCGCCTAACACAGCGCCTTTGCCTGGAACACATCGCAATGGTCCAGACAGCTTCCTCCTAAGGCAGCGCGCCCGCCACGGGAAACCGTGCGCGGGCGCGCTGTTTGATACTTGATGATGTTCCTGCGCTTGGGCGAGAAGAGCGGCCCTCCTACTGGAGCCTCTGGCCGCACTCGCCGCAGAAGTTGTCGTTAGGGCCGACGGGCGAACCGCAGTTGGGGCAAAAGCTCGCATGCTGTTCCTGCGGGGCAGGCTCCACCTCAGGCTCGGCAGGCCTCTCCAGCACCGTGGTGGGAGCGACCTCCTCGGCATCGGCCTCATCGGAAGCCGCAGGCTCGGGCTCCGTTTCCGCGTCGACCTCAGGCTCAGGTTCGGACTCAGACTCGACGACAGGCTCCTCCTGCTGCGAGGGAGCAACAGGTGCCGACTCTGGAGCGGACTCCACGGGTGCAGGCTCCACCAGGACTGTCGGCGCCACAGATGCGTCGGACGCAACCGATGCCGCAGGCGGAACGGGGGTAGCGGGAGGCTCGGACGGGCTGGTGAAGTCCGCGCCCCTCTCGCCCTTGAGGCCGCGCAGGTCTCGCTTGATGTCAGAGGTGTTGCGCGCGATCACGATGTTGAGGATCAAGAACTCGTTCACGATGCGGCACAGCAGCTCGAGCAGGATGCAGACGATCGCCATGACGACGAGGGTCCCGAGGAACGCGCCCACGCCGAAGCTGATGGAGCTCAGCACCACGGCCAGGCAGCCGAACGCGATCATGAGCGTGTTGAAGAGGTACAGCGCCTTGAGGATCTTGTCAATGAGCAGGACGTCAAAGCGCAGGAACGGGCCCCACGAACGCTTGTCGGAAAGGCTCAGGTGCATGTCGCTCTTGTCCGAGATGTAGCGCTTGTAGCCCATGACGGTGAGCACGATCGCCGCGATGAACGCGATGAGCATGAGCACGCCCAGGGCGCCACCGAAGTTCGCCCAAGAAGTCAGAGGGTTGCCGTAGGAGTTGTATCCGTATCCGTACATCATGAGGGTCCCCTTTCAGACCTTCGCTGGTAGCAGTGGCCGGGCTATGCCAGGCGTGCCTTCACCTCGTCGGCAAGGCTCGCGAGCGGCACCTGCACCTGCTCGTGCGTGCCCATGTCGCGAAGCGTCGCCACGCCTGCCGCGACCTCGTCGGAGCCGAGCACCACGCACAGGCGCGCGTTGTGCTTGTCGGCCTGCTTGAACTGGCTCTTGAGCGAGCGACCCTGGTAGTCGGCCTCGGTGCGCACGCCCGCCTGACGGAGGGCAAGCGTCGCGCGGAACGCGGCGTCGCGCTCGTCGGCACCGGTGCACGCGACGTAGACGCAGCCCGGCTCCTCGCCATCCATGTTCACGCCGAGCGACTTGAGGGCAAGGTACATGCGCTCGAAGCCCACGGCGAAGCCGATGCCCGGGGTGGGCTTGCCGCCCTCGAGCTCCATCAGGCCGTCATAGCGGCCGCCACCGCCGATGGCGCCAACACCAGCGCCCTCGCACTCGACCTCGAAGACCGTGCGCGTGTAGTAGTCGAGGCCGCGGACCAGCGTCGGGTCCTCGACGTAGCTCACGCCCGCCTCGCCCAGGTACTGCTTGACCTTGGCGTAGTGCTCGGCGCAGGCGTCGCACAGGTTGTCCTTGGCAAGGGGCGCCCCCGCCATGACCTCACGGCAGTGGTCGTTCTTGCAGTCGAAGCTGCGAAGCGGGTTGATCTCGGCGCGCTCCAGGCAGTCCTCGCACATCTCGTCCTTGTGGGCGAGGATGAAGTCGCGGACCTTCTCGCGATAGGCGGGGCGGCACTCGGCGTCACCCATCGAGTTGATGCGCAGGGTGAGCTGCTTGGGGTCGAAGCCCATGCGCTTGTAGAACTCCATCAGCATGATGATGCACTCGGCGTCCGCCGCGGGGTCGGGGGCACCAAGCCACTCGACGCCCACCTGGTGGAACTGCCTCAGACGACCCTTCTGCGGACGCTCGCCACGGAACATGGCCTCGCCGTACCACAGCTTGACGGGAGCGCCGCCCTGTGGGACGAAGTTGTTCTCCACCGCGGCGCGCACGACGCCGGCCGTACCCTCGGGGCGCATGGCCATGCGCTGCTTGGCCTTGAGGCCGCTCTCCGTGCCGGCGTCCAGCAGGCGCTCCATGAGCGCACCGGAGAACACGCGGAACATCTCCTTGCGGACGACGTCCGTCGACTCGCCGATGCCGTGGACGAAGGTGTCCACCTGCTCGATCGCGGGCGTCTCTATCATGTCGAACCCGTAGGCGCCAAACAGCTCGCGCGCAACGTCCTGCATGTGCTGCCACGCGCGCATATATCCGCCGTACAGGTCTTCCGTACCCTGAATCCTCTGTGCCACAGTGGGCCTCCTTCCGCGCCTTCAGCGCGACCAGGGCCGTGGCCACAAACACCGTGCGGCGCACGGTGCCTTCCACGGCCGACGGGTATGAAGTATACGCCGACGCCGGCGCTCCACCCCGCTACAGTGCGACGGCAGACGCATCGCACACCCAAACCATTACACGCTACGACACCCCGCGGACATCTCGCAGGTACTGGCTGCACGTCATGCTCCTCACCCGGGAGCCCGCAAACGCCTTGGCGTCGCGCGTGAGGATGAAGTCCATGCCCTCGATTTCCGCCACCGCCCTCACGATGCCGTCCTCGAAGTCGGGCTCGTTCGAGCGCAGTGCCGCGTCCAGGGTCTCCGCGCTCACGGGCGCGAGGATGACGAAGCCCATGAGCTCCCCCACCAGGCGCCGCGCGTCCTTCTCGCCATGAAAGCGATTAAGCACGTAGTAGACGTCCTTGAGCGACATGGCGCACGCGAAGCCGCGGTCTCCCCCGCCGTTGCAGAGCTCGAGTACGCGCCTGGCCTCAACGGACTCCGGACGGCGCCTGTCCAGCACGTCGAGCAGGATGTTGGTGTCGAGCAGGAGGTCACTCATAGCGGCTCGTCACTATATCGCGCGCACCCTCGCGCGTGAGGGAGTCGAGGCCCTCTGCCTTGGGCAGGTCATCGCAGTCCCGAAAGAAGTCCGCCAGGCTCGGGCGCGCGTGCGCCGCGGCCTCCCTCTGGGGAATCTTCCCCGTGTCCGCAATGTTCTGGAACACCGTGCGAATCACGTCGCCGGGAAGGACGTGCGCCTGCGCAAGGACCACGTCCGCGCGACGCTTGACGTCCGCGTCCAACCTGCCGGAAACGACCACGCTTGCCATGGGGCCTCCCCTCGCCGTTTACGTGTAGACAGCATAGCGCGTGGGCGAGAGGGAGACAAGTACTTTTTCGAACATACGTACGTAAATTTTGCGCGACGGCAGCTTGTAGGCCAGCGCGGGCTCGAGCCCATGCGGGCGTGGCCCGGTGCCTGATGCCTAGCGCAGGGCCTCGCGCTCGTAGTCGCTCATCGGGACGAGCCAGCCGTGCTCGCGCAGGGCCTGCTCTATAGCGTCCAGCGTCTCCTCGCTGTCGGCGCGCACGTGGTGGAAGTGGTAGCCGCTCGTGATGCCGCTCAGGAGCGAGGACCTGCTGCTCCGCAGGTCATCCAGGAAGCGCTCCACGTCGCGGCGGCTCGACACGCCCAGGTGGGCGCTCATCTGGCCGTACGTGCGGTGGTTGACCATCGTGTCCTCGATGGTGCCGCCCATGTCGACTATGAGGTACATCTCGTCGGCCACCTCGTCGTCGCGGTGGTGCTCCTTGAGCAGGCGGCAGGGCCGGGCGTCGCGCGCGAGGGAGTAGCCGCGGCTCGTGGAGACCACGGCCGTGCCGTCCGCGCGCAGCAGCGCCACGTCCTGCACGATGACCTGGCGGCTCACGCCCAGCTCGCGGGCGAGCGCCGTGCCGGACACGGGGGCCTGCGCCCCCTCCAGCAGCTCAACTATGCGCGCACGGCGCTCCTTGCCCGTCATGCTAGCGTCCCTCCTCCACCGTGAGGTGCTTGAGCGAGAGGTCCAGAATCGGCGCCGAGTGCGTGAGCGCACCGGAGCTCACGTAGTCCACACCCAGGTCGACCAGGGTCGCGGCCTTGGCGGCGTCCACGTTGCCGGACACCTCGACCTCGGCCCTGCCAGCTATGATACCCATTGCCTGGCGCATGCTCTCGTGATCCATGTTGTCGAGCATGATGATGTCCGCACCCGCGTCCACGGCCTCGCGCACCTGGTCGAGCGTCTCGACCTCGACCTCGATCTTGCGCACGAAGGGCGCGTGCTCGCGCGCGGCCGCGATGGCCTGGCGCACGCCGCCGGACGCATCGATGTGGTTGTCCTTCAGGAGCACGCCGTCGGAAAGGTTGTAGCGGTGGTTGCCACCCCCGCCCACGCGCACGGCCTCCTTCTCGAACACCCGCATGTTGGGGCAGGTCTTTCTCGTGTCCACGAGCTTTGTGCGGGTCCCCGCAAACAGCGCGGCCATCCGCCGGGTCAGCGTCGCGGTGCCGCTCATGCGCTGCAGGTAGTTGAGCGCGACCCTCTCGCCCGAAAGCAGTGCCCGCACGTGGGCGTGCACGCATCCCAGGTCCTGGCCGGCAGCCACGTCGTCACCCTCGGCCACGGTAAGCTCCACCTTGGCCGTGGGGTCCAGCAGCTGGAACGTGCGCTCGAACACGTCGAGCCCGCAGATCACGCCGTCCTGCTTGGCGATCAGGCGCACGCTGCCCGTGGCCTCGGGCCCTATGACCGACGCGGTGGTGACGTCCTCGCTCGTGACGTCCTCGCGAAGCGCCATGAGGATGAGCGGCTCCGCCTGGAGCCTTAGGCTGACTGGGTCCATCCGTGCCTCCTCCTAACGATGTCGCGTGCGGCCAGGCGGCTGAAGACCAGGCTCTCGAGCAGGGAGTTGCTGGCCAGTCGGTTCCTGCCGTGCACGCCGTTGCAGCTAGTCTCGCCCGCGGCGTAGAGGTGCGCCATCCCCGTCATGGAGTTCTGGTCCACATGGATGCCGCCCATGAGGTAGTGCTGCGCGGGCACCACCGGGATGGGCTCCCGGGTGATATCGTAGCCCTCCTCGAGGCAGCGCTCATATATATGTTTGAAGTGGTTGGTGCACACGTCGTTGGGCACGTTGGCAAACGACAACCACACGTGCTTGGTGCCGTCCTTCTCCATCTGGCGCCTGATGGCCGCGGAAACCACGTCGCGAGGCTGGAGCTCGTCCGTGAAGCGGTTGCCGTTCTTGTCGAGAAGGACGGCCCCCTCGCCCCTGCACGACTCGGAGATGAGGAACGAGCGGCCGGGCTTGGTGGTGTAGAGCGTCGTGGGGTGAATCTGCACGTAGTCCATGTGCTCCAGGGCCACGCCGTGCTCCTCGCACACGCGGCAGCCGTCGCCCGTGAGGCAGGGGTAGTTGGTGGAGTGTTCGTACAGGCCGCCCACGCCACCCGTGGCGAGGACCGTGTCGCGGGAGCGCAGCTCGATCGGGTTGCCGTCGCGGTCGTGCGCGTGCACGCCCACGCAGGCGCCGTCCTCTACCAGCAGGTCGTCCATCGTGGTGTACTCGCGGATCTGCACGTTGCGCAGCTCGCGCACGCGCGCCAGCAGCTTGGTGGTGATCTCCTTGCCGGTCACGTCCGCGTGGTGCACGATGCGGTTGCGGCTGTGCGCGCCCTCGCGCGTGTAGTCCAGGTCGCCCTCGGGCGTACGGTCAAACTCCACGCCCAGGCGGATGAGGTCGTTAATGATCTCGCGGCTGGACCAGATCATGGTGTCCACGCTCTGGGGCCGGCACTCGTTGTGGCCGGCGCGCATCGTGTCGTCAAACCAGTAGTCGTAGTCGTCGTGGTCGCGCATGACGCAGATGCCGCCCTGCGCGAGCATGGAGTCGCAGCTGGCCACGTCCTCCTTGGAGAGCATGACGATACGCAGGTGGCGCGGCAGGTTGAGCGCCGCGTACAGGCCGGCCACGCCGCAGCCGACGATGACGACGTCGCAGTTGAGGCTCTGCGCCTGCCGGGAGGCCGCGTTCTTCTCGCCCGCGGTGGGCTGGGCGGCCGTCGTGGGGGCCGCTGCCGTCTGCGCGCTCATCGGGCTGCCAGCTCGAGCATGCGCTCGAGCGGGGCCATGGCCCTCTCCGCGTCGTCGGGAAGCGAGACCTCGCCGAGGTTGCCCTCCAGCGCGGCCAGCACCTTTTCCGGCCCGACCATCGCCATGTTGGGGCAGATGGGCGGCGTCGCCGGGAAGTAGATGCGCTTGTCCTGGCCGGCCGTGACCTTGGCGATCTGTGCGGCCACGCCCACCACCGTGAGCACGATGAACTCGCGCGCGCTCGACGCGGCGATGTGCTCGATTATCTGCTTGGTGGAGCCGATGTAGTCGGCCTCGCGCAGGACCTCCTGCGAGCACTCCGGGTGCGCGCAGACCTCGGCGTTGGGGTGCTCGAGCTCGAGGCGCTCGACCTCCTGCGGGATGATGCGCTGGTGCGTGGGGCAGTAGCCGCGGTTGAGGATGACGTTCTTCTGCGGCAGCCGCTCGGCCACGTAGCGGCCGAGGTTCATGTCCGGGATGAAGAGGATGTTGTGCTGGGGCAGCTCGGATATGACCTTCACGGCGTTGGACGAGGTCACGCACACGTCCGACCAGGTCTTAATCTGCGCGGTCGAGTTGATGTAGCACGCCACGGCAAGGTCGTCGCCATACTGCGCGCGGACCTTGTCCACGTCGGCCTTGCGCACCATGTACGCCATGGGGCAGTGCGCGCGCGGCTCAGGGTTGAGCACGGTGCGCGCGGGGTTGAGCAGCTTGACGCTTTCCGCCATGAACGACACGCCCGCCAGCACGATCGTCTTGCAGTCGAGCGTGCGCGCAAGCCGCGCGAGGTAGAACGAGTCGCCCACGTAATCCGCGAGCTCCTGCGTCTCCGCAGGCACGTAGTAGTGCGCGAGCACGACGGCGTCCTTCTCGCCCTTTAGCTCCTGCACCCGCCGAGCGATGCGGTCCAGCTCCTCGCGCGAGAGGTCCGAGCCCCGTCCGCTCCTGAAGCGACGCGTCGCCTCGCGCAGGCTCGCCTCCTCCTCGGGAGTCCTGACGTAGTCCTCCATAACATCCCTTCCCACAATGCGCCCCTCTGGCGCTCACTGGGTCGGCAGTATGACACCTGACAAGACATGTGACAAGTCAGCTGTCTTGTCAGTAACGCAGATGAGAAGAACGCGGGCGGATGTGCAGGAATCCGTGTGCAAGTGGGCGGTGGCGAGGTGCTGGGAAGGCGGAGTGGCGCGTGGCGGCGGTCGGTGGGCTACTGCCGACGCCCTACGATTTGCACGCAGAATGTAATGGTTAGAAACTTGCACGCAGGATGTCACGTTTAAGGCCTGTTGAAGGGGCCTAAACGTTACATCAAGCGAGCAAATAGTTTAAACGTTACCATCTGCGAGCATGTTTGTTTGTGCACTGGCAGGCGGTGCGGACCCCCGCGGCCCGATCCTGCCCTACCCCACCAGAAACCCAAAGCCAAATCCCTCGCTCCACGAACGGGGCACTTTGGTGCATTTAACAAACTTCGGGGCACTTCGGTACGGTTAAGCCCCCTCGTAGAGGGCCTAAACATACCAAAATGCACAGAAGGATTTTAACCATACCAAAACGCCCCGAAGTTCACGGCTGCCGGGCTCGGCTGCGCCCACCGCCCCACTGCCACCGCGGCAGGTTGTCCCACGTCGCCACGGGGAGTACAGTCGGACGAGAAGAACGGCGGCACCGGGAGGAAGCATGGCGGAAGCGAGCAATCCGAACGCAGCAGGTGCGGCGGGAGCAGCAGACGCGGGCAGCGCGGCCGGCGACGGCAGGGGCACCTTGGGCGACGTGCTGCAGAGGGCGGCGGCGCGCAGGATGGCATCGCTCGTCAAGGCCGCGTTCGAGGAGCCCGAGCGCAGGACGCCGGACGAGTCGCGCGCGTACGGCAAGGGCCTGCGCGCGGACTTCCCGCCGGAGTCCCAGGCCGTCTGGCCGCCCGCTGTCGCCAGCCGTCCGGACCCGCTCGAGCTGCTGCAAAGCCAGGCCCCCAGCCGCGTGGCCGAACTTCTCCCCATCCGCTACGCGCGGATGGCCGCAAGCCCCTTCGCGTTCTACCGCGGGTGCGCGCTGCCCATGGCGAGCGACCTTTCGCTCATGCCGACCACGCCCATCCGCGTGCAGGCCTCCGGTGACGCGCACATCGCGAACTTTGGCATCTTCGCGACCCCGGAGCGGCAGCTCGTGTTCGACCTCAACGACTTTGACGAGACCACGCGCGGCCCGTGGGAGTGGGATCTCAAGCGCCTGGCCGCGTCCGTGGAGGTCTGCGCACGCGACCTGGGGCTTTCCGGCTCCAAGGCAACCAAGGCCGTGCGCGCCTGCGTGGGCACGTACCGGCAGTCCATGGCGCAGTTTGCGCAGATGGGAAACCTGGAGGTCTGGTACGCGCAGGCCGACGCCCGCCACATCGAGGCGCTGGTCAGCCAGGTGGGAAGCAAGTCCGACCGCAAGGCGTTCAAGAAGACCATCAGCAAGGCGGAGCGCAAGAACAACGCCCGCGCGGTCGAGAAGTTCACGGAGGTCGTAGACGGAAGGCTCCGCATCGTGAGCGACCCGCCCATCATCGTGCCTGTGCGGGACATCGCCGCGAAGGCGACGGCGCAGGACGACGCCGCGAGCCGCATCGGCCAGAGGCTCGCGCACGACGCGGGCGTCACGCCGGAGGACGCGGCGGCGCGGCTCATCCGGCTCGTGCTGCGCGGCTACCGTGACTCGCTCCCGCCCAGCCGTCGCGCGCTGCTGGACGCGTACACTGGAGTCGACGTGGCGCGCAAGGTCGTGGGCGTGGGCTCCGTGGGCCTGCGCGCGTGGATCTGCGTGTTCGAGGGCGCAAGCGAGCACGACCCGCTGGTGCTGCAGGTAAAGGAGGCCGTGCCCTCCGTGCTCGAGCGCTACGTGGGCAAGAGCGGCTACGCCGAGCAGGGCCGTCGCGTGGTGGAGGGCCAGCGCGCCATCCAGGTGGCGTCCGACCCGCTGCTGGGATGGACGCGGCTCCCCGGCGAAGACGGCCGCACGCACGACTACTACGTGCGCCAGCTCTGGGACGGCAAGGGCGCGCCCGACCTCACCAAGATCGACGCGCACCAGCTCACGCACCTGGCGGCGCTGTGCGGATGGACCCTGGCGCGCGCCCACGCCCGCACGGGCGACCGCTTTGCCATCGCCTCCTACCTGGGCGAGGACGACGCATACGACGATGCGTTCTGCACGTTCGCGCACGCGTACGCAGATCAGAACGAGAAGGACTACCAGTGATGTGGCTGGCCAATCCTAGACACGCTTGAGCCGGAGCTACCGAAAGCCCGACAATGTGCCGAGAGGCACGAAGGGAGCTTTCGGACCATGAGCAGGACGACGAGGAGAAGGTACGACCCGCA
>Ga0214929_100060_pt1 | contig 82310 bp, 70 predicted proteins | sample Stichaenrichm17X_FD_168613 | JGI IMG/M metagenome (GOLD analysis project Ga0214929, IMG submission 168613) | Xylose enriched microbial communities from anaerobic bioreactor in Madison, Wisconsin, United States - 17X | ecosystem: Engineered > Bioreactor > Anaerobic > Unclassified | place: USA... | reverse complement strand
GCGATGGTCCTCGACCGGGCGATGACCGTCCCGATTTCGCTGCCCTACAGGGAGTACTACGAGAGAAGTGCCAGCTCGGAGGACTAGCAGCTCAGAAGTTTACCAACTTTCTGCAAGAGAGGATTTTGAGACGAAATGCTTAATCCCACCGGTGCCCGCACGGATGTGACTCATCAGATTCCGTGCGGGCACCGGACTTTCTAAGCAGACCCCTTCAGCGGCTCGTGCGAGCACCGGACTTTCTAAGCACCGCGCGTTGGCGGCCACGGTGACGCCAACAGTAGCCTAGCCAGAGGCTGATAGCACCAGCCCGGCAGGCAGGGTGCGCACCTTGGCCCCAAAAACACGACCCCCCGAGCCGACTCCTTCGGGGAGTCCCGGCTCGGGGGGAGGTCCGCCGCCAGGCGAGAGACGCGGGCGGCCGGTGGGATGAGTCACCTAGCTGGCGCTGGGGTTTCTCTCCCCCTTCATCTTTGCGAACGCCACGAAGCACAGGATCATCTGCACCAGCACGAAGAGGAAGTAGATGGGGAAGAGCGCCATCGCCACGGCATACATGATGCCGGCGACGAGCGCGAACGGTCGCTTGGACATCGCGAATGCGAGGGCGTTGAACACCACTGCCACCACGACCGCCACCAGGTGGGGCATCACGAGGGCGGTCGCCATGAGCGCGCCGGCGGCCTCCGCCCCCGAGCCCGACGTGGACGCCCCGCTCCAATAGACGAGGCTGTAGACCAGATAGAGCGCCCCCAGCACGAGGGCCACGAGCAGGAGCTTGTTCCTCTTCACGATGTCCTCCCTATGCGAGCGAGAAGGTCTTCTCGGCAAGGGTCGTGTTGTCGAGGTTGACGATGGGATAGACCTTCACGTCGATGTCCGACGTGTCAGAGACGCCGTAGGCCAGCTGGACCTGCGTGGAGTTTCCCGCCTGCACCTTGGTGAGCGCGGAGTTGCCATCCACCGAGTCGCAGATGACGAGGTCGCACTGAACGCCGTTCTGGTAGACCTCGGAATACGCGGCCGTATCGAATGCCTGGGCGTCCTTGTCCGAGACGTTGGTGAAGGTGTAGGTGACCACGACGCAGGGGTTGCCCTGGTAGTCGGTCGCCATCTGGGCGCCATCGACCGTCACGGCGACGGACTGCTGCTCCTTTGGCGCGGCCTGCTCGGCGGCGGAGTCCACCTTTGCCGCAGAATCCGTGCCGCCCGCAGACTCCCCCGAGCCACCGCACCCCGCGAGTCCAAGGGACATCGACGCAGCAAGCGCCACCCCCAGCACGACGCTTCCCGCACTTCTCCTCATGGCGCTCTCCCTTCGCGCTTGCCTTGCCCCTCCGGGCCGTGCACCCGATGGTATTTGGGGAGCTGAGGCAAAACTTCCGCTGGGAGCGGAGTTCTGGCGACTGGCGATGCCGGCAGCTGTCTACGCGATGGCGATGGCGTAGGACAGGGCGGCGGCGAGGGTCAGCAGGCAGAGCGCGACCAGGTGGGCCAGGATGGCGACCACGAGGCTGCGGGCCCGATGGGGGCAACCCTCGTATCGGCCGATTCCCAGCGCACAACCCATGCACTCCAGGGAAATCGCCACGACGTCGGCGCAGATCCCCAGGAGCACCACGAGGGTGGGGGCGGCGAGCGGCGCCGGCATCGCCAGGGACTGGGCCGCGGAGGAGCACGCAAAGGCGACGGCGAGGGCGACGCATGCCAGAAGCGAGACGAGCGAGACCACCTTGCCCGGGCGATTCGGCAGCGCCATGAGCGAGCGGAGCTCGGCGGGATAGGACTGCCAGAGGGTGAGCCATCGACGGAGGGGCGAGCGCCCCTCTCCCCTGCCCGCCGGATGGCGGTGGCGTGGGGTTGTGGGCGAGAGGGACGCAACGGGCTCGGCGGCATCCGCCTCATGGGCGAGAGGGGATGATGCGGGGGCGGCGACGGGCTCCGCCAGCGCCGAGGCGGCCCGCGGCTCCGAGGCGCCTGGCCCCACGTGGTCGAACGGGGTGGACGGCTCGGGCTGCTCGGCAGCTGACGCGCCGGGGCGCGTTGATACCACCGCGGATTCGGCAGGCCCCCGTACGAGCGCGTCGCGCGCCGCCGCGACCAGCTCCCCAACGTCCTGGTACCTGGCACTTGGCTCCAGCGCGCATGCGGTGGCGACGACCTGCCGCAGGGCGGAAGGCGCGCCCGCGTCGCTAAGCCCGGCGAGCGAGCCCGCGTCCCTGGGGTGGCTTCCCGTGAGCATGAACTGGAGGAGACGGCCCATGGAGTACACGTCCGAGCGGGCGTCGGTCTGGGCAAAGCCAAACTGCTCGGGGGCGGCATACCCCACCGTTCCCAGCGTGGTGGTGTCGCGCAGCGTTCCGTCGCTGTGCACCCGCGCGATGCCCAGGTCGATCAGGTGAGCGCCGTCCTGGGCCACGATCACGTTGGACGGCGTCACGTCCCTGTGGACCACGCCGCGGGCGTGGAGCGCGGCGACTGCCTCGCCCACCTGCGCGAGGAGCCCCACCGAACGCCCGGGTGCCAGCGGGCCCTCCCGCTGGACCAGGTCGGCGAGCGTCTCTCCCTCCACGTACTCGTAGACCGCCACGAGCTCGTTGGGCATGGCATACAGGCACACCATGCGAGGAAGGCGCGGCTGGTCGATGCCAAGGAGCGCGCCCCACGCCTCCGGGTTTGCCAGGGGCCAGGCGATGCGCTTGCGCACCATGGGCGAGCCGTGCGGAAGGCTCACCAGCTCGGTCCTGCCCGTCTCGCCCGAGCCAAGGACCCGCACCAACCTGAACGAGTCGTCGATCTCGAGCGCGTGCAACAGCCCGGACTCCGAGGCGTCATCGCCCGACACGGGCTAGCCCCTCTCGGGGGTGAGGGTCCTCTCCCCCAGGCGATACAGCTCCGCGTCGGCGCGCGGGAGGTCGTACCCGTGCTCCAGGCAGAAGATCAGGATCGCGTCGCGGCGGCGCTTGGGCCACAGCGCGCCCTCGTCGGCAAGCCGCAGCAGACGCTGCGCCTGGCGCAGGTCGCACCCCAGGCAGAAGGCGATGCGCAGCAGGAACTCGCGCGTGGGGGTGCGCTCCCCGGCAAAGATCTGGTACACGTAGCTCGCCCCCATGCCGCACTCGTCGGCCACGGCGGCGCGGCTCTTGCCGCTCGCGTCCAGAAGCGCGAAGAGGTAGCCGGGGAGGTCGCGGTTGGGCAGGTCCACCTGGTCGAGGTACTCCTCGGGAGAGGCGCTCCTGCGCAGGGCCTCGAGGAGCTCCTCGGTCAGGGGCTCGTCGTCAAACCCCTCGTGGGCCATCGGACGCCTGGTCATGTGGTCACCTCTCGCACCGAAACGGGTCGGACGCTACGACTCGAACTTGTCGACCATGCCGTCGGAGTCCGCCTTGAGCGACGCGATGGCCTGGGGGACCTTCTCCAGCTCGTAGGGTGTCATCTGGTAGACCCAGTTGAGCCAGTTGCGATACAGCAGGTTGGCGTGGGCGCGCCAGGTGAAGATGGGCTGGCTCTCGGGGTTGTCGTCGGGGAAGTAGTTCTCGGGCAGGCGGATGGGCATGCCCTTCTTGAAGTCGCGCCAGTACTCGGATGCCAGCGTGTCTCTCCCATACTCGAAGTGCCCGGTGACGTACACCTCGTGGAAGTCGCGCGTGGCGATGATGGCAGGGCCGCTCTCGAACCCCTCCGAGAGGACCTGCAGCTCGGGATGGAGGCGCAGCTCCCCCGCGTCGATCGCGGCGTGACGGGAGTGCGGCATGTAGTGGACCTCGTCGAACCCGTTGGTGAGGAAGCTGTACTCGTCGCGCAGGCGCTGGGGGAAGACGCCGAAGAGCTTGTGCGGCAGGAGCCTCTTGTGGATGCCGTACAGGTGCCAGAGTCCGGCCATGGCGCCCCAGCACAGGAACATGGTGCTGAGCACGTGCTCCTGCGACCAGTCGATGATGCGGCACAGCTCGTCCCAGTAGTCGACCTCCGAGAAGTCGAGGTGCTCCACGGGTGCCCCCGTGATGATCATGCCGTCGTAGTTCTTGTCCTCGAAGGCGTCGAACGTGTCGTAGAACTTGACCAGGTGATCCTGGCTCACGTGCGTGGACTCGTGCGTAGAGACGCGCATGAAGTCGCAGCTCACCTGCAGGGGCGACTTGCTGATGAGGCGGAGGATCTGGGTCTCGGTCTCTATCTTGGTGGGCATGAGGTTGAGGATGACCACCCGGAGCGGGCGAATCTGCTGCTTGGTAGCCGCCTCCTCCTCGAGGGCGAAGATGCGCTCCTGCCTCAGGATCTTCTTGGCGGGAAGGCCGTCTGGGATGTTGATGGGCATGGAAACTCCTCACGTGCGATCGTGCGCGGGAAACTGACGGGGCAATGGTGTGCACCACGCCGCGCATGGCGGCATGGCGCTAGCGCATTCGCTGCGTAAGGCCTATGCGTGTCCCGTTCCAGCACATGGCGCCGTTGGCTCCCCTCCGCTTTGCGACCCGACCGATGGCTGGCTCGCAGGTCTCAGGGTAGCAGCTTTGCGGGGGACTGGGGGAGAAGGACGTAACGGAGGAGCTGCGGGAATCCCCTCGCGCCGGGTTTCCGACCAAAGAATCCGCAGCTACACGCCACTCTCGTTTGGCAGGGACGCCACGTTGACGCATACTTACCAGTATGGATACGACATTTGCCGAGCTCGGGCTAAACGAGCACATATTGGAGGGCGTGCGCGCCCTTGGGTTCCAGATTCCAACGCCCGTCCAGGCGCAGGCCATCCCCCAGGTGCTGGCGGGGCGTGACGTCATAGCCTCCGCCCAGACGGGAACGGGCAAGACGGCGGCCTTCGCGCTGCCGGTCCTGCAGGTGATCGAGCCATACTCGCGCGAGGCCCGCGCCAAGGCGGACCAGGCGGGCAGTGCTCCGCAGTCCCAAGCCCAGGCCGACGGTCCCGCAGGGCGCGACGAGGACGACGCCCCCACCAACCCCAACACCCCCGACGTCATAGCCGATGACGTTGCGGAGGGGTCCTCCGTCTCCGCCGACGTGGACCAGAGCGGGGGCGTGTCGCAGCCCAAGCGCCGCGCCCGGCGCCGGCACCACAAGGCGAAGGTGTCCGCGGAGACCGACGAGGGTGCCTCCACAGGCGAGAGGGACAAGGCCGTCTCGCCTGCTGCGACCCCCTCCAGCAGCAGTTCGGGGGAGGCGTCCTCCATTCCGACGCCCGCCAAGCGCAAGCGTCCCAGGCGCAGGCGCGGTGGCGGCAGGTCATCGAAGCAGGCACGCAGGACCACCTCGGACGACAGCCGCGAGGCAAACCCCAACGCCCACCCCTTTGGGCCATTCGCCCTGGTGGTGACCCCCACACGAGAGCTCGCGCAGCAGATCGAGGACGTGGTGAGCGTGGTCTGCTCCCACACCGGCCAAAAGGCCGTGGTCGTGATGGGGGGCGCCAAGTTCGACCGACAGATCAGTGAGCTGGAGGCGGGATGCGACCTCCTGGTCGCCACGCCCGGCCGACTCATCGACCTCATGGAGCACGGCCACGTCAGGCTCGACGACGTGAAGGTGTTCGTCCTCGACGAGGCGGACCGCATGCTCGACATGGGCTTTTGGCCCAGCGTCAGGCGCATCGTGGCGGCACTTCCCCGCGAGCGGCAGACCCTGCTCTTCTCAGCCACTATCCCGCCGTCGATCAAGGGCACGGTCGACGCGATGCTCCGCGACCCCGTCCAGATCGAGATCGCGCACATTGGCGAGACGGCCGACACCGTGGAGGAGCACCTGTGCCCCGTCACGCAGGGGCAGAAGACCCAGCTGCTCGAGACCCTGCTCAAGACCGGTGGGGCGGCGGGCGAGGCCCCGGAGCGCGTCCTGGTGTTCTGCCGCACCAAGCACAGGGTGGACGACCTCGAAACGTACCTCAAGGCGGCAGGCATCAAGGTGGACGTGATGCACGCGGACCGCCCTCAGAAGGCACGCGAGCGGGCGCTCGAGCGCTTTAGGGACGGCAAGGTGCAGGTGCTGGTGGCAACGGACGTGATGAGCCGCGGCATCGACGTGAGCGGCATCGACGCCGTGGTCAACTACGACGTGCCCATGGACCCGGAGGACTACGTCCACCGCATCGGCAGAACCGGACGCGCGGGTGCGACGGGCCACGCCTACACCTTCGTAGCACCCGACGAGATAAGCCCGCTGCGCGAGATCGAGTACTTCACCCACAAGCTGATACCCGTGTGGGACCAGCCGGGCTTTGACTACGACTCCTCGCGCATCGTCCCCAACCCCGGAAGGTCCACCACCAAGCCCAAGCGCACCATGTTCAGCGGGTCGCGGTCGCGCGGCAGGGGCATCTCCGCCGGGCGCTACGGCAGGCACTACTAGGAGATAGGCTCGTGGCCACATCCCCCGGACACCTCCCGCCGGCATTCGGGGCCCCTCGATCCCATCCCATCTATGGAGCCTGAGCCACCAACACACGAGAGCGCAAGACGCCCCCGCCGGAACCATTCCGGCGGGGGCGTCGTCGTTCTAGGGGAGCGTCGCAGGCGCTACGCGTCGATGGGCGACGCGGTGGCTGCCGCCGCCTCCGCGGCGTCGCGGGCAACGTGCTCGCGGCCCATCTCGGTCCACTCGGGCTCCTCGTCGGGGATGGAGCCTGGCTTCTTGGTGAAGAACTCCTTGAGGCAGTTGTACGAGACGATCAGGCCCAGTGCCACGAGCAGCACGGCAAACACGAGCTGGAGGCCGGACGTCGCGGCGACGGAGACCATGGTGCCCGCCGTGGAGCCTGGCATCATGCCAAACAGGCCGTAGGTCGAGATGGCGGTGACGCAGCCGATGATGGACTGCACCAGCGAGGTGAACGTGCAGCACAGCAGGAACGCAACGGGAACGTACAGCATCCAGCCCTTGCGCCCGGTGCACTTGCAGAACACCGCGAGCGTGATCATGGTCATGCCGCCCAGGAGCTGGTTGGAGGCGCCAAAGAGCGGCCAGATGTTAAGGTAGCCGCCAAAGGTGAGCGACAGGCCGCCGATCAGCGTCACGACGGTGGCAAACCAGGGGTTGCCAACGACCCTCATGGCACCGGTCCTCTCCTGCGAGGCGGCGAGGGCATCGTTTGACTTGGCGAAGAACTCGGAGAACGAGGCGCGGGCGATGCGTGCGACGGCGTCGAGCGAGGTGAGGGCCAGGGCCGAGACGCACATGGTCATGAACACCGTGGCGATGGTCTTGTCCATGCCAAACATGGTCATGCCCTTGGCGATGCCCGCGGCGAAGATCTGGAACGGGGTGGAGGCGACACCGGCGTTGAGGGAGCCGGTCCCGGCGGTGTTCATCTCGCCATACATGACCGCCGCGACGACGATGGCGATGACGCCGACAAAGGACTCGAGCACCATGGCGCCAAAGCCCACGGGGAGCGCGTCGGTCTCGCTCTCGACCTGCTTGGAGGAGGTCCCGGACGAAACCAGGCTGTGGAAGCCGGAGAGCGCGCCGCAGGCGACGGAGACGAACAGGACGGGGAACAGGGTGGAGCCAGTCTTGGTGGCAAAGCCGGTGAAGGCGGGGGCCGTCATGGTCGCCTGGCCGCTGAAGCCCATCACGACGATGCCGAGGACGGCGGAGAGGATCATGGTCACCATCATGATGGTGGTGAGGTAGTCACGCGGCTGCTTGAGGGTCTGGATGGGCATCGCCGCGGCAAAGACCAGGTAGACCATGGTCACGGCGATCCAGCCGTTGGCGTCGAGGTAGATCGGGAAGCGCATGCCGACCGCGAACATCACGAACATCAGCACAACCGCGACCACGAACTGCTTCCAGCCCTTGAGGTCGAACTTGCGGCAGAACCAGCCAAAGAAGATGGCAACGAGGGTGAAGAGCAGCGAGATGGTTCCCGCCGCACCGTTGGCGAACGAGCCGGCGATGTCCACGGAACCGTCCGCCGCGACCTTGGTCGCAAAGGTGCCAGCGACCATGGAGGTAAAGGCGGCGATGACGATGAGGCAGAACAGCCAGCTGAACAGCAGGAACAGACGACGGCCCGCCTTCCCTATGTACTTCTCGATGAGCTGGGCCAGGGACTTGCCGTTGTTCTTCATGGACGCGTAGAGGGCACCAAAGTCGTGGACCGCGCCAAAGAAGACGCCGCCGACGAGGACCCACAGCAGGACGGGCACCCAGCCAAACGCCATCGCGACGATGGTTCCCGTGACGGGGCCAGCACCGCAGATGGACGAGAACTGGTGAGCGAACGCGGTGAATCGCGAGGCGGGCGTGAAATCCTTGCCGTCCTCCATGCGCCTGGCGGGCGTCAGCGCCTCGGCGTCGACCCCCCAGGAGTTTGCGAGCCAGCGGCCATACGCAAGATAGCCAATGGCCAGGACCACCGCAGCAATAACGATGACCACCAATCCGTTCATAGTAGAAACCTCCCTTACTCCATAAAAGGGGACGCGCGACGCATCGCGCTACTCAACGTGGGGAAGCCTCTCTCCCCCGTTCGCGAAGTGAGGAGAATGGTAAGTCTGAAAAACAATTCGGTAGGCGCTTCGAAACATGCGGTTAACGGTTTTTCTGTCGATGACGTGTTAGGGTCAGCTGTTTTGGGAAGAAGGCGCAGCGTTACGGTTGAAATGTTCAGCTATCTGTATACACGTTTGATTCAGATTCACAAATGCATCCCCATCCACTACTTGTCAGCTCGATTGCCGCAAGAGGGCGTGGGCATCGAATGCGTAGGTTCTCGTAGGGTCTGCGGGGATGCGACGCGATTCGGCACTCGCTTCGCCAGAATGGTGGGAAGAGGAACGTTGGCAAGCAAGGGGGAGATTCCCGCATGAAGAAGGTCCGGCCGTACCCACAGGCAGTCATCTCTCAAAAGGCGGCGCGCGCACTCAAGGCAGGCCATCCCTGGGTGTTTGAGGGAGAGGTCAAGGCGATTCTCCCCTCCCCCGCCGACGGTCGGGAGGCCGCGAACGGCGACATGGTTGACCTGGTGGAGGAGAACGGCACCTGGCAGGGTTCGGGACTCGTCTCGATGGCATCCAAGATCCGCGTGCGCCTGGTGAGCCGCAACGCCAACGACCGCTTTGACGAGGGCTTCTGGCGCCGGAGGCTCCAGTGGGCGTGGCAGCATCGCAAGGTGACCATGGGCGCCAGGGCGCTGCCGGGGTGCGAGCCCGACACCAACTGCTGCCGAGTCGTGTTCAGCGAGGCAGACGGGCTGCCCGGCCTCATCGTCGACCGCTACGAGGACGTCCTCGTCGCCCAGGTGGGGACGGTGGGCATGGAGCGCCTGAAGGGGATGCTCCTGCCCCTCCTCGTGCGCGTGCTGCAGGAGGACGGGCAACGGATCAGGGGCGTGTACGAGCGAAACGACTCGCCCGCACGGACAAAGGACGGCCTGCCGCTGCAGAAGGGCTGGTTCGACTTCTCTGGAACGGACCTCTCGCTCCCCACGCCGGAGTCCGCCCGCGTGATGGTGCGCGAGAACGGCATCGCCTTTGACCTTGACGTCGAGAACAGCCAGAAGACCGGGTTCTTCCTGGACCAGAAGTACAACCGGCGCGCCGTGCGCCAGATCGCAGGCGGCCGCCGCGTCCTGGACTGCTTCTGTCACGTGGGCCCGTTTGGGCTCAACGCCGCGGCGGGAGGGGCCGACTTCGTTCGCTGCGTCGACGTGAGCCAGACCGCCATCGACCTTGCGCGCGAGAACGCCCGGATCAACGGGCTCGATGCCGGCATGGGATTCACCTGCGCCAACGTGCTGGAGTATCTCCCCCAGCTCGCGCACGACCGGCAGTTCCTTCGCGACGAAGGCGGTCCCTTTGACCTGATCGTGCTGGACCCGCCCGCCTTCACCAAGAGCCGCGGGACCGTGCAGCACGCCATCAAGGGCTATCGCGAGATCAACGAGGCGGCGATGCGCCTACTGCCCCGCGGCGGCTACCTCGCCACGTGCAGCTGCAGCCACTTCATGACCAGGGACCTCCTCGCACGCGCGATATCGGAGGCCGCACACGCCGCCAACGTGCAGCTCAAGCAGGTTGAGGAGCGCCAGCAGGCACCCGACCACCCCATTGTGTGGGGCATCCCCGAGACCCATTACCTGGACTTCTTCACCTTCCAGGTGGTGTAGGTAACAGCAGCCGATGCCAAGCCGGCCGCTATTGCCAAACCGCGCCTAGGCGGAGAAGTCCTCGGCGAGCACGGACGAGAGGATTCCCACGTCCAGGTTGCCACCGCTCATGACGAGGGCGACGTTCTTCCCTCCCACGACGTCCGGGTAGTCGCGCACCGCGGCGACCACCATGGCGCTCCCCGCCTCGACGGCGAGCTGCTCCTGCTCGATCATGAACTTGAACGCCGAGCGAATGGACCGCTCGCTCACCACGACCGTCTCGTCCACGTACTTGGGATACATCTCGTAGGCGATCTCGCCGATGCCGCCCACGATTGCCTCGCACACGGTGTCACCGACCGTTGGGTAGGTGTGGTAGCACACACCGTCCTCGAGCGACTGCTTCATGGCGGGGCACGCCTGCGTCTGCACGCCCACCACGCGGACGTCGGGGCGCACGGACTTTGCCGCAACCGCCACGCCCGTGCTGAGCCCGCCCCCGCCAACGGGGACGACGATGGTGTCGATATCGGGGTTCTGCTCCAGGATCTCGAGCGCCACCGTGCCCGTGCCGCTGTAGACGTTGGGGTCCTGGTCGTAGGGATCCACGAAGAACATCTCTGCGCGGTCGATGTAGTTGAGCCCCAGGACGACCGCATCGTCGTAGTCTGCGCCCATCATCATCGAGCGGGCTCCGTAGAAGCGGATCCTGTCCGTCTTGGCGCGGGGGGTGCCCAGGGGCACGACCACCACGCAGTCCTTTATCCCCAGGTCACGGGCGGCAATCGCAACCGCCACGCCGTGGTTGCCGGTCGAGATGGTGCCCACGCCGTGCCGGACCTCGTCCGGGGAGAGCTGGAGCATGGAGTTGATGGCGCCCCTGATCTTGAAGCTCTTCCCCAGCTGCTGGCTCTCGAGCTTGAACCAGTACTTGCGATGCTCGCTGTTGAGGTAGATGGATTCCTCGAGGGGCGTCCTTCTCACGTGGCCGCGGATTCGACGATAGGCCTCGCGCACGTCCTCGCCGGAAAACCAGTCTGCCATCTTGGAACGTCCCCCTCGCAACCGCATACCCTTGTGCAATAAAAATAACTCATTTTCAGCAGCTCAGGCGGCCCGGAAGGCGGTTTTCGGGCGGTGGCAGGCGTACCTCAGGTGAGTTGCCGGGCATTGGGGGACGCAGGCACCCGCACGCGATGGGTGCGGGAGACCGGGGCCAACTCCTTCCGGCGCCCCCCTATTGCTCCGTCGATTCGGAGCGCGGCGCCTTCCGCTCCGCACGGCGGGCGCGGAAGAAGTCCCTGAGAGCCTGGGCGCACTCGTCTTCGAGCACGCCGGTGGTCACCTCAAACTCATGGTTGAGGCGGGGGTCGTGACTCACGTCGTAGAGCGTCCCCAGGGCACCGCCCTTGGGGTCGGGGGCACCGTACACGCAGCGGTCAATCCTCGCGTTGACCATGAGGCCGGCGCACATGAGACAGGGCTCCAGCGTCACGTACACGGTGCATCCCGTAAGGCGCCAGCGGCCCAACTCCTGCGAGGCGCGCACCAAGGCGGCGAACTCCGCGTGCGCCGACGGGTCGGCGTCGGTCTCGCGTCGGTTGTGCGCACGGGAGACTACCCGCCCATCGCAGACCACGACCGCCCCTATGGGCACCTCGCCCTCACGGGCGGCGGAGGCGGCCTCCTCGAGCGCGACCCGCATGTATGCCTCGTCCTGGTCCCGCGACAACACATCCTCCCCTCGCCAGCCTGTTGCAACAAGCACGCAACCGAGCATATCATCCGCCGAGACCTTGCCGCGCACGGCCTTGCCGTCGCCGTGGCGCGGGTTCAGAACGCATTGGTTATGGGGTACGATGTACTTGCTTGCCCTTGGAGGGGTGGCAGAGTGGTTGATTGCAGCGGTCTTGAAAACCGTCGAGCGGTAACACCGTTCCGAGGGTTCGAATCCCTCCCCCTCCGCCTCGGGCAGTTCCTTTGCGCACGTCCACCTTAAGAACGGCGCATCTTCCCGCGCCTCCGCGCATGGCCTTTCGCGCGGCGAGAAAGGAGCACCAATGGCAGCAATCATCATCGTGGCAATCGTCGTCGTGATAGGCATCTGGTTCGTCACCATCTACAACGGCATCGTCACCAAGGACAACCGCTGCGACAACGCCTGGCAGACCATCGACGCCCAGCTCCAGCGCAGGAACGACCTCATCCCCAACCTAGTGGAGACCGTGAAGGGCTACGCCAAGCACGAGAGCGGCACCCTCGAGGCGGTGACCCAGGCAAGGGCCGCGGTCGCAAACGCCAAGACCCCCGAGGACAAGATGGAGGCATCCAACGTCCTCTCCGGAACGCTCAAGACGCTCTTCGCGGTGTCCGAGGCATATCCCGACCTCAAGGCCAACACCAACTTCCAGCAGCTTCAGGGCGAGCTCTCCGAGACCGAGAACAAGATCAGCTACGCCCGCCAAAGCTTCAACGACTGCGTGCTGGAGTACAACAACGCCATCGAGACCTTCCCGGGCAACATCGTCGCGGGCCGCAAGTTCAAGACCCGTCAGGGCTTCGAGGTCACCGAGGCGTCCGTTCGCGAGGCGCCGCAGGTCAAGTTCTAGGCGAGAGGCACGGGGCTCATTCGCTTGGGGCGCATCCCACAGGGGTGCGCCCCTTCTCTTTCCAAAGCCTTGGCACGACTCTTGCCGGAGTCTTCCCAAGACTTTGCGAAGCGTTTGCAACCAAAGGCGCAGCTCGAATGTCGGGCGTGTACAATTGCCTGTGGCTTGGACACCATACCTGTCCAGCACCTCTGCAAGCCAAGTAGAAGGGTCATTGATGAAACCTCGACCTCACAGTCGATGACCCCTCGGTGTGCCTCGGTTGGTTGCGCCGGGGGGTAACCCCCGATGATCGCGCTCGCACCGCCCTGCGGCGGGCGCCCGACCAACAAAGGAGCGCACATGATTTACCTCTCCCAGATGCTGGGAAACCCCGTATACGACCTCAAGGGCGAGAAGATCGGCAAGGTCAACGACCTGGGCATTGCCACGGGCGAAGTGTTCCCGCGCGTGACCTCGCTCGCCGTTGAGGGACCGGGCAAGACCCCGTTCATGATCAGCTGGCGCAAGTACGTCGATTCCTACGACGAGCACCAGGTCCAGCTCAAGGTCGTCGCCACCGACATCCGCTTCTCGTACCTCCAGCCCGACGAGGTCCTCATTGCCCGCGACCTCCTCAACAAGCAGATCGTGGACACCCGCGGCATGCGCGTCGTGCGCGTCAACGACCTCAAGCTCTCGGACACCAGCTCGAGCCAGCTCCGCCTCCTGGGCGCCGAGGTGGGCATCAGGGGCATCCTGAGGACCCTCTCGCCCCGCCTGGAGCGCGTGGTCATGCGCATCGCCAAGTCGCTGGGCAGGACCATCCCCGAACGCATCATCGCCTGGAACTACATGGACCTGGTGGAGAGGGACCTCTCCAACGTCAAGCTGTCTGTCTCGCACAAGACGCTCGACGAGCTGCACCCAGCCGACGTCGCGGACATCCTGGAGAAGCTCGACCCGCGCCTGCGTGGCCAGGTCTTTGCGCAGCTCGACGACGAGCAGGCCGCAAACGCGATGGCCGAGTTCGACGACGACGCCATGGCCGCCGAGATCGTCGGCGGCATGGAGGAGACCGACGCCTCGCGAGTGCTGAGCGAGATGGACCCGGACGACGCCGCCGAGCTCGTGAGCGAGCTGGACTACGAGAAGGCCGAGAAGCTCCTGCGCCTCATGGGCGTGAAGGAGCAGAAGGCCATCCGCCAGCTCCTGGGCTACAAGGAGGACACCGCGGGCCGAATCATGACCAGCGAGTTCGTCCAGCTGCCCGAGGACTCCACCGTGGGCGACGCCGTGAAGGCGATTCGCGGCCTGGACGAGGACTTCGAGGCGGTGCACTACGTCTACCTCAGGGACGAGGAGGGCAGGCTCTCCGGCGTCGTGAGCCTGCGCGACCTCATCGACGGCGAGACGGACACGCACCTCTCGGACATCTCGTACGACGACCTGGTGACCTCGAGCCCCGACGACGACCAGGAGGACGTGGCGAAGGACATCGCCAAGTACAACCTCCTCGCCATGCCCGTCGTGGACGACAAGCGCAAGCTCCTGGGCATCGTCACGGTGGACGACGCCCTCGACGTCATGGAGGAGGAGCACGAGGAGGACCTCCAGATTGCCGGCGCCTCCACGGGCGACTCCGACGGGAGCCAGCACACGCACGTGCTCTCGTGGCTGCTGCGCAACGAGCTGTGGTTCTTCATTTGGATGCTCGGCGTGGTAATCATGGGCTCCATCGCAACGGGCGAGCACACCCTGCAGTACACGCTGCTGCTGGCGCTCGCGCTGCCGGTCGCGATCGTGTCCGCCGGCGACGCCGTGACCTACGTAACCAACTTCTACCTCGAGTACGACGAGGACGACGAGGACGCACCGAGCATGCTGGGCTTTGCCCTCCAGGGCCTGGGCCTGGGAATTCTCTTCTCCGCAATCGTCCTGCTCGTGGCCTGGGGCATCAACTCCGTCTTCTTCATGCGGGACGCCACGGGCGGCGCATATGCGGTTAAGGGCTTCACGGCAGCCAGCGTGAGCATCCTGGTCTCGTTCCTCACCACGCCCATCTACCTCAGGGTGCTGCGCAAGCGCGACGAGAAGAACAAGGAAAGCTCTGGCACCTCACTTGCCTGCATAGCCATGCTGGTGGCACTCGCGGTGTTTGTCGTCGTGGTTCTCCTCCTGACAAACGGGATGGCGATCTAGCATGGCCAGGGAGAAGAGGGCCAAGTCCAGACCCACGGAGCAGGAGAAGGCCCAGGCAAAGCGGATTGCGGGGTCCAAGGCCAAGAAGACCGGCCTGCTCGCGATGCTCAGCGTCATGGGCCCCGGCCTGCTCACCGCACTCGCTGGCAACGACGCGGGCGGCATCGCCACCTACTCGTCAGCCGGTGCGACCTACGGCTTTGGACAGCTGTGGACCGTTCCCCTGATGTGTCTCCTGCTCATCGTGGTGCAGGAGACCGCGGCGCGCATGGGATGCGCCACTGGCAAGGGGTTTGCCTCCCTCATCCGAGAGAAGTTTGGCATCCGCATCTCTGCCATCGCGATGCTCAGCCTGTGCGTGTCCAACTTCGCCGTCAACGTGTCGGAGTTCGCGGGCATCGCCTCGGGCCTCAAGCTCTTTGGCGTGCCCGTGTACGTCTCGGTGCCCGTCTCTGCGCTCGCAACCTGGATGCTCACCATGAGCGGGAGCTATCGAAGGGTGGAGAAGATCCTCCTCGCAATCAGCTGCGTGTTCGTGACGTACATCGTTGCCGGCGTGCTCGCACAGCCCGACTGGGGCAAGGCGCTCCACGACACCGTGGTTCCCCAGATGTCGTTTGACCCCGCCTACATCTCGCTCCTGGTGGCCAACGTGGGCACCACGATCTCGCCCTACATGCTGTTCATGGTCGCGAGCAACGTGGTCGAGAAGGACCTGGACGAGGACGACATCCCCGGCCAGCGCGCCGACAACGTGGGCGGCGCCCTGGTAGCCGAGACCATCACGTGGTTCATCGTCCTGACCACCGGAACGGTCCTCTACCCCGCCCACATCGTGGTCAACGACGCGGCGGACGCCGCCCAGGCGCTCGTCCCGCTCGCCGGCCAGTACTCCTCCGCGCTGTTCGCCGCCGGCCTGGTAGGCGCGTCCTTCCTCGCCGCCTGCGTCATGCCCGGCGTCACCGCCGGTGCCGTGTGCGAGGCCTTTGGCTGGGAGCGCGGCACCAACCGCTCGTGGCGCGAGGCACCCACGTACTACGGCATCCTCACCGCCATCACCGTCCTCAGCGCCGGCCTGGTCATGCTCCCCGGTGCGGACCTGTTTGGCATCATGATGGCCTCGCAGGTCATCAACGGCGTCCTGCTGCCCATCCTGCTGCTGTGCATGGTCTACATCGCCAGCGACCGCCACGTCATGGGCCGGTGGGCCAACAGCAAGGCCTGGAACGTCCTCACCTGGTTCACCATCGTCGCCGTCGTCATCCTCACGGTGATCATGTTCGTGTTCCAGGCCATGGGGTACTAGGCCCCATAACAGGCGAGAGACACGAGGGGGCTCCCATCCCGACCACCACGCCGGGATGGGAGCCCCCTCGACTGCTGCCGGAATGGGTGGCTACTTGCTCGCCTTGCGAAACTCGTCCGCGAAGTCGCCGAACATCTTGCCCATCTTCCCGATCTGCCTTCCAGCCTCGCGGGCAACGTCCTGGGACGTGGGCTGCTGACTCTTTGCGGGAGCCTGCGCCCTCTGCCTACTGCCGGCGGCCTTCACGGTGCCGCCCGCCGACCCCTTTGCCGGCGCGTAGGTCTTCACGGGCGCCTTCCCGCGCTCCTCCTCCGAGCGGTGCAACTCACCGGCCACCTTGGGGGCGGAGACCCTCACATCCGCGGCCTCCCTGGCCTCCATCTGAGGTTCCATCTTCTTGGTGCCGGCTTCCTCCTGGTACTCCCGCTTGGCCTCCGCAAAGGCGCGCTTGGTGTCGCCCAGCGCCTTCCCAAACGCGCGGGACCCCTTGTCGACCGCCTTTGCCGACGCCTCGTCCGCCTTCGCGACGGCCTTCTTGCCCTCGGCCTTCGCCCGTGCGGTCGCCTCCCCGGCGCGCGCCGCGGCGCCGCCCATGGGCTGGAGCGCCCCCGCAGCGTCGTCCACGACCATCTTGCCCTTGCGGTGACCCACGAGCATGCCCACGGGCACCTCCACGCAACCGATCAGGGACTCCTCCACGGACCCGTGACCAACGTAGAAGTCACGCACCCGCCAGCCCTCGGGGTCAATCGCGATGTCGCGGACGTAGCCCAGGTCCTTGCCGCCCTTGGTGGCCACGTCCATCCCCAGCCACATCACGCACGAGTCCCAGTCGTATCCCAGGCGCTTGCGGGCGGCCTCGTCCAGGCCGTCCTCCTGGTTGGTCACGTGCAGGCCGTCCTCCTTCGCGGCAAACGCGTCACGGGCGAGAAACGCGTCCTCGCGCTTGACCACGCCCGCCACGTCGGGCCGCTTCACCAGGTAGCCCACCAGCTCGTCGCCCGACGGGGAGAACACGACGAGGTGGACCCTACCCAGCTTCTTGACCTTCTCGGCCCCCTTGCGGCCGGCCTTGGTGTAGTAGACCTTCTTGCCCACGACGTCGTTGGCCCTGATCATGCGAGACGAACCCCCAATCCAATGGAGGGGCGCGACGTCCTGCGCCGCACCCCTCCCGATGCATTCCCGTTGGCGCCAATCACTACTCGGCGCTGGTCTGGCCCTCCTCGGGCTCGCTGCCAACGACCTCAACGTGCACGCCCTCGGCCTCCTTCTCGCCTGCGGCGGCAGCGGCACCGGCAACGCCCGCAGCCTGGCCGGCAACGGTGTTGACCACGTCACGCACCTGGTCGGAGGTGGAGGTCACGGTGTCGGAGAGCGAGCTGCGAAGCTGGTCCATGCGCTCGCGGGCAAGGTCGACCTTGGCGCGGAGCTCGTCGGTCGTGGCGTCGACGCCGGGGCGCACGTTGCCGATCTTCTCGCCCACCACGCGCGAGCCACGCTCGTAAGAGTCAACCGCGGAGTCCCACGCGTCGTTGACGGCGTCGGCCGCCATGGCACGGCTCTCGGCGCCAGAACGCGGTGCCATGAGGATGCCGGCAGCTATGCCCGCAGCCACGCCCACGACCGTGCCAGCCACAAATCCAAGCGTCCCCTTACTGCTCATTGCATCCTCCTTGTGCCGACCCCGCTTCCGCGGGGACATCGTCATCCCTGGCGAGGCGGGACCTCGCCCACAGACCACTTTAGCCACATGTTACCCAGTTTGAAGCGAGTTACCAGCAAGCGCGCCCATGTGGAGAGGATACGGCAGGCGCCGTCAGGCCTACCCCTCCCCCTCCGGGGGATCCCAGGGGAGAGGGACCTTGCCCTCTCCGCTGCCAGCCGCTCCGTCGGGCCCGCCCTGCCCTCCGTCACCGCCAGGGGCATCGCCCTCGCCGCCCGTCTCGCCCATGTCGACGTGCGGGCGCGTCGCAAACGCGGTGTTGAGCTGCGAGGCGTAGTCGTCGTGCCCATGCGTGAGGACGGGCTCCTCCGGGGGCTCGGGGGCAAACGCGTGGCGCGAGACGGGCTCGTCCTCCCCGCTGGGGACCGGCTCCTCGACGGGCGGCTCCCATGCGACCCCCTCCGCAAGCAGGTCCTGCGACGACTGATACGCCTCGGGAGAGGAAGCGAGGATGCGCTGGGCTTGTGCGGCCGAGGATGCGCTAGCGGTATCCCCCTCGGTCGCCCCTGCTAAAGGGCCGTCGTCCTCCACGGCCCACGATGGACGCCTCTCGCGCTCCTGGGCCTCGCGCGCCTCCTTCTCGGCGCGCAGGCGCTCCCTGGCCTCCGCCGCCTTCTTCACGGCGATGGCCTCGGCCGCCTCGCGACGGCGGGCGAGCTCCTCCTCGCGCTGGGCGAGGAGCTCCTTGCGGCGCTGCTCGACCTCGTCCTGGATCTGGCGCTCCACCTGCTCCTCGTACTGCCTTGCGGGCTCGTCACCCAGGCTGCTGACCAGGTTGGTGAGGCCGCTCACGATGGCCTCGATGTCGGGCTCCGGCTCTCCGCCGCCACTGAACGCCCAGTTCATGATCCACACGGCGCTGGAGAGGGCCCCCGCCACCAGGACGTCGTCCGGGCACGAGAGCTGGATGTCGTACGTGCGGTTCTCACCCGGCACCGGGGTCGTCTTGCCGCTGGTGATCTCGCCCGAGGCGCTGGACTGCGAGAGGAGCTCGACGGTCACGTGCTCCAGGAGGTGCGCAAGCTCGGTGTTGCCCATGACCTCCTTGAACGTCTCGCTGGAGTCCCCCAGGCACACATGGTCGATGATGTGAGGCATGAGGTTGTAGACGCGCGTGGTCGCTCGAAGGTCGCCACTGGTGAGGAGCGGTGCCTCCTTCGAGACCCGCACGCGGGCGGTGAGGTTCTTGAGCCCCACCTCGACCCTCTGTATCTGTATGATCTCTGCCATGTGGGCCAACCTTCCAGAGCGGCGTTGCGTGCTCCCATTGTAGTTAATAGGGCCGCGACGGACGGGCCGCCTCCGGCGGGGAGGCTACCCCTCCTCCTGGGCGGGCTCCTCCTCCGTCGCCTCCTGCGGCTCGGGTGCCGTGACGCGCAGCATCGCAACGCGCCTGCCGCGCATCGACTGCACGTGGAAGGTGTACCCGTCCACCACGACCTCGTCGCCCGGCTTGGGCAGGCCGTCGAACTTCTCCAGCACAAAGCCCGCGACCGTCTCGTACTCGTCGCTGTCCTCGATGGGCCAGCCCAGCTCTATCGCGTCGTCGATGGAGAAGCGCCCGTCCACGAGCCACTCACGCTCGCTCATCTTGGTGAGGTACTTGTTGTCGGGGTCGAACTCGTCCTCGATCTCGCCCACGACCTCCTCGACGATGTCCTCGATGGTGATGACGCCGGCGGTGCCACCGTACTCGTCCACCACGATGACCATCTGGTCGTGGCTGCTCTGCATCTCGGAGAGCAGCGGGATGATGTCCTTGGTGTCGGGGACGAAGTCGGCGGACCTCAGGAAGCCGCCAATCGGCTCGTCCGCCGCACGCTCGTCGATCATGGGCCCGATGAGGTCCTTGATGTGAGCGATGCCCACGATCCTGTCCACGTCCTCGTGGTACACGGGGATGCGGGAGTAGCCCGTGCGCCGCATGAGCGACAGCACCTCTCCCAGCCTGGTGGTGTCCTCCACGGCGGTCATGTCCACGCGCGGGACCATGACCTCGCGCGCGATGGTGTCACCCAGGTCGATGACGTCGTGGATCATCGACTTCTCCTGGTCACTGAGCTCCTTGGTGTCGGTGACCATGTACTTGATCTCGTCCTCGCTCACGTTCTGGCGGTCCTCGATGCCCTTCACGCCCAAGAGGCGGGAGAGGCCCGTGGCGCTTGCCGCCGTGAGTCGCACCAGGGGCTTGGTGATGGTCGCGAACGTGTGGAGCGGGCCAGCGACGCGCTTGGCGGTACCCTCCGCGTCTGCCATGGCCATGCGCTTGGGAACGAGCTCGCCCACCACGATGGAGACGTACGACACGATGAGGGTGATGAGGACGGTCGCCAGGCCGTGCGCAAGGCTCTCGCCCAGGCCAAAGCCCTGGAGCCAACGCCCAAACGGCGTGGAGAGGCTGGTCGCCGCAAACGCGGACGAGAAGAACCCGAGCAGCGTGATGGCAACCTGGATCGTCGCCAGCGAGTCGCTGGGGTCGTCCACTAGGCTCGCCGCGGAGGCCGCCTTCCTGTCACCCTCCTCGGCATCGTGGTCGAGGACGACCTTCTTTGCGGTAGAGATGGCCATCTCTGCCATGGAGAAGTATCCGTTTGCGACGGTCAGGAGCAGGGTGACGAGAATCGATAGGGCTATGTCCATGCGCTTGGGCGCAACCTCCTCGTAGAAAGCGTTCTGACCACTATATCAGACGGTTGTTTCGGCGATACCAAGGAATGGCATACCCCATTTGGAGACCTTCGGGCAGACGGAGGCTAGACCGCGGTGATCCTGTAGAGAACCATGTCACCCTGGCGCTGCACGACCTCGAACCCGGGCGTGTCGTCCGTGATCCCGTTGATGCCCGCCCACTGGTCCTCCTTGTAGCTCCACTTGAAGGAGTTGAGCGGGTTCTCCTTGCAGTCCTCGAGCTTGATGACGTAGCGGGCGCCGAGCCGTCGGACCGCGTCCTGCACCTCGCGGTCGGTCGCCACCTGGTCGAGCCGCTCGCGGAGTATCGCCGCGTCGGCCGCCTGCGGGCCCTCCCCCGTGGCGAGGTCGCGGAACAGCACGCGCATGCCCGCGTCGCCATATGCGATGAAGCTCCCGTCAAAGGGATTGTTCACCACGAGGGCGTCCTGGCCGCCCTCGTGCTCGATGCGGTCCTGACTCGTCCTCACGAAGGCGCGCTTGCGCGTGTTGATGGTCTCGTAGTCGCTGTAGACGGCCCTCATGGCACTGCGCGTCGACTCCACCTTGGTCTCGACCCTGCCGGTGTCTGCGCTGGGGTCATCGAGGGTGGGCATGTTGAAGCTTGGGAAGAAAACGGCGATGGTCACCGCGGAGACAAGCGCCACGGGGGCGACTGTGGTGGGGACGCTGCTCCCCCAACGCCCCTCCGCCCTGAACGCGCGGGCGAGCCCGTGCATGAGCCAGGCAAAGCCCACGGCGGCGAGGGGCACGGCGCAGATGGCGGCGAGCGCGGCGAGGCGGGGCGGGTCAGAGTACCAGAATCCCGCGATGATCTGTCGCGCCATCCCCTTGAGTAGGCCGTTGCCGACGATGGTGAGGCATGCGAGCGCATACGAGGCGCTCACCCAGAGCAGCCTGCGGTTGCGCAGGGTCCACACGATGCCCAGGAACACGATCAGGCCGAGGACGGGCTGTCCGAGGTCGCCCACGAACCGCCCCTCGTACGCGAGGAAGAAGATGTTGACGATGCTCTGCCAGATCGAGCTGTCATAGTTCCACATGGAGAACCGCACCACGCTCGCCATGATCGACGAGCGGTTGATCGCAACCCACACGAGCGCGCAGAACGCGAGCCATGCCACCACGAGGGCATGGGGGCCAATCCTGAGGCGACGAATCCTGACCTCGGCCGAGGTGGTGAGGATGCGCGAGCACACGTACGGCACCAGGATGATCACGTCCACGAAGAGAGCGCTGGTCTGCGTGAGGGCGACCCCGGCCGCGCAGGCGAGGAACGCAATCAAGGCGCGAACGCGGTCACGGCGCGAGAGGTCGGACTCGACCAGCAGCATGAACGCGACGGCGCACGAGGGGATGAGCGAGAAGCCCGCAAGCGTGGGGAAGATGGGGCCAAACTCCAGGAGGTACCAGGGGTAGGGCATGAACATGGTGCAGGCGATCGCTCCCAGGACGGTGACGCGGCGCGACGGGGGCATGATCCAGCGCAGCAGCGCCAGCACGCCGAGCGGCCACACAATGGCCACCACGACGAGGTTGACCGCGTTCATGGCCACGGCCGTCTCGCATACCCCAAGCTGTACGAGCATGGCGCAGGGGATGTACCAGCCGGCGGGATAGAAGCCGGATCCTATGGGGTTGATGGCGAGGTCCGCCGTGGTCTGGTACAGGCTCATCCCCACGGAGGAGAAGTTCCCCGACTGCGCGAAGGCGCAAACCCCGTTGAGGTGGTGGGCAACGTCCTTGCCGACCATAATCTGGTTGGGGCCGGGAAGGGGCTTGAGGTACACGAACGCCGCTACCGCAAGGCCAAGCACCACGTAGAGCGCCACGTACCCCCAGCTCAGGCATGGCAGGTTCCTGTCCGGGGCGTCCTTGCGCGGACCACGGCGCGCCAGGAGCGCGGCAGCCGCAAACAGGGCGGACGGCACCACGACCTCGCTCACGACGTTCGCGGGGATGCGCGCCTTGCCGTAGACGACGCCCAGCACCGCCATGACGCCAAATGACGCCGCGGGCGCCAGGCACACGGACCATGCCCGGGGGAGCCTCAGCGCCCTCAGGAGCAGGTAACCGGGAACCAGCAGGAAGAGGGTCGCGACTGCCGCCGCCTCAGAGAACTCAATCCACATAGTCACACACCATCACTCGTGAGCAGATTCGCATCTATGGTAGGCCAGGCGTGGAGCCTCACTCGACCTTGGCAGAGACGAGCTCGCCTATGTGGGCCATCGTCTCCCTCATGACCTCGGGCCTGCCAAACTCCAGGAACACGACCCCCAGGGTCTGGCCGCTGTTGACGAGCCACTGCACCGGCGTCCCCATGGGTTGGTAGTACTGGACCCGCGTGACGTTGTCTCGGATGCAGGGGTCTATGCTCACCCCTTGGAACGCGCCGGCTTTGCCGGTGGGGTGGAGAACATACGAGGCGACGCACCTCCCGCCCCCGTCAAATGCGACGTCCATGGACTCGTCGCCCAACGCGTAGCGCACGCACGCCTCAACGAGGTCGATGCCGGACACCTGCGTGAGCTGAGCGGGGATGAGGTTTCCCCCCGCCCTGCCCCCGAGCTCGACGATGTAGGGCACGCCTCCCCTTGCGACGATGACCTCAAGGTTCATCTCGCCAAAGTTGAGCCCCAGGCTCTGCACCAGTCGGTTGACCTCGTCCTGCAGACGCCTGCGCCACTCGTCACCGATGCCACAGGGGTAGGCCTTTCCCACTGGCACCAGGCCGTTCACGGCCTCGTCACGCAGGCAGTCCATCAGGCCCCAGAACCGTACCCTCCCCTGCGCCACGAAGACGTCCCCGCCTATGACGTGGGGGTACTCTGCCTCGATGAACTCCTCCGCGATGAGCGTCCCGTTTCGGGAGTACTCCCTTGCGTAGTCCAGCGCAGCCCCCAGGCGGTCGCGGTCAAGCTCGCGCAGCACCGTGACCCCCTTGGACCCAGAGGAATCCGTGGGCTTCAGGAGCAGTGGGGCGTGGACGCCCGCCCCGCCCAAGAGGTCCACGAGCTGCGCTGGGGTGACCGTCGATGGGAACGAGACGTGCGCGGGACAGTTGAACCCATGGTCGCGAAGGTAGTCCCTGAAGAGGTACTTCTCGCTCAGGGTGAGGACCGATTGGTAGGGGTTGGTGGGAAGCCCCAGCTCCTCGCACACCCGGGCGGCGATGGGGGCGGCGGCGTCCGAGCCAAACGAGATGACCCCGTCAACGTGCTCGTCGCGCGCCACCTGGAGCATCTCGTCAAAGTCCGTCGTGCTCTTGAGGTAGAAGCGGTCCGCCACGTGCTGCCCTGGGTTGTCGGGCAGGTAGTCGCACAGCACGGTCCTGACCCCAAGCCGCTTGGCCGTCTCGATGGCGGTCACCTGGTGCTGAGCACCGCCAAGGCAGAGCAGTGTCTTACTCGCCATAGAAGTCCCTCACCGCGTGGATGACCGTGTTGCGGTCATCCTCCGTCAACCCGTAGTACATGGGGAGGCGCACCAGGCGATCGCTCTCACTCGTGGTGTAGCGGTCCTCTCCGTTGAACCTTCCAAACTTCTTCCCGGCGGGCGAGCTGTGGAGGGGGACGTAGTGGAAGGTCGCCTGAATGTCGTGCCCCTTCAGGAACTGGATGAGCCTGGTGCGCTCGTCCAGGTCGGCGCACTTGAGATAGAACATGTGCGCGTTGTGCCTGCAGCCATGGGGAATGACGGGAAGCGAGACGAGCCCCGCCTCCTCCAGCGGCTCAAGCCCCTGGCGATAGGACTCCCAGCTCGCAAGGCGGTCGTCGTTGACCTGGTCCGCAACCTGGAGCTCTCCCCACAGGTACGCGGCGTTGAGGTCGCTCTGGAGGTACGAGCTCCCGCGATCCACCCAGGTGTACTTGTCCACCTGGCCGCGGAAGAACCGCTGGCGGTTGGTCCCCTTCTCGCGGATGATCTCGGCCCGCTCGATGTACCTGGGGTCGTTGATGACGATGGCGCCGCCCTCGCCCATGGAGTAGTTCTTGGTCTCGTGGAACGAGTAGCAGCCAAAGGTGCCGATGGTCCCCAGGTAGCGGTCGTGGTAGGTGCTCATCACGCCCTGGGCGGCGTCCTCCACCACCAGAAGGCCGTGGTTATGGGCAATGGAGACGATCCGGTCCATGTCGCAGGCGACGCCAGCGTAGTGCACGGCAACGATGACCCTGGTACGGTCCGTGATGGCTGCCTCAATGCAGTCCGGGTCGATGTTCATGGTTGCGGGGTCAATGTCCACGAACACAAGGCTTGCGCCCACGGCCTGGAACGCGGTCGCCGTGGACGAGAATGTGTAGCTGGGAAGGATGACCTCGTCGCCGGGGTTGAGGTCGCAGAGGACCGCCGCCATCTCGAGCGCCGAGGTGCCGCTCGTGGTGAGCATGACCTTCTCCGCGTTGAAGCGGTCCTCCATCCAGGTGTGGCACTTGCGGGAGAAGGGACCGTCACCGCAGATCTTGTGGTTGACCTCGGCCGCCTCGCGAACGTACTCGAGCTCGGTGCCAACGTATGGGGGAACGTTGAAGTTGATCGTGACGGCTCCTTGGCCTGGCGACATCAGGTTGAACTCCATATGGAAACGAACACGTACACTGTAAGCCAGCGAGTGACCTAAAACGCTCGGGGTTGAAAGTCCCCTGCAACCCACAAGGCATGAGGAGCCGTCCATGAATTGGTCCCAGTACATGTACCTGGCATGGGTCTGCCTTGCGGGGCTGATTCTTCTCGCCCTGCTCGTGCGCTTGCTCCCCTCCCTTTCCGCCGAGGGAGAAGAGAGGCGCAGGACCGCGCCCGAGGTCGCCCTCCTGCTTGCCGCGATGGTCCTGGGCATCCTCGCAATCTACTGGAACTTCCTCCTCGGGGACGCGCGCTTTGGCTATTGGGACCTTGGGTCGGATACCCTGGAGCAGTACGTCCCCTTCTATCTCGAGCTGGTGAGGGGCGTAAGCTCGGGATCGTGGGGCCCCTGGAACTTTGACTACGGTCTGGGCGCCTCGCTTCTTGCCTTTGCCACATGGGCGAACGACCCGTTCAACCTGGTCACCGTACCCCTGACCCTGGTGCTGGGAACCTCCAGGCTTGGCATCGTGCTCGCGCTGGTGCAGGCGCTGAAGGTCATCCTCTCGGGTCTCCTCTTCGACCACCTGCTCACCTTCTACTGCCGCGCCCCCCTCTCGAGGGTGTTCGGCTCCCTCCTGTACGCCTTTGGCGGATGGCTCATCCTCTGGGGGCAGCACTACTGGCTGGGGACCGTCTACGTGGACGCCGTGCTGCTCGCCCTGTTGGTGGAGCTCCTGATGGAGCGCTGGACTACCCCGCGCTTCGTGGGCCTCATGGTGGCGACGGCAGCGACCGTCCTCATGAGCGTCTACTCCGGCTACATGGTCCTGCTGTTTGCGGCCGCCTACGCCATCATCCGCTCCATCCACGTGTCCGAGGCGCAATCTCCCCTGCAATGGCTCCGCTTCTTCCTCAAGCTCGCCGCCCCCGTGGTGTGCGGGCTGCTGGTGAGCTGCGCGCTCGTCCTCCCCTATGGTGCCCTCATTACGGGCGAGACCTCGCGCGTCACCGCAGCGGGCGGGATGTCGCTCTCGCGGCGCGTCGTCAAGTACCTCACGGGGTTCGTCCCCCTGAGGTGGCTTCCCCTCATCATGAGCAGGATCTTGGGCAACAGCCTCGTCACCACGGGCGACGTGTTCTCGCAGCAGGCGATTCCCTACGACGCCTCCCAGGGTTACCTCATGAACTCGTACGAGTTCATCATGGCCGGCGTCGGCGGCGGGGCGGTCCTGCTCGTGTCGCAGTGCCTCTCGCACGTGCGCAGGGAGTGTGGCACGCGCGACCGCGTGCTCGTCGCCCTCACCGCCGCCCTCACGGTGCTGTTCTGCGTCAACAACTTCCTCCCCGCCCTCTCGAGCGTGTTCGACCTCAAGTTCCGCGGCTCCTTCGTCCTGATGTTCCCCCTGGTCATCGCCGCCTCCGTGGGCTGGGAGCAAGTTGTCACCCACCACGAGTTGGGACGTCCCTCGCTAGTCGCTGCCTGCGCGGTCGTCTTCGCGTCACTTGCCTGGTCGCTCCTCAACACGCAGAACGGCAGGCTCGTGTGCGTCTTCTTCCTCCTTGCCACGACGGTCGGCCTCGTCTGCCTCCTTCTGGGACGCGCCGGAGAGGGGCTGAGCAGCCGGGTTGCGGTCGCAATCGCATGCGCCGCATTTGTCTCCATGTCGGTCGTGGACGGCTTCTTCGCCACCAACCTCCGCACCTTCGCGACCACGGAGACCTTCCCTGCCGCCAGCCACAAGGATGATGACACGCTCCAGGCGCTCGCGTGGATACGGCAGGGCGACGACGGCTTCTATCGCATCGACAAGACCTACCGCGACTGGACCGCCTATAACGACGCACTCGTGCAGGGGTATCACAGCGCGAGCGCCTACAACTCCACCACCGACTCCGACGTGGTCACGTTCTACCGCCAGGTCTGGCCGGCCGCAGCCACGGGCGGAAGCGCCGCCCATCGCAGCTTCATCAACGACCCCGACGAGCCCGTGCCCGCCACGCTGGTGGGGATTCGCTACGTGCTCTCCAAGGAGCCGCTCTCGTACTCGTGGCTGAGGCTGGTCCACCAGTCCGGCTCGGTCTACGTGTACCAGAACGTGCAGGCGACGTCCCTCCTCACGCTGCACGGCAGCACGACCGACCGTGAAACCGCGGACGCCCTCGCCAGCGCCGAGGAGAGGCAGGCGCTTCTCTCCACGTCCATACTCGCCGAGAATACGGAAGGCGTCGACCTCAGCGAGCAGGGAGACGACCCCGAGTACTCATCGGACATCCGCCAGGTCGGCACGCAGACCCTCAGCGGGACGGTCAAGACCTCGGGGGCGGCGTACGCCTGCCTGCCCGTTCCCTACACCGCCAAGTGGGTGGTCACCGTGGACGGCAAGGAGGTGCCCACCTTCAAGGCCGACTACGGGTTTGTGGGATTCAAGCTCTCCGCGGGGTCGCACACCGTGACCGCGACCTACCAGCTCCCGCTCCTGCCACAAGGCATCGCCTGCTCCTGCGCGGGCATCGTCCTCGGCGCCTTCCTGTGCGCCCGGGGACAGCGCAAGGTGGGCGCCCACATGAGGTAGGCCGCGAGGCCGTCCAAGGGCGGCGTTTCACATGGAACCATGGCTGGCGACGCCCTAACGGCTTGCCATGCCCCTCTCCCCTGCCGCCTTGGTGCGCGTACCGCAGCCAAGCGAAAGACACAGCAGGATCGGCAGCAGCGTGGCCATGGGGAGCGCATAGCGCATTGATGCGTGGAGGGGCGAGGCGCACTCCACGAGGAACACCATCCCCGCCATCACGAACACGGGGAGCGCACGACCCTTCCGGGTGAGAAGCCACACGCCCAGGAGAAGGCACGCCCACGAGTAGAACGCTGGCTGGTCGAGCAGGCCGAGGACGGGGATGCCGGCAAATGCTCGGGTGAGCCCCCCAAGGATGGCGCGAGCCGACTCAAAGCCCGTGTGGACGTTGGCAAGACCGGAGAGCTGTCCCGAGAACGCGTAGCCGATGCCCCTCATCCACTGGTAGTGGTACTCGACGGTGTTCTGGCTGTAGTCGAGGTCCTGGATGCTGTCGTACGGCATGAGCGGACACCAGTAGCCGACGTTGCCGCGGAGGAAGGCGTCAAGGTAGATGCCGGGGTGGCGCAGGCCCTGCGCCCGCCAGGCGCTCAGATAGGCCGAGAGACGCGCGGGGTCGTCCGCGTCCGCCTGCGACTGAATGGGATCCACGGTGGCGGGGTCATAGAGGCTCCCGACCTGGTCATAGTCAACCTTGAGTATGCCCTGGATCGCCTTGCGCTCGGAGTCGGTGACGTCCTCGGGGGCATACCGCTGGCATGCGGCCGTCTGCTGGAGGGGAACCGTGAGGGCAAGGGCCTTGTCGGTCGGGCGCACCCCTAGGGCTGGGAGCAGGAGCGACGTCCACGCGCCGTACGCCACCACCACGGCCGCGAGCGAGAGCGCGAGGCCACGACGCGAGGGACGGCGCGCATACGGAAGGGCGACGACGAGGCCGGCGGCAACGAGGTAGACGCAGTTGGCGCGCGTGAGCGAGCACAGGATGCCGCACAGCGCCAGGGAGGGGGCGGAGGTCGACTTGGTTGGCTCCTCTCCCCTGCCCTCCTGCCACAGGCGCGCGCCCAGAAGCGTGGCAAAGAGCACGACGGTCGCCGCGGAGAGCGTGTCCTTGACCAGCACGCGCGCGAAGAGCGGGTAGATGGGGCAGAGAGCCTCGAACGCCAGGGCCACGATGCGTACCGCACGAGGGACGCCCATCCGGCGGAACCAGAGCTGGGCGTACGCCAGGGAGGCGGCGAGGCAAATGACCTGGACCACGACGGTGAGCACGAGCGCGACGCGAGCCCCTCCCAGCACGTAGCCCAGCTCGTAGAGCCACCCAAAGACCATGGTCATGAGGACGGGATGGTGGTTGGTGAGCGGACGGTCGCCAAAGAACTGCGAGAGCTGGTTGAAGTAGTCGAAGTTGATCGCCCCGGGAAGGCTGATCACCACGTAGGGCAGCCAGCAGGCCAGGAGCACGGCAAGGGGGCCGAGGAAGTGGCAGGGGGACGCTCCGGCGCACTCGTCGCGGGGGAGGTCCGCAAGGGCGTCGAGACCGACAAGGAGGAGGCCGCACAGGAGCGAGAGAAGCGCCCACGCCACCACGAGGAAGGCGATTGAGAGGAGGACGTGCCTCCCGTCGTGGAGATACCCCGTGCAGCTCCCGGTCACCACGATGGCCCTGCCGACGTAGCACCACAGCGCAAACACGAGGCCCAGGACGATGGAGGATGGGCGCGCCATCTTGGTGACGAGAGACTTCGCCCTCCCGGCCCTTGCGTGCGCTGGCCCGGCCATGAGACCCTCCTTCCTGCCCGCGAAACCGCTAGAGCGTGACGCCCTGGCCACGGAGGCTGCGGAAGCCTAGCGTGGCATACCAGCGGATGAAGCAGAGCCTGTAGCGGAGGCGGTTCCTCTCGCCCCTGAGCTCACCCAGGCAGTCTGCCCGGCTGAACGTCGTGGCGCTGGGAAGACGCCTGGTCCATTTGAGATAGGTGCGGTAGTACTGGAGCTTGGCGGCCTCGATGGCGTCGGGGTTGCCCAGGCTCTGGGCAAACATCACGCACGTGCGGCCAAAGAGGATCTCGTTGCGGGCGTAGTCCTCGTCGATCCTCACGTTTGCCGAGTAGCTGCTGCCACCCTTCTTGACGTGGCGGTAGGCACCCCAGGTCTGGGGCATGCACTTGATTCTTCCGCAGGTCAAAAGGCAGAAGGCGTTCCGTCGGTCTGCCGCGTAGAAGTCGTACTGCTGCATGCTGGTGAAGGCGTCGCGGGCATGGGCGAACTCCTCGCGCCGGTACACCGAGGTCCCCGTCTGGCCAGGGAGGCTGCACAGGAAGAACTCGTTCCAGTCGTACTCCTCCTTGGGGCACTCGGGATACTTCTCGCCGTTGGGCTTGGAGTCTGCCCCCACCACCGTGACGTGGTGGTAGCAGGCAACGTAGTCCGGGTGAGACTCCAGGAAGTCGACCTGGGCCTGGAGCTTGCCGTCATAGGTCCAGAAGTCGTCGGCCTCCAGGATCGCCATGTACTTGCCCCTGCAGCGGTGGAGAAGGTCCTGGCAGTTCTTGTTGCCCCTCTCCCCCATGTTCTGGGGGCGGAGGAGAAACTCGAAGCCGTCGGGGTAGTTGCCCTGGATGGAGCGGAGGAGGTCCTGCGTCCCGTCGGTGGAGCAGTCGTCTCCTATGAGGACCTGCACCTCGAAGTCGGTCTTCTGCATCGCGATGCTGTCGAGGGTCTGCTTCACGGTCGCCTTGGCGTTGAAGCAGGGTACCACGACGCTCACAAGGGGGTTGGTTGCCGGCATGCCCCTACCACCCGGCGCAGGAGAGGACGATGTCGCACACCCTGTCGACGTCCTCGGTGGTGAGGTATGAGCTGAGGGGAAGCGAGAGGGCGCCGGCCGCCGCCCTCATGGCGACGGGGGTGTCCGCGGGATCGAACCCCGGCTTGCCCCTGTAGCAGTCGAGGTCGTTGGTGAGCGGGTAGAAGTACTTGGCGCACGAGATGTTGTCCTCGAGCAGGGCTTCCTGCACCTGGTCGCGGCTCGCCCCGAAGACGTCCTGGTCGAAGATGGCAGGCATGTAGACGAAGTTGTGCTTGGTGTTGGGCTTGGGTCGGCACAGGTTGATGCCCGCGACGTCGCCCAGCCGCTCCCAGTAGCGCTCCGCGGCGGCACGGCGCCTGTCGATGTACTCGTCCAGATGGCGGAGGTTGCAGATGCCCATGGCCGCCTCGAACTCGTTCATCTTGTTGTTGGGGCCCACGTAGCCATAGACCTGCTTGCCGGTGGTGCCAAAGTTCATCTTCTGGTCGAGCATGACGCGGAAGTCGTGGTTCTGCTCGGGGGTCCAGCCCTTCACGTGGATGCACGCGGCACCGCCCTCGATGGTGTGGAACGCCTTGGTCGCGTGGAACGAGAACATGGAGGCGTCACCCAGGCATGCGGCGGGAACGCCGTCCTTCTCGACGCCAAAGGCGTGGGCGGCGTCGTAGAGGAGCTTGATGCCGTGCCTGTCGGCGATCTCGCGCAGGGCGTCGTCGTCGCACAGGTTGCCATACACTTGAACCGCGAGGATGGCGCTGGTACGAGGCGTGATGGCACGCTCGACGGATGCGGGGTCGATGGTGAAGTCGTCCGCCTTCACGTCGGCGAAGACGGGGGTGAGCCCCCGGCGGACGATGGCGTGCGTGGTGGATGCGAAGGTGAAGGGGGTCGTGATGACCTCGCCCGTGAGCTCGAGCGACTCGATCACGGCCTCGATCGCCGAGTGGCCGTGATCGTAGAGCGAGATCTCGGGGCAGTGCAGGTAGTCGTTGAGCTGGGCGATGAAGCGCTTCTCGATGGAGCCCCAGTTGGAGAGCCAGTGCGACTCCCACAGGGGGCGGATCTCGTCCACGTACTCCTCGAAGGGGGGCATGGAAGAGAGGGTTGTGGTGATTCGCTTTGGCTCTGCCATCGTCTGCTCCAACTATCTGATTGCCAGCTTGCTCAACTGCTTCATTCTATGTTCAGGGCGCTCATGGCTGCCAGGAAGCGGCCAACTAGGCAAAAACTTCAGCCATCCGGTCTGGCGTGATGCAACGCCGCGCCGCCCCGCTCCTATGCGATGCGCGGGCATACCAGTCCGCCGATGCGACCCATCGCGTCCTCGAGCTGCGCGACCGAGTCAAAGCGCAGGAACAGTATCCCCAGCGCCTTGTTCGCACCGTCGAACCGCTCGACCCTGGCGCCCTCGTTCACGTACATGACGGTACGGTAGAGGTGGGGCTGCAGCTCTGGGTCGATGTCCAGCCCTTGGAACACGCCGTCGACCGAGGCGTGGGGAACGTAGGTCGCCACGGCGGCGTCGGCGGAGTCGAACGAGACGTCCATGGAGTAGTCGCCCATGGCGCAACGGACGTTTGCCTCGACCAGGTCGATTCCCGAGATGTCCGACAGCTGGACGGGAATCATGTTCCCGCCGGCACGGGCACCCAGCTCGAGGAAGTAGGGCACCCCTCCACGTCCCACGATCATCTCGACGTTGAACTCGCCAAAGCGGATGCCAAGGCTGTTGACGAGGCGCTGGATCTGCTCGCGCACCGCGCGCGTCTGAGCGCCGGAGAGGCCCGAGGGATAGCGCTCGCCCACGGGTACCAGGCCACCGAGTGACTGGTCGCGCAGGCAGCTCATGAGCCCCCAGAAGCGGACGGTGCCGTCCACGACGAAGACGTCGCCGCCGATGACGCGGGGGAAGGTCGAGGTGATGTACTCCTCCATCAGGAGCGTTCCGTTGCGGGAGAACTCGCGCGCATGCTCCACCGCCGCACGGAAGCGCTCGGGGTCGGGGGCGTCCAGGATGCTGATGCCCTTGGAGCCCGACGAGTCGGTGGGCTTGACCACCACGGGAAACTGGAGGTCGGACGAGAGGCCAAGGAGCCTCTCGGGGTCTACGTCCGAGGGGACGGGGATGGACTTGGGGCAGGGGAAGGCGTTCTGGGCAAGATGGCGCCTGAAGAGGTGCTTCACCGAGAGGGTCTGGACCGCCGCAAGCGGGTTGGTGGGAAGGGAGAGCGCCTCGGCGACGTAGGCCGCGGTGGGGGCCGCCGGGTCGGAGGCGTAGGCAAGGACGCCGCCCACGTTCTCCTCGCGCGCTATGCGGAGCATGGCCTCGCGGTCCGTCGTGCTCTCGAGGTAGAAGCGGTCGGCATGGTACTGGCCGGGGTTGTCGGGGAGATAGTCGCAGACCACGGTGCGGTAGCCCAGCCTCTTGGCCGTCTCGATCGCCACAACCTGCTGGCGCGACCCTCCCAGCATGAGGATCGAGCGCTTGCCCTCGGAGCTCTGTTCGGGCACTAGTAGGCACCTCCGTTGTTGCGTCGCCTCAGCGCGTCCGCATCGCCGGAGGCGACGATGGCGTCGATGCGGGCCTCCTTCTCGGCAAAGTACTTCGAGAGGAAGGGGTCCCTCTTGAAGGGGTGGTAGCACTGCAGGTACTTGACCCCCGAGTGCGAGTTGATCTCGATGATCTTGGGCCCCCTGTCGGTGAAGCACACGTCGTAGCCCATCCACTCAAGGCAGCCGAGGTGCAGGCTCAGGGCGTGGAGCCTCTCCCTCAGGCTTGGCCAGCAGTCGATCTTGCCGTTGAACGAGCCGCCCGTCTCGGGATGGACGTCCGTCTTAACCACGCGGTTGGGATAGATGAGCTCGCCCTTGCCGTACTCGCCGGTCACCAGGTCAAAGTCGACGTTGATGTCATAGATGTCAGCCTTGTCCGGGTAGGTGTAGTTGGCCTTGGAGTCGTCGTTGTTGGTACCGCCCGCAAAGCGGAAGTAGGTGCCGGCAAAGCGAACGTCGGTCCCCGTTGGGTTGGCGGTGAGCACCCTCAGCGTGTGGATGACGGGAGAGACCTTCTCAAGCCCCATGCCCGGGTGGAAGAACTCGGTGAAGATGTCGTTGCCGTGGTTGTCGACGAAGCGACGGACGTCCTCCTCGCTCGCCGCCTTGTTGTTGACGAAGTACTTGCCGCCCGAGTAGGCGAGCTTGTTGAAGCCCGCCGCCCTCTGGCCGTTGCAGGGCTTGCAGGCAAACTCGCCCTTCTCGCGGAGCACCTCGAGAAACGCGCCGTATCCGCCCTTGCCGTGGGCGTTCGTGAGCGGGAGAAGGCCCTTTGTGGAGGCGTAGAAGTAGGCCTCGGGCATGAGGTCCTGCCACTCGGTGCCCCAGAGCATGTAGTTCATGGTCATCTTGTCGTCGATCCACGCCTTCTGCCAGCTGTTGATGGGCCAGCAGCGGTGGTACTCGTAGTCGCTCAGGTAGTCGTCGACCGTCTCCTCGGTAAGCCCGAAGGCATAGGCGTCTATGGCATAGAAGCCGTGGCCGTGGGCCCACTCGCGGTAGTCGGGGTCAAAGATGGGGTTCTTGTCCTCCCTCTCCACGACGCCCAGGTAGGCGGCGGCGAGCTTGCGAGAGAAGCCGTTGGCGAGAAGCGCTTCCATCGTGTTGGTGACGATCATGCTGGCTCCAAGCGACTCGTGTTTGTGACGATGCCCGCGTCCCAAGGCACGGGGCGCGGGGTTGCATGCAGGGATAGATGATAGCCCACGGCAATGCTGCGGAAACCTTCTGCCAGACGGATGGACGAATAGCCCTCGTTAACAGCATCCGAGGAGTCATCGAGAGGAGGGCTCGAGACGCTCCGCGAAGGGGAGCGCCAAGGCAAGCGGAGCCCAGAACCAAAGCGGTAGGGCGTAGCGCACGAGGGCGCTCACCGGAGACGCGCAACACGTGAGCGTAAGAAGGATTGCAGCCATGAGAAGCGACCAGGCGGCGGGACGTAGCCATGCCAGCCTCTCGCCACCCACTTTTCCAGCCACGCTCAGCGTCTGGGCGCAGCACAGCAGCATGACCCAGAGATACGTGGCCGGATGGAAGAGCAGGGAGACGACAGGGGTCTGGGATAGGTTCCAGACCGCATCATGCAAGCTCACCCGTGCCTCGGGGAAGGGCGCCGAGGTTGGAGAGAGCCCCAGGTCCGCCCACATGGTGGAGTCGGACGAGGCACTGCCGACCATCGCCATGTCGGCGTAGTCATCATTTGTCTGCGCGCGTACGCCAAAGGGATACCAATACCCTATTGATCCCTCTATCGCAGAGACCGCGTAGGTCCCAGGTTCCTCAAGTCCCTGCTGCGCCCACACGCGCAGGTACGCGAGGAGGTTTCGGTACCCGGTGAACCTAAAGCGGTCCTTCACCGGGTCCGATATGGACTCGTCATATACCTGCCCAAGCGTGTCATAGCCAAAGAACGTCTGGTTGAGTACGGAGCGCTGCTCAGGCGTGACCTCGTCAGGATGGTCACGCGCGAACCTCGCCGTCTGCTGCATGGGGAGCGAGAGGGCTTCTCCAAGCTCGCCCTTGGCAATTCCCATAGCGGGATAGAGGGCGTTGTTCACCAGGAAACAGAGAATGAAGACCGTTAGGGCGCAGAGCATCGCGGGGCATAGCTCCTCTCCATGTCCTTCAACCTTTCCCCCGCGAAGATGGCCCGGGCGCCGCGACGGGACCGCAAGGGCATAGGCAACGAGCGCGACCGCAACGATGAAGACGTTGTTATTGCGGAGAAGGCTCGCCAAGACCCCCATCACGCCAATGGCGGGGAAGCTCAGGACCCATGGAATCGGCTCTCCCCCTCCCCGCTTCCAGGCCCTCGCGACCAGCTGCGCGCAGAACAGGTCAAGGGCGCAGGTGGAGTAGACGTCCTTCACGATGAACTGCGCGTACGTTGGGAATATTGGCATGAGGGAGAAGAAGCAGAGCGAGAGCACGGTGAGCCAACGACGATGGGCCAATCGGTCAACCAACCACATCGTCACCGCAACCGCTGCGCCCATGAAAACCACCTGGGAGATGGTGAGGGCGAACATCCCGCCGTTTGCTCCCCCAAGAAGGGACCCCAGCTTGAAGGCGATGCCGTACAGGGCGATGACCAGAGGGGGATGGTGCGAGGTCATCGGCTGCAGACCAAAGAACATCGGGAGTTCTCCAAATAGGTCTGCGCCAGCGGTCGCCGGAAAGCAAACTACGAGGATGGGGATCCAGCAGGCGATTGCTATCCCCGCATAGGCGAGAGGATGCCAGCCGAGGCCGTTGGAGTCCACCCTGCGGCTCAAGCTCGCAAAGCAACTTGAAAGGGCAGCCATCACGAACGTCGAGACCAAGAACGCGGCGAGCGCCGACAGGGCGACGGACACAGGCTGTTCTCGCATGTACCCCATGGAGTCATAGCGTTCGGTCCAGAAGCCCAGGGCAAAGAGAAGGGCGAAGATGATCGAAAGCATCACATGCCACCCGCAAACGTGCTTCCTCACCCAGTCAGAGATGCCACACATCGTCAATTCTCCCTGTCTCGCATCAACCGTTCAGAAGAAGAGAGGGATTCGCACCTCGCCGCGAATCCCCCTCCCGACTTCGCTCAGGAGCCCAAGGAATGTGTCCTAGAACAGATAGACCTCACTCCCAAAGCAGTTATCGTAGATGAATTTGACCTCATCCAATCCCAACCTGATGCATCCGCTAGAGACGTGCGTGCCGCGACCGTCCGAGTCGATGACGGTGTTGTTAGTTCCGATCTTGTACAGGATGGAGTGGAAGCTTTGCCAGCTTTTTCCGTCACCAGCGTAGCAGCACAGATAGTAGTGGACTGATGGCGGGGTCACGTCCTGGTAAATCCGATGGGTAAAGCGGAAGTACCCCCTGAAGGTCCTGTCACCGCGCCCAGTACCGCATAGCCACACGCGAGATGTCTGCCACGGGTCGTCCGTGCCGCAGGGCCGGTCAAACACAAACGTCAGGAAGTCATCAACCGAGACCGAGAGATAATACCTGTCGTTTCCACCGCGGGTACGGGCGGCATTGTATGCCTTGTCATATGCGGCGGTGATGTTCTTGTTGCGGTAGAGACAGCCGTCGTTATTGGTCCCCCAAAGTTGATTCCCGCGTCCGATGAGCACGTTGCGCGCTACGTAACCGTTCCTCTTGTAGCCGTAATAATCGTAAGAACCCGTGCCGTCAGGACCAGGAGCAGAGAAGAACCCCGTGAGCGCGCCGTGCATCCCGTTCGAGAGGACGGCGATGTAGTAGCGCTGGAGGGATCCAGCATAGGCGCTGGTCACGAGCCAGCCAAGGTTCCAGGCGAGCGACCCCGAGTTGTCCGCGAGGACGACGCCGTTGGCGACGCGGGAGACGCCCCTGAGGACGTAGCCCTGGTCGGTGAGGCCCCAGTAGTTCTTGCCGTCGTCGGTGAAGTGGCCGGTCTTTGCCAATGCATACCCACTCTGGTTCACCAGCCAGTAGCGCTGTTTTTTGCCAGCGCTGTACATGCCGGTAACAAACCACCCGTCTCCGTCTGGGCGCTCGCTTGCAAGCCTGCCGTCGTTGTTGGCAAGGTAGAAGTAGCCGTTTCCGGCAGACGTGCGACCGCGCAGGATGGCTCCGGTGCCCGTGGCGTAGGCGTAGTACCCTGCTCCCTCGCCCGGAGTGACGAGGCGCGAGACCGCCAGCCTTGCGTCCGAGCCCACCCAGTAGCGCTGGAGGGAGCCGTAGGCGTTGGTCACAGTCCAGAACCCGTCAATCTTGCTTGGGTCGGCCTTGGCGCCGTACCAGGCGATGCCCTCGAACTTCCAGCCAAGGTTTACGAGGTTCTTGTTCTCGGCCTCGTTCGAGGTGAAGTTATGCGCACCGGCCTTGGCGTTGGGGTTGTACTCGCGAAGAATCCGCACGCCGGTGACGGTGTCGGAGTACCAGCCAATTCCCTCGTACTTCCATCCCGCCCGCACGAGCGAGTCGCGCTCTGTCTCGCTCGTGGTGTAGTGATGGTCACCCGCATTGGGGTTGTACAGGCGATAGACCGGCGCGGTTGAGGTGTTGGGTGCGACCCAGGCGATGCCCTCCCAGCGCCAGCCGGCATTAAAGAGGAACTTGGCCTCACCCAGACTCGCCGTATAGAAGTGCTCCCCACTGTTGGGGTTGTAGAGGCGATACATGTTGCTGGTGAGAGTGGTAGTGACGACAGCGTTGGCATCTGCGGAAGTGCGCTCCGCTGCCAGAGCAGGGTCGTCCGCGGCGGCAGGCACCTCGGCTGCACCATCGGTTGCCTGCGACCGACCGGGTGTCGCCTCCTGCCCGGACTGGGCCGTGGTCGCGCCGTCCGCGGCGGCCGAGGCTCCGCTGTCAGCAGCCCCCTCCGTGGGGGCCGAGCTTGGCCCACCATCCGTCACCGTCCCGGTCTGCTCGGACACCTCGCCCGCATCGACGGAGGTTTTTGCGTCAGTCGAGGGCGTCACGACTCCGGAAGAACCGTTGGTCTCCTCTGCGCCATCCTGGGCTTCCGCCTGGGAGACGGTCGCCCCCTGGCTCGACTCCGCGTCGATTGCCTCAGCCTGCGTGACGGTGGCATTGGGCTCGGAGGAGACCTGGTCCACGGCCTCTTGCTGAACGGTCGTCTGGTTGTCGAGGCTCTGCGTTCCGTCGACCTCCAGACCCCTCGCCATCGTGGGGGCTGCAGTCGTTGCGGTGACGAATCCGATTGCCGCGGCAAACCCAAGCCCCGCGAATCGCGCCGCGATTGACGTGCGTGCGTCTTCTTGCTTGAACATGTGACCCTCCGTTGAACAGAATTACCGGGTCGTAGCTTGCAGGTGACTTGCAGAAGCAACCTGCCCTCTCACTAAGGTAACCACTTTACCCCCATTTCATGTAGCCCAAGATTGACTAAGGTGGTCCAAGGGACCGCTCAGGCAACCTTCATGCCTCTTTCACCCTGTTTTCACACGCATGTCGCATCCTAGTTGCGGCCCAAGGCGGTAACCCCCGGGTTGCCCCTGATAGACTGGATGCCACAGGGTCACGAAGGGATTCGCCTCAATGAGAGTTCTCGCCATCATTCCCGCCTACAACGAGCAGGAGAGCCTCCTCGACACCGTCAATATGGTGACGAGCGAGTGTCCGGGCATCGACTACCTGGTGGTAGATGACGGCTCCTCCGATGGAACGGCACAGGTCATGAGATCGGGTTGCCTCCACGGGGTGAGCCTACCCGTCAACACGGGCCTGACCTCGGGCATCAGGACGGGCATGAAGTACGCCTACCGCAACGGCTACGACGCCGCCGTGCAGATTGACGCGGATGGGCAGCACCTTCCCCGCTACATCGCTCCGATGGCGCATGCGATGGAGAAGGAGAAGGCCGACATCGTCATCGCGTCCCGCTACCTCGACGGAACGGTAAAGCCGGAGGGTGCGCGCGGCGTTGGGTCCAGGCTCATCTCGGGACTCATCCGGCAGACGACCGGAACCACGATCACCGACCCCACCTCGGGGATGAGGATGTACAACCGCCGGATGATCAAGCTCTTTGCCAAGGGGTTCGACGTGGCCCCCGAACCCGACACAGTCGCCCTCGTGGCGAGGAAGGGCGGCAAGGTGGTCGAGGTCCCCTGCACCATGCGCGAGCGCCAGGGCGGCGAGAGCTACCTCAAGCTGGGCAATGCCATCAAGTACATGGCACGCACCTGCACCTCGATCCTTCTCTTCCAGTGGCTTCGTTAGGAGACAGATGAGCCTCTACCTTCGTATCCTCCTCACCCTGGGCGCGCTCCTGACCCTGTGGACCATCGCCAAGCGCGTGAAGCGCAACAAGATCCTGATGCAGGACGCCATCTTCTGGTTGGTCCTCGCCGTCGTCCTGGTGATCATGGCGCTGTTCCCCGGGCTCATCATCACGCTCGCCGCAAGGCTGGGGTTCTACTCCGCCAGCAACTTCGTGTTCCTGGTCGTCATCGCCCTGGTCCTCGCAAAGGAGTTCTCCAACTCGTCTGAGATCTCGATGCTCCGCCACAAGGTGGAGGAGCTCACGCAGGAGATTGCCCTCAGGGACCTGCAGGACCACGAGGACCCCGACAAGTCCAGCCGCTAGGGAACGGCGCTACAGCCGTCCCAACAGGAACAGCAACCTGACCGCGACCTCTCCCCCCGTCGTCTGGCGCAGGCGCATCGGGAGCGTCGCCTTGCGCCAGCGGCCGCCGTCGATGGCAAGGCGCAGGAGTTCTCTCCTCTCCCCCGGCATCTGGTCGCCCCACAGCTCGTACAGGCGCCGCAGCTGGGCGGTCACCTTTGACAGCTCGTCACCCGTCAGATAGCGCCTCACCCTGTTCTGCAGCACCTTCGCGGCGCCAGAGCCCGTTGCCGATGCGTTGCTGCCCGTGCGGCGGTAGTCGAGGCACACGAAGTCGTCGTAGTGGAGCTCCCCCAGGGCAGACGCGACGAGCGCAAGCCACCAGTCGTGGGTGTAGACGCCTCGGATTCCAGCTTCTCGCACGAGTTGTACCAGACGCCGGTTAATGACCACGGTGTTGCCCGACACCACGTTCTCGTAGAGCATCTTGGAAAAGTCCACGCCAATCCTGTTGAGGTGCGAACGGCCCGTCGGGTTCATCTGGGCGTCGCAGAACTCGTACTCCGCGCAATACAGCTGGGGCACGGAGTCGTCGCAGCCGCTCAGCACCCCCACCGCACGCGAAACCTTGTCGGGGTGCCAAACGTCGTCCTGGTCGCAGAGCGCCACGTAGTCGTACTCGTCCGGCACGCTCGTGACCAACTCGATGAACGAGCCGGTGGGGCCCATGTTCCCGCCGCAGTCGAGCGAGACCAGCCCCCTCTGCTCGTAGGACCTCAGTACCTGGCGGCACGCCTCGTGGGGCGAGCCGTCGTCCCTCGCGAACACGTCCACGTTGGGATAGTCCTGGGCAAGCACGCTATCGATCTGGGAAGGGAGGAACTCCTCCCCGTTGTAGGCGGACAGGACCACCGCAACCCTGGGCATGCTCGGATCCACAGACTCGTCCTCCCATCCGGTGCGTGGAGAACGGCTTCCCCAGGCAATCCGCGTCGATTCGACCCTAGTATAGGTAAAGCAACGTATCCCCCCGAAAGGAGAGGCGCATGGCACAGGAGGCGGAGGGCAAGAGGGTCTCGGTGGTGGTCCCCTGCTACAAGTCGGAGGCCTATCTCCCCAAGTGCCTCGACTCCCTGGTTGCCCAGACCATGGACGACTACGAGGTCATCTGCGTCAACGACGGCTCCCCGGACGGCTGCGAGCGCATCATGCGCGAGTACGCGGATCGCTACCCCAACCTGGTCCGCTGCGTCTCGCGCGAGAACGGCGGGCTCTGGAACGCGCGCTGGTCGGGAATAGACGTCGCCCGGGGGGAGTACGTGGGCTTCCTGGACAGCGACGACTGGGTGGACCCCACCTTTGTGCGGGATCTCTACGAGGCGGCGCGACGCAATGACGCCGACATCGCGGTGTGCGGGTTCAAGCGCACCGACCTCGCATCCGGGCGGGTCATCTCGGACGAGATGGGCCAGCCGCGGCAGGACATCCTGCTGGAGGACGACCCGGGCATGCTCCTGGGGGTCAACTCGGCCGCATGGAACAAGCTCTATCGCGCGAGCATCCTCAGGGACATGCACCGGCTCTCAAAGCCCCCGTCGACGCTCGAGGACGTGATGTTCAACCTTCTGGCCTACCTCGAGTCTCAGGGCAGGGTCACGTTCACCGGCACAAGCCCCGTCCACTACATGGTGCACGCCGACTCCATGATCAACACCATGACCCTCTCGCAGCTGGACGAGGTCAAGGCGTGCCTGCTCGAGATCAGGAGCGACTACCTTGGGGACGAGGCCGACCAGGACAAGATGCGGATGCTCGACGCGACCGCCTTCCTCCACGTGGGGGTCGCCATGAGCACCAGGCTCGCCGCCACGCCCGGGGTAGCCATCGGCAAGGTGGTGGGAGAGACGACCGACTACCTCGACCGCAACTTCCCCACCTGGCGTCACTCGCCGTACCTCTCGCATGCCTACGCAAGGGGCACGGGGTCGAGCGGCATCCGCAGGCTCGCCATCGCCCACGACTTCTGGCTCGCCCACCTCATGACGCCGTTCCTTGCCGCCTACAACCTTGTGACCGCACGTCTCGGCATCGATATCAAATGGTAGGCGGCCACCTCGGGCCGCCTACCATTTCTAGAATGCGTATACCGTGGTTCCAACGGGAACGTTGTCATAAATCCACTTTGCGTCATCGTTATCGAGACAGGTGCATCCCGTCCCACCATGTCTGCTAGACGTGGGCTTGTTGGCCCAGTCACTATACCCCTCGTGGAAGCCCTGAGCGTTCCAATAACCCTTCCCCGCCTCGTAGCGTCCATGCGAGATACCACCAAACACGTAGGTGGGCGACTGCTCGTAGTACAAATCCGTTGCGGTGAACCATGGATTGACGTCCGCGCCGTCCTTCCAAAGCGCACCATTGTTATCAAGCGGCGCCTTTGCAACGATCTTCTTCACACCCGTGTTGGTCTTCTTTCCGCCATTCCAGTTGATGCGAATGTTCTTGTAGACGCTCCAGCTACCATTCTGGCGCTTGAGCACGGTCAGCTTAAGGCCCCACACGTCGTTGATAAGGAAGTAGTCGGTGTCACTCCCGTACTTCTCGGCGATTGCAACGGAACTCTTCTCGGCATCGGAGAGCTTGCGCTCGACTTCCTTGATCGAACCATTTGTCTGAACCTCGTACGTCGCAGGATATCCCCACGAGGACGACTCAAGCCGAAACGGCGCACCGGGCACAGGAACATAGTCGCCCTCCGCGCCGACCTTCCAGGCGTTGGTGCTCTCGAGCCTCCAGCCGATCGACTTGAGGTAGTTGGCCTCGCCGGCGGAGCGGGTGTAGTGATGCTCGCCCGAGTTGGGGTTATACAGGCGATAGAGGTTGCCGTCGCCCGCCTCGTACCAGGCAATGCCCTCGTCCTTCCATCCAAGGGAGACGAGCCAGTTCTTCTCGGCAGCGCTCTTGGTCAGGTGATGCCGGCCACCAGGATTTGGGTTGTATACGCGATAGACCGGGCTTCCGTCCTCGGGGGACGTAGAGTCGGTGAAGCCGATTCCCTCCCACCGCCAGCCGGCAGTGGTGACGCTCTTGGCCTCGCCCAGCGATGCCGTGTAGAAGTGCTCGCCGGTGTTGGGGTTGTAGAGCCGGTAGATGTTGGTCTTGGCCACCACCTGCGCCTCTGCCCGCGCGGGCGAGAGGAACGCGAGGGACGCAAGCAGCGCAAGCGCCACCATGGGAACGACCGCCAGGATCTTGTTCGAGCGGAATCGATGCATGGGACCTCCAGGAAGACGGGGTTCACTGCCTTCCGATTTTCGTCCCTCTTGCCGAAACTTTCAACCAAAGCACAGGTAGTTGCATCAGTTCCATAGGTTGTGGTGCACACCCGCCGCCCTTACACGCCCTGCGAGTAGATGACGATGCCCAGGATGATCAGCGCGAGCGCAAGGACCTTCTTCCACCCAAGGTGCTCGTGGAAGATCGTCACGCCAAACAGCGTCACATAGATGTAGCCGGTCGCATCGAGTATGGGCCCCATGGAGAGCGGGATGACCTTATAGGCGTAGGTCGAGAGGAGCGTGGAGCCCACGAAGAGGACGTAGCCCCCTATGACCAGGGGGTTGAGGTACTCGCGCAGGGGAGAGCTGTAGGACCTGTTCGCGGACTTCTTGAGCATCACCTGGCCGATGGAGGCCACGAAGGTGCCGAAGAGGGCGAAGAGGGCGTACGTGGTGACCTCACTCATCGGCCCCACCGCCCCTCGTCTCTTCCCCATCCGTGGCAGAGGCGTCCTCGCTATCCGCCAGGGCGAAGAGGACGACCCCTGCCAGGACCACGAGGGCACCCACCACCTTGAGGGGAGACACGCCCTCGTGGAACAGGACGGCGCCCCAGATGATGCCCCAGATGACCGTGACCGCACGGTTTGCGTACGCGGTGGTGAGGGGGATGCGCTTGATGACCTGCTGCCAACCGATGGCGTACACGCCCAATACGGCGATCATGCCGCCGTAGGAGAGGATGAACCCCGGGCTCATGAAGGGGTACCTGGCGGCGGTCTTGCTCAGGATGCCGCTCGTGGAATACAGCATGAGCAGCAGGTGGAGCGCCAGGAGCACGCCGAGCCGCTTGCGCCTCTCGCCCATCAGAGGTTCACCGTGTCCCTGACGATGTACTGCGGGGTGCTGTTGACGGACAGGACGATGTCCCCCACGTACTCGCCGATGATTCCGAGCGCCAGGAGCACGAGTCCGAAGAAGAACAGCAGGATGCTGGTGGTCGAGGCCCATCCGGCGAGGATGGAAGGGTCGATCAGCTTGCGAATCACGGTGACGATGCCGAAGACGAAGCCCACGATGGCCGTCACGACGCCAATCCCCGAGATGACTCGCAGGGGCAGGACGGTGTAGTTGAAGTAGGCAAGCCACAGCTTGACGAGCTTGCCGAGGGTGTAGCCGCTCGAGCCGTACTCGCGGGCATGGTGCTCGACCACCACGCAGCCAACGTTGTCGGTCATGCGCGAGAAGAGCGCCTCGATCATGGGGTTGTAGTTCCTGAACCTGACCACCTGGTCGCGCAGCTTGCGGTTAATGAGCCAGAAGCTGCTGGTGACAACGTCCTTGGAACGGCCGAGCATCTTGCGAGCGGTCACCTTGTTGAGCCACGAGGTGAACGTCTTGACCTTTGAGTTCTTCTGTTCCTCAAACACGCCGTAGACCAGGTCGTAGTCGCCCTCCTCCATCTTTGCGAGGAGCTTGGGAATCTGGGTCGGGTGGTTCTGGAGGTCGTCGTCCATACCCAGGACCATGTCGCCCTTGGCATAGTTGAGTCCGCACATGATCGCGTTGTGCTGCCCAAAGTTGCGCATGAGGTTGATGCCGTGCACGTTGGGGTGCTCCTGCGCCAGGCGGCAGATCTCGCCATAGGTGTCGTCTGCCGGAGACCCATCGTTGACCAGCACGAACTCGCACTCGTAGTCGTCAAGCCTGTCAAACTCGGAAATGGTGAGCGAGACGACCTCCCCAATGGAGCGCTGCGAGTTGTAGCAGGGGATCACGACGGAGACGAGCATGAGACGACCCTTCGATACGGAGGCAGGATACATCCGCGCCTTGGCCACGTCGATTGGGACAAGTCATCCACTGGAATGGTGCAGGAGTCGCAAAGCGCACTGAAAACTCTAGCAGTCAGAGGCGTCGGCGTTCCCGTTTCCGCCCGAACCCCTCATTCCCCTCACGGTGCCAACGAGGTACCTCAGCTCCTCCACGCGCAGGAGCCAGGCCAACCCCAGGTAGGTGACGCCAAAGGCGATGATCTGCAGCAGGAGCATCGGGACGGTCGAGAGGGGCAGGAGTGCCACGAGGGACCCGACCGCATAGGCGAGCGCGGCAAGGCCGAACGCAGGCGCGACGTCGCGGATCTGCTCCAGGTACGAGTAGCCGATGACCTGCTTGTTGGGGAAGGCATTGATGAAGTTGTACACGAAGCCCGCCAGAACCTGCGCAGCAACGATCGCATACAGGTTGTGCAGCACGAACGCCGTGAAGCAGATCAGGGTGACTCCGATGGCCTTCTTGATGAGCTCGAGCCTCAGGAAGACGTCGCTTCTCCCCATGCCGTTGAGCGACTGGAGGTTGGTGGTGTTGATGGGCAGGAGTGCGTAGATGAGGCAGTACATCTGGAGGAACGGCACGGCGGGCAGCCACTTCTGCCCCAGAAGGATGAGGACGAGGGGACGGGCAACGAGCGCGAACAGGACCATGGACGGGACGATGAGGAACGTGCTCGTCTTGAGTGCGCGCCTGACCAGGCGCTTGACGCGACCCAGGTCCTCCTGGACGCGCGAGACGGCAGAGAGCATCACGGGCTGGATGGCGCCGTCGAGCACGATGCCCAGCGCCTGCGGGTACCGCTTGCCCTGGTTGACGTAGCCCAGGCTCGTGGAGTCGAACACGCGACCGATCACGAGGTCGGAGAAGCTCTGGTACAGCTGGTCGATGACGCCGGAGGCGAGGAGCTTCCAGCCAAACGAGAAGAGCTCGCGCGCACGGACCCGGTCAAAGCGCGGCCGGGGCTTCCAGGGAACCTGGATCGCAAGCACCAGGCACTTGACCACCTGGAACGAGAGCTGCTGCACCACGAGCGCCCAAAGGCCGGCTCCGGCGACGGCTGACCCGATGCCTGCGATGCCGGAGGCGACCGCCGCGGTCACGGTGGCCCTGAACGTCTTGTTGAAGTCAAGCTCGCGGGCGACGATGGCCTCCTGGATGGAGTTGTAGGCGTTGACCACCAGGATGAGGACGAGCACGCGCAGGGGCGAGACGATCTGCGGCATGTGGTAGAACGCGGCGACCGCCGGGGCGGCGAGGAACACCGCGAGGTACAGGACGAGGGAGATGGCGAGGCTCATCCAGAACACGGTGTCGTAGTCGCGCTCCGTGACCTCGGGCGCCTGGATGATCGCGGTGTTGAGGCCGGACTGGACGATGACGTTACCGACGTTCACGAACACCAGCATGATGGCGAGCATGCCAAACTCATTGGGGGCGAGCAGGCGCGCCATCACGATCTGGACCACGAGCTGGATGAGTGCCGACCCTCCCTGCTCGAAGAGCTTCCAGAACAGCGAGCTTATGGTGGCGGATTTGAGGTCCCTCTGGGCCACGGGGTGCTCCTTGCATGCATGAGGGTCAGTTGACCAAAAAATGGTAGCAGAGCTGCCGCGACGTCATTTCCCGCACACATCGCCGACAAGGGGAGGCGCCTCCCCCCGAGGGGCGGCGCCTCCAACCACGGAGTCCGGGCCAGGACTCGTGATGCCCTCTACCTGCCCTCGGCGCGCCTCTCGGCGTACTCCTGGGACAGCTGCTCCTGGACGTCGTGGGGCACCTGCTCGTACCCCGACATCTGGAGCTCGTACTCGCCCGTTCCGCGGGAGAGGGAACGCAGGCGGGTGGAGTAGTCGGTTACCTCGGCATAGGGGATCGTCGCCTCGATGGTGGTGTAGCCTCCTCCGGGCATGTCGGCGCTCGTCATGCCCTCCACGCGGCCGCGGCTCGCCGAGACGTCGCCCATGACCGAGCCGGCATAGCTGTCCGGCACGGTGATCCTCAGATGGGCCATGGGCTCGAGCAGGACGGGCTCCGCCTGTGCCACGGCCTTCTGGAAGCCGATGCGGGCGGCCGTCTTGAAGGCCATCTCGTTGGAGTCGACGGGGTGATACGAACCGTCGTACACCGCGACCTTGACGTCGATCATGGGGTAGCCGGCCAGGACGCCCTCGCGCATGGTCTCCTGGACGCCCTTGTCAATCGCGGGGATGAAGTTGCGCGGGACGTGGCCACCCACGACCTCGTCCACGAACTCGTACCCCGCCCCGGGGTTGGGCTCCACGCGCAGCCAGCAGTCGCCGTACTGGCCCGCGCCACCGGTCTGCTTCTTGTGGCGGCCCTGGGCGGAGGCGACGCGACGGATGGTCTCGCGATAGGGGATGCGCAGCTTCACGGTGTGCGCCGAGACGCCCGTTCGGTCCTCCAGCCGGTCGAGGAGTACGCTCACCTGGGCCTCGCCGATGGCGCTCACGACGGTCTGGCCAGTGTTCTCGTCACGCGACACGGAGAGCGTGGGGTCCGCGGACGCACTCTTCTCCAGAAAGGCGTAGACCTTGCCGTCGGTTCCCTGCTTGTCGGGCTCGATGGCGATGCGGTACAGCGAGTTGGGGAAGCGGAACGCGGCCGCCTCGACCTTTCCGGTGACCGAGAGCGTGTCCCCGGTCATGGCCTCGAGCTTGGGAACCACGCAGACGTCACCCGCTGCCACGGACTTCACGTCCGACATGTCGTGGCCGGTCATCATGTACAGGTGGCTCAGACGCTCGGTCTTGCGGGTGCGCGCGTTGACCAGCTCCAGGCCGGGCGTCAGCGTGCCGGCAAGGACCTTCACGAACGAGAGCTTGCCGTTCTGTGCGTCGTTGAGCGACTTGAACACGAACGCGACGGGTCGGTCGTCGTCGGGCGAGATGTCAAGCTGCTCGCCGTTGACGAGGGGGACGCGGCCAAAGTCCGCCATGGTGGGGAACCATGCGGCGACGGCGTCGAGGAACGAGATGACGCCCTCCTCACGCACACACGAGGCGGCGAACACGGGCACGAAGATGCGCTCCCGTATCGCCTGGGCGAGAAGGCCCTCGAGCTCCTGCTGCGTGACCTCTCCCCCGTCGAGGTACTGAATCATCAGCTCGTCGTCCGCCTCGACCACAAGCTCCACCAGGGTCGAGCGCGCATCCTGCGCCGCCTGCTCGTACTCTGCCGGGATGTCCTCGCTCACGGGCTTGCCGTCCTCGAGGTGGCGCGCCGTCATGTGCACGACGTCGATGATGCCCGAGAAGCCGTCACCGCTGCCCATGGGTATGGTCACGGCCGCGAGGCGGCTGCCAAAGCGCTCCTGCGCGGTGAGGAGGGCGGTGTCCCAGTCGGCATCGGGCCGGTCCAGGCGGTTGATCATGATGGCGCGCGCCAGCGAGAGGTCCTCCGCCGCGTACCAGAGTCGCGTGGTGATGGCTCCCGGACCGCTTGCGGCGTCGATCACGAAGAGTGCCGTCTCGGCGGCTGCCAGCGCACCATACGCGTCACCCACGAAGTCGGGGTAGCAGGGTGCGTCCAGCACGTTGATGCGCGTGCCCTTCCACGTCACCGGGGCGATCGTCGTGGAGATGGAGAAGCCGCGCGCGCCCTCCTCGGAGTCATAGTCCAGCGTGGGCTTTGTGCCGGCGTGCCCGCCCAGACGGGTGGTCCTGCCCGTGAGGTGGAGCATGGCCTCGGCCAGCATGGTCTTGCCCACGCCGCCTTGGCCCACGAGCGCAAGGTTCTTTACCCTCTCGGTGCCTGAATCAGACATAGTGCCTCCTCAAACCAACCAGGTGGCGCCATCGCCCGAGAGACCGCAACGGCGATGTGCCACGCCATTACAAGCCGCGCCGTACGCGCTTGCACAAACCTTACCCGTGGCCGGCGGGGGCACGACAGTGGCATCGACTAGTGGCGGAATGGGGGCGCTGGAAGTTGGTGGGGAGAGGTTCGGCGGCAAAAAGGGGGAGGCCGCCCCCCTCGGGACGACCTCCCCTGTCCAGACGCTTCCAGCTGGTGGCTAGTCTACGACTGCCTCCTCCTTGGCGTCCTCCTGGGCGATGATCTTGGCCTTGGTGTCCACGTCCACCGTGCTCATGTGGTCCGCGTAGACCTTCTTGCCGGTGGGATGCTCCTCGAGCCAGAGCTCCTTGGCCTTGGGGGCCCAGGCCTCGGCGTAGGGCGTGGTGCGCTTGCACAGGTCCTCGGCCGACTCCGGCGCCACGTACTCGCTCGTCTTGGCGCCGGACTCCTTCACGATCTCGGGAAGGATCGTGGGGTTCTCGAGCATGGGGCAGGGCTGCAGCATGTTGTCGTTCCACGGCCAGTGCTCGCGATACGCCTGGAAGATGGGCTGCTGCAGGCACTCCAGCCAGCTCTTCTCCTTGATGTTGGCGTTGGAGTAGTGGATGAACACGCAGGGCTCCACGTCGCCGCGGGCGTTAACGTGGCAGTACACGCGGCCGCCGGCGATGCAGCCGCCAACGAACTCGCCGTCGTTCTGGAAGTCCATCGCGAAGATGGGCTTGCCGCCCTCGACGGCGCGGACCTCGCGGATGCGGTGCAGCATGTACTCGCGCTGCTCGACGGAGGGCATGAGGTCGGCGTTGGCGCCCTCGCCCACCGGCATGTAGTGGAAGAACCAGGCCCAGCGGCAGCCGTGCTCGATGAGGTTGTCAAAGTACTCGTCCGACGAGACCTCCTCCACGTTGTACTTGGTGTAGGCGGTGGAGGTGCCATAGAGCAGGCCGTGCTCGTGCATCAGGTCGAAGGCGCGCATGACCTCGTCGAAGGAGCCGGCGCCGCGACGGGAGTCGTTGGACTCGCGCGTGCCCTCGACCGAGACGGAGAACACGATGTTGCCCACGCGCTGGACGTCCTTGCAGAACTTCTCGTCCACCAGGCTGGCGTTGGTGAAGATGTTGAACTCGCAGTCGTCGTGCTTCTCGGCAAGTCTGAGGATGTCCGCCTTGCGCACGAGCGGCTCGCCGCCGGTGAGCATGAAGAGGTGGGTGCCCAGGGCCTTGGCCTCAGTGATGAGGCGGTCCATCTCGTCGTACGTCAGGTTGAGGGCGTTGCCGTAGTCGGCCGCCCAGCAGCCAACGCAGTGCTTGTTGCAGGCGCTCGTTGGGTCAAAGAGGATGATCCAGGGCACGTTGCACTGGTACTTCTCCGCGTTGGACGTGGTGTTGCGCAGGCCACGGAACGCCGCCTCGTAACCGCCGTTGAGGACGGCGGTCTTGAGGACGTTGTGGTCGGTCTGGTCGATCACGTCAAAGAGGAACTTCTCCCACTTGGAGCCGGGGTGGAGCCCGTTGCGGATACCGCGCGTTGCTCCGGGCGAGGTGTCCTTGAGCAGCTTGCCGGCCATGTCCACGAGGTGATCGATGCTCTTCTCGCGGTCGGGGCCGGAGGCGGTCTTTATGACCTGGTCAAGCGCGACGCTGAAAGCCTTGCGCTCGGCGGCATGCGCGATCTTGGATTGCATGTGCCCTCCTTACTTCTGCGTGGGCACACCCTGGAGCCCACCTGTAGCGGTTGCTACATTACTCTTTGGTACCCCTCGCGAACAAGGTGCGCACCCCCGATTTAAAAATTCGTGCCTGGAGATGGCAGAGAAACTCGTGAAAACGTTCCTCGGTCAACATCCCTGGCGGGCACCCTGGCGACTCGGTTCAAAAAAGGCCACCCCGTACGGGGTGGCGCCTGCGAGCTCGGGAACGAGCGTCTCTCACCCCTCTGATGCAGGGGGGAAGGATACGTCAGGAACTTGGTCGGGATACAGGTTCCTGGGTCGGTTGCCGGGCAGGAAGTGGTCTCCCCAGTACTTGTCCGAGATGGCGACGGGATACTCGCCGGTGAAGCAGGCGCGGCAGTAGCCCGTCTTGGGGACGCAGCTCATGAGCCCCTCAACCGACAGGAAGGCGAGGGAGTCGGCACCAATGTACTCGCGTATCTCCTCCACGCTCTTGTTGGCGCTGATGAGCTCGTTCTGGTCCGCCGTGTCGATGCCATAGAAGCAGGGCCACACGACCTCGGGGGAGGCGGAGCGCATGTGGACCTCGGTCGCACCCGCCTCGCGCATCATGCGCACGATCTGCTTGGACGTGGTGCCGCGCACGATGGAGTCGTCGACCATGAGGATGCGCTTGCCGGCCACGACGTCTGCCAGCGGCGTCAGCTTGAGGCGAACGCCCATCTCGCGCAGACTCTGGGTGGGCGCGATGAAGGTGCGTGCCACGTAGCGGTTCTTGACCAGGCCGGTGCCGTAGGGCAGGCCCAGCTCCGCGGCAAAGCCCTCGGCGGCAGGGGTGCCGCTGTCGGGGACGCTGATCACGAGGTCGACGTCGGCCGGCGCCTCGCGCGCGAGCTGGGCGCCCATGTCGTGGCGGACCTTGTAGAACGACTTGCCATCCTGCACGGAGTCGGGACGGGAGAAGTACACGTCCTCGAAGATGCACTTGGCCGTCTGCCTGGGCGGCAGCCCCTCCTCCGAGATCAGCCCGTCGTCCGAGATGCGGATGATCTCGCCCGGGCGCACCTCGCGCACGAAGGTGGCGCCGGTGATGTCGAGCGCGCAGGTCTCGCTCGCGACGACCCACTCGCCCTCGCCGAGCTTGCCCAGGACGAGCGGGCGGATGCCATGAGGGTCCCTGAACGCGTACAGGGCGTTCTCGCGGATGAGGACCATCGCGTAGCCGCCCTCGATCATCTGCATGGTCTTGCGGATGCCGGAGCGCAGGTGCGACGTGGCGTGCGTGAAGTAGCCGATGAGACGGGCGGCGACCTCGGAGTCGGTGGAGCTGCGAAACGGCACGCCGGCGTCGATGAGCTCGCGGCGGAGCTCGTCGAAGTTGACGAGGGTGCCGTTGTGAGCCAGGGCGATGATCACGTCGTTGATGGCGGAGAGGTGCGGCTGCGACGACTCCCAGCCCTTTGCCCCCGCCGTGCCGTACCTGCAGTGGCCGATGGCGACCTTGCCCTGCATGGCCTGCAGGTCCTCGTCCTTGAAGACCTCGGTGACCAGGCCCATGTCCTTTCTGACCAGCACGGTCTTGCCGTTGCCCACGGCGATGCCCGCGGAGTCCTGCCCGCGGTGCTGCAGCGCCCTCAGGGCGAAGTAGGTGATGCGCGAGACGTCTCGGTTGGGCGCCCACACGCCAAAGACGCCGCATTCCTCGTGGAGCCCGCGGGGGCACTCCCCCATCGAGCTGGTACCGGCACATGAAGCCATGGTCTCCCCTATCGCAGGCTAGAATGTGAATGCGCCGCTCGGGGCGGCGCCGCTGCTTGCATGCCTAGTTTAGGGCAACGGGCAGGCGTGAGGGCGTTCGTGAGGGGGAGCCATGGGCTTTCGCACATATACCTGCCCCATCTCGCGCCGCTGCGGCGGATGCGAGTGGCTGGCGGTGCCGTACCCCATCCAACTCCGCCGCAAGCAGGAGCAGATGGAGGAGCTCTTTGAGCCCGTCTGCCGGCGTGACGGCTGCTCCGTCTCGCAGATCGCGGGCATGGACGACCCCCGGGGATACCGCCACAAGGCGGCCACGCCTTACGCCCCCGGCGCCAAGGGTCGCATTCGCAGCGGCTTCTACGAGAGCGGGAGCCACCGGCTCGTGTACTGCAAGTCATGCCTGGTCGAGGACGAGCGCGCGCGGCCCATCCTCAACGACGTCGCAATCGTTGCCCAGCGGCTCCGCATACCTGCCTACCAGGAGGACAGGGGGACGGGAGTCCTGCGCCACGCGGTGGTCAGGATTGGCTACGCCAGCGGAGAGGAGCTTCTCACCGTGGTCACCAACGGCGACACCCTGCCCCGCGCCCGACGCTTCGTGACCGCCATCCGCGAGCTGCACCCGCACCTCACCTCGGTCGTGCAGAACGTGAACGACCGGCGGACCAACGCCATCCTCGGCAGGCGCAACGTGACGCTCTTTGGCCCCGGTCACATGCACGACTCGCTCCTGGGCTGCAGCTTCGAGATAGGGCCTACGAGCTTCTACCAGACCAACCCCCAGCAGACCGAGGTGCTGTATGGCCTCGCCATCCGCGCCGCCAACGTGCGGGGCGGGATGCGCGTGATGGACGCCTATTGCGGCACGGGCACCATCGGCATCTGCCTTGCCTCCGAGGCACGCAGGCAGGGGGTGGGCAACGTCCACGTGGTGGGCGTGGAGCAGGTGGGGAACGCCGTGGAGTGTGCGCGGCGCAACGTCAGCGCCAACGACCTGGCGGACTCCTGCGAGTTCGTGCGAGACGACGCCACCGCCTTCATGGCGCGGACCCAGCGTTGTGACGAGAGGGTCGACGTCGTGGTCATGGACCCGCCGCGGGCGGGGTCGACCCCGGAGTTCCTCCAGGGCGTGTGCCGCCTTGCGCCGGAGCGGGTGGTGTACGTCTCGTGCAACCCCCTCACGCAGGTGCGCGACCTCGCGATTCTGCAGGGCGGCGGCTACCGCGTGACCTCCATCGAGCCCGTGGACATGTTCCCCCACACCAAGCACGTGGAGACCGTGGTGGCGCTCTCGCGGCGATAGCGGGGCGCTCGTTCGCGTGTCGGCTGCGTGACGTTTTGCCCATGGGGACGTCGACATGCTGCGTGGGCGTTGTCCCTCTCCCATAACGTGTCATCCTGTTTCGGGCCTTCCTCGGGAGGCTCGAAGAGAACGTCACTCGTTGTGGGAGAGGCTCGTCCGATGGTTGTTGATGGCAGCTCGGAAGGTATGGTCGCTTTCGGGGGCAACCCCCTTGCCGGAAGGAGGCGGCGCTGGTGGGTTGGCCTGTCCGCGTTCCTCCTCCTGTTCCTCATGGGCGTGTTCGTCGAGTTTGGCAACATGGACAGGGGCGTCCTGCATCCCGCGGCACAGACCGCCGCACGCTACCAGGCCATGCTGGGATGCTTTGCCCTCGTGCTAATCTACCTGGTTCCGTTCCTGGCCTTTGTGCGCTACACGCGGCTCAGGGCCGGCGTCCCCCGCTGGCTGGTGGTCCTTGCGCTCGCGAGCGGGCTCTTTGTCCCCGGCTGGATTGCAGGCGAGCTCAACGACGCTGCGACCACCCTCCTGGGCATGGTCGCATCCAAGGGGTTCGTGGACGCATGGGGCGACGCCATCGAGGCTCCCGTCGTTGAGGAGTCCATCAAGGTCCTGACGGTGTGCGGCATGCTGGCGCTGGTGGGAAGGCGAGACGCTCGCGACTGGCTCGTGGGTGGCATGTGCGTTGGCATGGGCTTCCAGGTCTCGGAGGACCTGAGCTACATCGAGGGCCAGATCGCCGGTTCGCACAAGGACTTCGCCACGGCGATTCCCTTTACGCTGGGGAGTCGCGTGTCTGGCGCCATGGTCTCGCACTGGACGTACACGGCGCTCGCGGCGGTCGCCGTGTGGCTGTTCTTCTGCCAGCGCAGGAGGCTTCGCGGCCTGGTGGTCTTCCTGATCCCGCTGCTCAGCCACTTTGCGTGGGACTCCCCCATGGCCGACTGGGGCGTCCTGCCGATGGCCCTGATCTGCCTGGTCGCCGCCCTCCCGTTCCTGTACGTATGGGGTGGCGTCGCGTTTGACGGCGGCAGGGCCCTGGCGGCACCCCGGTGCAAGGCGCAGCCCAACGGGGCAAGGGCAGGCGAGAAGGACAAGGTCACGGGGCAGGATCCCTCCCCCATGGCAGCCGGGCCGTCCGATGCCGCGGCAGTCAACCAAGTCGAGTCCGACGACGGGGCGCAGGTGCGAGGCGAGGGCTGAGCGCACGTCTCATGCCTGCATGAACGACGGGCCGGTCCCTCGGTGCGAGGGGCCGGCCCGTCTGCCTTGGTTGCTGCGCCTCTCCCCTACTCGGGGTCGATGACCACCTTGCGGCCGTCCACGTGAACGCGACCTTCCGCGAGCAGCTGGATGGTGTCCGGATACAGCTGGTGCTCGACCTCGTGGATGTGCGCCTCCAGCGTGTCGACGTCCCAGCCCTCCTCGACGACGACGGGGCGCTGCGCGATGATGGGGCCGCAGTCGTAGCTGTCGTCCGCAAAGTGAACCGTGACGCCGGTCACCTTGACGCCGTAGTCGTAGGCGTCCTGGATGGCATGGGCGCCCTTGAAGCTCGGCAGCAGGGCCGGGTGGAGGTTCACGACCCGGTTCTTGAAGGTCTCGAGTATGGGCGCGTGGACCATGCGCATGTATCCCGCCATGATCACGTAGTCCACCTGGTGGGCCTTGAGCTCGGTGGCGATGACCTCGTCAGCCGTGATGGGGTCCGCGTAGATCTCCTTCGAGAGCGTGAGCGTCTGGAGGCCCGCCGCCTGCGCACGCTTGAGCCCGTAGGCGCTGGGACGCGAGCTCACCACGAGCTCGATGCTCGCGTCCAGGGTCCCCGCGGCGATGCGGTCGATGATCGCCTGCAGGTTGGTGCCACTGCCGGAGAGAAGGACTCCCAGCCTGATTGGGTCGTGCCTCTCGCTCATCGATACGTCACCTTGCCCTCGCCGGAGACGCACTCGCCCATGACAAAGGGCTCGAAGCCCTTGGACGAGAGGGCCACCATCACGTCGTCCACGTCGTCCTTGGCGACGATGATGCTCATGCCGACGCCCATGTTGAAGGTCTTGTAGGCCTCGTCGGGGGTAAGACCCGCGGCGTTGGCGCAGTAGGTGATCACGGGCGGGACCTTCCAGGCGGGACCGTCCTCGCCACCGCGGTAGACCACGGCGTCGACGTTGGAGGGGAGCGCCCTGTTGAGGTTCTCGGTGATGCCGCCGCCGGTGATGTGCGCCATGGCGTGGAAGGGCACGCCCTCCTTGAGGAGCTCGACGAGCTTGCCCGCGTAGATCGTGGTCGGACGCATGACGGCGTCGGCGAGGCTCTCCCCGCCCAGCTCCGGCAGGGGCTGGTTAAGCTCCTCAACGCTCTTCCCCTCGATGGCGACCTTGCGGACGAGGGAGTAGCCGTTGGAGTGGATGCCGCTCGAGGGGAGCCCCAGGATGACGTCGCCCACGTTGACCTTGTGCGGCCCGATCATCTTGGGACGGTCCACGACGCCCACCACGAAGCCCGCCAGGTCGTAGTCGTTGGGATTCATGACGCCGGGGTGCTCGGCCATCTCGCCGCCCACCAGCGCGCAGCCGGACAGCTTGCAGCCCTCTGCGATGCCGCCCACGATCTTTGCCATGTGCTCCGCCTTGAGCTTGCCGATGGCAACGTAGTCCAGGAAGAAGAGCGGCTCCGCGCCGATGGGCACCACGTCGTCCACGCACATGGCCACGAGGTCCTGGCCAACGGTCTCGTGACGGTCCAGGAGCTGGGCGATGGCGAGCTTGGTCCCCACGCCGTCGGTGCCCGAGACGAGCACCGGGTCCTCCATGTCCTTGAAGCCCTTCATCGAGAAGCAGGAGCCAAAGCCCCCAAGGCCGCCTATGACCTCGGGGCGGTTGGTCTGCCTCACGGCCTCCTTGATGGCGTCGACCGCGCGGGCGCCCTCGTCCACGTCCACACCGGCGTCGGCGTAGGTAACGTGCTTGCCCTGCTGGCTCTGCATGGCTCGTCTCCTTTGCTAGTTGCTCGCGGCAGTCGCCGCGTTTGCCTCTGACTTTGGTACGCACACCAGGATGGAGCGTCCGTACCCCTCATAGTAGTTGCAGGTCGAGAGGGTCAGCACGTGACTGGTCCCCTGGATGATCTGTTCGGCATCTGCCCGCCGCGACACGGCCTTGGCAAGCCGCTCCATGAGGTAGGACCTGAACTCCTCGTCGGACGAGAAGCTGAACTGCCTCACGGTGGTGTCGTTGGGGTCCGTGAAGTAGACGAAGAGCGGCTCGAGCTCGTAGGAGGTACCCTCGGTCAGGTACCAGATCGTCGGCGTGTTATCGAACGTCTCCTGGTCCTTGAGAAGGAACAGGGGCTGAAACATGGTGCCGTTCTTGAGGTGGTGGCCATACAGGATGGTCTGCTGGTCCACCATGCCGGGCGCAGTGTTCTGGTAGTCCATGAACACCTGGCCAAACACGTCGTACTCCTTGTTCGGCCCATGGGTGAGGTAGAACGAGTTGTCCGAGTGCTGGAACACCGCGTAGTTCACCACGGTCCCCGGGACCTCGATCCAGCCCACGGCCTCGTCGTTCATCGCCTTGAGGGACGACCAGTCCACCGTGGGGGCAGTGGACGTCGCCGACGAGTCCGGCGAGGAGGGCTCGGTCACGTACTTCTGCGCCATCTCTTGGGTCACCTGGTCCTGCCGCCAGTACCGATACTGGTTAAAGCCCCAGATGCCGGCAGCGACGACGAGAAGCCCTACGCCAACCACGATCAGGATGGTCGAGAGGACCCGACGCCAGCCGCGACGGCCCCTCCCGCCGCCCGGTTCGGCGGCTGGGGCAGCGTGCGTGCCTCTCCTCTGCCTCTTTGCCATGTCTTCCTAACGGGATGCGCTAGGCCTCGGCCATGGAGCGCTTGAAGTCGACGATCGCCTGGCGCCACTCGGGCATGGTCGCACCCAGGATCTGCGTGGCGTAGATCGCGGCGTTCTTGGCACCGCCGATGGCGACGCATGCCACAGGGACGCCGGAGGGCATCTGGACCATGGAGAGAAGCGAGTCCATGCCGCCCAGGTCGCTCGTCTTCATGGGGACGCCGACGATGGGGAGCGGGGTGTACGCCGCGACGACGCCGCCCAGGTGCGCCGCCTTACCCGCTGCGGCGATGATCACCTTGATGCCGCGGTCGGCGGCTGTGGAGGCCCACTCGTGGACCTTTGCGGGGTTGCGGTGGGCGGAGGCGATCACCAGCTCGTAGGGAACCCCAAACTCGTCAAGCTGCTTGGTGCACGCCTCCATCGCGGGGAGGTCCGACTTGGAGCCCATGATGATGCCAACAAGCGGTGCGTCTGCCATTGCTTCCTCCTTGTCGCGGGACAAAAGCCCGCTATTCTGTAATGACCCACCAAGTATAGACGGCGTGGGCACCCATCGCGGCCAGGGTGGGGGGCATCGGGGCGTCACCACGTCTTGTCCCCACCTCGCGCTCGGACGCATGCGTCCGCACCCCGGCGCCGTCTCTCGCATGCGAGGAGTACCCATGCCCGAGCAAGACGACGTGTTCCTGTATCACCGCGAGGGCCCCTACATCCCCCGCATCGCCGCGGTCCATGACCTCTGCGGCTATGGAAAGTGCTCGCTCGGGGTGGCCATACCCGTCCTCTCGGCCGCCGGCTGCGATGTGTGCCCCGTCCCCACCTCGCTCTTCTCGGCCCACACCAAGTTCCCGACCTTCTACATGCACGACACCACGCCCATGCTCGACGAGTACCTCGACGCGTGGGGTCGCGAGGGCGTGGAGGTCGATGCCATCTACTCGGGCTTCCTGGGGTCGGCCCAGCAGGTGGCCGCAATCAGGCGCCTCTATCGGGAGCACCCCGACGCCCTGCGCGTCGTCGACCCCGTCATGGGCGACGGCGGCCAGAAGTACCCCACGTACACGGACGAGATGTGCCAGGCCACTGCCGGCCTTGTCGACGGGGCAGACCTGCTGACCCCCAACCTCACCGAGGCCTCCATTCTGACCCACCTGCCCTACGAGGGCCAGTCGCCCGACGATGCCCAGGTCGCACGCATGATGGACGAGCTCCTTGCCATGGGCGCCCGCTACGTGGTCATCAAGGGCATCGTGCGTGGGGGAGACACCATCGTCAACTTCGTCGGGGGCCGTGACATGGGCATGCGGCCGGTCGAGGGCAGGCTGCTGCCGTTCATGATCCACGGGACGGGCGACCTCTACGCCTCGTCGCTGCTCGCCGCCATCATGTGCGGACATGGGCTCGTGGACGCCGCCGGGTTCGCCGGGAGCTTCGTCCGACGGGCGATGGAGGTCACCAGGCTGCAGCCCGACTACCAGATGAGGGGCGTCAGCTTCGAGACGGTCCTGGGTGACGTCACCGCACTTGTGGGGTAGCCTCAGGATCATATGGCAAGAGACAGGAGGGGGACCGTCCTTGCGAACGGTCCCCCTCCCCCTTAGCGCTACTTTCCGGCCGACGAGGAGTCGGCGGAGTCGGAGCCTGCCGACGAGGCCGACGTCGCGGACGAGTCCGCCTCGTCGCTCGAGGACGTGGTCGTGCGATCCACGATCAGGTCGTCGTCGCTACTGCTGCTGTCGCTCGAGTCGCTGCTGCCGAGGACGGAGCTGATGATCTCGGACGGGGTGAACGACGAGGTGATGCTGTCGTGCAGCTTCTTCTGCATGGTGGAGTCAATGCCCGTGATGGTGCAGTTGAACTTGACCCCCGAGGTCGTGTTGGTCTTGGTCCAGATGAAGGTCATCAGCGTCTTGGTCTCCCCCGTGGGCTTGAGGAACCCAAACAGGCTCGACGTCTGGATCTTGCCGTTCTCGTCCTCATGGACGTTGACGTGATAGATGACCGTGTTGATGTTGGGGTTGAGCAGCGAGTTCACGGCGAGGGCCGTCGCCTGGATCTGCGATCCGGAGAACACCTCGAGTTCGTTGGTCGAGGTCGTGTCCGTCACCGTGACCTCGATGCGATGGGTGTTCTCGTCCGCCTCGACGACCTGGAAGTCCTCGGGGAACTGGGTGAAGCCATTGCCCCACTCGACGCCGCCCTCCAGGGCGGAGGCGACCGTGGAGACGCTCACGTCCTCCGAGAGGTTTGCGGTGCTCGCTCGGCGGGCGGCGGCACACGAGACCTGGCCGAGCACGACCACCAGGAGGATGACGATGACGAAGCCGATGGCGGTACGGGTGATGGTGGTGCCCACGTTTGAGCCGGAGGGGTCGGCCTGGGACAGCGGGTCGATGTCGACGCCCTGGCCCGCCTGCTCGCGGTGACGACGCTCCTTGCGCGCCGTCTCCTCGTTGGTGTGACCGGTCTCGTCGACGGTGGCAAAGAGCTTCTCGGCCTGCTCGGCGTTGAGGGCGCCCTTCTCCCTGCGCGCTCCCTCTCTCTTCTTTGCCATCTGAAGTCTCCCGTAACGAACGTATGGTCACAACGCGGACGCGGCCCACGAGGACTGAGTATAGATAATGAGTCGCATCCGTTTCTTAATGCGGCCCCGTCTTCTCCCCAACTGCACGTATGAGGAGGGGATGGGGCCGTCCGGTCACTCGGAGCCCGCGACTGCGTCAGGTGCGAGTCGACGCGAGACCGCGTCGCAGATGAGGGCACCTATCACGGTCTTCGCGTCCTCGATCCGCCCGTCGAGCACCGCGTCCACAAACTCGGGAAGGCTCACCAGGTCGACGTTGATGAACTCGTCGGCATCCGGGCTCGAGTGGTCGAGCGAGAGGCCCGTGGCCATGTAGATGTGGATGAGCTCGTCGGCAAAGCCGGCGGACGTGGCAATCGTGGTGAGAAACGCGATGTTGCGGGCCCTGAAGCCCGTCTCCTCCAGAAGCTCGCGCGAGGCGCAGTCCAGCGGGTCCTCGCCGGGAGAGAGCTTTCCCGCGGGAATCTCGACCGTGACCCTGCCCAGGGCGGCGCGGTACTGCCTCACCAGGCAGATCCTGCCGTCCTCGGTGAGCGCCACAATTGCGACGGCACCGGGATGCCTCACCACGTCCCTGATGGCGGGACGCCCGTCCGGAAGCGTGACCCTCAGCCGGTCGACGTCGAAGATCTTGCCCCGCCACTCAACCTGCTCGGTTTCCACGCGCTCGGTCAGTGCGGCGTCGCGCGGGTCCTCGTCCCCAAGGACGAGGTCACGGCGCTGCGGCTCACCCGAGACGTGGTCCTGGGACGAGCGGTCCCCGTCGTAGGTGAAGGCCAGGGCCGAATCCCTCACGCTCCTGAGGGCACCCGCGAGCGGCGAGGTCCCCTCGTCGGTCCTATCCCCGTCTTCCGATGCTGACATCTCTCGCACCTCCCGGACCTACAGGTTCTGACGACCCTTGATGGCCTTGATGCCAATGTCGTGACGGTAGGTCTTCCCCTCGAAGAAGATCTTGTCGCATGCCTGGTAGGCGCGGTTGCGGGCCGCCTCGAAGGTGTCCGCCACGGCCGTCACGTCGAGCACGCGGCCGCCGTTGGTGAGCAGGCTGCCATCCTCGCCGAGCTTGGTCCCGGCGTGGTACACGGTGACGCCGTCCATCTTGTTTGCCTCGTCGACGCCCGTGATGACCTTGCCCTTCTCGTAGTGACCGGGGTAGCCGGCACTCGTGAGGACCACGGAGACGGCCCAGTCGTCGTCCCAGCCGATGGTCGCGGGATCGAGCGTCCCCGCGTCGCAAGCGAGGAACGCCTCGACAAGGTCACCCTTCATGCGGGGCAGCACGACCTGGGTCTCGGGGTCGCCAAAGCGGGCGTTGAACTCCAGGACCTTGGGGCCGTCCTTGGTGAGCATGAAGCCACCGTAGAGGCAGCCGCTGTAGGTGATGCCGTCTGCTCGCAGCTGGTCGATGACCCTCTGCTCGATGTCCACCATCTTCTCGAGCTCGCCGGGCAGGAGGATGGGGACGGGGGAGTACACGCCCATGCCACCCGTGTTGGGGCCAAGGTCGCCGTCGTAGGCGCGCTTGTGGTCCTGGGACGTTGCGAGGGGGACCAGCGTGGTGCCGTCGGTGAGGGCGAGGAGCGAGCACTCGGGTCCCTCGAGCATTTCCTCCACCACCACGGTGGAGCCCGCGTCGCCAAAGCTCCCGCCAAAGCACTCGTGGACGCCCTCGAGCGCCTGCTCTGTGCTCTGGGCAACGATGACGCCCTTGCCCGCCGCCAGGCCGTCGGCCTTCACCACGCAGGGGCCGGCGAGCTCTCGCACGTACTCCTCGCAGGGGGCCTGCTCCGTGAAGGAGCGGTAGCGGGCGGTGGGAACGCCGGCGCGTGCCATGACCTCCTTGGCGAACTTCTTGGAGCCCTCCATCTGGGCGGCCTCCTCCGAGGGACCAAACACGGGGATGCCCTCCGCGCGGACCGCGTCGGCGACGCCATTGACGAGCGGCGCCTCGGGTCCGATCACCACGAGGCCGATGCCGTTCTCGCGCGCGAACCTCGCGACGTCCTCCGGGGAGTCCTGGTCGCAGTCCGCCTGGCTCGCCATCGCCAGCATGCCGCCGTTGCCCGGAGCCACCCACAGCCTCCCCGCACGGGGGGACTCGGCCAGCTTCACGAGGAGCGCGTGCTCGCGCCCGCCCGAACCGAGCAAGAGGATGTCGATCTTCTCTTCGTTACTCATGCTTTCCTCCAAACGTCACCCGTCAGGGAATGTAGCGCAGGATACGGGCCGCCCCCTCCGCGGGGAGAAGCGAATGCGGCACGTAGGCAAGGCCCACCGCACCGACGCCGAGGAGCGCCGTGGTGGTGGGGTTGGTGTTGAGAATCGCCGCCCTGGTCGCCTCGAACTCGTTGGTGTCGAGCGGCTTCTCGATGGTCGAGAGGAGCCGGGGCACGCCCGCGTTGATCTCGACGTAGGTGAGCGGGCCCACCACCTGCGAGTAGGAGCTCATCGAGCGCGCCATGTTGCCGGCGAGGAGCCGGATGTCCGTGGAGCGGAACTGCTCCACGGCTACACCGTCGTCACCGATCGAGAAGCAGCGGCGCACCCCCAGCGCACGAACGCGCAGGGAGTCGGCACGGCCGAGAAGTCCGCGGCGGTGGCGCGTCCCCACGAGGGTCGGACTGGCGTCGGGCGCGGGTATGATGAGCGCCCGCGCCGCCTCCGCGACCCGCACGGCACTCTCCACCGCCGCCTCGGTCGACATGCCAGCGTCGCGGTCGAGGACGAGGCGGGCAAGCACCAGGGCCATCTGACCCGAGACGCACTTGGTGTCCACCACGTGAACGTTGGCCTCGCGGACCCTGTGCGCCGCCTTCACGGCAAGGTCGTACGCATCGCGGATGTGCGACGAGGCGTGCAGCGAGACGATGTCCGTGTAGCCCCTGTCGACGAGGGAGCGGTAGACACCCTCAAACTCCTCCACGGCGGGGGTGAAGGTGGTCACCTGCCCCTTGGTCGAGGAGAGCTGGACGAAGAAGTCGACGGGGTTGAGGTCGATGCAGTCCCGGTAGCTGTGGCCGGCCACGCGAACGACGAGCGGAACGAGCGCGACCCCGGCCCTCTCCAGGTTGGAGAGGGGGAGGTCGCACGCGCTATCGCACACTATGGCAAAGCCCTTGCGGGCGGAATCCACGGTCAAGGCTAGTTCCAGTAGCGGTTGATCGTCTGCTCGCGGTCGGGACCGACGGTGATGATCGAGGCCCTCACGCCGGCGAGCTGCTCCAGGAAGTCGATGTAGTCCTTCGCCTCTCGGGGAAGTTGGTAGAAGTTGCGGACGCCGGAGATGTCGCACTTCCAGCCCGGGAGGGTCTCGTACACCGGCTTTGCGTGGTAGAACACGCTTTGGTGCTCGGGCACCGTGGTGTAGCGCTTGCCGTCGCACTCGTACGCCACGCAGACCTTGATCTCGTCCAGGCAGCCCAGGACGTCGAGCTTGGTGATCGCCAGGTCGGTGAGCCCGTTTACGCGTGCGGCGTAGTTGACCACGACCGCGTCGTACCATCCGCAGCGGCGCTTGCGGCCGGTGGTCACGCCATACTCGTGTCCGACCTCGCCCAGCTTGTCGCCAACCTCGTCAAAGAGCTCGGTCGGGAAGGGGCCGGAGCCAACGCGGGTCAGGTACGCCTTGGCCACGCCCAGGACGCGGTCGATGCGGGTGGGGCCGACGCCCGAGCCGGTGACCGCGCCGCCTGCGGTGCAGTTGGAGGAGGTCACGAACGGATAGGTGCCGTGGTCGATGTCGAGCATCGTGGCCTGGGCGCCCTCGAAGAGGATGTTCTTGCCCTGCTCGAGCTGCTCATTGAGGAAGAGCGAGCTCTCCACGATGTAGGGGCGGATGCGCTCCGCATAGGGCAGGTAGGTCTCGCAGATCTGGTCAACCGTGTAGGTGGGGAGCTCGTAGACCTTCTCCAGGATGGGGTTGGTGTAGGCGAGCGCGCTCTCCAGCTTCTCGCGGAAGATGTGCTCGTCGAGCATGTCCTGGATGCGCAGGCCGGTGCGGTTCATCTTGTCCATGTAGCAGGGACCGACGCCGCGCTTGGTGGTGCCAATGAGGTTCTTGCCGAGCTTCTTCTCGTGCGCGCCGTCCAGGTCCTTGTGGTAGGGCATCACGATGTGCGCGTTGCCCGAGATCTTGAGGTCGTCGCACGAGATGCCCTGCTTCTCCAGGACGTCGATCTCGCCCAGGAGCACCTCGGGGTCCACGATGCAGCCGTTGCCGATCACGGGATAGACGCCCTTGTACATGACGCCCGAGGGCACCTGGTGAAGCGCGAGCTTGTGCCCGTTGGCAATGACCGTGTGCCCCGCGTTGGCACCGCCGGCATAGCGGCAGACCACGTCGAATTCGCCAGAGATGAGGTCGGTGACCTTACCCTTGCCCTCGTCTCCCCACTGAGTTCCAACTAGCACTGATGCCGGCATTGAGTCCCCTCTCGAAGCTGCGTTCGATACTCAGTCAAGTATACGACGGACCCGCTGGAGCCCGTCCCAGACTGCGTGGGCACTCGGAGCCACCATCTGCCCAGCCTAGTCGTGGTGCATGTCCACTTCCACAAACTTGGTTGACCCGGGAAGGAAGGTGAGCGGGACGATGTCAAGCGGGCCCGAGCGGTTCTTGGCGATGATGAAGTTGGTCACGTTGAAGTCGGGGCGGTCGCTCGCCTCCGCCTCCTCCTCGGTCATGGAGCGGTCCAGGAGGATGACGACGTCGGCGTCCTGCTCGATGGAGCCGGACTCGCGCAGGTCGCTCAGCTCGGGCCTCTTCCCCTTGCGGTCGGTGACGGCACGGTTGAGCTGTGACAGGGCCACGACGGGGACCTCGAGGTCCTTTGCCATGATCTTGATGCCGCGGGACATCTCGCTGACCTCCGTGGCGCGCGAGTCCGCCCTGTGGCGGCCCGCGGGGGGCGAGAGGAGCTGGAGGTAGTCGAGAAGGACCAGGCCATGCTCCTTGCCCTGCAGCATGCGCCGTGCCTTCGCCCTGATCTCGGTCACCGTGGTGCCGGGGGTGTCGTCGATCATGATGTCGAGCTTGGAGAGATCTCGCGTTGCCTCGAGGATGGTCGGCCACTGGTTGTCCTGGATGCGGGCGCCACGAATGGCCGAGAGGGGTATGCGCGCCTGCGCCGAGAGGAGGCGCTGCGCGATCTCGACCTTGCTCATCTCGAGCGAGAAGAACGCGATGGACGCCCCGTGGGCCGCCGCGTTGACCGCGAGGTTGAGCGCGAAGGAGGTCTTGCCCACGCCCGGGCGGGCGCCGATGACGATCATCTGGCCGGGACGCAGTCCCTGCAGGCGCTGGTCGATGCCCGAGTATCCGGTCATGACGCCCAGGGAGCCCTCGGGGTTCTGGCATGCCTCCCCCAGCTCGGTGTACAGGTCGCCCATGACGTCGGCCAAATCCGAGTAGCTGTCACCGATCTCGCGGTTGGTGACGTTGAGGAGGAGGTTCTCTGCCGAGTCCACGACCTCCTTGGTGTCCTCGGGTGCATCGAACGCGAGCGCCGTGATCTTGGCCGAGGCGGCGATGATCGCGCGCAGCGTCGAGTCCCGGTGCAGGATCTCGACGTGATGGCGCCAGCTCGCAAGGGCGAACGAGTCTCCGTTGAGCTCGAGGAGGTACGCCATGCCGCCCGTCCGGTCGAGCTGGCCCTGCGACTTGAGGTGGTCCGCCAGCGAGATGGGGTCCACGGGCTTGCCGCGGTCGAACATCTCGCTCATCGCCAGGAAGATAAGCCTGTGGGAGTACAGGTAGAAGTCCTGCTCCTCCAGGTCGATCAGACACTCCTGCAGAACATCCTGCGAGAGGAGCATGGCAGAGAGCACGGACTTCTCGGCGGCAAGATCCTGCGGCATCGAGGCGTCGCCGGCAGACGGCGCCGGTTCTCTGTCGTAATCGATGGGGGCGTCTTGCATGGGACCTCCGGTGATGGGTGCATTTGGTCTAACTATAGAGCCTTTGAGGTGGCGGGCCTCATACTCCACACGCGAGTTGGCAACGTGAGCCCGCCCTTTGGCTGGCGCGCGACTGCATACATTCGCATCATTTCTCCCCGCGCGGCGTATCCCGACACGGATGGACCCATCTCGCCCGCAACAGAGACCCAACTGGGCATTGTTGACACTGCGATGCGTCTAGCGGGGGTGTTAGAAGTTTTCACAGTTTTCAACAATTTGCGAAAGCAGGGGATGGCACGCATCGCCTTACACATCCATAGCAGGGCTTTTTCAGTGGCATGACCCTTTTACGTGGGATTATTCACCCGTGCCGTTGCGAGGAGCCATGATTTCGCAGGTAGAAGGCCCATACCTGGCGTTCCGCATACAGCGGCCCCCCGCCGGACTGAATCCGTTGGGGGGCCGCAGCAGACTTTGGGGCTGTGCGTCCTAAGACGTCCTTGCCGGGGAAATGTTGATTTCCCTTCGAGAGAAACCGCTACTCGGCAGCGGCCTCGGTCTCGGTGGCGGCAGCCTCGTCGGCCTGGGCGTCCTCCTCGGACTCCTCGGCCTCGGGCTCCTCCTCGTTCACGCCCACGAGGACGGTGACGATCGCGTTGATGTCGCGATAGAGGTTGACCTCGACGGGGTGCTTGCCGACGGTCTTGATGGTCGCACCACGGCCAATGCGCTTGCGGTCGACCTCGACGCCAAGCTGAGCCTTGATCGCGTCAACGATCTGCGCGGTGGTGATGGAGCCAAACAGCTGGTCGTTCTCGCCGACCTTGGCCTCCACGGTGACGGACTTGCCGTCGAGCAGCTCCTTGGTGGCGTGCGCGTCGGCGAGGCGCTTGGCCTCGCGCTTCTCGATGCCCGCGCGGCGCTCCTCAAGCTGCTTCAGGTTGCCCGGGGTCGCGGGCTGGGCGATGCGGTTGGGGAACAGATAGTTCTCCGCGTAGCCCTGGGCGACGTCCACGACGTCTCCCTCGCCACCCTTGCCCCTGAGCTCACCCAAAAGGATGACTTTCATGGGAACTCCTTCGGTTGGTCGGCCTAGGCCGACTCCTTGCTCTTCTCTCTTGGGCCAGACTCTCTCCCCCGCCTTCCACGACCGAGGCCGCGGAAGTTGGCGAGGAGGTCGACGAGGCCCACAATGCCGACGACGGCAAACGACCATTCGAGCCAGACCGCCACCATGACCGCAAGCGCCCTGGTGAAGGGATCAAAGCCCCTCCTCTCCAGGAACCACGCGATGAGCGCCATCCCCTGAAGGGAAAGCGCCACGCGCGCGGCCACGAGAACGTTGGTCCCAACGAACCCAACCAAGGGGTTGAGGTCCGTGAGGTACCGCGGCGCCACCGCCGCAGCGGCGGACAGGACGAACACGATGCCCATCCACCGCGGTGCGTCGTAGGACGAGAGTCTCCCAACGGGAAGACTCACGTTCATCGACCGCGCGGCCAGCTTGGTCCCCCAGTGCGCGAACAGGACGATTGCCCCAGCCGCACATAGGTAGGCAAGCGGCCAGTAGGACGCCACGAGCTTTCGTGCCACCTCCACCTGGGAGCTCATCGTGAGGTTCATGGAACCCCCGTACGAGGCACCCATCTGGCGGAGGACCTCGTCAAACGCGGCTGGCACCGAGGTGCCGTTGAGTGCCGCGGCTGCCGAGTCCGAGGCGAGCACCACCAACGTGGCTGCGATGATGGCGAGGCTTACCCTGCCCACGGTCACCTGCCTGCCATAGACCATGCGGACCATGGCGAGACAGACGAGCGCAATCAGGACTGACATTGGGATCTGCCAGGGGTTGTAGAGGATCGAGACGACGATCCCCGCACCCGCGGCCATCAGCGCGGCCGTTCTGACCGATTCCCGGTCGTCGCTCTCGTTCACGAACGAGAGGCCGTACGTCGTCAGGACCGCCGCGATCTCTGCGCTCAGGGGAGCGCAGGCACCGCCGAGAATGGACCACATCATGCCCCGCCGGTAGCGCATCCGCCCCATGCCGTCCCCCTGGCCACGCGCGCCAAATGGGACGACCTCGCGGCTCTCGCCCATGCCGTCAGGTCTGACCGGCCCGTTCTTTTTCTCGCTATCGTTCAACGATTGCGGTCCTTAGCCCTTTGGAACCTCTACCCGCGGTTGCGGCCGCCGCGGCTGGAGACCACGGGAACCGTGTAGGGCAGAAGTGCCATGACGCGGGCGCGCTTGATGGCGACCGCGATGTCGTGCTGATGCTGCGTGCAGGCGCCAGTGACGCGACGGGGCTTGATCTTGCCACGGTCGGTCATGAACTTGCGAAGGAGCTGGGTGTCCTTGTAGTCGATGTACTCGACATCCTCCTTGCAGAACTGGCAGTACTTGCGACGCGGCTGGCGCTGTTCAACTTGCCTTTGCTTAGCCATGTCTTTGTTGCCTTTCAACTGGTGGCTCGCGCCACCTACTCACTAGAACGGGATGTCCTCGTCGTAGACGTCCGCCTGGGGCGGGGTCTGGACGGGACGCTGGGGCTGTGGGTTTGCCGCGGGCGCGGGTGCTGCGTAGCTCGGCGAGGGGGAGGACATGTACGCCCCGTTGTTGCGGGGCTCGTAGCCCTGGCCACCGCCTTGCTGGCTCCTGGAGGAGAGGAACTCGACCTCGTCGACGACGACCTCGAGCTTGCTCCTCTTCTGACCGTCACGCTCCCACGAGCTGTAGCGAAGCTTGCCCTCGATGGCAACCTTCGAGCCCTTGGAGAGGAAACGGCTCAGGGGCTCCGCCCTGTTGCCAAAGACGACGCAGTCAACGAAGTTGGGAACATCCTCCCACTCGCCCGACTGTGGGTTGCGACGGCGGTCGTTGACCGCCACGCCAAACGACAGGATGGCGGTGCCACCCTGGGTCTGCTTGAGCTCCGGGTCGCGCGTAAGATTGCCGGAGATGTTCACCCTGTTAATGCTCACGTCGCTCACTGCCTCTCATCCGCGGGCGCAATGCCCGCCTCTCATGACTAGTCCCTGTCGGAGCGGCACACGATCATGTGACGCTTCACGGCATCGTTGATGCGCAGAACTCGGTCGAGCTCGGCGATCTGTGCGGGGTCTGCATGGAAGTTGATGAGGGTGTAATCCCCCTCGGTGAGCTTGTCGATCTCGTAGGCGAGCTTGCGCTTGCCCCAGTCCTCGACGTTGTCGACCTTGCCACCATTCTCGGAAACAGCGACGTCAATACGCTTCATGACGGCGGCGCGGGTCTCCTCGGTGCTTGCGGGATCGACAAAATACAGCAGTTCATAAGCCTTCATGTGGTCACCTCCTCTGGGCTAAACGGCTCCGGTTAGTGAAGGTTGCCTCCGGAGCAGGAAAGGTCAAGGTGCGATGTTAACACACGATGCCGCGGAAGGGCTTGCGGCCTCTCCCACGGCATCAACAACACGCAGACCCCACATCTATGCTACCAAGGGCACGGGAGCCTCTTTACCCCCTGTTCCTGACAAGGTGGCGGTATGCGGGAGACGACTCCCCAAACGCTTTCGGAAGCCTCGCTCGGGAGTTTCCGGTCCTTACGAATCCACTAGGCGAGAGGTTCCTCCCCCGTCGGATGAGAGGAATCCTCGCTACCGGCGGGTTGGGTCGGGGGCTCCTGGGCCACGCCGTTCTCGCCTTCCGATTCGTGGGGCTGGGGCGTGACGGGAGATTCGGACGCCTCCCCCTCCGAAGAGGGCGACTCCGGGGCGACCGGGTCGACGGGGCGGCACTCGGAGGACGAGGGCAGCTCGGGGGTCTGGGGCAGCGGGTCGCCGCTGGCACCCCATGCGGGCACATTGAACTGGCGCATCCACAGGCCAACGGCGGTGATGAGAATCATGTCCGTGAAGGTGCTGAGGAAGTTCGTGGCAAAAAGCAGCAGGACTGCCCACGGCGCGATGTCCGTGAACGCCCTCGTGATTGCATAGGCGACCGCCTCGGTGGTGCCGGAGTAGGCGATGATGCTGATGATGCTGAAGACCACGGGCGCGAGGAGGATAAGCGCAAGGACGAAGAGGATGAGGCCGATGATGAGTTGGATGACCACCGACAGCCCGGCGATCCTGAAGAACCCTGAGCCATCCCGCTTCAGCATGTCGACGATGCGGTCCGCCCTATACCCGGCAGTGAAGTTCTGGTATATGGCCGCGCGAAGGGCGCAGATCTTCGTGACGATGGCAAAGAGGATGCCCGCGACGTCGATGAGGATGCTCACGAACGAATTCTCGTTGGTGACGTCCCTCAACATGGCGCCTATGAGGGCAAAGATGACCACCCAGCCGATGACGGAGACAAAGCCCCTCCATCCCGCCTTGATGCACTTACCCACCTGGACGTTCTTCTGCTTTGGCGAGGAGTCCACTCCCCAGGCGGTGAGGCGCGCCCACTCGAGCTCGTAGCCAAACACACCCAGCGCCCCCACGATGGGGACGAAGAGCGCAACGGACATGACCAGCAGCGGCTTGTACCATCCCTTGTCCCTGGAGAGGAGCTTCCAGGACCGGGAGTAATACCCTTCGTTTCCGTCAGCCAAGGGGTTCTCCTTCCAAGAGCCAACAGTAGACGGTTGGGCAATGCGAGAGGGTTCTCGCACGCCCCTTTGAAAGAGTATCCCCCAACCTCGGTTCCAGCCCCCTGAGAATGGAGGGCATGCGACAGACAGTCGTCACGATGCGCTCTTGACACAAAAGGGGCCCGTCAGAGACGGACCCCAAAGTACTCAATGGCGGAGGAGGAGGGATTCGAACCCTCGTACCCGCGTAGCGGGTAAACGGTTTTCGAGACCGCCGCATTCAACCACTCTGCCACCCCTCCGAAGGGTGTGAAAGCGGCGCCCGCAGGCGCCGCTCCTCATTCGCTGGCGGAGAGTCAGGGATTTGAACCCTGGATGCGCTTTGGGCGCATACACGATTTCCAATCGTGCTCCTTCGGCCACTCGGACAACTCTCCGTAAAACCGCAAGGGGAAGTATACATTACTTACTCTTGCGATGCGACTCTCACTTTTTCTCCAATAAGGTTTGGGTGGTGCGGGACCACGTCCGACATTGTGTCTATCTAATTTTCTCCGCTTGAGGAAATCGAGAAGACACCCACACTTAACTGTCGATTAATGACTTGCTTTTCACGAATATACATTTCACAAATAATATACCAGTTAATTAAAGCGCTTCTATTCTGTTTTATGTAACTTAGTATGGAAGTGAGGTGTCCGAGTGTCGCGAATCCACATCACCTCTGAAACGGGGAGACTCCGGAGGGTTCTATTGAGCAAACCGGGGAGGGAGCTGGAGAACCTTCACCCGTTCATGCTAGACGAGATGCTTTTCCGGGATACACCATTTACTCCCAAAGCCCAGGATGAGCACGACTCTTTCGCTGACATTCTTCGTGAATGCGGTGTCGATGTGCTGTACCTGCGTGACCTGTTCGAGCAGGCAATGTCAACGCCCGATGCTCGAAAATCCTTCGAGGCGGAGTTCGTAAGAGTGTCGGGCATTGCCTCGGACTCCCTCAAGGAGGCAGTGCTTGGCTATTACGACGGGCTGGACACAAGCACCTTTGTCGATACCGTGTTGTGCGGGATTCGCTCTGACGATCCACTCCTAATCCCAGACAACGATCTTGGCTCCCTCGTTAAAAACGACAGCCCGTTCGTGGTCAACCCCATTCCCAACATCTACTTCGCGCGTGACAGTAGCATTAACGTTGGTAACGAGGCAATTTTCTCTCACATGTATATGAACTACCGAAAGAGGGAACCCCTCCTCCTGCGCTATATTCACCACTATTCCGAATACTTTGCCTCTGAGCCCACCGTCGATCTGTATGACGCCAAGGCACCATGGACCATCGAGGGCGGAGACGTGATGGTGGCGTCCGACAAGGTACTGTGCATTGGTTGTTTTGGACGTACGCAACCGGGGGCAATCGAGCGCGTCGCCTCATCGGCATTTCATATGGGCTGGCAGAAAGTTCTCGCCTTTCACCTGAGGGACCCACATGTGATGCACCTTGATGGGATGCTGACGATGGTGAGCCCTGACACATTCCTTGGCAACCCCCTCACGCTGAAACGCGTTGAGGTCTTCCGGCTCACACCGGGACCAAGTAGCTCTAATACCAAGCAAGGCATTCAGACTAAGCTGCTGGACGGTGGGTGGAAACAGGCACTGAGAGAGGCAGCAGGAACAAGCACAGTTCGATTCCTGCCATGTGGGGGCGATGATCCGCTACGCATTCGCTGGGAGGCTTCCAACCTCGCCTCAAACGTTCTCGCTGTTGCGCCAGGAGAGGTAGTTGCCTATGACCGAAACCCCGTGACACTTGACGAACTAGATCGCGCAGGAATCGTAGTTCACACGTTCTCTGGCTCCGAACTGGCGCGCGGGAAGGGCGGGCCAAGATGCATGTCGATGCCAATCTGGCGTGATGACCCTGAGTAACATCCGAGCACTGATGTCATTGAAAATGGAGGGCGCCATGAAGGGAATGACAAGAAGGACGTTCGTCTCCTCGTTGATGGGCGGAATGGCCGCAATGACACTATTTGGGTGTGGCGCATCCAACAATTCAAGTGGAGATTCCGACAGCACCGCCGCCGCGACGGAGGTCGCAGACTACAAGCTCATCAAGGATGGGACGCTTACCGTTGCGTATTCGAACGGTTTCCCCCCAATGGAGTTCTCCACGGAGGATGGCTCTGATACCCAAGGGTTCGACATTGACCTTATCAAGGCAGTTGCCGACAAGCTTGGATTAGAGTGCAAGATTCTCCCCTCCCAAAACTTTGACACCCTCATCCCAACGATTAAGACAGGTGGCACGGCCGACGTGGCGGTCTCCTCCATCACCATCACCGACGAGCGAGGGGAGGAAGTCGACTTCACCAATCCCTACCTCGCTTCAAACCAAGCTATTCTCGCGCTCAAGACCTCGTCCTACGACACCGCAGACGACTTCAACAAGTCTGGCGTAAAAGTCTCGGCCACTGCGGGCAGCACGGGGGAGGCATGGGCAGAGGAAAACCTACCCAACGCCACTTTCGTGCCGGTAGATAGCTACGTCGATAGTTTCACGGGCTGCCTGACCGGTTTATACACGGCAGTCGTCGCAGACCTGCCCGTCGCAAACTATCTGGTTAAGACCTCATATGACGGACTTAAGGTCTGCGTTGAGATTCCAACCGGAGAGGAATACGGCATCGCAGTCTCAAAAGAGAATCCAAATCTTACCAAGGCAATCAACAACGCCCTTTCCGACCTCGACAGCGACGGTACCATGGACAGCCTCAAGACGAAGTGGTTCGGGACAACCGAGGGGATGTAGCCCGTCACCCTACGCAATCACATTGCCACTCCCCGAGGGGGACGAAACCGTCCCGACCGCGCCTGGCAGGTAGCGCGCACTGGCGTTACCATGCTCCACGGAATGTGGGAAACGCGTCCGGGCGCTGCCCGATGTGGGGGTACACGTGATACCTGAACTCTTCTCGAGCTACGGGCCGGACACGGCTGCCGTCGCGATTCCCGCCTGGCTCGACCTCTCCGCAGTTGTGGCAGGCTCGTTCACGGGCATTCTCGTTGCCAAGGAGAGGAGCCTCGACCTGGTTGGGTACCTCGCGCTCTCGATCCTCTGCGGCCTTGGCGGGGGACTCATCCGTGACACCATCATGCAGGTCGGCGACGTGTACATGCTCCGCTCCTCCTACGCCATACCGGTCACGGTCATTGCCGCCATCCTTGGGTTTCTCTTCTCGGGCGTGCTGCACAAGTTTCCCAACCTGCTCAACTGGGCGGACATCATCTCGGTCGGCCTCTTCGTTGCGGCCGGCACCGACAAGGCCATCGTCTATCACCTCAGTCCGTGGGCGTGCGCGCTCATGGGCACGGTGACCGGAGTGGGCGGGGGAATGCTCCGCGACATCTTCCTGGGAGACATACCGAAGATCTTCAAAAGGAGCAACCTCTATGCCCTCTGCGCCGTTGCGGGGTCTGCGGTCTATTACGTGCTGGTTCTAATCCTCTGCATCAACAGGCCATGGGCGGCTCTGGCCTGCGTCGCAATCGTGGTCGCACTGCGTATGTGGTCGCTCAAGTTCAACGTCCTCTCACCGTCAGACGTGGACCTGACCCCCAAAGCAACCCACGCGGCGAGGGTCGTGTATCACCGGGCCATGGCAAGGGGCGAGCACGAGGGAAAGACCTACGTCACCCGCTACACCACGAGGTCCGACGGGGACGATGACCCTCACGAGAATCGCCCGAGCAGGACGTAGCCCAACCAGTTTGGTGCATGGGAACGAAACGCGGGGTCCAAGCGACTGCTCGGACCCCGCATCGTCTGTCTCGCTTGTCTGCGACTACTTGTCGACCATCCCGTGACGGACGCGCCACTTGCGGCGCTCGGTCTCGTTGAGGATGCGCTTCCTCATGCGGATGTTCTTGGGCGTCACCTCGACCAGCTCGTCGTCCATGATGTACTCCATGGCCTCCTCGAGTGTGAAGGTGCGCGGAGGGGTCAGCTGCACGGCGATGTCGGCGGTGGAGGAGCGCTGGTTGCCCAGGCTCTTGGTCCTCGCGATGTTGACGACCATGTCGCCCGGCTTGGATCGCTCGCCCACGAGCATGCCCTCGTAGCACTCGGTGCCAGGCTCCACGAAGAGCGTGCCACGCTCTTGGAGCGTGCCGAGCGCGTAGGCAACGGCCTTCTCGGTGGACATCGAGATCATCGCGCCGTTCTGGCGGCCGCCGATCTCGCCCGCGTACGGACCGTACTCCAGGAAGGTGTGATAGAAGACGGCCTCGCCGTGGGTCACGTTGAGGATGCGGTTCTTGAGGCCCATGATGCCGCGGGTCGGGATCTTGAACTCCAGGTGGGTCTGGGTGGCACCGGTGTCCATCTGCGACATGGTGCCGCCGACGTTGCCAAAGAGTTCGATGACCTTGCCCGCGTACTCGCCGGGGCACTCGACGACCGCCTGCTCGATGGGCTCGACCTTGTTGCCGTTCTCGTCCTTCTTCACCAGGACGCGGGGACGGCCGACCTGGAACTCAAAGCCCTCGCGGCGCATCTCCTCCATGAGGACGGAGAGGTGCAGGATGCCGCGGCCGGCGACCTCGACGCCCGTCTTGTCCGGGAGCTCCTCGATGCGCATGGTCACGTTGTTCTCGCGCTCCTGCTCAAGGCGCTCCTTGAGCTGGCGCCCGCCCACGATGTCGCCGTCGCGGCCGACGAGGGGCGAGGTGGAGGGCTCGAAGACGACCGCGAGGGTCGGGGGGTCGATCTCGATGGGCTCGAGCTCGACGGGGTTCTCGGGGTCGGTGTAGACGTCGCCGATGTCCGTTCCGTCAACGCCCACGACGGCGGCGATGTCACCGGCCCCAACCTCCTGGCACTCCTTGCGCCCCAGGTAGTCGAAGGTGAAGAGCTGCTTGACCTGGCTCATGGCCCTGCTGCCGTCGTTCTTCACGACGAGGATGCGGTCGCCGTCGTGGATGGTGCCGGAGTAGATGCGGCCGATGCCAATGCGGCCGACGTAGTCGGAGTGGTCGACGGTGACGACCTGCATGGCAAGCGGGCCCTCGAGGTCCGCGTCGGGCGCGGGCAGGTCATCGACGATCATGTCGAGCAGCGGATACATGTTGTCGTTGCCGTCGTTGGGGTCGAGACGGGCGTACCCGTTGACCGCCGACGCGTAGACCACGTGCTCCATAGAGAACTCGAGGTGCTCGTCGTCGGCACCGAGGTCCATCATGAGGTCCAGGCAGTCGTTGAGGGCCTTCTCGGGATTGGCGCCATCGCGGTCGATCTTGTTGATGCAGATCATGATCTGCAGGCCGGCCTGGATGGCGTGGGTCAGCACGAAGCGCGTCTGGGGCATGGGGCCCTCAGCGGCATCCACGAGCAGGACGGCGCCGTCCGCCATCTTGAGGACGCGCTCCACCTCGCCGCCAAAGTCCGCGTGACCCGGGGTGTCGATGACGTTGATCTTGACGCCCTTGTAGTCGATGGAGATGTTCTTGGCCAGGATGGTGATGCCGCGCTCGCGCTCCTGGTCGTTGGAGTCGAGGACGCGCTCCTCAACCTGCTGGTTGGCGCGGAAGGCATCCGTTGCCTTGAGAAGCTGGTCGACGAGCGTGGTCTTGCCGTGGTCGACGTGAGCGATGATTGCGATGTTCCTGATGTGCTCCTGGAGCATAGGTCCCTCTCGATCAGATGATGCGTTTATGTGCAGAGATAGACTCACGCACTGTATATCAGTCTTGCCCATGCGTGCGTAAGGACGGTGTCATTCCACCTAAACTGCTTGTTGTCAGATGAGGGGATCCAACTCCCCCGCCGGGGCGGGGTCCGTCCAGCGGAAATCCTCGCCCTCTCCCACGCCGTCCACGAAGGAGTACGCCGAGTAGCTGCGGTAGCCCCTCTCGCCAAACTCGAGGAGAACCGCGGGGAGATATGCGCCCGTCTCGTCGGCGATGGATGCCTCGTACGCGATTGCATAGCGCACGGGCAGGGCGATGCCGGCGGACGAGTCGCCGTCGCCCTCCACGGTGCGGACGACCTTGTCGCGCGCCGCGTCGAGACAGGCCTGCGGGCCATCGTCGGCAAACTCGTAGGAGGCCAGGTTGCCGTCGCCGTCCTGCATCACCAGGAGGACGTTAAGCTCCTCTCCCCTGGCGAGCGCATCGAATGCGTCTCCCATGAGCGTTGTGCTCATCAGGTCAAGCTCTGGGGAGACGCCCTCGCGGCGACTCCGAGAGTTCCCTTCCTTGTCAGCCATTGGCCCATCCTTCCCCTCGTCAACGGGTCAATAGTACTTCAGGGCGGACGTGGCGGGAACGCAAACGGGGCCACCCGCCTGACGCGGATGGCCCCGTCTTGGGCACTCTCGTGCGAGCGTTAGTCCATTGCGACCTCGATGCCATCGAGGTAGGTCCTGGCGAGGTTGAGCTCGCGGTCCAGGACGACGAAGTCCGCGTGGCGTCCAGGCTTGATGAATCCGCACACGTCGGCGATGTTGGACGAGACGGCCGGAATCTCCGTGGCCATGCGAATCGCCTGCTCGGCGGTGACGATGTTCCAGTCGTAGACGTTCTTGACGGCCTGGTGCAGGCAGAGCACGGACCCCGCAATGCTGCTCATGTCGGCGAGGTAGCAGACGCCGCCCTTCATGACCACCGGGAGCCCGCCGCTCATGTAGTTGCCCTCGGGCATGCCTCCGCAGCCAAGGCAGTCAGTGATGAGCGCGACGTGCTGCCAGCCCTTTGCGCGGACCATCGCCGCGGCCGCCGCGGGAACCACGTGGTGGCCGTCGCAGATGAGCTCTGCATAGGTGTCGGGGGTGACCATGGCGCATCCCACGACGCCCGGCTCGCGGTGGTGGAGCCCCCTCATGCCGTTATAGGTGTGGACGAAGACGGTCGCACCCGCGTTGACCGAGGCCAGGCACTGCTCGTACGTTGCGTCGGAGTGCCCGAGGGAGGTCACGACACCCTCCCGGGCGAGACGGGCGACATACTCCGGCGCCTCGGGATACTCCGGGGCGAGCGCGCTCTTGACGATGAGGCCGCGGGCACGCTCCTGCCACTTGGCAAACACATCGTACGACGGCGGCATGAGGTACTTGGGGTTTTGCGCGCCCTTGTGCTTGAGCGTGAAGAACGGACCCTCCAGGTAGATGCCGGGGATTCGCGCCCCGACGAAGCCCTCGCCGCGGGAGTCGACGGCGTCGGCGATGGCGGCGCACTGGTCCCCTATCCGCTCGACGTCGTCGGTGAACGTAGTGGGGAGCCATGCCGTGGTCCCGCGCTGTGCAAGGGCGTGGCTCGCCTCATTGATGCCGTCGGGGTCGACGTCGGTCGTTGCGTGGTTGTGGAACCCATGGATGTGCGTGTCCACGAAGCCGGGTGCCACCCATGCGTCACCAAGCTCCAGAACCTCGCCCGCGGGTTTCTCGTCAGAGTACGCGCCAAACCTGCCTTCATCCACGACGAGGTAACCAGGGCCCTTCACGCACCCGGGGAGAACGAACCTCTCAGCATGAATGGAATACGAAGTCATTGCCCCTCCCTACGCCTCGAGCGGGTGGATGGTGACGCCCTTTACGACACGGTTGACGGTTCCGGTGGGAGAAGGGGTATCGGGAGTGTTTCCCACCTTGATGGACGCGTTGAGCGCCACCGTCTGGGCAAACATGACAAAGGGGAGCGCAAGGTAGCCCTCGGGCAGCGCGTCGTAGTCAGCGGAGAAGGTGAAGGACTCGCCCTCGAAGAGCTCGCCGGACTGCTGCTGGATTCCCATCGTGTGCTGCGCTATGCCGTCGCCCGCGATCTCGTGCAGGATGTCAAGGTCGTACTGACGGGTGTACCGGTCGTTGCTCACGAAGTCGAAGACGAGCGTCCTCTCGTTCACGAAGGACTTGGGCCCGTGGCGGTAACCCATTGACGTGTCGTACGACGTGGCGATCTTGCCAGCGGTGAGCTCAAGGATCTTGAGCTGCGCCTCGCGCGTCATGGCGCCGAGGGCACCGGAGCCCAGGTAGGTGATGCGGTCGAAGTCGCCGGCCAGGACCTTCTGGATTTCGGATTCGCGTGCCACCACATCGCGGCCCATGGCCGCCGCAACCTTGACCCAGTCGCCCTTCTCCTCACGGGTCGCCTGGTCAAAGATCATGTTGGAGAGGAGCTCCATGCAGCTGTAGCTGCCGGTCATGGCAAAGCCCTGGTCGTTTGCCCTGGGGATGAGAAGTGTGAGGGCACCTTCGTGATCCTCGAACTGCACGGCGAGCTTGCCCTCGGGGGCGCAGGTGATGTTGAGGTAGAGAAGGTCCCTCACGACCTGGCCGGCCCTCTCGACGGCAGCCAGGCTCTCGGGGCTGTTGCCGCTGCGGGCAAACGACACGAGCACCGTGGGGTCATCGGGACGGAGGTAGTCGTAGGGGGCGCTCACGATGTCCGTCGAGGCGAGGGCCTGGAACTCAAAGCTCTCGTTGTCACCCGCGTGGCGCAGATATGGCACGAGGGTGTCGCCAACATAGGCGGAGGTGCCGGCGCCGGTGAAGACGACGTGGGTCTTCTTGGAGCCGCCGAGCGCCTTCGCGCGGGCGACGAACTCGTCGATGGCGGCCTTGTTGTCGTCGTAGATCCCGAGCGTGTCCTCCCACAGATCGGGCTGCTGCTTGATCTCGCGCGTGGTGATCTCGGCACCCATCTTGAGCAGGGTATCCTTGTCCTTCTCGAACATGTCTCTCTCCTTTCGGGTCAGCCTGTCGGCTGCCCCCTGTAGTGGGTGATCTTGTACTTGAACTGGTCTGCCCTCGCAACGCTGTGCGTGTACTCCACGATCTGGCCGACGTCGTCGCGCGTCCGTCTCACCAGCCTGAGGACGGCCGACCCCTCGGAGATGCCCAGCCTGAACGCCTCTTCGCCGCTGGCGAGGCTTGCGCTGAACTCCTCCTTTGCCTCCCGGATGATCACCCCGTACCTCTTCTCGATCACGTCGTAGAGGGGGTTGTGCTCAAGGAGCTCGCTCGTGAGCCCGGGGAACACGCTCGCGGGCAGGTAGGTGCGCTCGACCATCATGGGGACCCCGTCCGCGAGACGCAGGCGCCTGAAGCTGTAGACCATCCCGCCAAGGGGAAGGTCGAGGTTGCTCGCGACCTGCTTTGGAGCATCAACCACGCCGAAGTCGATGATCTGGGTGCTGGGGTTGCGGCCGAGCCTGCGCATCTGCTCGGTGAAGCTGTACGTTCCGGAGAGGTTGGTCGCCTCCACGTGCGGCTCGGCGACGAAGGTGCCCTTACCGTGGCGCCTGTCGACGAGCCCCATGGACTCGAGCTCGCGGAGGGCCTGACGAACAGTGGTGCGTGAGAGACCATAGTGCTCTGACAGCTCGCGCTCGGAGGGCAGCAGGTCCCCGGGCTCCATGTCGCTGTCAATCTTCTCCCTGAGTGCGTCCACCAACTGGACGTAGAGCGGCTGTCCGTATGTCCCGCTTGCCATCTTCACGCCTTTCTCCCGCGGTGCGAACATCACAGTAGGCCAAGTCTCGCCAACGGAATGTGGGCCTTCTGCGTGGAAGACGGGACGGCTGCCGTCCCAAGGAGGGGTGCGCGGGCACTGTGTCCGCGCACCCCAGGGGAGACTCGCTCTGGGCTAGCCCCAGATGCTGGGCCACAGACCAAACGGGCCGGCGCCCACGATGCCGATGATAAAGACGAGGACGATGCCCTTCATAGGCGTGAAGTTCTTCTTGGCGAACAGGTAGTAGAGCAGCATGACGATCGCCAGCGGGACGAGCTTGGGGCAGATGCTGTCGAGGATGCTGGCAAGGTCGATGGTGACGGGGGTCTCCTGCGTCTCCATGTAGGTGACCTCGCTCATGCCGTTGCCAAGGTCGGTGGCGCCTGCGGTGACCGCATTGCCGTCCGCGTCCGTGGTGGTGAGGGCGTTGCCGTCCTTGTCCACCATACCGGTGAGGGTGGTGTCCTTGCCGTCGTCGCTCTTCTTGATGACCTCGAACTTCTTGACGTCACCAGTTGGAACGACCGCGGTCTTGGCCACGTAGGACTCGGTGGTGCCATTGGGAATCTGCACGTTGATCTGGGTGCCGCCCATGGTGACGGTCAGGCAGCCAACGACGAAGACGCCCAGGATGGAGGCTGCGCGCGTGAATGCCTTCATGTGTTCCATGAGGTAGTCGAGCGCGTTCATGCCCATCTTGTAGGACCAGTTCATGAGGCCGAAGCGCAGTGCGAACTGGACCGCGTTGAAGATGATCAGGAACAGGATGGGGCCAAAGATGTTACCCGAGATTGCCATGTTGGAGCAGATGCCCGCCGTGATGGGCACGAGCGTCATCCAGAACAGGGCGTCACCGATGCCGCCGAGCGGGCCCATGAGCGAGACGCGGACCGCGCGGATGGTCGGGATGTCGACCTTCTTCTGCTCCATGGACAGGATGATGCCCATGGCGAAGGTGACGAGGAACGGGTGGATGTTGAAGAACTCCATGTTGTGGGTCATCGAGAGGGCAAGGTCATCCTTGTTGGTGTGGATCTTCTCGAGGCCCGGGAGGATGGAGTAGAGCCAGCCTGCCGACTGCATGCGCTCGTAGTTGAACGACGCCTGGAGGAAGCAGGAGCGCCATGCCATCTGGTTGAGCGTCTTCTGGTCGAGGTCGGGTGCGGGCGTGAGGTCCTGATACTGGGTGACGCCCTCGAAGCGATTGACCTTCTGCGCCTCGGTCTCCTTAGATGCCATCCTCTTCACCTCCGTCATTCATAGAAGCTGCGGTAGCGCCGCCAAGCTCGGTGTTCTGCTGGTAGTCCCAATAGGCGAAGCCAAAGCCGATGAGGGCAAGGATGAGCAGGCCGGGGGTGGCGAGTGCCGAGATGTTAGAGACGACGATGGCAAGGGCAAAGCCGAGGAAGTAGAAGCCCCACATGTCCTTGTTCATCATGAACTTGAGCAGGATCGCGAAGCCGACGAAGCGCATCATGCCGCCCGCGGCGGAGAGGCCGTTGTTGAGCCACTCGGGAATCGCGTTGACGACGGTCTGGCCGACGCTCTGGCCACCGATGAAGAACAGGGTGACGACGACGCCGAAAATCAGGCCGAGCAGGCACATGGACAGGTAGTTGATGTGCTCGATGCCCTTGGGGTTGGCCTCGGCGGCGTACTGGTCGCACTTGCTCATGAGGGGAGACATGAGGGTGAAGATCAGGGTCACGCCGTACTGGCCGAGCAGGGAGAACGGAATTGCAGTCGCAACTGCCACGTTGGCATCCAGGTGAAGCGTGATGGCGAGGATCGCCGCCATGATGCCACCGACAACCGCGTTGGGCGGCTGGGCACCTCCGATAGGCATGTTGCCGATGGTCATCAGCTGATACGTACCACCGACGATGAGGCCAGTCTGCACGTCGCCCAGGATCAGGCCTATGACCATTCCCGTGACGAGGGGTTGGTACAAGGACTCAAGGAAGCTGAACTGGTCGATTGCCGCGATGAACGTGACGATGAAGACGAGAACGACTTGAAGAATCGAATACTCCATCCCTGTTCCTCCTTTCGAACTGCATTGCCCGTGAATTTGCAAAGCTTGTGCCACACCGCGCGCCTTCCCCTAACGCGTGGTGTAAGTACCAAAGTTGGTTGTTGCTGACGCGCTACTCGAAGAGCTTCTCCGTCGACTCGGTTGGGGTCGATGGGACGCGCTTGATCTCGAGCTCCACGCCATGGTCCTGCAGGGACCTGAAGGCCGCGACATCCTCGTCATTCACCGCGACGGACGTGGCGACTTGCCTCTTGCCCTCGGACATGTGCATATTGCCGATGTTGAGCTTCTTGATGGGCACGCCACCCTCGACCAGACGAAGAGCGTCCTCCGGGGTCTCGACGATGATCATGATGTGCTGGCGGGGTGCCGCCTTGTGGATGACGTCGATGGTCTTCTGGATGGATGATATGGCTGCCCAAATTCAGACACGTTTGAAGCCGAGCTAACGAAAGCCCTAGGATGTGCCGAAAGGCACGGAAGGGCTATTGCCATGAGCAAGACGACGAGAAGGAAGTACGACCCCAAGTTC
>Ga0214929_100056_pt1 | contig 84146 bp, 72 predicted proteins | sample Stichaenrichm17X_FD_168613 | JGI IMG/M metagenome (GOLD analysis project Ga0214929, IMG submission 168613) | Xylose enriched microbial communities from anaerobic bioreactor in Madison, Wisconsin, United States - 17X | ecosystem: Engineered > Bioreactor > Anaerobic > Unclassified | place: USA... | reverse complement strand
GGCGGCGGCCTGGTCACCGTCTTCGTCCGCGGCGACGTGGGAGCGGTCAAGGCCGCCACGGACGCCGGCGCGGCCGCCGCGCAGCGCGTGGGCGAGCTCCTGTCCGTCCACGTGATCCCGCGCCCGGACGGCATGGTCGAGTCGATCCTGCCCCACGCGGAGTAGCAACCACCTAAGCAGCAAGATGGTGTGGGCCTGGCGGCCCGCAGACCCAGGGAGGAAGAAACATGGCAAGCACCACTGAGGCACTCGGGATGATCGAGACCAAGGGTATGGTCGGCTCCGTCGAGGCGGCGGATGCGATGGTCAAGGCGGCCAACGTCCGCCTGATCGGCAAGGAGCTCGTGGGCGGCGGCCTGGTCACCGTCTTCGTCCGCGGCGACGTGGGAGCGGTCAAGGCCGCCACGGACGCCGGCGCGGCCGCCGCGCAGCGCGTGGGCGAGCTCCTGTCCGTCCACGTGATCCCGCGCCCGGACGGCATGGTCGAGTCGATCCTGCCCCACGCCGAGGCGTAGGTAGATGGCCGCGCAGAAGTCCGGGCAGGAGGGCGCTCCCAAGCGCACCTCCTCCCGCAGGGGGGCGGGCCAGGCGGCCGAGGCGGGCAAGCAATCTGCGGACGCCCCCAAGGCCACCCCGTCCAGGAGGGGCGCCAGCCGCCCCTCCACCCCCCGCAAGGAGCAGGCGACCGCAGCCGACAAGGCTAAGCCCGCGTCGGCCGTGGTCGCAAAGCCGGAGGCCAAGCCCGTCTCGGCCCCCAAGGCAAAGGCTGAGGAGCCCAAGGCGGCACCAAAGCCCAAGGCAGCACCCCAGGCCCAGGAGCAGAAGGCTCCCGAGGCACCCAAGACGGAGGCCCAGCCCACCAAGGCGGAGCCCCACCCAACCAAGGAGGTAACCACAATGGCAAACGCCATCGAGGCACTCGGGATGATCGAGACCAAGGGAATGGTAGGCGCCGTCGAGGCCGCCGATGCCATGGTCAAGGCGGCAAACGTCAGGCTCGTGGGCAAGGAGCGCGTTGGCGGCGGCCTGGTCACCGTCTTCGTCCGCGGCGACGTGGGAGCGGTCAAGGCCGCCACGGACGCCGGCGCGGCCGCCGCGCAGCGCGTGGGCGAGCTCCTGTCCGTCCACGTGATCCCGCGCCCGGACGGCATGGTCGAGTCGATCCTGCCCCACGCGGAGTAGCGTCGCCGTCCCAGTACCAACCGTCAGCTAGCCGGAAAGAGGCATGATGCAGGAATTCGATTACGATCTCCAGAGCATCCAGGCTGCGCGCGACCTGGCTCGCAAGGGGCAGGTTGCCGCCAACCAGATCGCCAACTACAGCGTCGAGCAGATCGACCGCATCCTCCGCTCCATGGTCGAGGTCGCGGAGAAGAACGCCGAGAAGCTCGCACAGATGGCCGTCGAGGAGACCACCTTCGGCAACGTCCATGACAAGATCTACAAGAACCACATGGCCTCCGGCCTGCTCTACGAGCAGATCAAGGACAAGAAGACCATCGGCGTCATCGACGTGGACGAGAAGAACCAGGTCATCACCATCGCCGAGCCCGTCGGCCTGGTCATGGGCATCGTGCCCTCCACCAACCCGACCTCCACGGTGCTCTACAAGTCGATGATTGCGCTCAAGGCCCGCAACGCCATCGTCTTCTCCCCGCACCCCAAGGCCGCAAAGTGCACCAACCTCGCCATCAAGCTCATGAACGACGCCGCCGTCGCCGCGGGCGCGCCCGAGAACATCATCCAGGGCATCTCGATGGCGACCATCGCCGCCACCAACGAGCTCATGCACGCGCCCGAGGTCAAGATGATCATCGCCACCGGTGGCCCCGGCATGGTCAAGGCCGCCTACAGCTCGGGCAAGCCCGCCCTGGGCGTCGGCGCCGGCAACTCGCCCTCGTACATCGAGCGCACCGCCAACGTGAAGCAGGCCGTCCACCAGATCGTCGCCTCCAAGACCTTTGACAACGGCACCATCTGCGCGTCCGAGCAGAGCGTCATCTGCGAGACCTGCAACCACGACGAGGTCGTAGCCGAGTTCAAGAAGCAGGGCGGCTACTTCATGTCCGAGGAGGAGTGCGCCAAGGTCTGCAAGATCCTGTTCCGCAACGGCCACTCCATGAGCCCCAACTTCGTGGGTCACGCCGCCCTCGACATCGCCAAGGCCGCCGGCATCAGCGTTCCCGCCGACACCAAGATCCTCATCGGCGAGCAGCACGGCGTGGGTCCCGAGTGGCCGCTCTCCTACGAGAAGCTCACCACCGTCCTCGCGTTCTACACCGTCGCCGACTGGCACGAGGCCTGCGACCTCTCTATCGCGCTCCTCCAGAACGGCATCGGCCACACCATGAACATCCACACCGAGGACAAGGAGATCGTCCGCAAGTTCTCCGTCAAGCCCGCTTCCCGCATCCTCATCAACACGGGCGGAACCCAGGGCGGCACGGGCCTCTCCACCGGCCTCGAGGTCGCGCTCACGCTGGGCTGCGGCACCTGGGGCGGCAGCTCGGTCTCCGAGAACGTTGGCCCCCAGCACCTCATCAACATCAAGCGCGTGGTCAACGGCCTGGTGGAGCCCGACGAGGTCGCTGCCGTGGACGAGACCTTCGCCAAGTGGCACCCCGAGCTCGCCGCTCAGTACGGCTGCGCACCCCACGCCGAGGGCGGCTGCGGCTGCTCCGAGACGCACTGCGAGCCCGCGCACGAGACCCACGACACGGGCATCGAGATGCCCGTGGGCCACGGCACCAGCGGCATCAGCTACTCCGTGGGCTGCAACTGCTGCGGCGGCCAGACCGTGACGCAGGAGGACCTGCAGCACTCCAGCGACACCATCGATGCCGCGGAGCTCAAGAAGATGGTCAACGAGCTCGTCGCCGCGTTCCGTGGCGAGTAGGCCAAGCGACCTTTAGGGAAACGTCTGCCAAGAGGCAAGGAGCTGAACTATGAACGAGGCACTGGGAATGGTCGAGACCGTGGGCTGCGTTGGCGCAGTCGAGGCCTCCGATGCCATGGTCAAGGCCGCCGAGGTCACCCTCGTGGGCAAGGTCAACGTTGGTGGAGGCATCGTCACCACCTTCGTGCGCGGCGACGTCGCCGCGGTTAAGGCTGCCACCGACGCTGGCGCGGCTGCGGCCGAGCGCGTGGGCGAGCTCCGCTCCGTCCACGTGATCCCGCGTCCGCACTCCGACGTCGAGCTGATCATCCCGCACCTGAACGCGTAGGACCTTGGATCTCTCGGCCTTCTACACCGAGCTTGACCGTCTGTACGGCGAGCCGGGGTCGGACGTCGCGGGCTTCCTTCGGGAGGCCCTGCGGCGCGCCCGGCTCGCCGGGGACGGGCGGGGGGTCGCCGCGGCGGCCAACGAGCTCGAGAGCGTCCTGAGGCTCCGCGGGGAGCTGGACGAGGCTGAGGGGCTGTGCGAGGAGGTCCTTTGCGTGCTGGAGCGCGAGGGAGCCGGGGACGACGAGAGGGCGCGTGCCCTCATCAACCTCGGCGACGTCTACGTTGCCCAGGGGCGCTACGCCACGGCGGTCGATGCCTTCGACCGCGCCGAGGCGCTCCTGGGGAGCGGAGACGCCCACCCCTACGAGGTGAGCGCGATCTGCAACAACCGCAGCGGTGCGTACCGTGGGCTCGGGCGCTTTGCCCAGGCCCGCTCGGACCTCCGCCGGGCGGGGCGGCTCCTGGAGCGCGTCCCCGGCTCCGAGGGACGGCGTGCGACCAACGCGATCAACCTCGCGCAGGTCCTCGTAGACGAGGGTCGCGTGGAGGAGGCCGCCGAGGCCATCGAACCCGCGCTGGAGGCGTACCGTACCCTCTGCGGGGGACGAGACGTCCACAGGCCCCACGCCCTGGCGACCGCGGCGCAGATCGCCTATCTGCGCGGGGACTACGCGGGGGCGGCCCGTCTCTACCGCGACGCGGCGGGGGTGCTGCGTGACAAGCTCGGCGACGCCCCCAACGTACGCGCCCTGGAGGCATCCGCGGCGCGCATGGAGGGACTGGCGGCGGCAGGCACGTAAGGGTCCCACGGAGCCTTCGTGGGACGGTGGGAACGATCGGGAGGTGCGGCATGAGGGGCATGGAGCTGGCAAGGCGGTACTTCGGGGCCTACGAGCCCACCCTCGTGTTCGGGCTCCCGTACTCCGTGGAGCGGAGGCTGGCCTTTGGCCTCGTGGGTCCTGGCTCGGAGTGCCTGGGCTTCGACGACGATGCCTCGCGGGACCACGACTTTGGCCCCGGCTTCTGCGTGTGGGTCCCCCGTGAGCTCTACGCAGACTGGGGAGAGGAGCTCGCGCGCCGCTACGATGCGCTTCCCAAGGAGTTCATGGGCCAGAGGCGCGTCGAGACCGCCCTCGCGGGCCAGCGCGTCGGGGTGTTCGAGACCGAGTCGTTCTATCGCACGTTCACCGGCCTGGAGCGCGAGCCCCAGGGCGTGGCGGAGTGGCTCCGCATTCCCGAGCAGTTCCTGGCGACCGTCACCGACGGCGAGGTCTTCAGCGACGCCAGCGGGCAGTTCTCACGCGTGCGTCGCGCGCTCCAGGGCTTCTACCCCCAGGACGTGGTGAGGAAGAAGGTCGCCGCCAACATGGCGGTCATGGCACAGGCGGGCCAGTACAACCTCTGGCGCTGCCTGCGCCGGGGCGATGTCGTCGCCGCCGGCACCGCCCGCACCGAGTTCTTGCAGGCGTCCATGGCGGCGCTGCACCTGCTGGCGGGAACCTACATGCCGTTCTACAAGTGGTCGTTCCGCTCGCTGTCCGAGCGCGCCCACGTGCCCGAGCCCATCTGCGCGCTCGTCTCGCGCATCGCGGCCGCCCCGGTGGCGGACGTGGCGCAGGCCGACGTCGAGGCGCTGTGCGGCGTGGTCCTCGCGACCGTGCAGGCGCTGGGATGGGCGGCCGGGGACTCCGACTTCCTGCTCGACGCCGCGACGGCCGCGTGGCAGGGCATCCCCAACGACTACCTCAGGGAGCGGCCGCTCAACGAGGGGGCGTATCGCTGATGGGTACCTGCGCTTGCGCCTGCCGCGAGGGCTCCGGCTCCTACGGTCGCCGCCTGGAGCGTCGCAGGGCGATGGACGCGCTCTTCTCCGCGCCTGGCGTCGTGGACGTGATGGCGGGGGAGGGGCTGGGGGAGTCCGCCCGCGCCGACCTCCGGAGGCTCGTGGGGCTGGAGTGGGAGCAGTTCGACGCCGTCCTGGGCATGAACGGCCGTGCCGGCTGCCAGGACGACCTCCGCTCGTTCCTCTCGTACCGCTGCGCTCAGTACCTGGCCTTCCCGCACCGCCTCATCCCGCTGGTGCTGGGGGAGTACGAGGAGGCCGAGCGCACGGGCAGGAACCTCGTGGAGGAGAAGTACGCGCGCATGATGGCCGTGACCGATCCCGATGGCTACCAGCGCGACTGGGCCCAGCGCCTTGGCACCCCCTCGCCCGTGAGGGCGGCGGCGCTGCGCCAGATACGCGCGCTCCTCTCGCCCGCCCTCGAGGCCGCCGCACGCGAGCTGCCGCAGTCCCACCGCCACGCCCGGCCCGACGAGTCGGCGCCTGGCAGGGTGTCGGCCCTCGACTACTTCGAGGCCGAGCTGGCGGGCTACTCGCTGGGGACGCTGTTCGCCCTCAGGGACGCGCTGGGGGAGCAGCTGAAGCACACCAACCCAATTGCCCTGAGCTACGTCCTGGCGGCGCGTCTCAGCAAGGCGACGGAGGCGATCTCTTGAACTTGCGCGGAAGGCAGGACAGGTGCGACCTCTACCAGATAGGGGAGGTCAGCAAGATCGGTGGGATCTCGCAGCGCACGTTGAGGCACTACGACGAGCTCGGTCTCATGGAGCCCGACGTCGTGGGCGACAACGGCTACCGCTACTACAGCCGCCAGACCATGCTCAAGATCCCGGTGATCCACTACCTCAAGATGATGGGCTTCTCGCTCGACGAGATCGCCTACATGCAGCAGCACTCCAACCTGCTCGAGGCAAAGGAGCTCTTTGCCAAGCACCTCGCCGCCTGCGACGAGGAGGCACGCCTGCTCGCCGAGAGGCGCGAGGCCATCATCGACTGGACGGAGCTGGTGGACGAGGCGAACGTGGTCCTTCGCGTGCGTCCCACCGCGGTGAGCGTGAAGTACCTCGCCCCCCTCGACCTGCTGTGCCTGCGCTCGCGCTTCACCGGCGGGTTTGCCGAGTCCATCGTGAGCCTTGACTTCGCCTCCTACGTGAGCAGCGTGGACAACGCCATCTCGGGGCCCGTCATCGTGGGCTTCGACTCGGTCGAGGACGCGGTCCTCGCCGCCTCGCAGGGGTGCGAGTGCGACGTGCGGCTGCTGCAGAAGGCCATCCGCCCCATCGCCAAGGAGAACGCGTGGACCATGCCCGGCGGCATGTACCTCTCCACCTACCACATCGGCGCCTTCGAGGAGATGGGCTCTGCCTACCAGAGGCTCCTCAAGTTCGCGCGCGACAACGGCTACAAGGTCGCCGGCATGGCGCTCGAGCGCTTTGTCACCGACTTCTGGACGACCAACAACCCCGAGCTCTTCGTTACCGAGATCCTGCTACCAACAGAAACGGAGTAAAGATGAACGAGTTCTACCTCAAGGCAAAGCTGTTCTTTGGCCCCCAGGCCGTGGAGCACCTGCAGTCGCTGCACTGCTCCAACGTGCTCGTCGTCACTGACGGGTTCCTCCAGGAGTCCGGCATGGTGAGCAAGATGACGCAGTACCTGCCGTCGGGCGCTCACGTCAAGGTGTACTCCAACGTCAAGCCCGACCCCAGCCAGGAGCTGGTGGACGCGGGCGTCGAGATGATCTTCGACGTCAAGCCCGACCTGGTGATCGCCTTCGGCGGCGGCTCGTGCATCGACGCGACCAAGGCAATCCTGTACTTCGCGGCCGAGAAGGGCATGGAGCGCCCGTACTTCCTGGCCATCCCCACCACGGCGGGGACCGGCTCCGAGGTCACCAACTTCGCGGTCATCACGCGCGGCACCACCAAGGTCGCGCTGATCGACGACGCGCTCGCTCCCGACGGCGCCCTCCTCGACGCCAGCTTCACGCGCTCCGTGCCCCCCAAGATCACCGCGGACACCGGCATGGACGTCCTCACTCACGCCCTCGAGGCCTACGTGAGCAACAAGGCCACCACCTTCACCGACGCCATGGCCGTCAAGGCGCTCCGCATCGTCTTCGAGGACCTTCCCGTGGTCTTCCACGACGGTGACGCCATGAGGGCGCGCGGCCGCATGGCCGAGGCCTCCTGCGTCGCCGGCATCGCCTTCACCAACGCCGGACTGGGCATCAACCACAGCCTGGCCCACGCGCTGGGCGGCCGCTTCCACGTTGCCCACGGGCGTCTCAACGCCATCCTCCTGCCCTACGTGATGCGCTTCCACATGGCAGAGCCCAAGTACCGCGAGCCCTACGACCGCGTCGCGCGCGAGCTGGGCATGGCGGACGCCGACGAGCTGCTGCAGCGCGTCATCGACCTGCGCCACGAGCTTGGCATCGAGGACCGTCTGGCCGACCTGGGCACCATCGACGCCGCGAGCTTCGAGGAGCACGTGGGCGACATGGCCGAGGCCGCGTCCCACGACCGCTGCACCCCCACCAACCCGCGCCCGGTGTCGAAGCAGGACCTCGTGAACCTCTATCGCGACGCCTACAACGGCTAGGGGCGTCGCCCGGGCGTGCGGAGCCTTCCCTGGGTCGCCGCACGGCCGGGCATGACCGCCCGCATTTCCTCTCCTCCCCTGGGTGGGCCGTCCCCCGCATCGTTGGGAGGGCGGCCCGCGCCATTGGGCGAAGGGTGCCTTGACACTCACGGGAGGTAAGCAAGTAAGACGGAGCTTGTGCCAGGAACCAAGACTGAACGGAGGCCGTGAGCGTGGACAACGGTCAGGACCAGATTCGCGTCGTACAAGAGACGGTCTCGGGCAAGGAGATCACCCTTGCCCACGTCATCGGCGGGCCGGAGCCGATTATCTACACCAAGCTCGGCCTCAACCCGTCGGTTGACTATGGCTCGAGCGCCCTCGGCATCATGAACATCACGCCGCCCGAGTCGGCGGTCATCGCGTCGGACATCGCCATCAAGGCGGCCGACGTGTACCTGGGCTTTGCCGACCGCTTCACCGGCACCATGATCATCACCGGCGAGATCGCCGACGTCACCACCGCCATCACCCAGGTGGTCGAGTTCTTCCACGACATGCTCGGCTACGTCACCTGCAAGGTCACGAAGCGCTAGGGGCCGCAGGTGGGCGAGAGGATCACACGAAAGCAGTTCTTCGACCAGGTGTTCCAGGGGAATCCGCGGCGCGACGAGAACGGCGAGCTGCGCATCACCCGCGTGCGCGTGCCCGGGCGCGAGATCGACCTCGCGCACGTGATGGGCACCTCGCGGCGTCGGGTGTGCGAGACCCTGGGCCTGGACATCGGCGTCCACGAGGGCGAGGACCACACCGGCGAGGCCATCGGCTTCATGAGGTTCACCCCGTGGGAGGCCGTCGTGGTGGCCGCGGACCTCGCGGTGAAGCACGGCTCCGTGGAGATTGGCTTCATGGACCGGTTCAACGGGTCTCTCATCCTTACCGGCCCGATCGCCGAGATCGAGAGCGCCGAGCAGGAGATCCTGGACTACTTTGACACGGAGCTCGACTTCCACGTGTGCCAGATGACGCGCAGATAGGGGGAGGCGTGAAGCGACTGTTCCTCATGGGGCGCAGCGAGGCCGGCAAGACCTCCCTCACCCAGGCGCTCCGGGGCGAGAAGCTCCACTACCACAAGACGCAGTACACCTACGCCGGCGGAGAGACCATCGACACCCCGGGCGAGTACTCCGAGTCCAAGCAGGCGGGCGTGGGCCTGGCGTGCTTCTCCTTCGAGTCCGACGTGGTGGCCATCCTCATTGCGGCGAACGAGCCGTTCACGGTCTTCGCCCCCAACTGCGACGCCTTCCTCAACCGGCCCCTCATCGGGGTCATCACCAAGATCCACGCGCCCAACGCCAACATCCCCATGGTGAGGCAGTGGCTGCAGAGCTGCTGCTGCGAGCACATCTTCCTCGTGGACAACGCCACGGGGGAGGGGATCCCCGAGCTCAGGGCATACCTGGAGGAGGACGTCCCCACCATCTCGCTCGAGGAGGCCAAGCGCCGCCAGCGCCTGGGGCTCCACGACTGGGAGACCCTGCCTGCCGGTGCGTAGGGTCGGGGCCATGGCCGTGGCTCTTCTCGCCTGGCCTCGCCTGGCCGCAGCCTGTCCATCGCAGTCCGCGTGCTGGGTTGTTCCCCCGTCAGGGCGTCTCGTCTGCCGCAATCCACGCACCGGGGTCGATTCGCCTACTGGGTCGAACTGCCCGCCGGGGCGTCTCGTAAAATTTCACGCGCTTAGGCACCGGCTAAGCGCGCGAAACCTTATGGGACTCAGAATTCCGTAAGACTACGCGCGGTTAGGGGCCCCTAACCGCGCGTTTCTTTACGAGACTGGGTTTCGCTGGCGGGCGCCCTTACCCCCGAGTCCCTTGGGGCCGTTGGGCTCGACCTTTGCCTCGCACAGGGCGACGTATCCCGGTATGCAAAGTGGGACATACCCTCGTGGATGCGTCCCCTTGCCGGTCGCCGTCTGGGGCGTCAGAACGACGAAAAGGAGGACGCACCCTCGTGGATGCGTCCCCTTGCTGGTGGCGTTCTGGCAAGGCGGCCGTGGCGTCTGCCCGCCCGTTGATGTACTTCCGGACTCCCTTGCTGATGGCGTTCTGGCAAGGCGGCCGTGGGCCCAACCCGTCGGCTGGGTTCCCCACCCTACAACGCGTGCCTCCTGCGCTCGAGCGCGGCGTGGACCATGGCGTGCTCGGTGCGGTACGTGAGCAGCAGGTAGCCCCCGTACACGACCACGAAGATCGTTGCCGCCATGACCGAGCTGGAGGCCAGGTTCACGAAGCCGAACGTCTCCACCAGCGGCACCACCACGGCCAGGGCGCAGGCGGAGTGGGCGAGACCAACCACGAGCGGCAGCACGAAGGCCAGCACCGTCTGGGTGCGGAGCGACCCGTACACCAGGCGCGTGGGGCAACCGAGCTCCGAGAGGGTCTGGTAGGCGGGGGAGGAGTCCTCGGCGGACGAGAGCTGCTGGATCGCGAGGATGGCGGCGCACGCCACGACCAGCACGAAGCCTATGTACAGTGCGAGGTAGCTCACGACGCCGGTGGTGGAGGATCCCTCCGAGTAGGTCTCCGTCGCCGTGCCGGTCATGTTGGCGACCTTCGCGCCGTCGAGGGCGTCGGCCAGGGCCCGGATCCCCCTGTCCCCCTCCGCGATGCCGTGGGCGTACTCAAAGTCGATCACGGTCTGGTACAGGGGGCAGCTCGCCACCACGTCGTCGGGGAGCACGTAGATGCCCGGGTTGCTCGCGATGGTGCTGTTCTGGACCACCGCGGAGGAGTCCGTGACGGCGTGGTCGAGCGCCGGGGTGTACCTGGTTCCACCGATGGTGAACGAGTAGCCCTTAGCCAGCGCCTTGCTGTACCGCTCCGACACGTTGGCCATGCTGCTGGTGACCAGGTACTGGTGCTCGCCCAGCTCGATGGGGGAGAGGCCCTTGAGCGCCCTGAGCGCGTTGAAGTCGCTCAGGCCCATGGCGGTGGCGTAGTTGTCGGCGCTGAAGCCGGACGGGAGCTCCTGCCCGGTCGCCTGCATGACCGCGTTCATGGACATCCCCGCCCCGTCGGCGAGGTCGCTCGCGTCATAGAGGGTTACGGTCGCATGGCTCCCGATGGCATCGAGGTCAACGCCCGTGCCCGCCAGCGCCTGGCTCACCCCGTCGGGGGTGCCGGTCCCCTCCGCCGGGAAGATGGCCACCGAGGCGTCGTAGGCCACGTTCTTCTCCGCCGCCTCGTTGATGGCGCTGCAGATGCTCATGCCAGCAGTGACCGAGGTGATCGCCAAAAATAGGATCAGCGAGATCATGGCCATGGAGAGGCTCCCGCTGTTGACGCGCGCGGCAAACTGGCGGGTGGTGAAGGCATGCAGGTCGCGCCAGTACAGGCGCTTGGTGCGGGTGAGAAACGCCACCGCCGTTCCCGCCAGCCCAAAGAACAGCAGGACGGTGCCCGCCATCATCATGATCGTCGTGACGTTGAAGGTCGCCTGCGAGGTGCCGTTGGTCGCCCCCGGCAGCCCGTGGTGGAGGAGACGGGCGTAGGCCACGCCCACGAGCGCCACGCCCACGGCAAACAGCGCCACGGAGAGCGGCAGGCTGCGGAGGCGGTTGGTCTCGCCCCGCCTGCGGGCACCCATGAGGTCGATGAGGCGCACCCTCCGGAGGGTGATGCCGTTGAAGACCATCATCACCACGAAGGTCACGGCAAAGCAGCCGGCGGTGACCCCGAGGGCGTCGAGCGAGAAGAAGAAGTGGAAGTCCCTGATGGCGACCTTGAACAGGCTCCCCGTCACAAACAGCAGGAGCTGCGAGAGGAGAAACCCCAGCAGCACGCCCGCAGCGAGCGACACCAGGGCGACCACGAGGGTCTCGAGGGTGAGGATGCGCGCGACCTGGCCGCGCCTCATGCCCAGGACCTGGTACAGCCCCAGCTCCTTCTTGCGGCGGCGGAGGAGGAAGTTGTTGGCGTACACCATGAGGAAGCCCATGACCACCGCCAGGAAGAAGGTCACCCCCTGGAGGATGTCGCCCACGGCCTTGAGCATCTCGCCCACGTCGCCCTGCACGAAGGTGGCCTGGGCCGAGATCGTGTTGAACGCGTAGAAGACGGCGACGCCCAGCGCCAGCGTGATGAAGTACACGGCGTAGTCGTGCATCGACTTCCTGATGTTGCCCAGGGCGAGCCTAGCGGTCATTCGCCTCGCCCCCGATCATCGCGACCACGTCCATGATGCGCGAGAAGAACTCCCGCCGGTCGTCGCTACCCCTCACGACCTCGGTGAACAGCCTGCCGTCGCGGATGAAGACCACCCGTCGGCAGTAGCTCGCCGCGTACTCGTCGTGGGTGACCATGAGGATCGTGGAGCCCTGGCTGCGGTTGAGGGACTCCAGGCTCTCGAGCAGGAGCTTGGCGTTCTTGGAGTCGAGGGCGCCCGTGGGCTCGTCGGCCAGGATCAGCCGGGGCCTGGTCACGATCGCGCGCGACGCCGCCACGCGCTGGCGCTGCCCGCCGGACATCTGGTAGGGGTACTTGTCCAGGACCTCCTCCACGCCCAGGGAGCGCGCCACGTCCTGGACGCGCGCGCGGATCTCGTCGGGGGCGACCCGCCCGATCGTGAGGGGCAGCGCGATGTTCTCGCGCGCGGTGAGCGCGTCGAGCAGGTTGGAGTCCTGGAACACGAAGCCCAGGCTCCTGCGGCGGAAGTCGGCGAGCTGGCGCTGAGAGAGCGAGCTCACGTCGCGCCCGTCGATGAGGATGCTCCCCGCGCTGGGGACGTCGATGGTCGAGACGCAGTTGAGGAGCGTCGACTTGCCCGAGCCGGACGGTCCCATGATCGCGGTGAACTCGCCGGCGTCCACGTTCAGGCTCACGCCGTCCAGCGCGCGCGTGACCCCGTCCCTCGAGCCGTACACCTTCTTGAGGTTGCGCACCTCCAGCACGCGGGCGTGGGCTGCGCTTCCCGCGTTCTTGCGTCCTGCCATGTGGGTGGCCATGAGCGGTCCCTTCTCCTTGGGTTGTGGTCCAAGACCATGGTCGCCCCGCGCCCGCCCGCGGGCCATCGATTGGGCTTACCCCTCCCTTACGGTTTCGTAAGGGAGGCATCGTCAGGGGAGAGGGGCGTGGGCACGCGGCAGTGGCGGGGCCGTTCCGCTCGCTATGACACCATGCGCGAACGGTTGGCGGGGAACAGGACGTCGACGCGCGTCCAGGCGCCCTCCTCGCTGTCCACGCCCACGTCGAGCCCCATCTTCTGGCACAGCGTCGCCACCAGGTACAGGCCGATGCCGGTCGACCTCCTGCGGGAGCGGCCGTTGGCGCCCGTGAAGCCCTTGTCGAACACGCGGCCCAGGTCCGCCTCGCGTATGCCGCACCCGTTGTCGGTCACGGAGAGCACGACCGTCTCGCCCGCCCTCCCGCCGCCCTCCACGCGGGCGCCGAAGCGGATGCGGGGCGTCCGCCCGTCAACCTGGGGGTCGCAGCGGTAGCGCACCGCGTTGTCCAGCAGCTGGCCCAGCACGAACTCGAGCCACTTGGGGTCGCAGTACACCGTGGGGCCGTCGGGGTCGTCCCCGCACGCCAGGCCGGACAGGTCCACGGAGACGTGCGCCCCAATGAGCTGCGACATCCGGGACTTGAGGGCGGCGCGCACGAGCTCGCCCACCTTGCACGAACGCACCAGGTAGTCCCGCTCCAGCGAGGCGCCACGGGCGTAGAAGAGCGCCTGCTCCACGTAGGCGTTGACCCGCTCGAGCTCGCGCGAGAGGGGGCGGAGGCGGTCGTCGCCCAGGTTCTGCACCATCAGCTCGGCGGCCGCGAGGGGCGTCTTTGCCTCGTGGACCCAGGTCTCGATGAAGTCGCGGTAGTCCGCCTCGCGCGACGTCGCCTCGCTCACCAGGTGGTTTGCGGCGAGGAGCGTGGCCTGCAGGGCGTCCACGGCGCCGTCGCCCTCCGCGAAGCCGGGGTGCGTGACCTCGGCGGCGAGCGAGAGCGTGTCGGGGCCGGAGTCGGCGACGCGCCTCAGGTCCTCGACGCAGCGCCTCTCGCGCAGGTAGCCGGACAGCAGGAGGAGGGCGAGTCCCAGCGCCAGCAGGAGGTCCAGGAGGGTCGCCGCGTCGCGCGTCGCCCCCACCGCCCGCAGCAGCGGCCACGCGGCGGCGACCATCGCCAGGCAGAGGAGGGCCTGTCCCGCGTGGGCGCCCAGGTACTCCGCGATGCCAAAGCGGGCGCTCGCGGGGATGGCGCCGCTCCTCTCGCCTTCCGTGTCGGTGGGCCGGCCCCCGTCCCGCCGCGCGCTCATGCCGAGTACCCCTGGCCGCGGTGCGTGGCGATGTAGTCCCTCACGCCCAGCTTGGCGAGCGTCTGGCGCAGCCGGTTCATGTTCACGGTGAGCGTGTTGTCGTCCACGAAGGCGTCGCTGCTCCAGAGGGCCTCCATCAGCTCCTCGCGAGAGACGATGCGCCCCGTCCTCCTCATCAGGAGCTCCAGGATGCGCAGCTCGTTCTTGGTGAGCTCGTCCTCCCGTCCGTTGGCGGAGGCGGTGGAGCGCGAGAGGTCCAGCGTGAGGCCGCGGCTCTCGACCACCCGGTCCGCGTCGTGCCTCGCCATGGTGCGCCGCAGGATGGCGTCGATGTGGGCGAGAAGTACCTGACCGTTGTAGGGCTTCGCCACGAAGGCGTCGGCTCCCATGGACATGCTCATGAGCTCGTCCAGGTCGGTCGTGCGGCTGGTCAGCACCACGATGGGGACGTCGCTCGACTGGCGGATCTCGCGCGCCACGTACTGGCCGTCCGTCCCGGGCAGGCTCAGGTCGAGCAGCACCAGGTTGCAGCCCGAGGCAAGCGCCTCCCGGGCAACGTCGGAGAACCCCTTGCAGCCGGTGGCGTCGTGCCCGGCGTTGGCGAGCAGGGTCAGGAGCTCGCGCCTGACGTTGGGGTCGTCCTCGACCACGAAGATTCTTGCCATCCGCCCTCCCCTCGGGAACGCCGCCCGCAAGGCGGCACTGGTCACCCATGGTAGTACGTAACCGGGCGCCCTCCCGGCGCGCCCGTGGTCGCGACGGGCTCCCGTCGACGATCCGCCGCTGCCACCATCTGGCATAACTCGTTAAAACTTTTTATCTCTCACGTCCCCTAGCACAAAACTCGTTTTGGGGGAGTCTGGTTCTTGTGGAGCTTTGGCGTTGGCCGAATTGTCGATAAGTGGGGAATAAGGTGAAATGTTGTTCTGGATGGCAATTTGCCACCTGCGGCGATGTCGGTTATCGACAAGGTTTCAACGCTTTCAACCAGCAATCAACAATATCTTGTGCCGACTCGTGGGAAAAAACACTACGGATTGTGTCATAGTGAGGCACGTCAGATAGGGCCGCCCTGCGGTCGCGAGCTGGGGGAAGACCCCGGAAGGCGGCAGAGGGGCGGCGTGGGAGACCAGAACAGCGGGGGATGCACGAGATGAAGATCATCAAGCGCAACGGCTCGGAGGTCCAGTTCGACCTCTCCAAGATTAGGAACGCCATCAAGGCGGCCAATGCCGAGGTGCCCGAAGACGATCGCCTCACCGACCGCGAGGTCGAGTTTGCCACTCTCAACGTGCAGGACCTGTGCGCCGACGCCGGCCACACCGTCACGGTGGAGGAGGTCCAGGACATGGTGGAGGACCAGCTCATGGCCCTCGACCGCTTCGTCGTGGCACGCCACTACATCATCTACCGCTACGTGCAGAACCAGAAGCGCCGCAAGAACACCACCGACGACCAGATCCTCTCGCTCATCGAGTGCAACAACGAAGAGGTCAAGCAGGAGAACTCCAACAAGAACCCCACGGTCGTCTCCGTCCAGCGCGACTACATGGCCGGCGAGGTGAGCAAGGACCTTGCCATGCGCACGCTGCTTCCCGCCGACGTGGTTGAGGCTCACCGCGAGGGCATCATCCACTTCCATGACGCGGACTACTACGCGCAGCACATGCACAACTGCGACCTCATCAACCTCGACGACATGCTGCAGAACGGCACGGTCATCTCGGGCACGCTCATCGAGAAGCCCCACAGCTTCAGCACCGCGTGCAACATCGCCACGCAGATCATCGCCCAGGTGGCCTCGTGCCAGTACGGCGGGCAGTCCATCTCGCTCACCCACCTGGCCAAGTTCGTGGACGTGAGCCGCAAGAAGATCCGCCGCCAGGTCTATGCCGAGATGGAGGCCATCGACGCCCATCCCAGCGCCGACAAGATCGAGGCCATGGTGGAGAAGCGCCTGCGCGAGGAGGTCGCCCGCGGCGTCCAGACCATCCAGTACCAGGTCGTCACGCTCATGACCACCAACGGCCAGGCCCCCTTCATCACCGTGTTCATGTACCTCAACGAGGCGGAGAGCGAGCAGGAGAAGCACGACCTCGCCCTCTGCATCGAGGAGATGCTCAAGCAGCGCTACCAGGGCGTCAAGAACGAGAAGGGCGTCTGGATCACCCCGGCGTTCCCCAAGCTCATCTACGTGCTCGAGCCCGACAACATCACGCCTGACGGCGAGTACTTCTACCTCACCAAGCTTGCGGCCAAGTGCACCGCCAAGCGCATGGTGCCCGACTACATCTCCGAGAAGAAGATGAAGGAGTACAAGCTCAGCAAGGGCGAGACCGAGGGCAACGGCGACTGCTACACCTGCATGGGCTGCCGCAGCTTCCTCACGCCCGACCGCTCGGGCAACGGGTACGACAACGTGGCCAACGCCAAGAACTACGACCCCAGCAAGCCCAAGTACTACGGCCGCTTCAACCAGGGGGTCGTCACCATCAACCTCCCGGACGTGGCCCTCTCCTCGGGCGGCGACATGGACAAGTTCTGGCAGATCTTCGACGAGCGCCTGGAGCTGTGCCACAAGGCCCTGCGCTGCCGTCACGACCGCCTCTGCGGCACGCTGTCGGACGCCGCGCCCATCCTGTGGCAGTACGGTGCCCTCGCGCGCCTCAAGAAGGGCGAGACCATCGACAAGCTGCTCTACGGCGGCTACTCCACCATTAGCCTGGGCTACGCCGGCCTCTACGAGTGCGTCAAGTACATGACCGGCCACAGCCACACCGATGCCGAGGCCACGCCGTTTGCCCTCGCCGTGATGCAGCACATGAACGACAAGTGCTCCGAGTGGAAGGCCGCGGAGGACATCGACTACTCCATCTACGGCACCCCGCTGGAGTCCACCACGTACAAGTTCGCCAAGTGCCTGCAGAAGCGCTTCGGCATCGTGAAGGGCATCACCGACCACGGCTACATCACCAACTCGTACCACGTCAACGTGCGCGAGAAGATCGACGCCTTCACCAAGCTCAAGTTCGAGAGCCAGTTCCAGCGCCTCTCGCCCGGCGGCGCCATCAGCTACGTCGAGGTCCCCAACATGCAGGACAACCTCGAGGCGGTCGTGCGCGTGATGCAGTTCATCTACGACAACATCATGTACGCCGAGCTCAACACCAAGAGCGACTACTGCCAGGTGTGCGGCTACGACGGCGAGATCCGCATCGTGGAGGACGACGGCAAGCTGGTGTGGGAGTGCCCCAACTGCGGCAACCGCGACCAGAGCAAGATGAACGTCGCCCGTAGGACCTGCGGCTACATTGGCACCCAGTTCTGGAACCAGGGTCGCACGCAGGAGATCAAGGACCGCGTGCTGCACCTGTAGAACGCGGGGGAGAAGCGACTTCCCAGAGGGGCCCGGCGCGATGGCGTCGGGCCCCTCTCGTGCGTGCGGTCAACCTCCTGGCTGGCCAGGCAAGTGGTGCAGGGGATGTGCACATGTGGCATCTCGCGGGTCCCAAGATGTGTGGGCAGTGTGTCTCCCACGTGTGAAACTCGTCCCATTTGCGTCAGGTGATTGCGATGCAAGAGCGTTCGCCCATGTCCCTCTCCTATAATGCCCCCCGCTCAGCGAGCGAGGTATTGAATACGCACCCAACCCAATGGGAGAGGAAATATGCCACTCTGGAACACTCCGGTCGAGGTCAAGGCTGCGTTCTTTGATGCAGACGGAACGCTCATCTCGCCCAGCACTAATCATAGGATTCCCGAATCCACGCAGGTCGCCATCTCGGAGCTGCGCAAGGAGGGCGTCAAGTGCTTCCTGGCCACGGGCCGTCCCCCGTACCAGTGCGACGAGATCCCCATCGACAACTTCGAGGGCTTCATCCTCTTCAACGGCCAGCTCGTGCTGACGCGCGACGAGATCCTGTTCAGCGAGTGCCTTGACCGCGACGACGTTGCCACGGTGGTCCAGCAGGTGCACGAGGGCAAGTATCACTGCCTGTTCATGGAACGCGGCCGCTGCTACATCGACGGTCACGACGGCCTGGTACGCTCGGCCGAGGAGTTCGCCGGCCTCACCTACGAGGAGGGCAACATCGACCAGGCGCTCCACAACGACATCTACCAGCTCAACGTCTTCTTGGGGCCGGGCGAGACGGGCGTGCTCACCGAGGCCACCAACAGCTTCAAGGTGACCAGGTGGAGCCCCAACTTTGTGGACGTGTTCCCGCGCCACGGCGGCAAGGCCCGTGCGGTCCGTCGCGTGCTCGACATCTACGGCATCTTGCCCGAGGAGGCCATCGCGTTTGGCGATGGCGGCAACGACCTGGAGATGTTTGGCACCGTGGGCACATCCATCGCCATGGGCAACGGTAACCCGGGGGTCAAGGAGCAGGCCGACTACGTCACGGACGACATCGCGCACGACGGCATCTACAACGCCTGCTTCAGGCTCGGCCTGGTCCGCGAGGCGTAGCTACCGCCCGGCGTACCGCTCTCGCCCCCGTAACGGGTCCAAGCTGTCCCGTCCCGTGCGGGGTGTCTAACGCACCGCTCCCGTCCCTCCCTCCCCGCGTCTGCGGGGCGAGAGGGGCGGTCTGCCAACGCGGGACATTCGGACCACGGGAGTGGGTATCTCTCCCCCCTGAGGGGGCGCAGAATCCCATGGCGTGCGCCCCGGGGAGGGGAGTACCCATGACTGGAAGTGAGTTCCACGAGCTCGTGCGCTCGTCCAGGACCATCCGACGCTTTGACGAGGGGAGCCGGGTCACGCGCGAGCAACTGCTCGGGCTGGTTGACACGGCGCGCTTTGCCCCCACGGGAAACAACACGCAGCTGCTGCGGTTCCACGTGGTCGATGACCCCGCGACGGTCGAGCACTGCGCGGCAAGCCACGGTTGGGCGGCCCTCTTCAAGGACTGGGACGGTCCCCAGCCAGGGGAGAGGCCCACGGGCTACATTGCCGTGTGCGCCCCCGTTGGCGCCACGGGCAGCGCGATCCGCAACCTGGACGCCGGCATCGCGGCGCAGACGATCATGCTCGCGGCGCGGAGCGAAGGCCTGGGCGGGTGCATCGTCAAGAGCTTCAAGCCAAGCCTGGCGGATGACCTCGGCATCTCCCAGCAGGGGTACGAGATCCTGGTGCTGCTCGCCATCGGCGTCCCGGCGGAGCGCGTGGTGCTGGAGGAGGTCGATCCCGACCACGGCACGCACTACTGGCGAGACGAGAAGGGCACCCACCACGTCCCCAAGCTGCCGCTGGAGGACCTGCTGATATAGCCGGATGGACGCTCCCGAGGTCCTTGCGGCGGGCGAGCGATCGTCTGTCGCCCCGTTTGCATGCGTGGGGTTGGCGTGACTTTACGAAAGCGTAAGGCACCGTAATGCAAATCGATGGTACCCGCCGGCGCGTTTGGGGCAGAATCGATTGTGCGGGAGCGCGAGGATCCGTTGGGGATGGCGCCCCGCCGCGCGGGGCATCGGGCTCCGCGCCAGAGTCGTGGATGTGTGGGAACGGAGTTCGTCGTGGGAGTTCTTCTCGCCCTTGTCCTTGCCATCGTGATTGTGCCCGTTGGCATCGCGGCGCTTGTCGTGAGGGTCTCGCTCAGGGTGATCGGTTGGGTGCTTGGGGCATGCCTGTCCCTCGTGCTGGTCCTCTTTGCCCTGGCGCAATGCGTCGCCCTGGTGTAGCCGTTCCCGGCAGTGTTCCCTCATCCCGGCTGCCCTCGCTCCCATGGGGGGCGCATGCTGACGACACCCGCCGTTCGCGGTACTGACATCCCCCAAGGCTGACATCTGACTGAAAATGGAGCCATGTCGTATGCCATTGAGAGGGTGATGTCCCATGGGAACCAGTCTCGAGAGCGGGCGGGCTCGCCACCCCAGGCGCAGGGTCGCTGCCGTGGTTGCCATCGTCTGTCTCGTCGCCCTCGTGGCGGGTGCCGTCTACCTTCACCAGCGGGATCACTACGTCCCCTCGGGCGAGGCGCGCATCGTCCTAGTGGGGGAGGAGCACGGCAAGAAGTCCCAGTACGACGAGGAGCTGCGCGTGTGGAAGTCGCACTACTCGTCGGGGAGCCGAGACCTCTTCGTGGAGCTTCCCTATTACACCGCCCAGTACCTCAACCTGTGGATGTCCGCGAACGACGACGCGATTCTCGACCAGCTCTGGAGGGACTGGGACGGCACCGCGGCCCAGAACGCCGACTACTTCGAGCTGCTGCGCTCCATCAAACGCGAGTGCCCCCAGACAGTCTTTCATGGGACCGACGTGGGTCACCAGTACCAGACCACGGGGGAGCGCTACCTCGCCTATGCGAGCAAGAGGTATGGTGCGGACTCGGAGGAGGTGGCCCTCGCGCGGGAGTGCGTGAACCAGGGCATCCACTACTACGAGCAGACCGACTGCGACGACGACTACCGCGAGGGCCAGATGGTCGCCAACTTCGAGCGGGCCTACGACGACCTGGGCACCAAGTCCGTGGTCGTGGGGTTCTATGGGGCGGCGCACTCCGACCCGCGCGGCAAGAGCTTCAACGGTCACGTGGACAGCATGGCAAACCAGCTGCGCCAGCACTATGGGGACGTCGTGTCGTACCAGTATGCGGGGGCGATCGTGTAGCGCTGCTGGGGGCTCCGTGCTGTCGTCTACTTGCGGCTCATTCGAGGTCAAAGAAGGGAAGGGGCATGCCTCGGACGGAGGCTACCCGAGGGCGATGTCCCAGTCACGGGGCCTCCGGCGCAACCTCCCTCCCGGCACGGACCCCGCGGCCATGGCGGGGGCGCCTCGTAAGGATTGGCGCGTTTATCTCCCGCTAAACGCGCCTTTTCTTATTGGGTTGGCGGTTCCGTAAGAATTGACGCGGTTACGCGCACCCTAAACGCGTCAATTCTTACGGGGAGACCTTGCGGAGTGGGTCGGGGGCGGGATGTGGACGGGGAGGACCGTATCCCGCGGCTTTGCCTCTCGGGAGCTGACTTGCAGGCACGGGGTGCTGCCGTTAGGGAAGACCTCTCCTCGCGACCGACGGTGCCCCTGCCAGCGCGCCCTTCTATGATCCTTTCCTCAGCCGTCCACCTGCGGGGGGCTTGGTGCTGAAGTGTTGGCTTCGGCCGAGGGATCCTGGTGTCAAAGAAGGGAAGGGGCATGCCTCAGGCGGGGGGCTACCCGAGGGTGGTGCCCATCCCTGGCCCAAGCTGCTCTCCGCTCTTGTGATGACATCAAGGGTAGAACTATGGCAGGGAAGGCCCGATGTGAGTGCTCTCGTCGTGAGCCTCCTATCACAGACGTTGCCGTGCCATGCGTTTTCCCGGCTGGTAAGGAGCCGAACTCTCAACGTTGGCAACGCGCTCCCGAAATGAGCACTCACATCGGGAGTGCGTTGCCATTTTGACCTGACACAGAGGTTGGGTGGCAGCCGTCTCCCGATATGAGCGCACATATCGGGCTCCCGCCGCCACCCGCTAGGGTCGGGAGCCTTAGACAACGCTTCCCACCTGTGGAAACGCATGAAGGGACCGGCTTTCCGGTGGAGACCCACAAGCGAAGGCGCTCACGTCGGGAGCTTGCCGACATGGCAAGAAAGCTGATGCCAATCTGTTCCATGTGCGACTGGTGAGACTGTCAGGGGAGACCTCTCCTCACGGCTACCAGTGCCTCTGCGAGCCAGCCCCTTCCACGAGTTCTTCCTTGGGCGTCCACCTGCAGGGGAGCTTGGCGTTGAAGTGTTGGCCTCGACCGAGGGGTCCTGGTGGCAAAGGAAGGGTGAGCTGGCGGATTTCCTCCGTTCCCCATCCGCCGGCAGCGGAGGTCTCCGTGCGAGTCAGCAGAGCGGCCCCGGTTGGGAGCGGGCCGGGGGCTCCGTACCGTCGCCTACTGGCGGCCAACCGAAGTCAGGGCGGGGGGGGCGCCTCGTAAGGATTGACGTGTTTGTCTCCCGCTAAGCGCGCCTTTTCTTATTGGGTTGGCGGTTCCGTAAGAATTGACGCGGTTACGCGCACCCTAAACGCGTCAATCTTTACGGGATGACCCTAGGGGCATGTTGGGGGCACGGGGCGTGGAAGAGAGGGCCATGTCCCCCGTCCGGCCTCTCAAAAGCGAATCCTGCGGGCCCGTGGCGTCGCAGACAGGGGAGAGGCCCGCAGCACCGTGCCCGCGAGCCTCTCCCCTGGCAATGCCTATCCCTGCTGCAGCGACTCCAGCCCCAGCAGCGCCGCCCCGATGGCGCCGCACAGCTGGGAGTCCTCGTGCGTGGCGACCGGCGCGCCCAGCACGTCGGTCAGCGCCTGCACCACACCGGCGTTGTTGGCGACTCCGCCGGTCATGAGGTAGGGGGCCTCCCCGTTCACGCGGCGCGCCAGGGTCGCGGTCTTGCGGGCCACGCTCTCGCAAAGCCCGTGGATGATGTCGGGCGTGGGGGTGTCCTCCGCCACGAGCGACACCACCTCGCTCTCGGCGAACACCGTGCACATGCTCGAGATCTTGACCTCGTGCTTCCACTCCAGCCCGGTGCGGCAGAAGTCCTCCAGCGACATCTCCAGCGTCCGCGCCATCATCTCCATGAAGCGGCCGGTGCCCGCCGCGCACTTGTCGTTCATCACGAAGTTGAGGACGTTGCCCCTCTCGTCCAGGTGGATGACCTTGGAGTCCTGCCCGCCGATGTCGATGATCGTGCGCGCCTCGGGCATGAGGAAGTGCGCCCCCTTGGCGTGGCAGGTGATTTCGGTGATCGCGGTGTCCATGTCCGGGATGTTGTCGCGCCCATAGCCGGTCGAGACCTTGAGAGCCATGTCCTCCTCGCGCAGCCCGGCCCTCTCCAGCACCTCCGCCTTGGCTCGGCGTGCGCTCTCGGTCGCCTTTGCGCCGGTGGGGAGAATGACCGTGGCGACGAGGTTGCCCCTCTCGTCCATGATCGCGGCGTCCGTGGAGGTGGAGCCCGAGTCCACGCCCATCACGTAGCCGCGGCCGCGGGCCTCCCTGCCGCCGGCGGCCTCGCGCGCGACGTCGGCGCCATGGAGCGTCTCGCCAAATGCCTCGAGCCTGGTGCGAAGCTGCCCCAGGCTCTGCGAGGTGCCGTCCGTCTCGATCTTGACCATGGGAAGGTCCTCCTCCTTCGTCGCCAGGGCGTACTCAAATCCGTAGTAGTCGCAGAACTTCATGGTGTGGTAGATCACGCCGCGCTGCCCCTTGCCGCCATGCAGCTTGGCTCGCTGGCTCACGTCGTCCATGCGCATGCAGGGCATCTGATTGAGAAGCGCTCCGGCGTACCAGTCCAGGAACGTGTCCAGGGTGCCGCCCGCCCGGCCGACGCCCGTGTCCGCGTCGTCGCAGGCGGAGCAGTTGCCCTCCGACGCGGCGCGCGCAAGCTCCGGTGGGGGAGTCACGAGCAGGTGCCGCTCGGTGCACGTGCCGTTCTCCACCGGGTAGCCCACGCCCTCGCCCACGTTGTCCAGGAGCGCCCGCGTGGCATGCGCCCCCAGCAGGGTCACGTGGTCGCCCACGCTGCGCACGGGCGGCTTAAAGGCGGCCAGCGCCGCGCCCACGTCAAAGCTCCTGCCGCTGTACGCCGCGTAGCGCCCGGCAAGGTCGGCGAGACGTGCGCGGAACAGCCTCCGCTCCGCCTCGCCCCGCTTGTGGGGCAGGTCCAGCAGGTAGATGAAGTCGAAGTCGCCCTGCTCGCACAGAACGTCGTATGCGCGCTTGATCACGTCGCAGCAGGTCACGAGCACCACCTCGCGCACGTCGTCGCGCAGCAGGCGCTCTATCAGGCCCTTGCCGTAGCCGCACAGGTTGGGGTGCGCCAGCCGGTCGGCCTCGTCAAACGACGAGACGTCCGCCTCGGCCAGCTCCGACCTCGCCCCAAAGCCCGCCAGCAGCTCCACGGGCGTGTACTTGCAGGCGTAGTAGACCACGTGCCCGCCGTCCTGGCGCGCCTCGGCCCGGTTGCCCGCGCCCCTCTCCACACTCACGCTATTGGGAGTCATGCACCCTCCCCTTCCTCTCTTGCAGCAGCTCCAGGAACGCCGAGAACCGCGTGGACATCTGGCCCTCCATGCAGTTGGCCCGGTCCACCGCGTCGCCGTCCAGCACCAGGGTGGGGAAGCCCGCGCCCTCCAGCCGTCCTCGGATGAGCTGCGCGGCCCCCGAGGTCTCCTTGCACCCCCAGTGGCAGAACACCACGGCGCCGTCCGCGCCCGTGCGCTCCGCGAGCCTCACGAGCGCCTGCGCCCTTCTGGTCGCGGGCCCGTTGAAGCAGTTTCTCACGACCCGCTCGGCCATGGCCTCAAAGGGGTGCGTCTCGTCAAACATGCGCCCCTCCGGCGGGGTCAGGCAGTCGAACATCATGTCCCCCGCCACGACCTGGGCGGTCTGGCTGCAGTCCACGATCGAGCCTATGGATCCCAGGAAGTAGGGAGAGACGTGCGCCCACACCAGATTGGCACCGCCATACGCTGGCTGTCGGGCAAAGTCGTCCCCCATGCCGCGCGCCAGGCCAAGGGCCTCCTCGGTCCCCAGCAGCAGGTGGAGGTCGAGCATCTCCATCATGTCCAGGGTCATGGTGTTTGCCAGGTAGCGCGCCCCCCTGTGGGGGAGGGTCGCCTCGAGCGCGTCCTGCGTGGCGAGCGAGCGCGCGACCATCTGGCGCAGCAGCGACTCGTCCAGCCTCCTGCCAAAGAGGTCCTCTGCCTGGTGCGTCACGTCCCTCAGCTGGTCCGCCACGTAGGCGATGCCGTCGCGCGTGACGTCGTAGGGAACGTCCACGTAGGCGCTCTGAGCCCCCCACCTGCGGGCGAGCGACTTGAAGCTGAGGTTGTTGGCATCGCACGCCACGGAGGTGCTCGCGAGGAGCCTGCGTGGGCGCAGCACGCCCGACTCTGCCATGCCCATCAGGGCGCGATGGTACGAGCAGTACGTCTCGGGGATGCCCGAGCCCTCGGCGCACCCCAGGAATGCGCCCTCGGCCTGCGCGCCGCTCACGAACGACGCGACCGCCTCCGACGTCATCGGCTTCAGGCCGAGCGCGCGGAGCGACTCGGTGGGCATGAAGACGCTCGTGAGCACCGAGTTGTCGGGGTCAGCCATGGCGTCGACCATGGAGCGCATGAACAGGGCGTAGCCGCGCTGCCCTGAGGGGAGGAACCTGCCGTCGGGCACGAGCTGGGACTTGCGCGCCATCAGGCGGAACCCCGTCATGAGCCAGTGGCGCACCGCATCCGGGTGCGAGTCCAGCCCGCGCGCGGCGACGTCGCCGTACCAGCCTATGACCGAGTCGCCCAGCGAGCGGCCCGCCATCACGCTGCCTCCCGGCGGGCGCGCAGCATCTCGAGGAACGCCGAGAAGCGCGTGGACATCTGGCCCTCCATGCAGTTGCCGCGGTCGCACCCGTCGCCGTCCAGCACCAGGGTGGGGAACCCCTGCGCCTCGAGCTGCCGGCGCATGAGCTGCGCCGCGCCGGCGGTCTCCTTGCAGCCCCAGTGGACGAAGACCACGGCGCCGTCCGCGCCCGTCTGTCTCGCCAGCGAGCAGAGCCGGTCCGCGCGCCTGGTGGCGGGTCCGTTGAAGCAGTCGTCCAGCAGGCGCTCGGCCATGGCCTCGAAGGGGTGGTCGGCGTCGTAGCGGGGCTCGTTTGGCCCAACCTGGTCGTAGAGCATGTCGGTAGCGATGATCTGCGCGTCCCTGCTCTGGCTGGTGGGCTCGGCGATGGAGCGGAGGAAGAATGGGGGGATGTGCCCCCACACGATCGAGACGCCGTCGTAGTCCTGTGCGCTCGCGAGGTCGCGCTCCATGTGGCGCGCCATGCGCAGGGTGTCGTCGGTCCCCAGCCACAGGTGGGTCGCCAGGGCGAGCTGCATCTCGTTGCCCATGTCGCTGCGCATGAAGTGGCCGCGGCGCAGGGGGAGGGACCGACGCAGCGAGGCGAGCGTCTCCTGGCTGTTGGCCACATGGCGGCGCCGCTCCGCCTCGTCCAGGTCGGTGCCGTAGGCGCGCTCGGCGGCGTGCGCCAGGGAGCGGAGCTGGTCCGCCACGTAGGCAACCGCCGCCGCGTCGTCCGCCGTGGCGTAGGGTACGTCCACGTACACGTGCGGGGTCCCCCACACGTGCGAGAGCGCCTTGAAGCTGAGGTTGTTGGCGTCGCAGGGGACCGAGCAGCTGGCCAGGAGCCGCGGCGCGGGGAGCACCCCCGACGTCGCCAGGCCCATGAGCACCTTGTGGAACGAGCAGTAGGTCTCGGGAACCCCCATGCCCTCGGCCTCGCCCACAAAGCCCGTCTCGGCATGCGCGGCGGTCACGAAGCCGCTCAGCGCCTCGGCGGTCACGGGGTGGACCCCCATCGAGAGGAACATCTCGCTGGGCAGGAAGATGCTCGTGACCACGCTCGAGCCAAAGTCGTTGAGGGCGTCGGTCACGCTCCTGAGGGCGATGCTGGCGGCATCGCGGGAGAAGGGATGGACCTTGAGCTCGGGGAGGAGCGTCACCTTGGCGCGCTCCACGTTGAAGGCGACGCTGAGCGCCTGGCGTACCCCCTCGGGCGCGTCGTCGATGTGCTGTGCTATGAGGTCGCCGTACCCGTCGAGGATGCGGCCACCCAGGCTCTGCTCCGCCATCAGTCCCTCTCGCCCTCGTCCTGCAGGGTCACGACCTCAAAGTCCACGGCGGACGAGTCGATCGCCTCGCGCGGGCCAAAGACCACGACGTCGCGGTTGCCCGCCAGACCCTCGAGCTGCGGCGCAAGGTCGCGCAGCGAGTCCGCGGACACGCCCAGGATCTGCTCCCTCACCCGGTCGCGCCAGCCCTCGGGCCTGAGCGAGATCAGGTCGCCGTCCTGCTGACGCGCGAGCGCCCGGGGCTTCACGGGCGAGTCGTGGGCGGCCACGCACGACACCACGTAGCCCTCCAGCTCGTCCTCGCCGCCGTCCCACGAGCGCAGCCAGGAGCCGGCTCCCTCGAAGCGGCCGAGGGTGGGGTCGATGGCGGGGTCGCGGTACGACCAGAACGCCGGCAGCCCGTTGAGGGCGTGCCGGAAGCCCACGCCGTAGGCCCCGCCCTTCACGCGGACCTCGTTCCACAGGTAGTCAAACGAGAGCGCACGTGACGCCACCTGCCAGGCTCCCACCTCTGCCTCGTTGCGCACGCCCGACATGCCCTCGGCGCAGAAGCACACGTCGGAGGGGATCACGAACGCCTCGTTGCGGGCCACGGGCTCGGGGACCAGCAGCCTCTGGGCCGCCTGCTCGCCCGCCGGCGAGAGCCCCAGGCTGCCGCCTGCCGCCCAGAAGCGCTCCATGTCGTCGCGCGAGCAGGTCAGGCTCACCAGCACGTCGTCGCTCGTGAAGATGGTGCGCGCCAGTTCGGCGAGCCTCCGCGAGACGTCCCCCTTGCGCTCGTCCCAGTCGGCGATGAGCTCCTTCACAAAGAGGTAGTAGCCCACGCCTGCGCCCAGCGAGTCCGAGACCAGCGCGGCGCTCGAGTGGTGGGACGCAAGGCGCGCCGCGGCCGCCGCGTGGCCGGACGACTGAAAGTACTGCTCCAGCTCGATGCGGCGCTGCTGCAGCATGGCGAGCATGCGGTCGGTGTCGGCGAACGACGTGGTGCCCCAGACCTCCGCGGGCAGGGTCGCCAGCGCGTCCACGTTCTCGCTGAGGGAGCTTGCGCCGACCACGAGCTTGGGAACGACGGAGCCAAGGTCGTCGTGCTCGCTGTAGGTCTCGCAGAAGAAGCTCAGGTTGCCCAGGCTCCTCTCGACCAGCGTGTCCAGCTCGGACGCGGTGTGGTCGCTCGTGTCCAGCTTGCCCAGGAAGTCGGTCAAAAGCGCCACGTAGGGCAGGTCCCCAAAGCCGACGCGCCTGAGGTCAAAGTAGTGGTAGGCGTACACGATGCGGTGCGTGGGCAGGTCGTGGAACACGCAGGGGAGAGGGGCGTCAACCCTGGTCGCGGGCGTCACCGCCGGGGCGTCCTCGATGTCCGACAGGTGCAGGCGGGGGAGCGTCGCGAGGGCCTCGGGGGAGTCGGGCGCCTCCTGCTCGGATCGCAGTGCCGCGACCTCGTCCCGGATGCCCTGGACCTGCTCCGGGCCCATCTCTTCGCGCAGCTGCGCCAGCTCGCGGGCCTCGTCGCTCGCCGCGCCGTCCGCGAGCGGCACCAGCTCCACCTCGGCGCTGTGGGACGAACCGCACACCAGGGAGCCAAGGAGACGCTCGAAGTAGCCGTTGTCCAGGCCCTGCCGCATGGATGCGATGGCGTCCTCGTAGCGCAGGTAGTCCACGGGCCTGCTGTCGTCGTAGAGCCAGCTCGAGAGGGCGACCATCGAGATCGCGACGCCGTCAGCGTACGAGCCCCAGTCGCCCTCGCGCAGGTTGAACTCCGCCTGGGCAAGGGACGCCTCAAGCCGGTCGCGGCCGATGCCGTCGCGCGCGAGGTCCGCGCACGTGCCCTCCAGCAGCTCTCGGAAGCGGTCCGCCACGTCGGGCTTGGACCCGCGCAGCTGAAAGGCCACGAGCGGCTGCTGCGTGCCGTCCAGCAGGATCGCGTCAAAGTCGTCCGCCAGGCCGGAGTCCAGCATGGCGCGCTTGAGGGGCGCCTCGTTGGAGCCGGCGATCGCGTCGAGCAGGACGCTCGTGGCAAGCACGCGCTCGCGGTCGGCGTAGGTGCCGATCACGTAGCCCGCGGCGACGGACGCGTTCTGGGGCGTCGTCGCCATGGTCACGTGCGAGAGGCCAGCGCGCACGGCGGGCTGGAGCGGCAGCGGGTTGGGGTCGCCGGCGTCGCGGCGGGTGGCGCCACGGAACCTCTCGTCCACAAACGCCAGCTCGCGGTCAACATCCAGGTCGCCGTAGAGGATGGTGTAGCTGTTGGAGAGGTCGTAGTGGCGCGCGTGGGTGCGCAGGAACTCCTCGTAGGTGAGCGTGGGGATGGCACGGGGGTCGCCGCCCGACTCGTAGCGGTACGGCGTCTGGGGGAACAGCGCACGGTACAGCGTGTGGAACAGGACGTCGTCGGGGTCGCTCATGGCGCCCTTCATCTCGTTGAGGACCACGCCGTTGTAGCTCAGGCTGCCGTCGTCGGCAACCTCAAGGTGCCAGCCCTCCTGCTCGAAGATGCGCTTGCGGTCGTAGATGGCGGGGTGCAGCACCGCGTCAAGGTACACGTCCATCAGGTTCTCGAGGTCGGCCACGTTGGTCGACGCCACGGGGTACATGGTCTTGTCCGGGAACGTGAGCGCGTTGAGGAACGTCTGCATCGACGTCTTGAGCAGGTTGACGAAGGGCTCCTTCACGGGAAAGCGGTCGCTGCCGCACAGCACGGAGTGCTCCAGGATGTGGAACACGCCCGTGTCGTCCGCGGGCGGCGTCTTGAACGCGATCGCGAACGACTTGTTGTTGTCCGGGACGGCGATCCACATGGCGCGTGCCCCCGTCGCGGCATGGGAGAACACGTAGGCGGTGCCGCCAAGCTCGGGGACGGGCTCGACGGCGGTGACGGTGAACCCGGCGTGCGTGGACCCGACGCCCAGGCGCGGGTCGGGCTTTGCGAACGGCGCGTCCGCGCCGATGCTGGTATCGGTCATGTCAAATCTCCTTCTGGCGCCATGCCACGGGGCCGGCACCTGCGGTTAACGGGCACTAATTTACCCCTCGACGACGCTGCGGATAACCCGTTGGATGTTACAGTCCTATGTGCTTGCTCAAAACGTCGCAAAGGGGGCACCAAGTGGGGGAGAGGGACGTCGTCGCCCTCGAGAGGGTTGACAGGGACGACGGGGACTCCGTTTCCGGGGGAGAGACGCGTGGACAGCAGGCTCGCAAACCCTCCCTCATGAGGGGGGTCATCCTCACCCTCGCGGGCGGGACGCTCTGGGGCCTCAACGGCACGCTCTCCAAGGTGCTCATGGGCACCTACGGCGTGGACCCGCTCTGGCTTGCCTGTGCGCGCGAGCTCACCGCCTGCTGGCTGTTCCTCGCCGTGGCGGCCACGCAAAGCCCCACAAGGCTCAAGGGCTGCCTGAGCAGCGGCCGGGCGCTGCTCGGCGTGGCGTCCGTGGGCATCTGCTCGATCCTGCTGTCGCAGGTCGCCTACCTCGAGGCCATCGACTGGACCAACTCCGCCACGGCAACGGTGCTCCAGAGCCTCTCGGTGGTCATCGTGATGCTCTTCGTGTGCCTGGTGAACAGGCGCCTCCCGCGCAGGCGCGAGCTCGTGGGGGTGGCGCTGGCGTTCGCCGGCACGTACCTGGTGGCGACCGGTGGCGACCTGGGGGCGCTCAGGCTCCCGCCCATGGGGCTCGCCTGGGGCCTCATCTGCGCCATCGCGGCGACCATCCTGGCCATCCAGCCCATCAGACTCATCGAGCGCTGGGGAAACTTCACCGTCAACGGCCTGGCGTTCCTGATGTCGGGCATCGTGCTCTCGGTCTTCGTCCGTCCCTGGGCGCACATGCCGGCGCTCGACGCCATGGGCTGGACGCTCGTGGTGCTCTCCATCGTGTTCGGGACCTTTGGGGCCTACGCCCTGTACCTGCAGGGTGTCAAGGAGGTCGGGTCCATGCGCGGTGCCATGCTGGGGACCAGCGAGCCCGTCATGGCAACGGTCAGCTCGGTCGTCCTGCTCGGGGCGGTGTTCTCTCCCGGTGACCTCCTGGGCTTCGCGATGATCATCGCGATGGTGTTCCTCACGGCGTAGCGGCGGCGGGTCGTCCCGCTGCGTAGCCGCACACAAGGGGGCGGCGCGGACCAGGAGTCATCGCCCGGTCCGCGCCGCCCGTCACGTCTTGCGGGGGTCGCCTGTCTCCGCTACCGCTTGACCACCAGCACGTCGCACTTGGCGTTGCGGGTGAGGTACGTCGAGATGGAGCCCAGCAGCGCGTACTTGATGGACGAGAGGCCGCGCGCGCCACAGATCACGAGGTCGGGCTCGATGGCGTCGAGCATCTCCTCCTTCAGGGTCTCGCGGATGCGCCCGGCCTTAACGATGACCTCGATCTTCTTGATCTGGTTGTTCTCCTCCTGCGCCTTCTTGACCTTGTCGGCGATCGAGGCGCGGAAGCTCTTCTCCAGGTCGTTGATCAACTCGAAGGGGTAGGTCCCCGCCGTCTCGAGCGCGGTCGAGTCGATAACGTGGCCAATGTAGAGCTCTGCGTTGTTGTTTGCCGCCACGATGATGGCTCGGTCGAGCACCTTGTCCTGCTGCTCGCTGCCATCCAGGGAGACGAACACCTTGTCATACCCAAGGTCCTGATACACCGTCATGTCAAACACCTCCGGAATTGTGTGGTAGCGCCATCCGTTGCCTGCAATCTACCCGTTTGAAACCCGCCGACGGGGGAGGCATCCGCAAACGGCCCTCACGGTCGCCTCGTGGTCTGTGGGAGGGGACCGTGCCCGCGACAGTGCCGCCAACCCGCGGACTTCATGGTTTCTCGCCCTGCCGCCCCCGGGCGTAGGGGTGGCGCATCACTATTGGTAGGCTGCCTATCTGAGGAGGAGATCCTTGAATCTGATCGAATTGCTCAAGGCCGCGCTGTACGGCGTGGTAGAGGGAATCACCGAGTGGCTTCCCATTTCGTCGACGGGGCACATGCTCCTGCTCGACCAGTTCGTCAAGCTGGACGTGTCCAAGGACTTCTGGGACATGTTCCTCGTGGTGATTCAGCTGGGCGCCATCCTTGCCGTGTGCGTGCTCTTCTTCCACCAGCTCAACCCCTTCTCGCGGTCCAAAACCGCAGATGAGCGCAAGTCCACCTGGGGACTCTGGGCAAAGATTATCGTGGCGTGCCTGCCCGCGGCGGTTATCGGCATCCCGTTGGACGACTGGATGGAAGAGCACCTGGGCAGCCCGTTCGTGATCGCCGCTGCCCTCATCGTCTACGGCGTCATCTTCATCGTCATCGAGAACGTGCGCGAGCACAGGGCGCTCGAGATCGCCGAGTCGGGTACGCGACCCACAGGCCCCAAGCACCTCTCCCGTCCGAGCGTCGAGGACGACGCGAGTCTTGCCTCCCTCGCCGACGCCGAGGCACCCGTGCAGGACGTCGACTCCATCGGCTGGGGTACCGCGATCGGCATCGGCCTGTTCCAGGTTCTGAGCATGGTCCCCGGCACGTCCCGCTCTGGCTCCACCATCATCGGCGGCCTGCTCCTGGGGTGCTCCCGCACCGCCGCCGCGGAGTTCACGTTCTACCTGGCCGTCCCCGTCATGGTCGGTGCCAGTGGCCTGCGCCTGGTCAAGTACTTCATCAAGGGCAACGTCTTCAGCGCCAACGAGACGGCGATCCTGCTCACGGGCTGCATCGTGGCCTTCGTGGTCTCGCTGCTGGCCATCCGCTTCCTCATGGGCTTTGTGAAGAGGCACGACTTCAAGCCCTTCGGCTGGTACCGCATCGTCCTGGGCGTCGCGGTCATCGCGTACTTCGCCCTCGCGGCGTAGGGCGACTCGGGCAACGTCTTGACGCCCGCCGGTGGGTTCCCTCCCGCCGACGGGCGCCTCTCGTCTCTGTCGCATCGACAAAAGGGAGTGCTGATATGACCAGGATCCTCTACGTGTGTCACGGCAACATCTGCCGCTCGACCATGGCGCAGTTCGTGATGGACGAGCTCGCCCGGCGCGCGGGCATGTCGGGCGAGGTGTCGTGCGACAGCGCCGCCACCAGCACGGAGGAGCTGGGCAACGACGTCCACCCCGGCACGCGGGAGCAGCTCCGGTGGGCGGGGATTCCGTGCGGGCACCACCGCTCGCGCCAGATGGGGCCGCGGGACTACCGCGACTTCGACCTGATCGTGGGGATGGACGCGGACAACATGGACGGCATCACGCGCCTCCTCCTGGGCGAGACGGGCCCGGGCTGGTCGTGGCGGCCCACCACGGGGGAGCAGCGCCGTCGCGCGGACCCCAAGGGCAAGGTGTCGAGGCTGCTCGACTGGGCAGGCCTCGACCGAGACGTCGCCGACCCCTGGTACACGGGCGACTTCGTGGCGACCTACCACGACGTGCTTGCCGGCTGCCAGGCGATGCTGGATGCGATCAAGGAGGGCCGCACCTCTCCCCTGGAATAGCGTGCCGTAGGGCGCGCGACGGTGCCGATGGTGTGTCCCGGGGTCCCAAACGCTACCATGGGGGAGCATGGTACCTCGAGGATTGGTGGAGACATGCCGGGCAAGCGTTCTAACGTCATCTCGTGGGACGAGTTCTTCATGCGCGTCGCGATCGCGGCCGCGCTGCGCAGCAAGGACCCCAAGACGCAGGTCGGCGCCTGCATCGCGGACACCAACAACCGCATCCTCTCCGTGGGCTACAACGGCACCCCCTCGGGCATCAACGACGACGAGTTCCCCTGGGGCACGTCGGACGACCCGCTCTTCGACAAGCACAACTACGTGATTCACGCCGAGGCAAACGCGATCCTCAACTATCGCGGCTCGCTCAAGGACATGCAGGGCGGGCGCGTGTACGTCACGCTCTTCCCCTGCCAGGAGTGCGCCAAGATGCTGGTCCAGGCGGGGATAGGCGAGGTCGTGTACCTGGACGACAAGTACGAGGGGACCACCGGCAACCTGGTAGCGCGCTCGGTGTTCGACCGCTGTGGCGTGGGCTACCGGCAGATCCACCTTCGCGAGCAGGCACTCGAGTAGGGATGGAGCTCCTCTCTCCCGCAGGCGGTCCCGAGCAGCTGGCGCTCGCCATCCACTTTGGCGCCGACAGCGTGTACCTGGCGGGCAGGCGCTGGGGCATGCGGTCGCGGGCCGCCAACTTCGACGACGAGGACCTTGCCCGGGCGGTCGCCTATGCCCATCGACATCGCGTGCGCGTGCACGTGACGGTCAACACCGTGATGCGCGACCGCGACGTGGACGAGCTGCCCGCGTTCCTCAGCCTCCTCGACGACATCGGGGTCGACGCGGTCATCGCCGCAGACCTTGCCGCAATCTCGCTTGCGCGGGAGTTTGCGCCCCACGTCGCCATCCACGTCTCAACGCAGGCGAGCGTCATGAGCGCCCGCGCCGCCGAGGAGTACGCGCGGCTGGGCGCCACCAGGGTGGTCCTGGGGCGAGAGATGACCCTCTCCCAAATCGCCGAGCTGCGCCGTCGGGTCACGGACGAGCTGGAGCTCGAGTGCTTCGCGCACGGCTCGATGTGCATGGCATACTCGGGCCGCTGCCTGCTCTCCGCGCACCTCATGGGCCCCGGGCGGTCCGCGTCGGACGGTTCCTGCGCCCAGCCCTGCCGCTGGGCGTGGAGGCTGGGGGAGGAGAGGGACCCGTCCATCTCGGCCACGCTGGAACGCGACGGCGAGGCGAGCTACCTCCTCTCGTCCAACGACCTCTGCATGATCGATCACCTGGGCGAGCTGCGCCAGGCGGGCGTGGACTGCATCAAGCTGGAGGGCCGGAACAAGGGTGCGTACTATGCCGCGGCGGTCACCAACGCGTACCGGCACGTCCTCGACGGCGACCCGGTGCAACCATGGCGAGACGAGCTCGACCTCGTGAGCCACCGACCCTACTCCACCGGCTTCTACCTGGGCGAGCCCACGCAGAACCCCGGACGGTGGGACTACGCGCGCGACCGCCGGCTCGTCGCGGTCGTGGAGGGGTGCGAGAGGTGCGAGGGAGGTTGGCTGGCGACCGTCCGGTGCCGGAACCGTGCGGAGGCGGGCGTGGAGGTTGACGTGCTGTCTCCGGGCGCGCCCGTCCGCTCGGCCACGCTTGGGGAGGCCCTCGTTACCAACGGACAGGCCTACGACGTGCCGCTCCCGTTCTCGGTGGAGCCCCTTGATCTGCTCTGCGTGCGAGAGGACCGTGGCGACTGAGCCGACGGTTCCCTGGGAACCGTCGGCCGAAGGACCGGATTCCGCTGGCTGTCAGCGCTGCGGGAATTCGGGTGGAGGAAGAGCGCGAAGAAGGGTGCGGTCGGCCCATCCCGTGTCGCCGGGAAAGAACTCACTTTTGATGGATGACTATCAGGATTCAAACCGTGGCGACAAACTCCCGACGTGAGTGCACATATCGGGTTCCCGCTGCCAGGATAGTCCGTTTCCCGGGTATCACCCCAGTTGAATATCAATCAGAAATTGAGCCATGGCAGCAAGCTCCCGATGTGAGCGCTCATTCCGGGCATCCATTGCCATTTGACCCCAAAGGAGGGATGGGTTGGCAACAAACTCCCGACGTGAGTGCACATATCGGGAATCTGCTGCCAACCGCTGGCCTCTGGGATTTCGTGTGACCCAACTACCTGCATAAACTCGGTATTGGCCTGAATGACGGGAAGAGATGATGCCGGCAATGGCGCTCATATCGGGCTTCTGCCGCCATGGTACGAACCTTGATGCATGGTACGTGTGGCTTTGGAGGTCCCGGGGAAGGCGGCACTCGTTGAACGCACGTTCACGCTATCGGGCGCTCGTGCCTGAAATCGTGTTCCGTGTGTACACGCGGGATGGACTTTCTGACAACGTGGGGTTGCTGACGCCCCTCCAACGGGGGGGATGCGCCGGGGTGACGCCTCCATGTCAGAAACCTCATGGCGCGTGTACACGCGGGACGGACTTTCTGGTACGACGGAGACGTCCTTCCCCTTCTTTGACTACGAGGGCGTCTAGGTGCCGTTAGCAAGGGAACCCTTGAGTTTACCTGCGTGCGGGTCACCGTTGAGCTCAAGCACGTAAGGTACCGGGCCCACGGTGCCCTGGATACGCCGGAAGCGCCCGGTGCTACTTGGCGGGGGACACGTACCCACTGTCCACGGTGATCTGGCACCGGGCCTCGGGAACGCGCTCCCTCACGGCGGCACACACGCGCTCGCGCAGCTCGTCGTCGCTCATGCCAAGGTCGTCCGGCCTCACCACGTCCAGGGTCACCAGGTGGTCGTCGCTGTCCTTGCCGTGCTCTGTGTCCACGTCGTGCACGGAGAGACGCGGGTCTATCTGCCGTACGCGCACATTGAGCCAGTTCATGAGGTCGCGTCCGCCCGCGCCCATCTCCACAGGGTCGCAGTGCAGCACGATGCGCAGGTTGTCCTGCTCCAGCAGGTCGCGCTCGATCTGGTCGAGCACACGATGGCTCTCGCGCACCGTGGTGTCGGCGTTCATCTGCACGTGCGCGCTCGCAAACTGTCGGCCAGGGCCGTAGTCGTGGATTAGGAGGTCGTGCGTCCCCAGCACGCCGGGGTAGCTCAGGATCTTGTCGTGGACCCTCTGCACCAGCTGCTCGTTGGGGGTGTCGCCCAGGAGGGGGTTCACGGTGTCGCCCAGCAGGCCAAAGCCACTCCACACGATGAAGGCGGCGACCGCCAGGCCCATCCAGCCGTCCAGGTCCAGGGGCGTGGTGGCAGAGACGATCGCGGCAACCAGGACCGCGGAGCTGGTTATCACGTCGTTGCGCGAGTCCACCGCCGTGGCCTCCAGCGTCACGCTGTCGATGCGGCGCGCGAGCGTGTGGTTGAAGTGCGCCATCCACAGCTTCACCCCGATGGAGAGGAGCAGCGCCAGGACGGTCGCCACGCCAAACTCTGCCGGGCTGGGGCTCATGATGCGCTCTATGCTGGAGCGTCCCAGCTCCACGCCTACCAGGATGATCATGACCGAGACGAGCATGCCCGCCAGGTACTCGTAGCGCCCGTGGCCGTAGGGGTGACCCTGGTCGGCGGGTCGGCTCGCGAGCTTGAAGCCGACGAGGCTTACGATGTTGCTAGAGGCATCGGAGAGGTTGTTCACGGCATCCGCCACGATCGAGACCGATCCCGAGAGCACGCCCACAAGGCCCTTGGCGGCACAGAGTACCAAGTTGAGCACGATGCAGGTCACGCTCGAGAGAAGCCCGTAGCTTGCGCGCACGCGGGGGTTGCCCACGTCGTCGGAATCCCTCACGAACGTCCTCACCAGCCAGGAGACCATGGTCTTCTCTCCTTCCCCGAGCCCAGACGACGAGTGTAGCGCTTTCCAACGCCCATGGGAGCCGCGCGCCCCGAGTGATGCTACTCCCGCTCCCTGACGCGCAGATGGACGCTGTCGCCGGGTTTCTTCCCAAGCTTCTCGCGAATCGACTTGAGCATCCCGATGATGTAGCAGACGCTTCCGTCCTCGTTCCTCACGCCCATGTTCACGATGCTGCCGTCGTAGGGCACGCCGTCGAACTCCACGTGCACCTTCACTCGTCCGCGGCCGAACTCGTCGCGGATGTTCCAGGGAAACGGGACATAGGCCCCGCCCCTGCCCGGTACGCCCCGGATGACCGCGTCGTACTCGTAGGTGCGCTCGTTCACGACTGCCTCCCAGCCCCGTTAGCTGCCCCAAGATTCCACCATCATAGGGGAGGGGTGCCCGTGCTCCGCCCATCGCACTCCGCTCATCGTCTGGAGTCCTCGCGGGAGGGGCGCCTTCGTCCGCGGTCACGGCTAGACTCTTCACGGACAAACCAAGACAGAGGAGACGCATGCCCAGCACATTCCAGACCACGCTCTTTCCGTCGCCCGTGCCGTCCGACAGCAGCGCGGACAACCTCGCGCCGGCGCCCCACGTCGACCTGAGCGGCCTCAACCCCGCCCAGCGCAAGGCGGCGGAGTGCACGCACGGGCCCCTCCTGGTGCTCGCGGGTGCGGGTTCGGGAAAGACGCGCGTGCTGACCTACCGAATCGCCCACATGATCCAGGACGAGGGGGTCCTCCCCTGGCAGGTCCTGGCAATCACCTTCACCAACAAGGCGGCGGCAGAGATGCGCGAGCGCCTGGGCAAGCTGCTTCCCGGTGGTACCAGGGGCATGTGGGTCTGTACCTTCCACGCCATGTGCGTGCGCATGCTGCGGGAGGACGCCGACCTGCTGGGTTACACCTCCAACTTCACGATCTACGACGACGACGACTCAAAGCGCCTGGTCAAGTCCATCATGGCGGACCTCGACATCGACCCCAAGACCAGCCCGGTCCAGACCATCCGTGCGCTCATCAGCAAAGCCAAGAACGCCATGGTGTACCCGGACCAGATGCTCGACCAGGCAAAGTCGCCCGCCGAGCGTGCCGCGGCGCGCGTGTACGACGTCCTCCAGAGGAGGCTCGCCCGCGCCAACGCCATGGACTTCGACGACCTGCTGGTCAAGACCTACGAGCTCCTCTCCAAGAACCCCCAGGTGCTGGACAACTACCAGGATCGCTTTCGCCAGATCAGCGTGGACGAGTACCAGGACACCAACGGCGTGCAGTACGCCCTCACCAACCTGCTCGCGCACAAGTACCAGAACCTCATGGTCGTGGGCGACGACGACCAGTCCATCTACAGCTGGCGAGGCGCCGACATCACCAACATCCTGAGCTTTCGCAAGGACTATCCCGGCGCCACGGTGGTCAAGCTCGAGCAGAATTACCGCTCGACCGGGCACATCCTCAACGCCGCGAACGCCGTCGTGCGCCACAACTCGCGGCGCGAGGAGAAGCGCCTGTTCACCGACCGTGGCGACGGGGAGAAGATCGAGGTGTTCCAGGCCTCGGACGAGCGCGACGAGGGGCGCTGGATCGGCTCCGAGATCGAGAAGCTGCACGATGCTGGCACCAGCTACGACGACGTCGCCGTGTTCTATCGCACCAACGCCCAGTCGCGCATTCTCGAGGACATGTTCCTGCGCGCCGGCGTCCCGTACAAGATCGTGGGCGGCACGCGCTTCTTCGACCGTGCCGAGATTCGCGACGTGATGGCGTACCTCAAGCTCGTGGTCAACCCCAACGACGACGTGAGCGCACTCCGCGTTGTCAACACCCCGCGTCGCGGCATCGGCAGCACGTCCATCGGCAAGATCCAGGCGTACGCCGCGAGCCACGGCCTCTCGTTCTTCTCCGCCGCCGAGGCGTGCGTGGCGGAGGATGGGCTCCTCTCGCCCAAGGCACGCACCTCGCTCGCGTCGTTCACCAACACCATCGAGACCGCACGCCACTGCGACGGAGAGCTCGACCAGGTGGTCCAGATGATCGTGGAGCACGCCGGCCTGATCAAGGCGTACGAGGCGGAGCAGAGCGTTGAGGCGGACGGTAGGATCGAGAACATCAAGGAATTCTTTGGCGTGGCCCAGGAGTTCGACGAGAGCCACGACGACGCGGTCGAGACGCTCGAGAGCCTCCAGCAGCTGAGGGCCGCCGGGGCCCTCGACGCCTCCGGGGAGACGCCAGCAGACGACCAGACTGCCGTGACGGTCCCGGCGGGTGACGCCCTCCCGCCCACCGCGTCCGCCAAGCTCCCCGCGTTCATGGAGTGGCTCGCCCTCAGGAGCGACCTCGACTCCCTGGCGGGGCAGTCGAGCGCCATCACCATGATGACCGTGCACTCCGCCAAGGGCCTGGAGTTCCCCGTGGTCTTCGTCGCCGGCATGGAGGAGGGCATCTTCCCCCACCGCGGCCACGAGGACGACCCCTCGGGGATAGAGGAGGAGAGGCGCCTGGCCTACGTCGCCATCACCCGCGCCGAGCGCAGGCTCTACCTCACCTATGCCACCACGCGCCACATGTTCGGCAGCGTCTCGAGCAACCCCAGGAGCCGCTTCCTCAACGAGATTCCCGCGGAGGACGTCCACGCCATCGGGGTGGGCAGCTCCGGCTTCAGCGGCGTGGGCTGGGAGAAGCGCGGCGACCGCCATGGCACGTACGGCTCCGGTCGTGGCAGTCAGGTATACGGCGGGCACGTGTTTGGCTCCCGCACGCGCTCCACGGGAGGGTCGCCCTCCGCGCGTCCCACCGCTCCAGCCCCCATCAAGCGCGACCGCGCCAAGGTTGCCGAGACCTTCGCCCCCGGCGACCGCGTCTCTCACAAGACCTTTGGCCCGGGCGTGGTGCGGGCTGCCTCGGGCGACACGATCGAGGTGTTCTTCACGCGCACCGGCAAGACCAAGAAGCTCATGAAGGGCTTTGCCCCCATCGTCAAGGTCGAGGGCTAGCCCATGGAGGCACAGTCGGTCGACGAGGTGGTGGACGTCGCGGGAGAGCTCCTGGGCAGGGGGATCTTCCTCGCCGTTGTCATCGTCGTCGCCTACCTGGTGCAGCGCGTCCTCGTCCGTATGCTCCGTCGCGCGTTCAAGAGCGCCGACCTCCCCAACGTCTCGCTCTGGGTCAACCTGCTGAAGGTCCTCATCTGGGTGTTCGCCCTGCTCGTGGTGCTCGAGCCCGTGTTTGGGATCAAGCCCACCGCCGTGGTCGCCGCCCTGGGTGTGACCTCTGTTGCCGTCTCCCTTGGCATGCAGGAGACCATCTCCAACGTGGTTGCCGGCTTCGCGCTCACGGCCAATCACGTCATCCGACAGGGCGACGTGATCAGCGTGGGAGACGTCACGGGCACGATCACCTCGCTCACCCTCCGTCAGACGGTCATCCACACCTTTGGCGGCGACGACGTGGTCATTCCCAACTCGGTGCTCAACTCCACGTCGCTCACGCGCCTCTCCGACGCCAGTGCCTGCCTCACGGTGGTGCCCATCATGGTCAAGCCCAACGCCGACCAGGCGGTCGTGGTGGCGGACATCCGCCGCAAGGTGGGAGAGGCGCTTTCCGACTCGCTCCGTCCCGACCTCGGCTGCCAGGCGTTCTACGCCCAGGTCGACGGCCTGGGGGTGCGCGTCAACATCCGCCTGTTCCTGCAGTCGGGCGTGTTCCCCTCGGTCGCCGCGGACAAGGCGCTTCGCGCCATCGCGGGCTCCCCCTGGCTCGTTGGGGTCCCGGGGGACGCGACCGACGGGGACGAAGGCCGCAGGTGAACGCGCCGGCGGACGCTATCATGGTTCGGTCAAACCCTACGAGAGGAGCCTCCAAGTGGAGAAGATAGCAAGCTTCACGGTCGACCACCTGCGTCTTGAGCCCGGCGTCTACGTCTCGCGCGTGGACTCCTGGCAGGGCGTGGACGTCACGACCTTTGACCTGCGCCTCACGGCACCCAACCGCGAGCCGGTCATGGACACCGCCGCGGTCCACGCCATCGAGCACCTGGGCGCCACCTTCCTGCGCAACGACCCCGCGTGGGCCTCCCGCACCGTGTACTTTGGCCCCATGGGATGCCGCACGGGCTTCTACCTGGTCCTCTTTGGCAAGCTCGAGCCCAAGGACGTCATCCCCCTGGTTCGCTCGCTGTTCTCCTTTGCCGCCGGGTTTGAGGGAGAGGTGCCCGGCGCCCGGCCCGAGGACTGCGGCAACTGGCATGACAGCGACCTGCCCATGGCGCGCTGGTGGGCCACGCGCTACCTGCGCAACACGCTGGACGGCATTGACGAGGCCCACACCACCTACCCCACGCGTGGGGGAGAGGAGTAGGGTCCGTCTCGCCCAAGGGGGCACCAACGGCACAAACGGCATCACGGCTGATGGGAGACACGTGAAGATCGGAATCATCGGGGCAATGGAGGTCGAGGTCAGGCACCTCGTGAGCCATGTGGAGGGCGACCGCGTCACCACGATGGCGGGCATGGAGTTCCACGAGGGGGCCCTCCTGGGCAAGGACGTGGCCGTGGTTCGCTGCGGCGTGGGCAAGGTCAACGCCGCCGTATGCGCCACCATACTGTGCGACACCTTCAACGTCACCCATGTCATCAACACCGGCGTGGCGGGGTCGCTCGACGCCTCGCTCGACATCGGCGACATCCTCGTCTCGACCGACGCCGTGCACCACGACATGGACGTGACCAACCTTGGCTACGCCTACGGCGAGGTGCCGGGCATGGGCGTCATAGCGTTCCCGGCCGACCCCACGCTCCGCGCGGCGGCCGTTAAGGCGGTCCGCACGTCAGACCTGGGCGTCAACGTGGTGGAGGGTCGCGTTGCCTCGGGCGACCAGTTCGTGTGCCGGCAGGACCAGAAGGACCGCATCGCCCAGACCTTCCAGGCAAGCTGCTGCGAGATGGAGGGCGCCTCCATCGCCCACGCCTGCTACCTGGCGAACGTCCCCTTCGTGGTCGTCCGTGCCATCTCCGACAAGGCGGACGGCTCCTCCAGCGTGGAGTACCCCACCTTCGAGCGCAAGGCGGCGCACGACTGCGCCCGCATCGTCCGCGCCATGGTGAGCGCGCTCTAGCCGTGGCCTCGCTCCCTACGCGGGAACGGCAAGCTCGTTCACGGCGTCTGTCGGGCGCCTCCCGTCGAGTGCCTCCAGGACGTTGTGCAGCGCCCTGGAGCGCATCTCGCGATACGAGTCCGAGCTGTGGTAGGCGGCGTGGGGCGTGACGATGCAGTTGTCCAGGCCGATGAGGGGGCTCCTCCCGTGGGCCTCGTCGCGGATCACGTCCACGGCGGCCGCCCGTATGGTGCCGTCGCGGAGCGCGGCAGCCAGGTCCTCCTCCACCACGCACCCGCCGCGGGCGGTGTTCACCAGGAACGCGTCGGGCTTCATGAGCGAGAGGGTCCGCTCGCACACCAGGTCCTCGGTCTGGGGGACCAATGGGCAGTGAAGGCTCACCACGTCACTCGTCTCGAACAGCTCCTCGACCGTCGGGACCTTGACGCAGCCGCACCGTGCCAGGCATTCCTCGCCCTTGGTGGGGGCCCACACGGCGACCTCCATGCCGATGGCTTGGAGCATGGGCGCAAGGGCCTGGGGTATCGACCCAAAGAACACCAGCCCGGCCCGCTTCCCCCGTGGGCGCGGCGGCTCGTAGCCCTGCATGTCGTCCCAGGTGCCGGCCCTCACTTGGCGGTCAAACCAGGTGATCTTCTTGTACAGGTCCACGATCAGGCCAAGGGTGTGGAGAGCCACGTCGTAGGTGCAGTACCCGGGGACGTTGCTCACCCACACGCCCCCCTGCGAGGCGGCGGCAACGTCCACAAAGTCGTAGCCAATGGCCATGATGCCCACGGCCCTGAGCGACGGGTTCGCCCGCAGCGTCGCGGCATCGACCCTTCCCCACTCCAGTACCAGGGCGTCCGTCCCGTCCAGCTCGCCCGGGAGGGGAATCCCATCCCCGTCTGCCTTGGCGTCGTACAGCTCCACCCCGCGGACGCCCCACTCCTCCAGGAGCGAGCGGTCAAAGTCGAGCGGCCTCGAGCTTCCCAGGTAGGCGATCCTGTGCGTGGTCATTGCCGGGTCCCCCTTTCAGGGCGTGGGATGGGCGAGAGGTGCGTCGGCCTCCCGTCCGTGCCCATTCCGGACGGGAGGCCGTGCCCTGCGGGAACCAGGGACGCGCGGGCTAGTAGCCCAGCTCGGTCATGGAGCGGTCGAGGATGTCGACGCCCTCGTCCAGCACGTCGGTGGTCACGTTGAGGGCGGTGGCAAAGCGCATGCCGTTGCCGTGGACGCCGCAGTTGAGCGTGATCATGTGGTGCTCCAGCGCCTTGGCCTTGATGGCCTGCCACAGCTCGGGGGCGGGGGTCCCGTCCTCGTGGTCAAACTCGATGGCGCGCATCAGGCCGATGCCGCGGACGTCGCCCACCACGGGGTGGTCTGCCGCGAGCTTCTCGAGCTTCTTGCCCAGGTAGTCGCCCATCTTGTTCACGTTGGTAAGGATGTCCTGGCGCTCGAACTCGTCCAGGACGGCAAGCGCCGCCGCGGCTGCCACCGGGTTGCCGCCAAAGGTGCCGCCATGCATGCCCGGGTGCCAGCGGCTCATGATCTCGTGCGTGCTCACGACCGCGCTCATGGGCATGCCGCCGGCGATCGCCTTGCCCAGGTTCATGATGTCGGGGGTCACGCCAAAGTTCTGCCCCGCCCACATCTTGCCGGTGCGCCCGTAGCCGCTCTGGATCTCGTCGAAGATCAGCAGGATGCCGTGCTCGTCGCACATCTTGCGGACGCCCTGCACAAAGCTCGCGGGAGGCACAAAGTAGCCGCCCTCGCCCTGGACGGGCTCCATGATGATCGCGGCGACCTCCTCGGGCGAGACCAGGTAGTCAAAGATCTGCTGCAGGTCGTTCAGGCAGTACTCGGAGCGCTGCTCCTCGTCAAAGCCCTTGGGGCACAGGTCCTTCTGGGGGTAGGTGGCAAAGTAGACGCCGCCCATGCAGGGCTGGTACGAGTGGCGGTACTTGGCGGCAGAGCCGGTCACCGACATGGCACCCCAGGTGCGCCCGTGGAACGAGCCGCGAAAGGCGATGATGCACGGGCGACCGGTGTATGCGCGGGCGAGCTTGAGGGACCCGTCCGTGGCCTCGGCGCCTCCGTTGGAGAAGAACGTGCATCCCAGGTCGCCTGGGGCGATCTCTGCCAGCCGCTCCGCCAGCGTGAGGGTGGTGGGGAAGTTGACCATGTTGAAGCTGCCGTTGATGAGCTTCTCCACCTGCTCGTGGATGGCCGCCTTCACGGCCGGGTTGTTGTGCCCGAGCGCATTCACCGCAATTCCCTGGACAAAGTCCAGGTACCGGTCGCCGTTGACGTCGTACAGGTAGCTTCCCTCGCCACGCTCGATGACCAGGTCGGTGGTCTTTGCGAGTGCGGGGGAGAGGTACCGCTCGTAGTCCTCGTAGCGCATGGGCATGATGGCTTCCTCTCGTCGGGTCCTGACCTCGTCCGTACCTCCGTGCGAACGTCTCTAAGGTAGGAAGCCATCGTTGCCCTGAGGTTGCGCCTTCAATTCGCACGTGATGCCCTCGCGTTGCATGTGAGTTAGTGAAATGTGCACGATAATGTTTCACATGTGCGGTGCCGAGGGAGCGCATGCATAGACAGGGGGTGACGGCAAAACCTCCGTACACCCCCGTGGTTGACCCTATGTCTTGTTTCGTTGGCCCTCGAGCGCCGTCCCCGATGCGCTTGGCCTCCTAGGCGTAGGGGAGCGCCGTCTCGAGCGAGACCTCCATCATGTTGGTGAAGCTCTTCTCACGCTCGTCTGCCGAGAGGGACTCGCCGGTAAAGAACGTATCGGAAACCGAGAGGATCGAGACCGCCTTCTTGTGGCTGGCCTGGGCCTCGATGTAGAGCCCCGCCGTCTCCATCTCGACGCACAGGAGTCCGAGGTCGCGGTAGCGCTGGGGCGCGTCCTCGCGGGGGTTGTAGAACACGTCGGAGCTCACGACCTGGCCCACCTGGTAGCCGTACCCCAGTGCCTCGCAGGACCTCACTGCGTCCCGGAGCATGTCCCAGCTCGCCGTGGGGGCAAGCTTCACGGGGGAGTCGTACAGGCTCGCGATGGACGAGTTGGTTGCGGCGCTCTGGGCGATCACGATGTCACCTGCGTGCAGGCCGTCTTGCAGCCCACCCGTGGTGCCCACGCGGATTATCGCGTCCACGCCCACCTGGGTGTAGAGCTCGTGCGCGTACAGGCACATGGAGGGGATGCCCATGCCCGAGCCCATCACGCTCACACGCCTGCCCTTGTAGGTGCCCGTATAGCCAAGCATGTTACGAACGTCGTTGAAGAGTATGGGGTCTTCCAGGTAGTGCTCGGCGATGAACTTGGCACGCAGCGGGTCGCCGGGCATGAGGACGACCTTGGCGACGTCCTCCTTGTTGCAGCGGATGCAGGCAGAGACCGACTCGAACATGGGATTCCCTTCTCCTTGGCTACTCAAACAGTGCGGCGAGGCTCTGGTCGTACGGCGGACGGCAGATGCCCCTCTCGGTCACGATGGCGGTTATGAGGTCGTGGTCCGTCACGTCGAAGGCGGGGTTGTAGCACCTCACCTCGGGCAGGGCCTTGGGCTCGGCGTACCACATGGTCTTGATCTCGTCCGGGTCGCGCTCCTCGATCTTGATGTCGTCGCCGGTGGGGCAGTCGCGGTCGATCGTGGACGTTGGGCCCAGAACGTAGAACGGGATGCCGTAGTGGTGGGCCAGGATGGCGACGCCCGAGGTGCCGATCTTGTTGGCCACGTCACCGTTCATGGCCACGCGGTCGCAGCCGACCATGCAAGCCTGGACCCAGCCGTTCCTCATCACGATGGAGGCCATGTTGTCGCAGATGAGCGTGACGTCGATGCCGGCGCGCTGCAGCTCGTAGCTCGTGAGACGAGCGCCCTGCAGGAGCGGCCTGGTCTCGTCGGCAAAGACGTGGACCTCTTTGCCGTGGTCGTGCGCGTAGAAGAGGGGCCCCTGACCGGTGCCGTAGCCTAGGCATGCGAGTGGACCGGCGTTGCAGTGGGTCAGGACCCCATCGCCATCCGAGAGTAGGCTCGCGCCCAGGCGACTGATCTCCTCGGACATCGCCAGGTCCTCGCGGTGGATGGCGACGGCCTCGTCGCGAAGCGCCTCGACAACGGCGTGCGGGTCCTCCCCGGAATGGGCGAGCGTCACCCCGTGCATCCTGTCGAGTGCCCACGAGAGGTTGACCGCCGTGGGGCGAGACGAGTTGAGGTAGTCGCGCTGGCGGCCCATCGCGGCGGCGAAGGCGTCGTACGAGGTTTCGCGGTCGGCCTCCTGCCGCGCGAGCACGTAGTAGCAGTAGCCCGCGCAGACGCCGATTGCGGGTGCGCCGCGGACCTTGAGCCTCAGGATCGCGTCGTACATGTCCTGTGCATCCGAGAGCTCTACATATTCCAGCCGGTTGGGGAGGAGCGTCTGGTCGATGATGACCACCGCGCTCCCGTCCGGCTTGAGCTCCACGGCATCCACGTTGGTGACGCCGTCGGATGACCCCCTCAGCTGCGACTCGGGTGTCTCTCCACCTGCCATGCCTGCCTCCATCGTGTTGTCTTCCCTCCTAGGACCTGCCGTCGCTCCCGCTGGCGTCGTTCCTCGCCGAGGCTCGCCTGCGGTAGAAGTCGTGCATCCCCTGCAGGTGGCTGACCTGGCCTGGGTCAAGCTCCACGCCGCCTCCCAGGTCGTGAACCACCTTGTAGACCTTTGCGCTGTGCTCGATGGTTTCCATGAGGTCGAACGCCTTCCAGACGTCCCCACCCCAGGCGACCGCGCCGTGGTTGGCGAGGAGCACGCCATTGTAATCGTGGACGAAGGGGAGGATGCTCCGGGGCACCTCATCGGTGGAGAGCATCGCAAAGTCCGTGACGGGAATCCTCCCAAAGTTGAGGATCAGCTCGGGGAGGTAGGGCTCCGACAGTTCGCGCCGGCAGATGGCGAAGGCGGTCGCAAAGACGGGGTGGGCGTGCACCACCGCCCGCACGTCGGGCCGCTCGCGGTACACGGCAAGGTGCATCTTGACCTCCGACGAGGGGAACCGCCCCGACTCGTCATCGGGCAGGACGTTGCCGTCCAGGTCGCAGCGCACGAGCATGTCGGGCGTCATGCGCCCCTTGCTCACCCCCGAGGGGGTCACGACCACCTCGTCCGCCCCGACCCTCACCGAGACGTTCCCATCGTTCGACGCGACGTAGCCGCGGTCGTACAGGAGCCTTCCCACCTTGCAGATGTCCTCGCGCACGTCCTCGTGCATGGTTCCTCCCAATGAAAAAGACGAAGGGCGCCGGGGAGGTTGATCCCCCGACGCCCCGCTAACACGGCTATCCCACCTCGACCGCCTGCGCTCCCATGCCAACCAGGTCGGGGCCAGTGTGCACGAGCAGGTCGGGCGAGATGCCCGACCTCTGCACCTCGACGAGGCCGGGAATCGCGGCACGCAGCCTCTCCTCCAGGCGGTCGAACAGCTCCGAGGTGTTGGACGAGCAGCATATGCCCACCCGCGAGCGGGCAAACTGGTTGGCCTGCTGAGAGCAGAGCGAGACCATCGTGTCGAGCGCCTTGTTCCAGCCGCGCGCCTTGCGCGCGACCACGTAGTACCCGGCGTCATCGCACATCAGGACCGGCTTGATGTTGAGGGCGTTGCCCAGTCGGTACACGGTGCCGTTGATGCGCCCGCCGCGGTAGAGGTACTCAAGCGACTTAACCGCAAAGAACACGCTCGTCTCGCGCGCGCAGCGACGTAGGCGCGAATCCAGCAGGGAGAAGGGCACGCCGGATTCCACCAGCTCCACGGCGCGCTGGACCACCATGCCCGCCATCAGGCCAATTGACTTGGAGTCGATGACGGTGACGGGGAAGTCCTCCATCTGGCCTGCGACCAGGCGGCAGGTCTGGTTGGTGGCGGAGAGCCCGGCGGAGATGGTCACTATGACCGCTGCCACGTACCCGTCTGCCCTGGCGCCCTCAAGCGCCGAGAGCACCTGCTGGGGAGAGGGGAGGGAGGTCTTGGGAATCTCCTGCCCAAAGCGATGGATGACCTCGTCGCTCGTGATGTCGACGCCACTCTGGAACGAGCTGCCGTCCGAGTAGTTGATGCGGAGCGGCACCACGCGCACGTCGTGCTCGCTTGCAAAGGTGCTTGGAACATCCGTGCCCGAGTCGGTGATGATTGCAATGCGCTGCTCGTTCATTGCGCCCTCTCGCTTTCCGCCTTGTGGGTGAGAACATTCTGTCTCTCTTATGGTGGACTATATGCCCATTCGAGGCCCCCTCGCCCAAAGCGGATACCATATCATTCGTTGCTTTCACATCTTGCCCCCGCGGACGTGTGCCTACCTGCGGCGCCCCGCGTGGTGCGATGTCCGAAAGGAGGCCGATTAGGCATGTCCGACCTGTCTGAGATGACCCCCGAGCGGCGCGAGAGGGTGCTTCGCAAGCGCTCAGCGATCATTGGCGAGCCAGCGGTCGTGAGGAGGATGTCCCGCACGACGTCCCTCCAGAAGGTGACCTCCAACGGTACCATCGCCGCCGCGGTGATGGTCGCGGCGGCGCTCCTTGCCGTCATCGTCGCCAACTCCCCGGCGTACGAGGCGGTCGAGCACGTGCTCCAGGCGCCCCTCTCCATCACCATCGGGGGCCTGACCGCCTCGATGAGCGTCGAGGCGTTCGTGAACGACTTCCTGATGTCGATCTTCTTCCTCCTTGTGGGGATTGAGCTCAAGTACGAGATGACCGTTGGTCAGCTGAGAAAGCCGCGCCAGGCGGCGCTCCCCATGCTCGCCGCGGTGGGTGGCGTCGCGTTCCCCGCAATCATCTATCTGCTGTTCAACCACGCCACCGCCCCGCACGGGTGGGCGATTCCCATCGCAACCGACATCGCCTTCGCACTGGGCGTCATGTCGCTTCTGGGCGACCGCGTGGCTCCCGAGACCAAGGTCTTCTTCCAGACGCTCGCCATCGCCGACGACATCCTGGCCATCGTGGTCCTGGCCCTCTTCTACGGGCAGACGCCCGACATCGCTTGGTGCGCAGCCACGCTGCTGGTCGTGCTCGTCCTCGCCGGCCTCAACCGCAGGAAGGTGTACTCTGCCAGGCCGTACCTGCTCGTTGGCCTGGTGCTGTGGGTCTGCATGTACAACTCGGGCATTCACGCGACCCTCGCGGGCGTCATCCTCGCCTTCTTCCTCCCTGCGCGCTCCGACGTCAGGCTGGGGCGCCTGCGTGCGTGGCTCGGGGTGCAGGCGAGGTTGCTCGACGACACCTACGACGACGAGTCCCACGTGCTGGGCCAACACGACTTCACCGCCGCGGCCGAGAGGATCGAGGGCATCATGCACCACGTGACCCCGCCGCTCGAGCGCGTCGAGCGCTCCATCTCGGTCCCCGTCAACTTCGTGATTCTCCCGCTCTTCGCCTTCGTCAACGCCCAGGTGCGCCTGGTGGGGGTCGACCCCATGGCGATCGTCTCCGACCCCGTGACGCAGGGTGCGTTCCTAGGTGCCGTGATAGGCAAACCGCTGGGCATCATCCTTGTGACCTGGCTGCTAGTGAGAGTCGGCTTCGCCAAGCTGCCCAGGCACGTCACCTGGGACCAGATTGTCGCCGTCGGCATCATGGGCGGCATGGGCTTCACCATGTCAATCCTCATCGCGGGGCTCGCCTTTAGCTCCCCCCAGGAGGTCATGGCGGCAAAGTGCGCCATCCTCGCCGGCTCGTTCTGTGCCGGTGCCCTGGGCGTTGCCTACGTACACCTGGACGGCCACTTCCGCTCAAAGAAGCCCGGGGGAGAGAAGGGCGGCGACGCCGCCGCGGCTGCTCCCGCTGGCAGTGACGGAGCGGCGGGGGAGTGAGCCCGGTCCTCTCCCGCGAACGCAGCTCTCGTGGAGCCGACGGTCGCGCCGCGGCTCCCGCCCGGCTGCTGGTACCATTACCCGCATGACGAGCTATGACTACAACCCCTTCGCGTACGAGCCCCTTGGGCGCAAGGCCCCCGTCACGGGCAGCTACACGCCAGCGCCCGAGTTCGGCGAGCTGCAGCGCCTCGTGGACGAGGTGTTCGAGGCGTCCGCCGCAGGCGGCACCGTCGCCAAGCTCGATCTTGTGATGCGGGCCGAGATCGACGACATGGCGGCCGACCTCCAGGAGGTCATCGACCTCCTGCCCGGCGGGCGCTACGACCGCCATCGGCTCTGTGACCAGATGAACTCGATCATCACCGCACACGGCTGGGGCTACCTCTACGGCACCGTGGAGTAGCTTGCCAAGGGTCTCGTATCGGCCGAGGCGCCTACGCGGGTGACGGCCCGTGTACGTATCCCGCTCCGGGGGCTCCTCGCATCGGGCACACACTATACTTGCGGATGATGCCGACCCGACGGAGGAGGACCCCATGCCCAACGCATACCAGTCCATGTCAACCGAGTCCCTGGACGAGGAGATCAAGCACCTCGAGACCGAGGTCGCCCACCTGAGGGACCAGCACCTCAAGCTCGACATGGCCCGTGGCAAGCCCTCCCCGCAGCAGACCGCCCTCTCAAAGCCCATGCTCGACGTGCTGGGCTCCTCCACGCCGCTCGTCGACGGCGATGCGATCGTGGACAACTACGGGACCCCGGAGGGGCTTCCCTCCGCGCGGCGCCTGGCGGGGCAGATCCTGGGCGTCGACCCCAAGAACGTGGTGGTGTCGGGCTCCTCGAGCCTCAACCTCATGCACGACCTCGTCGCCCACGCCTTCATCAATGGCGTCGCCGGCGCCGAGCCCTTCTACAGGCAGGGCGAGGTCAAGTGGCTCTGCCCCGCACCCGGCTACGACCGCCACTTCAAGGTGACCGAGTCGATGGGCATCAAGAACGTCCCCATCCCCATGCGCGAGGACGGGCCCGACATGGACACGGTGTGCGAGCTCGTTGAGGGCGATCCCACGGTCAAGGGCATCTGGTGCGTGCCCAAGTACGCCAACCCCACGGGCATTACCTACTCCGACGAGGTCGTCCGCGCGTTCGCCTCGCTCAAGCCCGCCGCCCCCGACTTCCGCATCTACTGGGACAACGCCTACGTGGTCCACTGCTTCGGCGGGACGGACGACCAGCTCCTCGACATCTTCCAGGCGGTGCGCGAGGCGGGCAACCGCAACCTCGTGTACGAGTTTGGCTCCACTGCCAAGGTGACCTTCCCCAGTTCGGGCATCGCGTTCGTGGCGGCGAGCGACGACGACATCAGCGAGGTTCGCAAGGCGTTCTCGGTGGAGCGCGTGAGCTCCGAGAAGATGAGCCAGCTAGCGCATGCCCTCTACCTCCGTGACCTCGACGGGGTCCGCGCGCACATGCGCAAGCACGCCGCCATCGTCGCGCCCCGCTTCGCCCTGGTGCAGAGCAAGCTTGGCGAGGGGCTGGGCGGCCTGGGCGTCGCCACCTGGTCCAACCCGCACGGAGGCTACTTCGTGAGCTTCGAGGGCCCCAAGGGGTCCGCCAAGAGGATCGTCGCGCTGATGGCAGACCTCGGGGTCAAGCTCACCCCCGCCGGCGCCACGTGGCCGTACGGCAAGGACCCAAACGACTCCAACATCCGCATCGCGCCCACGTACCCGTCGCTCGAGGACCTTGGGCAGGCGCTCGACGTCTTCGTGGTCGCGGTCAAGCTCGTGAGCGCACGGATCGCACGCGAGGAGCGGGACTAGCGGTTTGCGATGGGGGCGGGGCCGGCGGTCCCGCCCCCTCCCTCTCGAGGGGAGAGCGACGGGCGTACGGCGTCCACGCGTCTTCCCACGGCCGTGCAAGCCAGCTGCGAGCGCACCTATATATAGTCGTCAGATGGCGCCATCCACACCTGGAATGGCTTGCGAGTGTGGATGTGACATGCTTGACAGGTTTGGTTTGTAGAATGTAGCTTTGCGTTCGTTGCATGGACGTCGCGCCCCTCGCCGGGCGGCACGGAAGATCGAAGGGATGGGCGGATGTCGGGAAACAAGGGAACGTCGGGAAAGCGACTCGCCCGGGCAAAGGTTGCCTCGGGAGCAAACGACAAGGGCGCATCCGACAAGGCCGCCAAGGGTGCCGCACGGCACGACGGGGGCAAGAAGCCCGGCAAGCCTGGCAAGGGCACGCAGATCGCCATCGTCATCTTTGGCATCGTGATGGCGCTCTCCATGATGCTCCCGTCCCTCTCGGCGATCTTCGCGGGCGGAAGCTCGTCGTCCAGCTCCCAGGCGAGCCAGGAGACCGACTCCGCGTCCTCCGCGGACTCGTCCGACTCCTCCTCGTCCGGCACGTCGGGCATGGCCAGCGTTGACTCCAAGTACTCCTCGGTGGTGTCCGAGCTCGAGGCCAAGCTCAAGGAGAAGCCCAAGAGCCTCGCGACCCTGCTCAACCTGGGCAACGACTACATGGCCTGGGCCTACTCCGCAAGCACGTACGCCACGGACGACACGTCAAAGCAGCACGTGAACGACCTCTACCAGAAGGCGATGGGGTACTACGACCAGTACCTCGCCCTCAACGACTCCAGCGCGGTGCGGGTCAACCGCGCGCTCTGCCAGTACTACTCCGGTGACGTGGACGGCGCCAAGTCCGCCCTCCTCGAGCTCACCCAGAGCGACTCCACCTATGGTCCGGCATGGGCCAACCTCGGTCTCATGTACGAATCCTCCGGCGACACCGCCAACGCAAAGTCCGCCTACCAGAAGGCGGAGGAGACGGACGCCAACGACGAGTACGGCGCCAAGTCCTTCGCCGAGCAGCGCCTCTCGGTCATCGCGAGCCAGGAGGCGGAGGCGAGCGACTCGTCCTCCTCGTCTGCCACGACGACCTCCGGATCGACCACCCAGGGCCTGTCCGAGACGCTCGCCAACTCCAGCGGAACCAACCTCTAGGACAAGAAACGGAGCATCATCCCATGAGCCTCGAAATCACATCCAGCAAGGACGGGTCCAAGACCCTCGTGAAGGTCGTCGGGGAGGTCGACGTGTCCAACGCCCCCCAGCTCCGCCAGGAGCTCGAGGCGGCACTCGGCGAGTCGACCCCTCAGGTCGCCGTGGACTTCTCCGAGGTGCCTTACATCGACTCCACGGGGATTGGCGTGCTGGTGGGTGCCGCCCACCGCGCCCAGGAGGCGGGCGGGAGCCTGACCCTGAGCAGCCCGCAGAAGAACGTCGCCCGCGTGCTCTCGCTCCTGGGCGTTGACAAGGAACTGGTGGCGGGGGAGTAGTCCCCCTCCTGCGGCACTGGAGGTGCGCGCGTGTTTGGCATAGGCGAGACAGAGCTGTTCCTGATCGTGCTCTTCGGCTTCCTGCTCTTTGGGCCGGACAAGCTCCCGGGCATGGGCAGGACCATCGGCAAGGCACTGAGGCAGTTCAGGCAGGCCCAGGAGGGCTTCACCGAGGTCGTCCAGAGCGAGGTCATGGACCCGCTGAGCAACGCGGTGAGCGAGGGCATGGGGGACGACCCCAAGAGCAAGGACGCGGCAGCCAAGCGTGCCGCCGCCATGGACGAGGACTCCGACCTCGAGTCCGCCGACGGCGCCCCCACGGACCGCAAGCGCGAGACCTTCGCGCAGCGCAAGGCACGCCTCGAGGCGGAGAAGGCCAAGCGCGAGGCCGAGGCGGCACCGAAGGCGCAGCAGGACGCAGCAACGCTGGCGTCGGACGCAGACTCCGACGACGACGCGCCGGAGCAGGATGAGCCCGCTACCGAGCCGCAGCCCAAGGAGGGGCCCAAGGTCGCGAGTGCGGCGTCCCTCTATGCGATGAGGCCCAGGCGCCACGAGGCGGAGGCCAAGGCAGATGCCGATGCCAACGCTGACGCCGACGAGCAGACCGTGACGCAGGACGACGCCGAGCCCTCCGCTGACGGCGCGTCGAAGGAGGAGGACTAATGCCCGTAGGACCAGCACGCATGCCGCTGATGGATCACCTCGGCGAGCTCAGGCGGCGTCTCACCATCATCGTCGTGTCCGTTCTCGTCACCGCGATCGTGGTGTACGAGGCGACGCCGACGCTGATCCAGATCCTGATGGACCCCATCCGGTCCGTCATGCCGGCGGGCTCCAAGCTCACCGTCCTCTCGGTCCTCGGCGGCTTCACCATCCGCTTCAAGGTGGCGTTCTTCGTGGGCGTGATCATCTGCACGCCCATCATCATCTGGGAGATCATGGCCTTCTTCCTCCCCGCGCTCAAACCCAACGAGCGCAAGTGGGTCGTCCCCACGGTCGCGGCGATGGTCATCCTGTTCGCCCTCGGCATGGTCTTCTGCTATTTCGTGGCCCTGCCCGCGGCAATCGGGTGGATGGTGCAGCAGTCGGTTGACTTCGCCAACGTCATCGCCGACGCGGAGGACTACCTCAACATCATCATGCTGCTCGAGATCGGCTTTGGCATCGCATTCCAGATCCCCCTCGTGATCTTCTACCTCTCGGTCCTCCACCTGGTCCCCTACAAGACCTTCCGCGCCCAGTGGCGCTACATCTACGTGGGCCTCATGGTGCTCTCGGCCGTGGTCACCCCCGACGCCTCCCCCGTCACCATGCTGCTCATGTTCGCCGCCCTCGTGCTGCTGTACGAGATAGCGCTGGCAGTGGCCCGCTACGTCCTCGTCGCGCGCGACGGCAAGGAGTCCCTCAAGTGGACGAGGGAGGACTACGAGGAGCACGAGCTCCAGAAAGACGAAGAGGACGACTAGGTGAAGCTTGTTGTAACCGAGAAGAACGACGCGGCGCAGCAGATTGCGCGGCTCCTCTCCACCTCGGGCAAGCCCAAGGCGGACAAGGTGTACGACACGCCCGTGTACCGGTTCTCGCATGACGGCGAGGAGTGGGTGACCATCGGCCTGCGCGGCCACATCATGGCCCCCGACTTCCCGCCCGAGCTCAAGTACGACCGCAAGGAGGGGTGGTACGGCCTCACCGCCGAGGGGGAGCACCTGCCAGCACGCCTTCCCGACGACCTCGCCAAGCCACCCTACGAGACCAAGCGCAAGCCCTTCCTCAAGGACGGCATCGACATCAAGGGGTGGAAGGTCCCGAGCCTTCCGTACCTCGTGTGGGCACCCATCGAGAAGCTTCCGGCGGAGAAGGGCATCATCCGCGCCCTCAAGAACCTCGCCAAGAAGGCGGACTCCATCGTGATCGGCACGGACTTCGACCGCGAGGGCGAGCTCATCGGCTCGGACGCCCTGAGGCAGATGCGCCAGGTGGCGCCCGACACGCCCGTCTCGCGCGCCCGCTACTCCGCCTTCACCAAGGCCGAGATCGACCATGCCTTCCAGAACCTCGTGGAGCTTGACCAGGACCTGGCGGACGCGGGCGAGAGCCGCCAGTACATCGACCTCATCTGGGGCGCGGTCCTCACGCGCTACCTCACCATGGCCCGCTTTGGCGGCTTTGGCAACGTGCGCAGCGCCGGTCGCGTCCAGACCCCCACGCTCGCGCTGGTGGTGCAGAAGGAGCGCGAGCGCCAGGCGTTCGTCCCCGAGGACTACTGGGTGCTGTGGGGCATGTTCGCCCCCAAGGGCTCGGCGTCGGAGGACGACGCCTTCAAGGCGACCCACGCAACCGCGCGCTTCAAGGACAAGGCCTCGGCGGACGCGGCGTTCGCGCGCGTGAGGGACGCGAGCGAGGCCAGGGTCCTCTCCGTCGAGAAGAGGCGCCGCACCACCAACCCGCCCGCCCCGTTCAACACCACGACCATGCAGACCGCCGCGGCGGCGGAGGGGATCAGCCCCGCCCGCGCCATGAGGCTCGCCGAGTCGCTCTACATGGACGGCCTCATCAGCTACCCGCGCGTGGACAACACCGTCTACCCCAAGTCGCTCGACCTCAAGGCCTGCGTGCGGACCCTCTCCGAGGTGCCCCAGTACCGGCCCACCTGCCAGGCGCTCCTCTCCGGGGGCCCGCTCCACGCCACGCGCGGCAAGCAGGAGACCACCGATCACCCGCCCATCTACCCAACGGCGGCGGCCGACCCGGGAAGCCTCCAGCCCGCCGAGTGGAAGCTGTACAACCTCATCGCGCGCAGGTTCCTCGCCACGCTCGGCGACCCCTGCGTGACCGAGGGGACCAAGCTCACCTTCGACGTGGAGGGGGAGCGCTTCACGAGCTCCGGCACCGTGGTGGTGGAGCCCGGGTTCCGCGCCATCTACCCCTATGGGCAGCGCAAGGACGAGCAGCTTCCCATGCTCTCGGAGGGCGACGTCTGCGACGTCCGCAAGATGACGCTCGACGCCAAGCAGACCGAGCCTCCCGCCCGCTACAGCCAGGGTCGTCTCATCCAGGAGATGGAGAAGTGCGGCCTGGGCACCAAGTCCACGCGCGCCTCGATCATCCAGCGCCTGTACGACGTGAAGTACCTCAAGAACGACCCCGTCGAGCCCAGCCAGCTGGGCATGGCGGTCATCGACGCCCTCACCGAGTACGCGCCTCGCATCACCAGCCCGAGCATGACCTCCGAGCTCGAGGACGACATGACCAAGGTCGCCGAGGGGGTCGATACCCAGGAGGACGTGGTCACGCACTCCCGCGCGCTGCTCTCCGGCGTGATGGGCGCCCTGATCGAGCACAAGGACGACCTGGGCAACGCCATCGCCGATGCCGTGACGGCCGACGCCAAGGTGGGCGTGTGCCCCAAGTGCGGTAAGGACCTGGTCATGAAGACCTCCGCCAAGACGCGCGGGAGCTTCATCGGCTGCATGGGCTGGCCCGACTGCGACGTGACCTATCCCGTCCCGTCCAAGGTCAGGGTCGAGCCCATCGAGGGCGAGGCGGGCGTGTGCCCGGTGTGCGGCGCCCCCCGCATCAAGTGCAAGCCGTTCCGCTCCAAGGCGTACGAGATCTGCGTGAATCCCGCCTGCCCCACCAACCGGGAGCCCGACATCGTGGTGGGCACCTGCCCCGTCTGCGAGGCGGACGGGCGCCACGGCGACCTTGTGGCCCACAAGAGCGAGAAGACGGGCAGGCGCTTCATCCGCTGCACCAACTACGACGTCTGCGGGGTGAGCTACCCGCTGCCCCAGCGCGGCGAGCTGCACGCCACGGGCGAGACCTGCCCCGACTGCGGGGCGCCCATCGTGGAGGTCGTGACCGCCAGGGGCCCCTGGCGCATCTGCGTCAACATGAACTGCCCCGGCAAGGAGAAGAAGGCCGCCTCCCGGGTTGGGAGGGGTCGTGGCACCTCCGCGTCCGCGAAGGCATCGGGCGCAAAGCGCGGTACGAGGGCCAAGTCGACCAAGTCCACCAAGGCCAAGTCCGCGGGGGGCAAGTCTTCCAAGGCCAAGTCCTCCGCCAAGGGGGAGTCGTAGGGGCACGTCCCACGCGATGCCAACGCCCCCGCTGCCGAGCGCGGCGGGGGCGTCTCTCTCCCCAGCCTTCGCGCGCGTCCCCGTGACCACGGGCGCGCCACACCAACCTGCTAGAGTAAGCTGTCCCAGACCGCCAGCACACCATGGAGCCGCCATGCCAAGCACCAGCACCGCACCAGGCACGTCGCATGCGCGCGGCGCGTTCGTGACGCTCGAGGGGATCGACGGCTGCGGCAAGTCGACGCAGGCCACGATCCTGGCGGCCAGGCTGCAGTCTGAGGGCTGGGAGGTCGCGCGGCTTCGCGAGCCCGGCGGCACGGTCATAGGTGAGAAGGTGCGCTCGATCCTCCTCGACCCCGCCAACGCCGGCATGTGCGACCGCGCCGAGCTGCTGCTGTACGAGGCCTCGCGCGCCCAGCTGGTGTGCGAGGTCATCGTCCCCGCGCTCGAGCGGGGTGCCGTGGTGGTGTGCGACCGGTTCCACGACTCCACGTTTGCCTACCAGGCGGGGGGCCGCGGGCTCTCGGAGGACCTGGTGGACGAGGCGAACCGTCTGGGCACCTGCGGCGTGACGCCCGACGTCACGATCGTGCTGGACCTGGATCCCCGGGTCGCCTTCGCGCGTGCCACCAGGGGAGGTGCCGACCGCCTGGAGGCGGAGGGCCTTGCCTTCCAGGAGCGCGTGCGCGCGGGCTACGCCCGGCTCGCCCGGCGCGATCCTGACCGTGTCCGCATGGTGGACGGCGCGGGGGACGCCTCGCTCGTCTCGTCCCGCATCGACGCCTGCCTGGGAGAGGCCCTCCCGTGGCTGGGCGGCGGGGTGGTCGAGCATGGCTAGCGTCGACGGCGTGCCGCTGCCCGCGGCACTCGCGTGCCTCTCCCAGCAGCCGCGCGTCCAGGAGTTCCTGGGCGACGCCGTGAGGGAGGGTCGGGTCTCGCACGCCTACCTCTTCGTGGGTGCCCCGGGGTCCGGCATGGACGAGGCGGCACGGGCCCTGGCGCAGTGCATCGTGTGCCCCAACGGGGGAGACGGCACCTGCGACGAGTGCATTCGCGTCTCGCATGGGACGCACCCCGATGTCCACGTGTACGAGCCGGGGAGCGTGACCGGCTACCTGGTGTCACAGGTGAGGGAGCTCATCGCCGACGTGAGCCTGGCGCCCGTGCGCGCCCCCGGCAAGGTCTACGTGATTCGCGAGGCTGCCCTCCTGCGGGGCGCCGCCGCCAACGCGCTCCTCAAGACCATCGAGGAGCCGCCGGAGGGCGTCTACTTCATCCTCATCGCCCGTACCGCCGCGGCACTGCTGCCCACCATCGTGAGCCGCTGCCAGCAGGTGCCCTTCCGCATCGTGAGCCCGGACGCCGCCCAGCGCGCGGTGGAGGCCAAGAGCGGAATCGGCGGGACCGACGCGCGCGTCGCCCTGAGCGTGGCGGGCACGCCCGACCGCGCCGCCGAGTTCCTGGCCTCGTCCGGGCGCAGGGAGGTGCGCCGCCTGGTGGTGCAGACGTTGGGCGAGCTCGCGAACGACGACTCCTGGGACGTTCTCGTGGCGGCACGCCAGATCGTGGAGGCGGTCAAGGCGCCGCTGGCGGACGTGCGGAGCGCCCAGGAGGCGGCCCTTGGCCAGGATGGCGACTACCTGCCCGCGAAGGCGCTCAAGCAGCTTGAGGACGCCAACAGGCGCGAGCTCACCGCCCGGGAGCGTTCGGGTATGATGGAGGCGCTGTCGGCCGCGGAGTCCCTGCTCAGAGACGTCCTCCTGCGCTGCGAGGGCATCCCCGAGGGCATCGTCAACGAGGACGCGGCAGACGTGGTCGACCGCCTTGCCTCCTCCACCCCAACGGAGGGCGTGGTGCGCGCCCTGGAGGCCGTGCGGTCGGCGGCGGACGACCTCGCCCACAACGTAACACCCCAGCTGGCCATCGAGGCCATGCTTCTCTCTGTCAAGGAGGCACTCGCATGCCCACCGTCATACCGGTGAAGTTCAAGTATGCCGCCCGAGACCTGTGGTTCAATCCCCGCGAGACCGGGGCGCAGGAGGGCGACCACGTGATCTGCTCGACCGAGCGCGGGGCCGAGATCGGCCTTGCCACCATGGACGCCCGCGAGGTCAGCAGCAACGAGCTGCGCGACATGATCGGCGAGTCCAAGCTCCAGCCCGTGGTGCGCATCTGCACCGAGGGCGACCTGGACCGCGCCGAGGAGCTCGCGCAGCGGGGCGACGACGCGCTCCCCGTGTTCCGGCGCCTGGTGCACGAGTCGGGCCTCGACATGAAGCCCGTGGGCGTGGAGTACCTGTTTGGCGGCGAGAAGGTCGTGTGCTACTTCAGCGCCGAGGAGCGCGTGGACTTTCGCCAGCTGGTCCGCGACCTGTCGCACGAGCTGCACGAGCGCATCGACATGCGCCAGATCGGCGTGCGCGAGGAGGCCGCGATCGTGGGCGGCTTTGGCCACTGCGGGCAGGAGCTGTGCTGCGCGCGCTTCGGCCACCAGTTCGAGCCCGTCTCCATCCGCATGGCCAAGGAGCAGGACCTCCCGCTCAACTCCAACAAGATCAGCGGCGCCTGCGGCAGGCTCATGTGCTGCCTGCGCTACGAGTTCGAGGCCTACCGCGACTTCAAGCAGCGCGCGCCCAAGCGCAACGCGGTGATCGACACGCCGCTGGGCAAGGCCAAGATCGTGGAGTACGACACGCCCAAGGAGCAGCTCTGCCTGCGCATCGAGAACGGCAAGACCGTCCGCATCCCGCTCGCCGACATGGCCACCTCCGAGGCAGCGGTCAAGAAGAGCGAGGAGCTCCATTGCCCCTGCCGTCCCGACACCGTCACGCGCGAGGCGCTGGACAGGCTCCAGTCGCCCGACGTGCAGATGGCGCTCGCGGAGCTCGACCGCAAGAACGGCGTCACCCCCGCCAAGTCGTTCGAGGCGGAGGACATCTTCGTGGAGACCAGGCGCAAGCGCCGTCGCCGCGGGGGAGAGGGGCAGGAGGCCTCCGGCCAGCGGCAGCGTCCCGAGGGCTCCGTGCGCCGTCGCGGCGGCCAGCCCGAGGCCGGCGAGGCGGAGGCCAAGGGCGGCGCACGCCAGGGCGGGGAGCCGTCCGCCCGTCGCCGCCGCAAGAAGGTCTCCGCGGCCGCCCCGACCACCGAGGGCGTGCCCGAGGCCACGCACCGCAGGAGGCGCCACCACAGCGCCTCGGGCGAGGGCGCTCCCGCACAGGGGGGAGACGCGCGCTCCCAGCAGCCCCAGCAGCGCAAGGATGGGCAGGGGCGCGACGGCTCGCAGAAGCCCAAGGGCATGCAGCCCAGCAGGCGCCGCCGGCACCCCGGCGACCGCGGCGGCCAGCAGGCCCAGCAGGGGTCGGCGGGCGGCCAGCAGCAGCGCCAGGGCAGGCAGAAGCCGGCGCAGGGCGGCGGCAAGTCTCAGCCCACGGGCGAGGCGGGGGACGCCCAGCAGAGGCGTCGCCGGCGCCACCGCGGGGGCCGCGGCCACGGCAAGGGCGGCGACGCCCCGTCCGCCGGCGGTGACGGCTCCGCCTCATAGGACGCCAAGGGGACCTCGTCCGGGCAACGGGCGGGGTCCCTCTCCCATGCGCGGCGCCCCCGCCGCACGTCCCGTTTTTGTCCGCACCCCACCCCATACTGAAACACGTGTTCGGTGGGAAGGGGACGCGATGGAGATGCCACGTGTGACGCCGCACGCACGGGGCCCTCGGGGAGTGGGCCCCGGGGCCGGCGGGGGAGAGACCGTGCCACGCAGGAGGCTCTATGTGGAGGTGGAGTCCAGGACCGATGCCGAGGGCCGCATCACGCCGCTCGTGGTGGTGTGGCGCGACGGCGTGAGGTACCACATAGACCGGGTGACGGAGGCGCGCGAGGCGTACTCGCCAAGAACGTGCTCGGCGGGGCTCAGGTACTCGGTCTGCGTGGGCGGGACGCAGACCTACCTGTTCTACGAGGGCCCGCGCTGGTTCGTGGAGGCAAAGGTCCCGCCTGCCTCGCCGGACGCCCTGTGAAAGAATGGCCCTCGTATGGACGAGGGTTGAGCGGCGCGAGAACTCGCCGCCGCGGAAGGGGAGGACCCATGGGATACGGACTCAAGACGGAGGCGAGCTTTGACGGGGCTCACTTCCTCACCGACTACTACGGCAAGTGCGAGAACCTGCACGGGCACCGCTGGCGCGTGGTGGCCTACCTTCGCCAGGACGGCCTGAGGGACGAGGGCACCATGCGCGACATGGTGCTCGACTTCGGCGTCTTCAAGAGGGCGGTGCGCGAGGAGGTGGGCGCGCTGGACCACACCTTCCTGGTGGAGGAGGGCTCGCTCAAGCCGGGCACCCTCAGGGCCCTCACGGAGGACGAGGGGTTCAGGCTCACCATGCTGCCCTTCCGCACCACGGCCGAGAACCTCGCCCGCTACTTCGCCGAGCGCCTGCTGGCGCGCGACCTGCCGGTGAGCCAGGTGGACGTGTACGAGACGCCGCTCAACTGCGCCAGCTACTTCGTGGAGTAGGGGCAAGGCTGGCTCCCGCGGCCGGCGGGAGGGGAGGGGCGACGTCGGGTGGCTCCTCTCGCCTGTCGTTAGGTCCATGCCACCGCTGTGCGCTCCGTCCCAGGTTGGCGTCCCAGGGGAGAGGGGCGCGGCAAGGGAGGAGCCACCCGTCCGAGGGACGGATGGCTCCCGTGATGCCTGCCGTTGGGTGTGGCCCGCCGCGCGGGGCTAGTCTGCCACGTGCTCCGCGACGGCCTTGGCCACCACGTCCGCCACGCCCTTGTCCAGCGCGGATGGGATGATGTTCTGGGGTCCCAGCTCGCCCTCGGGAATCAGGCTGGCAATCGCCTTCGCCGCGGCGACCTCCATCTCCTCGGTGATCTCCCTCGCGCGCGCCTTGAGCGCCCCCTTGAAGATGCCGGGGAACACCAGCACGTTGTTGATCTGGTTGGGGAAGTCGGAGCGGCCGGTGCCCACGACCTCCGCGCCGGCGGCGAGCGCCTCGTCGGGCATGATCTCGGGCACGGGGTTGGCCATGGGGAACACGATGGCGTGACTCATGCTCGCGACCATCTCGCGCGAGACCAGGTTGCCGCGGGAGACGCCCACGAAGGCGTCCGCGCCGCGCAGGGCGTCCGCGAGCGTGCCGTGCTCGTGGTTGGCGTTGGTGATGTGGCTGATGGCATCCTGGCCGGCGTTGAGGCCCTCGTCGCCCTCGCAGATGATGCCATTGACGTCGCACATGACCACGTTGCCAAAGCCCATGTGCGAGAGCAGCGTGCCGATGGCGCAGCCGGCGGCACCGGCGCCGTTGATCACGATCTTGACGGAGCCCATCCGCTTGCCGGTGACCTTGAGCGCGTTGATCATGGCGGCGGCGACCACGATCGCGGTGCCGTGCTGGTCGTCGTGGAAGACGGGGATGTCGCAGACCTCCTTGAGCCTGCGCTCGATCTCGAAGCAGCGCGGGGCGGCGATGTCCTCCAGGTTGATGCCGCCAAAGCTCTTGCTGATCAGCTGCACCGTGCGCACGAACTCGTCGGTGTCGTGGGTGTCCACGCAGATGGGGAAGGCGTCGACGTCGCCAAACTCCTTGAACAGCGCGCACTTGCCCTCCATCACGGGCATGCCGGCGGCGGGGCCGATGTCGCCCAGGCCCAGGATGGCGGTGCCGTCCGTGATCACGGCCACCAGGTTGCCGCGGCGCGTGAGCTCCCAGCTCTTCTGGTAGTCCGCCTGGATCTGGCGGCAGGGCTCCGCGACGCCCGGGGTGTACATCAGAGAGAGGTCGTCTCGCGTCTCCACGTGCTTGCGCGACACCACCTCGATCTTCCCGTGCAGCTGCTCGTGAAGCTCCAGGCTCCTCCTGCTGGTCTCGTCCATGTGCTAGACCATCTCCTCTGGCTTGAACACCCTGTCGAACTCTTCCCCGGAAAGGAATCCGAGCGAGACGCACGCCTCGCGCAGGCTGGTGCCCTCCTCGTAGGCCCTGTGGGCCACCTTGGCGGCGTTCTCGTATCCAATATACGGGTTGAGGCACGTCACGAGCATGAGGGAGTCATGCAGGTTGCGACGCATGCGCTCGCGGTTGGCCTTGATGCCCGATGCGCAGTGCACGTCGAAGGACCTGATGGCGTCCGAGAGGAGCGTCACGCTCTGCAGGTAGTCGTACGCGATGACCGGCATGAACACGTTGAGCTCGAAGTTGCCCTGCGACGCGGCGAAGCCGATGGTCGCGTCGTTGCCCATGACCTGCACGGCCACCATCGTGACCGCCTCGCACTGCGTGGGGTTGACCTTGCCGGGCATGATGGAGCTCCCCGGCTCGTTGGCGGGGATGGTGATCTCGCCCAGGCCCAGGCGCGGGCCGCTTGCGAGCCAGCGCACGTCGTTGGCGACCTTCATCATGTTGGCCGCGAGCGCCCGCACGGCGCCGTGGCTGAACGCGATGGCGTCCTTGCCCGTGAGCGCGCGGAACTTGTTGGGGTCGGTCACGAACTCCTGCCCCGTGAGGGCGGAGAGCTTGGCGGCGACCAGCGCGTCAAAGCCCTTGGGGGCGTTGAGGCCGGTGCCCACCGCGGTGCCGCCCAGCGCCAGGCGCCGGAGCGGGGGCAGGCTCGCCTCGAGCTCCTCGATGCCCGCCTCCACCAGGCCGCGCCAGCCGCTTATCTCCTGGCTGAAGGCAATGGGCACGGCGTCCTGCAGGTGCGTGCGCCCGCTCTTCACCACGCCCTCGTTCTCCTCCTCCAGGCGGCGAAAGGTGGAGACCAGCTCTTGCGCGGCGGGCTCCAGCCGCTCGGTCACGGCGAGCACGGCCGCCACGTTCATGGCGGTGGGGAAGGTGTCGTTGCTGCTCTGGCTTCTGTTGACGGAGTCGTTGGGGTGGAGCGGCTTCGAGAGAGCGATGCCCTGCTCGGAGGCGATCTGGTTGCCCCTGTTGGCGATGACCTCGTTGAGGTTCATGTTGCTCTGGGTGCCGGAGCCGGTCTGCCACACCTTCAGGGGGAAGGCGTCGTCGTGCCTGCCGTCCAGGATCTCGTCGCACGCGAGGCAGATGGCCTCCCCCGCACCTGGCTCGAGCACGCCCAGCTCCACGTTCGCCTGCGCGGCGGCCTTCTTGAGCAGCGCGAACGCGCGGATGATCAGGGGTGGCATGGTCTCGGTGCCAATGCGGAAGTTCTGGTACGAGCGCTGCGTCTGCGCCCCCCACAGCGCCTGGGCGGGGACCCTCACCTCCCCCATGGAGTCGTGCTCCACGCGCCAGTCGTCAATCGCGTCTCCAGCGTCGCCCATGGGGGCTCCTTCCCTTTGGCCCGGACCCGGCGGATGCGGGCTCGGGCATGGCCGTGGCCCCTCTCGCCTAGTCGGTCGAGATGGCCGTGGATATCTGCTCGATGGCCCTCTGTCCCTCGGGGATGGGGTAGAGGGGGTAGTTCGCGTTGAGCCCGCTGCCCACCACGAGCTCGGTGTGGATCCCCGTGGCGCGGACGCGCTGGGCAAACAGCACGGCGTCGGGGTGGAAGACCTCCCTGGTGCCGGTGTACACGTACACGTTGCGCAGCATGCGCACCTGGCCGTTGATGGGGCTCACCATGGGGTCGTGGACGTCCGTGCCCTTTGCCCAGGTGTGGGCGATCTTGCGCAGGCCGCAGAGCGAGAACATGGGGTCCACGGCCTGGTAGGCGTTGAGGTCGGGGTTGTGCAGGCTCGCGTCGACCCAGGGCGAGATGAGGATGAGGCGCGCGGGCTGGGGCAGGCCGAGCTCCGGGAGCCGCTGGCAGAAGCCGGCCGCGATGCCGCCGCCCGCCGTGTCACCCATGATGGTGACGCCGCCCTCGCCGTACTTGGAGAGCAGGTCGCGGTAGACCGCCTCGATCTTGTCGTACGCCTCGGCGTAGGTGTGCACGGGGGCGAGCGGGTACAGGGGGACCCTGACCTCGGCCCTGGTCCGGCGTGCCACCGAGTCGAGGAACCTCCAGTGGTAGATGGTCGGCTGGTTCACGTAGGCGGTCCCGTGGATGTAGAGCACGGCGCGGTCGTTGATGGAGCGGCGGTTGAGGACGAAGGTCTGCATCCCCTGGAAGGTGGTGTCCTCCACGCTCACCTTGAAGCTCATGAGGGGAGAGACGCTGTAGTGGGTCTCGTTGGTCTCCGCGTGCTTGAGGATGTAGTTGTCCCAGGCCACGGGGTCGCCCATCTTGTCCTTGTCGGCGGTCACGCGGTTGTAGACCTCCGAGGCGGTCGCGATGTTGGAGCGGTGGAAGAGGAGGTGCGACACGGCGGTGTATCCCGCGAACGCCAGTGTCGGGGTCGCCGTCGCCACGGCAATCGCCCTCAGTGCCCTGTCGCTCAGGTTCCTCTTGTCCATGCTCAAGACCTCCGAATCGTGGGCGTCTTCGCGCCCGTTTCCCCTCCGCACAATTCTAGGGAACTGTCAGGCGCGTGCCAGGGACCCATTCTCGCGTAGCGCCAAATATCGGGGGAGCGTCGCATTTGCCGCAGGCCCCATGGGACGGTCCTCCCGTCGCCCGGCTGCGGGTGCCTCCCACATGTTTTGGCGTATGCGGCATTTGGGCCACGGCGGCCGATTTCATTCGTGGGGCATTCCGGCGGCATGGGCCCTAGCTGCGATGGTTCATCGCCCGTCTCGCCCCCGTATTCATTCTCATATGCATAAATATAGACGTATTACAAGCAAATCAAGGGGATAATGAGAGAAGTTTGCCAAAATGATTCCTATTTTCCGTAAGAACATGCGATACGAGATGCTACCATCGTCGCAGAGAAGGACGACCGGGGAGGACGCATGAAGAAGTTTGTGGTGGAGGACTCGTTCTGGGAGCTGTTCCCGGACGTGGAGATAGGCGTGCTGTGCGTGGACGGGGTGCTTCCCACGGACCAGATCTCGCCGGAGAACGCTGCCAAGGCCGCATCGTTCCTGGACCACGCCAACGCCAGTGCCGAGAGGTGGCTCACCAGCACCACCATCAGCAAGAACGAGGTCGTGGCGGTGTGGCGCGACGCGTATAGGAAGTTCAAGACCAAGGGTGGGGCGCGCTGCTCGGTGGAGAACCTCCTCAAGCGCGTGCTCAAGGGCAATCCCGTTGGCCACATCGTGCCGTCCGTCGACGTCTCCAACGCGATCTCGCTCAAGTACGCGCTGCCCATCGGTGCGGAGAACATCGACGCCATACAGGGCACGTTCCGGCTTGCCCAGACCGAGGGAGGGGACCGCTTCCTGCCCATCGGCGAGGAGGAGAGCGACCCCACGCTCCCGGGCGAGGTGGTCTACCTCGACGACGCGGGTGCCGTGTGCCGCTGCTGGAACTGGCGAGACGGGCAGCGCACCGAGGTGAGCGACGCCACGCCGCACGTGATGTTCATCATGGAGTGCGTTGACCCCTCCCGCTCGGCAGACCTGCACGCGGCGATCGACGAGCTGGCCGAGAAGTGCCAGCAGCTGCTGGGTGCGACGGTCACCAACAGGGAGTTCGTGACGCGGGAGCACCCCGAGGCAACGTTGGAGGCATAGCGATGGAGTTTCCCATGCGCCGGGCGGACCGCGCCCTGGGGGAGGGCGAGGCCCTGCGGTTGATCGCGGAGTCGTCGCACGCGGTCCTCTCCACCGTGGACGCCGACGGCGAGCCCTACGGCGTTCCCATCAGCTTTGCGTTGGAGGGCAGGTCGGTGTACCTGCACGGTGCCGCGGCAACGGGGCACCGCCTTGCCAACGTGGGCGGCTCCTGTCGCGCCTGCCTCACGGTCGTCTCGTCAGACGAGGTGGTGCCGGCGCAGTTCACCACGCACTACTCGTCTGCCATTGCCTTTGGCACGCTGAGGCCCGCCCGCGACGACGCCGAGAAGCGGGAGGGCCTGCGCGCCCTCGTGCGCAAGTACGCGCCCAACCACATTGAGGCGGGGGAGAGGTACATCGACGCGGCGATAGACCAGACGTCGGTCCTGGTGATGGAGGTCGACCGCGCCACGGGCAAGTCCAACGCGCCCGGCAGGCGGCGGAACTGAGGGGCCAGCGGTCCAGGGTTCGCCCGCAACGTGGGACGTGCGATAAGATTGGTCGGTCAATGCATGCCACCACCCCACGAGGGAAGGGACCAGACCGTGAACCGCACCAAGATCGCCGCGCTCTACGCGGACAAGGACCAGCTGGACGGAGAGGGCGTCACCGTCGCCGGCTGGGTCCGCTCCATCAGGGACATGAAGAACTTTGGCTTCGTCACGCTCAACGACGGCAGCTGCTTCAGGGACCTCCAGGTGGTCCTCAACCGCGAGGCGCTCGGTGACGAAGCCTACGACCAGGCTGTGTCGCAGAGCGTGGGCGCCGCGTTGGTGATCGACGGCACGCTCGCGCTGACGCCGGACCGCCCGCAGCCCATCGAGCTCCAGGCGGCGCGCGTGAGCGTGGAGGGTCCGTCTGCGCCCGACTACCCCATGCAGAAGAAGCGCCAGTCGCGCGAGTTCCTGCGCACCCAGCAGCACCTGCGCAGCCGCACCAACCTGTTCCGCGCGGTGTTCCGCGTCCGCAGCGTGGCCGCCTACGCCATCCACAAGTTCTTCCAGGAGCGCGGCTTCGTCTACGTGAACACACCCATCATCACGGCGAGCGACGCCGAGGGCGCCGGCGAGATGTTCCGCGTGACCACGCTCGACCTGGCGAACGTGCCCAAGCTCGAGGACGGCTCGGTCGACTGGAGCAAGGACTTCTTTGGCAAGCCCACCAACCTCACTGTGTCGGGCCAGCTGCAGGCCGAGAACTTTGCCATGAGCTTTGGCGACGTCTACACCTTTGGCCCCACCTTCCGCGCCGAGGACTCCAACACCCGCCGTCACGCCGCCGAGTTCTGGATGATCGAGCCCGAGATGGCCTTCTGCGACCTCGAGCAGGACATGGACGTGGCCGAGGAGATGCTCAAGTACGCCATCACCTACGTGATGGACCACTGCCCCGACGAGATGGACTTCTTCAACAAGTGGGTTGACAAGGGGCTCAAGGAGCGACTGACGCATGTTGCCACCAGCGACTTCGCGCGCGTGAGCTACGACGATGCCATCAAGATCCTGGAGGAGGCCCAGGATAGTGGCACCAAGTTCGAGTATCCCGTGAGCTGGGGCCTTGACCTGCAGACCGAGCACGAGCGCTACCTCACGGAGCACCACTTCAACAAGCCCACGTTCGTGACCGACTACCCCAAGGAGATTAAGGCCTTCTACATGAGGCTCAACGACGACGGCAGGACCGTCGCCGCGGCCGACTGCCTGGTTCCCGGGATCGGCGAGATCATCGGTGGCTCCCAGCGCGAGGAGAGGCTCGACATCCTGGAGTCGCGCATCCACGAGCTGGGCATGGACCCGGAGCAGTACCGCTACTACTGCGACCTGCGTCGCTACGGCGGCTGCCGCCACGCGGGCTTTGGCCTGGGCTTCGAGCGCTTCGTGATGTACGTCACGGGCATCGACAACATTCGCGACGTGCTCCCGCACCCCCGTACCGTGGGCAACGCGGACTTCTAGTCTCGCGCGCCAGAGCGCAACCAACGGCCCCGGCAGCCTGGTCGTCCCAGGCCACCGGGGCCGCCTCGTTTGCACCGGGGGAGAGGAACGCTGTACCGTGGGGCCGATCGGGCTTCGACGGGATGCGGGGTGGCACCATGGCAGGCGGGGACAGGGGCACGCCCAGGCGTGACGCGCGTGGGGGTGACGTCGCACGGGGGAGCGGGGTCTCCCGGCGCACCGCGGTTCTCCTCGGCTGCGGGGTGGCGGCGCTTGCGGGCGGAGCGGCGGTTGCCTCCCGTTGCGCCAGGGTGGCCGGGTCGTCGACGCGGTCGTCGTCCGACTCATCCGCCTCCGGAGCGACGCTCGACCAGAGGGTCTCCCAGGCGGTTGGCTCCCTCACGCTGGAGCAGAAGGTCGCGCAGATGTTCATGCCGACCCCGGAGGCGCTCACCGGCGTGGGCCAGGTCACGGCGGCGGGCGAGACGACCAGGAAGGCCTTCGCGAGCATCCCCGTCGGCGGCCTGTGCTACTTTTCCCAGAACCTCATCGACCCCTCGCAGACGAAGCAGATGCTCGCCTCGTCGGATGCCATCTCGCGCGATGCCGTGGGTCTCCCCCTGCTCATGGCAGTGGACGAGGAGGGTGGCACGGTCAGCCGCATCGGCGGCAACGACGGGTTCGACGTGGACAACGTGGGGGACATGCGCGACGTCGGAGATGCCGGCGACCCCCAGCGTGCCCACGACGTGTGCGAGGGGATCGCGGGCTACCTGAGCCCGCTGGGCTTCAACCTGGACCTCGCCCCCGACGCGGACATCGTGAGCGGCACCAGCCAGACCATGGCGAGGAGGTCGTTCGGCACGAGCGCCGACGTGGTGGCCCCCATGGTCGGCCAGGCCGTGAGGGGGTTTCTCGACGGCGACATCATGTGCTGCGCCAAGCACTTCCCGGGCATCGGCGGGGCGGAGGGCGACTCCGAGACCGAGGCCATACAGACCACCAGGACGCTCGACCAGATGAGAGGGGAGGAGCTTCTCCCCTTTGAGGAGGCCATCAGGCAGGGCGTCCCCATGGTGATGGTCGGGCACCTCTCGTGCCCCGCGGTGACGGGCGACTCCACCCCGGCGTCGCTGTCCAAGGCGATCGTGACGGACCTCCTGAGGGACGAGCTGGGGTTTGATGGCATCATCATCACCGACTCGCTGCAGATGGGCGCCGTGAGCGGGCTGCACTCGGCGAGCGAGCTGGGCGTCGCCGCGATCCAGGCGGGCGTCGACATGCTGCTCATGACCCCCAGCCTGGGGGAGAGCTACCAGGGCGTGCTGGACGCCGTCTCCGCGGGCACGCTCGACGAGGCGCGCATCGACGAGTCCGTGACCCGCATCGTGCGCGCCAAGCTCAGATACACGTCGTAGCGCACCACGCGCTGCGCTATTGCCTACCCCAGCACCTCGGCTGCGATCCTCGCGGACTCCGCGGCGTCCTTGGCGTAGTAGTCCGCCCCCACCATCTGGGCGTACTCGGGGTTGAGGACGGCGCCTCCGACCATGACCTTGCACCAGGGGGCGCGCTCGCGCAGCAGCTCGATGGTCTCCTGCATCGCCGGCACCGTGGCGGTCATGAGGGCCGAGAGCCCCGCCAGCCGCACGTGGTGCTCGACCACCGCGTCCACAAAGACCTTGGGGTCAACGTCGCGTCCCAGGTCGAGCACGTCGTAGCCGTAGTTCTCCAGCAGCATCTTCACGATGTTCTTGCCGATGTCGTGGATGTCTCCCTTGACCGTGCAGATGGCGACCTGCCCCTTCGAGGCAACCTGCGCGCCCGAGGCGTCGTTGACCTCCTTCAGCACGTCAAAGCCGGCCTTGGCCGCCTCTGCCGACGCCATGAGCTGGGGCAGGAAGAACGTGCCCTTCTCAAACCTCACGCCCACCTCGTCCAAGGCGGGGATCAGCACGTCGTTGATCGCGAACATCACGTCGTGGTCGGCCAGGATGTCGCGCATCAGCTGGGGCATGGGTCCCTTTCGCCCGGCAAGCACCATGGCACGCGCCCGCTCGGCGGGGGAGAGGCCCGCGTCGTCCTGCCCGCCGCCCGTCCCATCGGCCGCCGGCTGGCTCGCGCCCGCTGCTGCCAGCGCCCCCGCGGCGTCGCTGCGGGTGGCGTAGCCCGCCACGTACCGCTGGGCGCTCTCGTCCTCGCCCGAGAGGACGCGCCACGAGTTGACCACGTCCATCATGCGCTGCTGCTTGGGGTTGATGATGCCCATGTCCAGGCCTGCCGAGAAGGCGGCCGAGAGGAACGTGGCGTTGACGAGCGGGCGGAACGGCAGCCCAAAGCTGATGTTGGAGACGCCCAGCACCGTCCGCACCCCGGGCAGCTCGCGCTTGACGAGGCGGATGCCCTCGAGGATGGCCCTCGGCGCGCGCTGGTCGGTTGAGGCCGCCATGGCGAGGCAGTCGATCACCACGTCCTGGCGGGGGATGCCCGCGGCGTCCGTGGCCTCCACGATGCGCCGCGCGATGGCGAGGCGGCCCTCGGGGGTCTGGGGGATGCCCTGCTCGTCGATGGTCAGGCCCACCAGCGCGCAGCCGTAGTGGGCGGCGATGGGCACCACGGCGTCGAGGGTCTCGCGCTTGCCGTTGGTGGAGTTGATGAGCGGCTTGCCCGGGTAGCTGCGGACGGCTGCCTCGATGGTCTCGGGCACCGCGGAGTCCACCTGCAGGGGGAGCGACGTGACGCCCTGGAGGTCGGCCATCAGGCGCTGGAGCGTGGCGCTCTCGTCTATCTCGGGGAGGCCGGCGTTCACGTCCAGAATCTGCGCGCCCGCCTGCTCCTGCTCGATGGCGAGGGACATAACGTAGTCGTAGTCCCCTGAGCGCAGGGCCTCCCTCATCCGCCTCTTGCCGGTGGGGTTGATCCTCTCGCCTATGACCCCCACGTCACCCGGCCTGAGCACGCAGAGCTGCTGGGAGCTGCACACCACGAAGTCGTCCCGCACTGCCCGGGGGGCTGGCTCCATGCCCTGGACCAGGTCCCTCTCGCCCCTGATGTACTCGGGGGTGGTGCCGCAACAGCCGCCCACGACCGAGACGCCCGCGCGCACCATGCCGCCCACGGCCTCGCAGTACTCGGCGGGGTGGACGTCGTACAGCGTGACGCCGTCCACCACGCGCGGGAGGCCGGCGTTTGCCTGGGCCATGACCGGCACACGCGACCAGGGGAGCATGCGCTCGACGATGGGGGCAACGTCCTTGGGCCCAAGCGAGCAGTTGACCCCCAGCACGTTGGCGCCAAGCGACGAGAGCGTGACGGCGGCGACCTCGGGGGTGGTCCCCAGGAAGGTGCGGCCGTCCTCGTCGAAGGTCATGGTGCAGAAGATGGGGAGGTCGCTGTTCTCCTTGGCGGCGAGGAGGGCCGCCTTGGCCTCGGCGAGGTCCGCCATGGTCTCGATGATGAAGAGGTCCGCGCCTGCGGAGTCGGCGGCAACCACCTGCTGGGCAAAGAGTTCGTAGGCGTCGTCGAACGAGAGGGTCCCCATGGGCTGCAGGAGCGAGCCGGTGGGGCCGATGTCGGCGGCGACGTAACGCCCTCCCGCCTCGCGCGCGCAGCGCACGGCGGCCTCGAAGACCTGCGGGACCATGTCCTCGCCGCCCAGCTTGGGGGCGCTCGCGCCAAAGGTGTTGGTGGTTATCGCCTCGGCGCCAGCCTCCACGTACGCGCGGTGGATCGCGGTGACGCCCTGGGGGTCGGTCAGGCACAGGAGCTCGGGCGTCTCGCCCGCCGCCATGCCGCGCGCCTGGAGCTGCGTGCCCATGGCGCCGTCAAAGCGCAGGAAGTCCCTGCCCTGCAGCACGCGGCGCAGGTGCTCGTCCCTCACACGCAGCGTCCTCTTGTCGTAGGTGCCAAAGCGGGGCTTGCGCCTGGCGGTGCTATCCATGGCAGGTCCTCCCGGTGGGTCGGATGGTGCAGAAGTCAAAGCAGGGGCAGCCCTTGCAGCTGCGCCTGGTGGATGCCTGGGGCCTGGCGCACATTCCCACCACGGCAGTCACGCTCTTGGTGGGGGTCATGAGCAGGGTGGGCGAGAGCGTGATGCCCAGCCTCCTGGTTGCGTCCAGCGCGGAGAGGATCGTGGGCTGGATGGAGAGCGGCAGGTCGCCGTAGCCGGGGGAGAAGCGGAAGTTGGTGTACAGCCCCCGCCTGGTGGCCTCCGCCACGACGAGGGACTCCGCGGCGTCCGCGGCGCGCTCCACCAGGGTGGTCGACGCGCTGTCCAGGAGGACCTGGCCAACGTGGTCGGTGAGCCCCAGGCGATGGAGCTCGCGCTCGTCTCCCATGCCCAATGTGACCGCGAGGACGCCCACGGCAACCGCGTCGGCCATGTGCTCCTCCATGGAGTGGCCCGCGAGCTCGATGGACGTCCCCCTCAGCCGCAGGACGGGCGTTCCGTCGTCGCGTGCCTCGCAACTCTCCACGTCGAAGAAGTCGATGGATGCGCGGGGCCGCGACACCTCGATGGCCCGGGCGATGGCCTGGTCTATGCGCTGGTCCAGGGAGGGGTCGTACTCCTGGCCGGCGTAGCCCATGTAGCGGAGCACCTCGCTGCGGTCGACGGAGTCGATCGAGAGGTCCACAATCTGGGGCATGCGGCTATCCCCTCAGGTAGCCGCAGGAGGCCAGCGCGTCGTGCGTGGAGCGTCCCACCTCGGGCTTGTTCATGCTGTAGATGTGGATGCCGTCCACCCCGTTGGCTGCGAGGTCGCGAATCTGCTCGCAGGCGTACTCCAGGCCCGCCTGGCGCTGCGCCGCGGGGTCCTCGCCGGCGCGCGCGAGGCGCCTGATCACCGAGACGGGAATCGAGGCGCCGCAGTTGAAGGCCATGCGCTGGATCTGCTTCACGCTGGTGAAGGGCATGATGCCGCAGACGATGGGGACCTTCACGCGGGCACGCGAGCACTCGTCGCGGAAGCGGTAGAAGTCCTCGTTGGTGAAGAACAGCTGCGTCACCAGAAAGTCCACGCCGGCGTCCTGCTTGCGCTTGAGGTTCTCGATGTCCTGGCGCAGGCTGTCGCTCTCGAGGTGACCCTCGGGATAGCAGGCGCCGCCCAGGCAGAAGCCCTTGTCCTTGAGGTAGGCGACCAGGTCGCAGGCGTGCTCGAAGTCGATGGGCTCGCGGCCTGGGACGCGGTCGCCGCGCAGCGCCAGCACGTTGCGCACGCCGGCGGAGCGGAACTCCTCCACGAAGCGGTCCACGTCCGCCTTGGTGGCGCCCATGCAGGTGAGGTGGGCGAGCGCGGTGGTCCTGCCGGACTCCTCGATCCTACGGGCGATGGCGACGGTGTTCTGGGAGTTGCCCGAGCCGCCGGCGGAGAAGGTGACGCTGATCCAGTCGGGGTGGTTCTCGCACAGCTGCGAGGCGACGTCAGCCGCCTGGTCCACGGACATCTCCCCCTTGGGCGGGAAGATCTCGAACGAGAACGACTGCTTGCTGCTCAGGATGTCGCGGATAAGCACGGTGGGCTCCCCTCGTGGTCGCATAATCCTCACCATCATAGGTTCGGCTGGCTTGAGGGAAGCCAAGGCGAGACGAGCGCTTACATTGTGGAAACCGCGGCGTGTGGCTGGTCCGCGTCGGGTGCGCCCAGGCCCTAGTAGAGCGGCAGCCTGCCCGTGATGGGGTCCACGTCCTCGGCGTGAAGGGGCTCGAACGCCAGGCAGGTGTAAGTGGGCTCGCCGTGGAACTCGGTGAGGCCGGCGTCGCGGACGAGCGCGACCGCAAACCCGCGCTCGCGCCCCTGTCGGGCGATGTCCAGCAGCTCCTCCTCCGAGTCAACGTACACGCAGACCTTTGCCACGCCCGCCTCGAACCAGTCGCTCAGGGCCGTGGGCTTGCGACCGTCGTCGTCCAGGTAGACCCAGCCCTCGTCGGGGGACACGCGCACCTCTCCCAGGCGCCCTTCGCGCGCGAGCGCCATCAGCGTTGCCTCGACGCAGGCGTGGCCCGACTGCGCGGCGATCTTGCCCTTGCGCATCTTGAGGTCGCGCCTCATCACGATCATCTGCTTGGACTTGTAGGACGAGCCTGGCATGGATCAACCTTTCCCCAGTGCGGGCGCGAGGGTTTCGTCCCCGCGCCCGCTTGGCCTTGCGTTCTGGTGGGGGAGGGACGTACCGCCATGGAGGTGCGGCCCGCGACCTCGCGGGCGGTTCCCTCTCCCCTGCGTCGGAGCGACGCTAGTCCTCGACCTCCAGCAGCTCGATGCGGAAGTTGAGGGTCTTGCCCGCCATCTCGTGGTTGAGGTCGAAGGTGATGGTCTTGTCGTCCTTCTCCACCACGGTTGCCGGGAAGGGCTGGCCGGTGGGGGAGGTCAGCATCACGCGGTCGCCCACGTTGAGCTCCTCCGCGCCCGGCAGCTGCTCAAAGGTCAGGGTCTGCACCAGCTCGTCGCGGTGCGGGCCGTAGGCTTCCTCGGGCGGAAGGCGCACGTCGGTGACCTGGCCAACCTCCATGTCGCGCACCGCCTGGTCAAAGCCGGCGATCATCTGGCCCGCCATGCAGGTGAACTCCAGGGGCTCGTTGCGGTCGTAGGACGAGTCGAACACGCTCCCGTCGTCCAGGGTTCCGCGGTAGTGGACCTTGACCTTCTTGCCCTCGTTGCTCATGGGCTCTTCTCCTCTTGTCGGCGCCATCGGGGGCGCGCTTCTCTGGCGAGTTCACTGTACCCAAGCGCCCCCACGGCAACGGGCGGTCGCCCCAGTTTGCAGAAAAACCTTGGCGGCGCAGGTCAGGGGTCTGGGACGGGAGGCGGTTGGGCGGCGGCGTCGTCGTTCCACGGACGGAGCACCTGCTCCGCCGGCGGAGCAGGCGTCCCGTGCGGAAATGGGGAGAGCGTCTAGGGAATGGAGGGTGCGGCGAGTCCTGCCCGGGTTGGCATTCCGCCCTGGGCGCCGTTGACCGCCTCGAGTACCTCTAGCGAACCCTGTCAGGGTGGGAATCCCGCTGGCCAATGGGAGAGGGTGCTTGGGGAACGTGTCGTGCGAGTCTCCCTGCCGGCATCGAGGGCTGGGGCTTTCTCACACACACGTTCGCAGAGACGTGCGGGCATGATGAGTCCAAACCTCGCGGGATTTGGCAACGAGGTGCTTAGCGGCGCTAGCCTTCGTGTGAGTTCGACCGTGGGCTGCTTAGCAACCCTAGCCCTCATGCGAGTTTTGTTGGGCTCAACCTGCATGAGGCCTAGCGTGGCTAAGCATTTGGCATCCAAATCCACATGAGGGCTAGCGACGCTAAGCATCATCCCCGGGACCCGGCGCATTGCACTGTGAATGCGCCGGGTCCCATGCGGCCGCTCGTGAGGGCTGCTTAGAAAGATCGGTGCCCGTACGGCAATTGGGAGGGGGTTGTTTAAGAAACCCGGTGCCTGCACGGATTTCCGTCTCCCAGACCCACACGCGCCCCGACGGGATTAAGCATTTGGTTCCAAAATCCGTTCTGGCACCAGGTTTTCTAAGCAGCGGCTCCTCGCCACTCGTGCGCGCACCAGCATTTCTAAGCAGGCCGGCACCTCCTCCCATGAGGGGAGTCTTGGATGACAACTTCAGCCCGATGTGAGCACATGCGTTGTGCTCCGGCTGCCATTTCACATGGTGCGAGCTCTGGTGCAAAGCCCGTTTCGAACTGCTGGGTGCCGAGGAACATCCTTCCCCGGGGGGTCATCCCTGCGGCGGAGGCTCGCCTACCTCCTCCTTCTTTGACCAGTGAGAACCTTGCCCTCCGCATTGACCTGGGACCCTTCGCTCACCCCCGGGTGGTCCGCCCCCGGCGGGCTTGCGCGCCGGGGCAACCCTCCCCGGGGGTCATCCCTGCGGCGGAGGCTCGCCTGCCTTCTCCTCTTTCTCTGACCTTCGATAACCCTTGCCTCTGCATTGACCTGGGAGCTTTCGTTTCACCCCTCGGGCAATCGATCCAAGGGAGGCCCTCGGAAGGGGAACGACCCACGATCACGGGGAGAGGTGCATGTCCGCGATCCCCAGGTCGCCCACGCTGACGGGCAACCCATGAGCGCGGAGAGAGGCCGCCGTGCACCCCTGGGGAGACGCTCGGACCAAGATGCCCCGCCCCTCTCCCCTTCGTCGTCCGCACCTGCCAAGATGTCGCAGGTGTGGTGCACGGGCCTCTGCGTGCGGTTTCCCTAGAATAGTCAAGTAAGCTTGAGGGAATGTATGCCAAACCTTACTTTTTGACGACCGCATTGCGTGAGAGAAGCGAGTTGCCGATGCTTGATAGAAGACTCATTGGGCTTGTCCCCGGCGCCATGAGGCGGGTGCTCGAGACGGTCCTGTTCCAGCTGCTGGGGCTTGCGTGCGACATAGCGCTCGCCTGGTGCGCGAGCACGTTCGTGGCGGGAGTCGTGGCGTCCCGCCCGCCCGCGGTGGCGCCCATCGCCTGCCTGCTCGCGCTGGCCATCGCGGGCAAGGCCGCCTCGTCCAGGCTCGCCGGGCAGAGCGCGTTTCTCGCCTCCCGAGACGTGCGGAGGCTCCTTCGCGAGCAGGTCTTTGCCAAGCTCCTCCGCCTGGGGCCGGACTACGCGCGGGAGGTGCCGACCGCGGAGGTGGTCCAGCTTGCCGTTGAGGGCACGGAGCAGCTCGAGACCTACTTTGGCCGCTACCTGCCCCAGCTTGCCTACAGCGTGGTGGCGCCCCTCGTCCTGTTCCTGGTCCTCCTGCCCGTGAGTTGGGCGTCGGGGCTGGTCCTGCTCGTGTTCGTCCCGCTCATCCCCCTGGTCATCGTCGCGGTGCAGAAGGTCGCCAAGCGCACGATGGGTGCCTACTGGGACGAGTACGCCAACCTGGGCGACACGTTCCTCGAGAGCCTGCAAGGCCTCCCCACGCTCAAGGTCTTCTCGGCGGACGCCCGTCGCCACGAGCAGATGAACCAGGAGTCCGAGCGCTTCCGCGTGGCGACCATGAGGGTGCTGCGCATGCAGCTCAACTCGATCGTGGTCATGGACGTCGTCGCGCTGGGTGGCGCCGCCGCGGGCATGTGCGTGGCGCTCTCGCAGCTGGCTGCCGGCACGCTCTCGCTCTTCGGTTGCCTGATGGTGGTGCTCCTCTCCGCGAGCTTCTTCATCCCCATGCGCACCCTGGGATCCTACTTCCACGTCGCCATGAACGGCATGGCGGCGTCCCGCAAGATCTTCAGGCTCCTCGACCTCCCGGAGCCCCACGACTCAGGCACGGCCGTCGCCGTCCCGGGCGACCACCTCGCGATGAGCCACGTGAGCTTCTCCTACGGCAAGGGCCTGGGAGACGCGCTGGGCGACGTGAGCCTGGACGTCCCCGCCGTGGGCCTCACGGGCATCGTGGGCAAGAGCGGCTCGGGCAAGAGCACGGTGGCGTCGCTGCTGAGCGGCCGCCAGCGCGACTACCGCGGGAGCCTCATGCTGGGTGGCAAGCAGCTGCGCGACTTCTCGCGTGAGGCACTTGCCCGCTATGTCACGGTCGTCCCCACCAACGCCTACCTGTTCAGGGGCACCGTGCGAGACAACTTGCAGCTTGGCGACCCAACGGGGAGCGACGAGCGCATGTGGGAGGTCCTGGCGAGCGTGCGGCTGGCAGACTACCTGTGCTCGCAGGACGGCCTCGACACGAGGGTCGAGGAGGAGGGCCAGAACCTCTCCGGTGGCCAGCGCCAGCGGCTCGCGCTCGCACGAGCGCTGATGCACAACTCTCCCGTGTACGTGCTGGACGAGGCCACGAGCAACGTGGACGCCGAGAGCGAGGACGCCATCATGGACGCCGTTCGGGGCATTGCGCGGTACAAGGCGGTCGTGGTCATCTCGCACCGTCTGGCAAACGTGACCTCGGCTCACCGCATCTACGTGATGGAGTCGGGTCACGTCGTGGGGGCGGGCACCCACGACGTGCTACTTGGGACCTGTCCCCAGTACCGCGAGCTGTGGGACGAGCAGAGTAGGCTCGAGCACTTTGACCCCGTCGAGTTTGCCGAGGAGGAGGCGCGCCGCAGGGAGCGGGAGGCCGCTGCCCAAGACGCTGCCGCCGTCCGGGAGGACGGGGATGCCGTTGCCGCCTTCGGCGAGGATGCGGGCGAGACGGACGCCCCGCTCGCCCCCGACGATGGCGCTGGGGCAGAGGGCGGCGAGGTGCCCGAGTCGGTGCTCGAGGACGACGAGGCCGCGGAGAGGCTCGCGCTCGCGAGCCTGCTCGACCTCGGCGACGTGGACGAGACGGACGACGACGATGAGGCGGGCGAGACCATGGTGCTGGGTTCCGGCGACGACCAGCCGGCGCCAGAGCCGGGGGTCACGGCCCAGATCGAGGCGATTCTCGCCACCCCGCTCGAGGAGATGGTGCGCCAGGGGGCAGGTGAGAGGGACGCGGGCGACTCCCCTGAACCGTCCCCGGATGGCGCGGAGCCGCCGTCGGCCGCCGATGATGCGGGGGCGGACAGGCCCCGCGTGGACCCCAGCAGGATTCCCCTCGTGGATGGGGGAGAGGACGACGCGAACGAGGGTGCAGGCGACGAGGAAGGGGATGGTGACGAGGATGAGAGGCGATAGCCGCAGGGTCGTGTGGAGGCTCCTGGGCCTCACCAGGCCGATGGCGGGAGTGATGCTGCTTGCCATCGCATGTGGCGTGCTGGGATTCTGCTGCGCCACCTTCCTGCCCGTGGTCGCGACGAGGTTCGCCCTCGACGCGCTTGCGGGCTCGCTCCCGCCGATGGGGGTGGTCGCCGGGGCGCTCGTGGGCCTCGCGGTCGCCCGCGGGGCGCTGCACTACGCCGAGCAGACCTGCAACCACTACATCGCATTCAAGCTGCTCGCGCACGTGCGCGACCTCGTCTTCGGGAAGCTGCGCGAGCTCGCCCCCGCCAAGCTCGCCGGGCACGACCGCGGCAGCCTGGTATCAACCATCACCTCCGACGTGGAGCTTCTCGAGGTCTTCTTCGCCCACACCATCTCGCCCGTCTCCATCGCCGTGGTGATGGCCGTGGTCATGACCGCCTTCCTCGCGGGGATCTCGCCCAGGGTCGCGCTCGTCGCGCTCGTGGGCTACCTGTGCGTCGGCGTCGGCATGCCGCTGCTGGGCGCGCACCTCTCGGCCGACGCGGGGAGGGTCACGCGCGCGCAGGCGGGCCTTCTCTCCGGCATCGTGCTGGACAGCCTCCGCGGGCTCTCGCAGGTGCTGCAGTTTGGTGCCGGAGACGCCCGGATGAGCCTCATCGACGACGAGTCCCGTCGGCTCTCGGACGCCCAGGGGCGCCTGAGCTCCGCCTCGTCAACGGTGGCCGCGGCGTCGGGTGCGCTGATCATGCTCTTCTCCCTCGCGGTCATGCTCCTGGGAGGGAGTCTTGTTGCCTCGGGCGAGATGACCGTGGATGGCATGGCGATTGCGACGGTCGCGGTCATGGGATCGTTTGGGCCGTTCGTCGCGCTCGCGAACCTGGGGACCACGCTGCAGGGGACGATCGCGTCGGGCGCGCGCATCCTGGCGATCCTGGACGAGGAGCCCGCCGTGGCCGAGGTCACCGACGGCGAGGACATCGAGTTCTCCGGCGCCTCCGCTCACGGCGTGGGCTTCTCGTATGACGGCGAGGAGGTGCTGGACAACGTCTCGCTCGAGGTGCCGCAGGGCAAGGTCGTGGGCATCGAGGGCAAGAGCGGCTCGGGCAAGTCGACCCTGTGCCGGCTCTTCATGCGCTTCTGGGACGTCGAACGCGGAAGCATCGCCCTATCGGGCACGCGCGTGGACGCCATCAACACGCGGAGCCTGCGTGCCAGCGAGGGGCTGGTGGAGCAGGACACGTTCCTGTTCCACGGCAGCATCCGCGACAACCTGCTGGTCGCCCGCCCCGACGCCACGCAGGAGCAGATCGAGGCGGCCTGCCGCGCGGCCTCGGTGCATGACTTCATCGAGGGCCTGCCCAAGGGATACGACACTATGGTCGGCGAGCTTGGCGACACCCTCAGTGGGGGAGAGAGGCAGCGCCTCGGCCTCGCCAGGGCCTTCCTGCATGACGCGCCCTTCCTCATCCTGGACGAGCCCACGAGCAACCTTGACTCCCTCAACGAGGGCGTGGTCCTGCGCAGCATCGCACGCCTGCACGGGAGCCGGACGGTCCTGCTCGTCTCGCACAGGCCCAGCACCATGGCCGTCGCGGACCAGACGTACTCCATGGACTCCGGGAGGGTGAGCTAGCCACAGGCGAGAGGGGCCTCCCAGACCGCCCATGCGACCGCCGTTGCGTGGAGGGGAGGTGCCCCTCTCCCCCAAGGGGTATGCTTACGAGAGTGTGTCAGGTGTCTGCGCGGGCGGTGGCTCGCGCCGCGAGAAGGGGCGGATGTGTCTAACGGCGACTTCGTTGGGGTCTTCGACTCCGGTCTGGGCGGCATCAGCGTGCTCAAGAGGCTAGTGGCCGAGCTTCCGCACGAGCGCTTCGTGTTCTTTGGCGACTCGGCCAACGCCCCGTACGGAGACAAGCCGGTGGAGCAGATTCGGTCCCTCTCCACTGGCATCGTCGACCGCTTCGTTGCCGAGGGGGCCAAGGCGATCGTGATCGCCTGCAACACCGCGACCTCCGCCTCGGCCAGCTACCTGCGCGAGAAATACCTGAGCATTCCCATCGTGGGCTGCGAGCCGGCGCTCAAGCCCGCCGCGCTCGCCCCGCGGCACCGTCGCATCCTGGTGATGGCGACTGCGGCGACGCTGCGACTGCAGAAGTTCCGCGACCTCCGGGAGGAGTGGGGGCGCGAGTCTGAGGTCATCTGCGTGCCCTGCGTGGGGCTCGTGCAGCTGATCGAGACGGGTGACCTTGACTCCCCTGAGCTCCACTCGCTGCTCCAGAGGCTGGTGGGACAGTATCGCGGGCAGGTCGACTCCGTGGTCCTCGGCTGCACGCACTACCCCTTCATCAAGAGGCAGATCGCCGACGTCCTGGGGGACGTCCCGTTCTTCGACGGTGGCACCGGTGCCGCCCACCAGCTGGGTCACCTGCTGAGGGAGGGCGGGCTTCTCGCCCCGGATGGCGCCGAGGGCGGCGTCGAGTTCCGCTCCAGCAAGAGCACCCCGCAGGAGATCGAGCTGTACCAGCACTTCTACACGCTCCCGGTGTAGCCCCGGCTGGGCTGCTCGCTGAATTGATACGGGGCAAGCGCCATTCTCATCGTCTCGGCCCATTCGCTCAATCTCAATTGAGTGCGGTTCCGGCTGACCCGCTGACGGTCCGTAGCGCTGACGTTTGTCCGTCTTCCAATGGCAGCAAACTCCTGAGGTGAGCGCGCACATCGGGAGCTTGCCGCTATTGGAAGACGGGTCAACAACATTTCGGCAGTAAATACGATTCCAATAGACCCTCTTAGTTCTGTTGATGGTAACGGGAGCCCGATATGAGCACACGCATCGGGAGCTTGCCGCCAAACGAGGACCCTTCTTGCGCTGAATGGCAGAGAACGACTGATATGAGTGCTCATATAAGGCAGTTGTCGCCAGGGAGAGCCTCCCAACTGCAAAGACACGCTGTCGAAGTCGGCGTGAGCTGCGGGTATGCTGACCTCGTGTTGGCTGATGAATCGACACGAGCGCACACATCGGGAGTTTGCTGCCGCCTCGACCTCCTCCCGCAATAACATGGGTTGGGTTACGGCAGGAGCCCGATAGGGGCACTCGCATCGGGCGCCTGCTCCCCGCGGTGAGCGTCTCTCAATTCTGCGAGCGAGGTGTGCGTGTCAAATCATGCATCGTGCACAGTTCCTCTGGAAGTGCATAGATGGGCCGTCTGAAGGCTCCCGTCCCATAGCTCCAGGGAAGTAGTTCTCCAATCAACTTGGTGCGCGCTTGGAGGCAGCCCGCGGGCGGCCGACGTAGTCGCAGCCCATGTAGTCCGGCAACTCTCCTTACCACAGACCTCAGTTGAGTTTGATTGAGCACCTGTTCGAGTGCAATCGTCTGAATCGTGATCCCCTCCTCGCTTAGTGCAAGCTCACGCCGCAGGTCACGAGCAACATCGGTGTGATACTCGAAACCGTTGTACTCAAGCCCAAATCGAATCTGCGGCCAATAGAGGTCGATTATGAAATGATCCGTCTTTGCGATTGCCCGCGCCGCTCGGCCGAGCTCGACCCTGTGGTTGAGCTCGGGCCTTGGGAGGTGGTAGCCTCCGTCTCGTCGGTCCATGGTCAGCAGGAGCGCCGTCGCGGACTCCATTGGGGAGCGAGATCCGCCCAATGCCGTCCTGACGGGTTTTCTGCAGAGCTTTGTTCCCCTGGTGTGTGGCGGGACGAGGGCGAGGAACCTCTCGATTGAGGCAATGCTTGTGATTCCCTTGGTTTCGACGAAGCCTTTGGGGCAGTCCGCCGGGAAGTACCTCCCCGCAAGGGAGCAGGTGAGAAGTGACAGTTCGATGGGCGTGAGCGATGGCGCCATCTGCGTGACACAGAGCTCTGGGCTGCAGACCAGCACGTTCTCATGCACTCGTTTGAATGCTCCGTGGGGCATCCTCATTCCAAGGACGTGAGGATGTGCGCCGTGAATGGAATGTCGCTGCTGCGCTGACCGTACGAGTACATCAATCTCCCTGGGGAAGCTCTCCATCCCCAGAATCTCCTGGACTGCCTTTCTGGCGGCGGAAACCTCCTGAGAGCGCATACTTGCCCGGCAGTGTGACGAATCAGGGGCCTCAAACGACTCGGCCCTAACCCCGCATTGTGCCAGTGACGCCCAGATCCAGAGCGCGGTTGTGTGCGAGATGCACACCATGCCTTCTCCCGCCATTACGAGACCACCTTTCCTCGAGCCTGCCGTTGCACCATCATCGCAAGCGATATTTCGTTGGAGATTGCATTAGACTTTCAATGGGTGCATAACCGTTATGAAACACCAGGTAAAAGCAGTAAAATCAATTACGGCAATATCTGCAATCAATCAAAATAACATAAATTATTACTATCTGCTAGGAGGGAATGGTCTTGCGACTCCAAGGGTAATGGGATCGAGAAATGCGATGGACTTTGTCTCGACTCTCCTCAAACACGGGGATGGGCGGGGGCGTCGAGGTTAGGTATTGCGCGTGCAACTGAGGTTTGGAACAACAAAGGATTCCCTATAAAAGATCAAAGAAGGGGGGAGGAGGCAGTCCACGGAGGGCCAGGAGCATTGTGTCTGGTCGGAAGTTGACTGAGCCTAGCTGCTCATCATGTGGGATGGCGGCTCGTGCGCATCTTGCGGTCGCCGCTACACTTGAGTTTCCAAGTCGAAGGGATCGCGCGCACGAGCGTGGTGTAAGAAGGCACATCACCTGCTGCCGACGCTGCCAGAATCCTACTCCTTCTTGAGGCCGCAGCTCTCGGCTATCTCCGAGACTATCTGTGCGGCCCTCCTCTCG
>Ga0214929_100052_pt1 | contig 90155 bp, 73 predicted proteins | sample Stichaenrichm17X_FD_168613 | JGI IMG/M metagenome (GOLD analysis project Ga0214929, IMG submission 168613) | Xylose enriched microbial communities from anaerobic bioreactor in Madison, Wisconsin, United States - 17X | ecosystem: Engineered > Bioreactor > Anaerobic > Unclassified | place: USA... | reverse complement strand
ACCGGCATCATTTTAGCATAGGAGGTTTTTTGCTTGAAGCTGAAGCTTTAGTAAACTCACCGGCCTAGCCGGTGGTTCTTTGATTCTCCTCGTTTCTCTCGTCGAATCCTTCGCTAAAGCTAAACAAGACAAAAAAAGCGCACCTGCCCCCGCAGATACGCTTTTTGTGATTGAAATGATTTTCGAAATTATTTCCCAGGTAATAATTATTGGTGGCTTGCTTTCCAGTCGGTGCCGATCTGGTCGGCCTTGAGGATTGCGTCGACGAGGATGTCCGGGCTGGTTTCGACCGGGACAGCGGCGATATGCTTGGTGGTCATGGCCTTTTCGCCGACCTGTTTCAGGCTGGCGGTGTTGTCCCGCGAAATGCCGATGTCCGACAGGGTCAGCGGCAGGCCGACGTCCTGATTAAACGCGAGAACGGATTCGAGGGTCGCCTGGTCGTAGTTTTCGAGGACGAGCTCGCAGATGGTGCCGAAGGCGACGATTTCCCCGTGGCTCGCGTGCTGGCATTCGGGCAGCGCGGAAAAACCGCTGTTGAGGGAGTGGGCGCCGGCACACCCGGCGGATTCGACGCCGATCCCGGAGAGCAGCGTGTTGACTTCGATGATGTCTTCCACCGCTTCGGTCAGCTCGTGGTTCTGGACGTCGGCGAGGGCCTGGCGGCCTTCGGCCATCAGCGTCGTGTAGCAGAGTTCCGACAGGGCCATCGCGGCCAGCGGCGTCTTGTACCCGGCGCGGACGCGGTTCTTCGTGTCAGAATCCACGTGGGCCTTCGCTTCGAAATAGGTCGACAGCGCGTCGCCCATCCCGTAGGCCAGGTATTTCGCCGGCGCGTCGAGGATGATCTGCGAGTCGACGAGTACGAGGTCTGGGTTGCGTTTATAATAAATCGAGCCAGCGTGTTCCCCGGTTTCAGTATACGTCGCTGAAAGGGCCGAGGTCGGCGCATCGGTCGAGGCGATGGTCGGTACGGTCACAATGGCCGCGCCGGTCTGAATCCCTGCGTATTTCCCGGCGTCCATCGCCTTGCCGCCGCCGATGCCGATCACCACGTCGGCATCCGCTTCCCCCGCCAGCGCCGCCAGGCGGTCGAGCTCGGTCCGGGTCGTCTGCCCGCCGAAGGCTTCGCAGGTAATCATCAGCCCTTCGGCTTCAAAGGTCTGGGTCAGCATCGGGGTCAGCTTGTCCACAAAGGACGGCGTGATCACGGCGAAGGCCCGCGTCGTTTCCAGATCGGCGCACCATTTGGCGAGATTTTCGATTTCGCCGGGGCCCTGAACGTATTTGGATGGGCACGCGAATGCCCGGGTTGTTAAAGTCATACTCTCCTCCATTGCGATTGGGTTTTCTTTTATTATAGCACGGCTGGACGGACAGCATGAGAGCGAAAAAAATTGCACAAAAAAATTCCGGCCGAAGCCGGAATTTTGTAAAGCGTGTTAAGCGCGGACGATGACAGAAATCCCGTTCGGGATGACCGTAAAGGTCGCGTCTTCGCCTCTGATTTCTTTTGCCTTTGCGACGGCTTCGTCCAAAGTTGCCGCGTACATCATCTTCATTTCTTCGATGGTTTGCTTCATTTCTGGACGGCTGACGTAAATGACCGGGTGATGGATCAGAATACGGGACTGAATCTGATATTCCCACTGGTCTGGCTGGGTTTCGTCCTGCGGCACTTTCAGGATTTGATCCATCAGGGCCTGCGGGCTTTCGCAGTTCTTCAGCGCGTTGTAGAAGCCGTCGCCGCCGGTGCCGTCGGCACATTCAGCGCAGATGATGATGACGCCGCCTTCCTTCGTCGTCGCTTCAGCCGCGGTCATCCCCTTGACGCACTGGTACATGTTCTGATCCAGCGGGGCACCGCCGTTGCTGGTGATGGAAATATCCGCCGGCACCGCCTTGACCTGGCAGTAGCCAGACAGGAATTCGCAGCCGGATTTGTGGGCTTCAAAAGGATCGCCGGCAAAGGCCGCGACGACCTTCTTGTCTTCGTCGATGACCACGTTGACGATGTAGGCCAGTTTCGCCATCTTCGCCGCCGCGACCATATCTTTGTGCAGCGGGTTGCCTTCGAGAATACCTGTTCTCGCGTACGGGCTGTCGATAAATTTCGAGCAGTGGTTGCCCATGACGGTCTTGCGGTCGCAGACCCCTGGCAGCACGCTCTTGCGCCCGCCAGAGAAGCCAGCGAAGAAGTGCGGTTCGATAAAGCCTTCGGAAACGAGCAGATCCGCGTTGGCCGCCACCTTATCGATGATGCAGTCCGCACCCGACGGCAGCACGCCGACCTTCACGTTGGATTCCGCGTTGGCTGAATCGTGGACGACGATCTTTTCGTTGTCGACGATGGCGTCGCCGAATTTCGCGCGCATTTCCTTTTCAACTGACAGACGATGGAAGCCCGTCGCGATCAGCAGCGTGATGTCGATATCCGGGTTCCCTTCTCTTAATTCCTTGAGCATAAACGGAATGATATGCTTGCTCGGCACTGGACGGGTATGGTCCGAGCAGATGATCGTGCAGGTCTTTTTGCCCTTCGCCAGTTCCGCCAGGGTGGTGCCGCCGTAAGGCTTCGCCATCGCGGCCTGGACGATTTCATCTTCGGTTCCGGTCGCCTTCATCGTGCCGATGTTCGATTCCAATACGCCGACAACCTGTTCATCAGGCAGGGTCAAGTCCAGCTTCTGCTGGCCACACGGTATTTTAAAATTCATTGTAAAACCCCCTATTTTTATTGGTCTGACCAATTGGTAATTTCAGTATAAACCGATTTCATACATCATGCAAGTACAGGGCAAAAAATTACACAAAAAAACCTCCGGCATCTGCCGAAGGTTTAAGAATTGATTTAAGAAATTAAATAAACGTGTAGCCGGCCGCCTTGTAGAGCCGGTTGATCAGCGCGAGGGTGTCGTCTGTCACCGGGATATCCTCCGCGAAAATGTCGGTGGCGCCGAGGTCGTCAAAGGCCCGCAGGCAGTCGAACAGCTTGTGGGACATGCCCGCCGGATCCTTCCGGCTGCCCAGGGACAAAATCAAGCCCTTGTGGTAGCGGTCGATGGTTTCGTCAGTGGCGAGAATCGCGCCTTTCTGGTCGCCGTGGAGCTTCCCGATCCCCTCGTTGATCTTGGCGACCATTTCGTCGAGGTTCCCCTGAGCGATGACCATTCTCCCCTTCGGGGCGTAGTGGCGGTATTTCATCCCCGGCGAGCGCACTTCCTTGAGTTCCACCGGCTTGATCGCGCCGGGTGAAACCTTCACGTCGCCGATCACGCGGCGGATGTCGTCGACGGTGACGCCGCCCGGGCGGTACACCGTCGGCGGGGTCGTCGTCATGTCGATGACGGTGGATTCAAGGCCAACGTCAGATTCGTCGCCGACGAGTATGGCGTCCACCTTGCCGAGCATGTCCTCGAGGACGTGTTCCCCCTTGGTCGGGCTCGGCCGGCCGGAAATATTGGCCGAGGGCGCGGCCACCGGCCGGTCCGCGGCCTTCAAAAAGGCGTTCGCCATCGGGTGGCTCGGGTAGCGGATGCCGACGGTGTCGAGTCCGGCGGTGACGGTGTCGGGAATGCGGTCCGAGCGCTTCATGATCATCGTCAGCGGCCCGGGCCAGAAGGCGCCGGCGAGGCGCTTCGCCTTGTCCGGCACGGCTTCGACGAGGTCATCGAGCTGGGCCAAATCGTAAATGTGGACGATCAGCGGATTGTCGCCGGGGCGGCCCTTCGCCGCGTAAATCTGTTCGACCGCGGCCGGATCCAGGGCGTTGGCGCCGAGGCCGTAGACCGTTTCCGTCGGGAAGACGACGGTGCCGCCCTTGCGGATGATGCTGCCGCAGACCGCCATCGCTTCGGCGGTATCGTCGGTATTCAAATCGAAAATCTGGGTGTCCTTTTCAGGAATAGGCTGGTCGTTATGGGGTTTTGTTTCTGGCATAGTCGTACTCCTTTCCTGTTTGGTGTGTTTTTTCTATCATTAAACGTTAAAATGACGCGTCTTATTTCGACGTTTTTCTGTCGACGTTGCGTTTTTTCGGGTCTTCAAAGGGCGGTTCGGTCTCGGTCAGATCGACGTCGGCTTCGTCGAGCAGATCCTGTTTCAAATCCCACAGCTTGCGGGACAGGTCGACGTGGTACACGTGGGGGTTGACCATGCGCTTGTAGGTCGGCCACAGCGTGCGTTTTTCTTCCCGGAGGTGTTCGCGGATTTCGTCGATGGACGGCTTGTCGTAGACACACTTCCCGTCCACGAAAATCGGCACCAGCAACTCCTTGGCTCTGAAGTTTTTCAGGGTCATCTGCTTCCAGGTGTGGATCGGGTGGAAGATGCGCAGCGGCTTCGTGTCGTCGACCACTTCGTCTTCAAGGTAGAGCTGGTCGGCCAGGGCCATGCCGTTGTCCCGGGAATAGAACCGGACGATTTTCTTCGTGCCCGGGTTGGTGATCTTGCCCGGGTCGTCGGAGATCTTCATCTTCGGCTTGCCGTTGATTTCCGCCATTTTGTAGACCCCGCCGAGGGACGGCGAATCGAAGGCCGTGATCAGCTTCGTGCCGATGCCCCAGGAGTCAATCTTCGCGCCCTGGGATTTGAGGTCGCGGATCAGATACTCGTCGAGATCGGAGGACGCGACGATTTTCGCGTCGGTGAAGCCGGCGTCGTCGAGCATTTTGCGCGCTTCAGAGGTCAAATAGGCCAGGTCTCCCGAGTCGATGCGGATGCCGTAATTGCCAGTGATTTTCCCGGCGGCCTTGTATTCACCGAACACCTCGATCGCGTTGGGCACGCCGCTTTCCAGCGTGTTGTAGGTGTCGACGAGGAGCACCGCGTTGTCCGGGTTGTAGTCGCAGAATTTTTCAAAGGCCTCCCGTTCGGTGTCGTAGCTGAGCACGAAGGAGTGGGACATCGTCCCCATCGACGCGCGGTGGAGCATCGGTTCGGTTTCGACCACCGACGTGCCGGCGCAGCCGCCGATCACCGCCGCGCGGGCGCCGAAATAGCCAGCTTCCGTGCCGTGGGCGCGGCGCAGGCCGAATTCCATGACCGGGCCGTCCCCGGCTTCCTCGACGATGCGGGAGGCTTTCGTAGCGATCAGCGTCTGGTGATTCATGATCGCGAGGAGGGTCGTTTCGACGAGCTGCGCCTCGATCAAGGGTGCCTTGACCCGCACGATCGGTTCGTGTGGGAAGATGATCGTCCCTTCCGGCACCGCGTAAATTTCGCCCGAGAATTTGAAATGACGCATGTAATCGAGAAAGGCGTCGGTGAATTCCGGGTGGTAGTGATGCAGCTGGGCGATGTCTTCGTCGGTGAAGGCCAGCCCGTTGATGTAGTCGATCATCTGTTCGAGACCGGCCGCGACGGTGTAGCCGCCGTTGAACGGATTGCGCCGGATGAACGCGTCAAACACGGCGGTTTCGCCGGCCTTGCCGTCGTTTAAATACACATTGCCCATGCTGAGCTGATAGAGATCAGTCGCCAGCTGTAATTTTCTTGGAAACTGCATGTCTTCTCCTTTGTTTCCTTATCGTTTTGAAATTTAAAATCCAGGCGAAGCTTATTTCGCCACAAAGGTATCTGGGATGATCGACGCGTCGGTCTGACGCACCATTCTAGCTGAGATCGTCCCCTTGGTGTAGGTCTTGTTCTTGGTGTTGTAGCGCACCGCGGCGAATGTTTTGTGGACGTCGTCCGGGGTGATTTTCCGGTTGACCCAATAGATGTTGAACCCGTAGCGTTCCCCGTCGTAGGTTTTGCCCTTGTGATTGGGAAGCATGACCCAGGTGTAGCGTTGCTTCACCGTCTTCACCTTGATGCCCATCGCCTTGGCCAGCTTTTTGCTCACGTAGTGCGCGTAGTGAGAAGGCACGCTGTAAGTCGTTGAATCGGTCATGTAGCGGTACTGCCCGTTCACGGGCTTCATGTAATAATGCTGGCGCAGGGAATAATTGACGTCCACCTCGCTGTGATCCAGCACCAGCGCCGCGATGGTCTCACAGCCGACGTGGGCCGGCGCTTTGGACGTGTAGGTGATGTGGTCGGAATCGACCGACGGCGTTTTGACCTTCGTCGCCTTCGACGCCTTAATCGTCACCTCGCTGCCGGAATTGGCCATACCCGCGTAGTGATTGCGCACCGCAAAGCCGTGGAGCCGGCCCATCATGTAGAGCGCGAAGATCACCGAGACGACCGCCGCGGCGCAAATCAGACGCACCGCCCACGTCGGCAGTTCAAAAGAACCGGGCACGCGGTGCTTTTTGTTTTCGTGTTCCATGCATTTTTCTCATTTCTAAATATTGTTGTGAACTTAACGATTCATTATACCACGCCGCAAGACGGCGCTCAACCGCGGGGAACTGCCTTTAAGACTTTTTTACGCCGTCCTGGGCTTCGGCCTGCTGCTGCAGCTCCGCTTTGGCGGCGTCGGACAGATCGACGTCGGGATTGACGTGGATCATGCAGTGCTTCAGGTTCGGGTAGCGTTCCTCGAGGACGTTGTGCAGCGTCTCGGCGATGGCGTGGGCCCGCTGGATGTCCAGGGTGTGGTCCACGGCGATTTCCAGATCGATGTAGAAATTCGAGCCGAAGGTCCGGCTGCGCAGGTCGTCGACCCGGACGACTCCCGGGTGATGTTCGGCGACCCTCAAGATCGCCGCCAGGGTCTTTTCGTCGACCGAGCGGTCCACCATTTTATTGATGCTGTCCTTCCCGATGTCGAAGCCGACCTTGATGACCATCAGCGCGATGATGATTTCGGCCAGCGGGTCGAGAATGGGCAGCCCGAGGCGGGCGCCGGCGATCCCGATCAACGCCCCGACCGAGGACAGGGCGTCGCTGCGGTGGTGCCAGGCGTCGGCCTTCAAAGCGCCGGAATTGACCCGTTTAGCTGCGCGGATCGTGTAGTGGTACATCCATTCCTTGACGGCGATGGACACCACGGCCGCCACCAGGGCGAGGACGCCCGGCACCGCGATGGCCTTGCCCGAGGCGATGGTCTGGACGCCGCTTTTGCCGATCAAAAAGCCGGTCACGGCGAGGAGCCCGGCCAGAATCAGCGAGGCGACGCATTCCATCCGGTCGTGGCCGTAGGGGTGCTCCTTATCTTCCTTCTTCGAGGAAATGCGCACGCCGACGATGACGATGATCGTCGAGAACACGTCCGAGGCCGAGTGGATGGCGTCGGAGATCATCGCGCCGGAGTGGGCGACGATCCCGGCAAAAAGCTTCATCAGCGAAAGGGCAATGTTCACGACAATCGACACAATCGACACGTGCGTTGCCGTCTGGGCGAGGGTTGAAGTGTGTGACTTGCTTTCCATAGAATTCATCTCACTTTTTTCTTTTATATTTTTTACAAACACACAGCCAAATTAGGATTCGGCCGCAAACTGGCGCAGCCGCTCAATTTCGCTGCGGTAGCCGGTGTAATTAGACTGGGGCGTCTCCAGGAAAAAGGGCAGGCCCTTCAACGCCGGGTGGGTCACGATGCGGCCGACGGCGTCCCAGCCGATGCTGCCGGCACCGAGTTTTTCGTGGCGGTCCTTGTGGCTGCCGAATTCAGTCTTGCTGTCGTTGAGGTGCACCGCCTTCAGCCGGTCGAGGCCGACGACGTCGTCGAAATGTTTCAGCACCCCGTCGAGGTCGTGCACGATGTCGTAGCCAGCGGAGTAGACGTGGCAGGTGTCGAGGCAGACGCCCATGTGCTCAGGCACCTCGACCCGGGCGATGATCTCGGCGAGCTCCTCGAAGCTGCGGCCGATTTCCGTCCCCTTGCCCGACATGGTCTCCAGGAGCACCGTCGTCGTCTGCTCATGGGTCATCGCGCCGTTGAGGATGTCGACAATTTCGTCGATGCCCACCGCCGCGCCCTGGCCGGTGTGGCTGCCGGGGTGAAAGTTGTAAAGGGTGCAGGGCAGCTGGGCCATGCGTTTAAGATCGTCGGCGAAGGTTTCCGCCGCGAATGCCCGGGTCTTTTCCGTCTTCGAGGCCATGTTCATCGTGTAGGGCGCGTGGGCCAAAAGAGGCCCAAAGTGGTGGGCCGCCAGCCCCTTTGAAAAGGCGGCGATCTCCTCGGGATCAAGGGCGCGGGCGGCGCCGCCCCGGGGATTGCGGGTGAAGAACTGGAAGGTCGAGGCGCCAATAGCGCAGGCGTCCTTCAGCGCGGCGAGGTAGCCCTTCGCGATGGACGTGTGGGGGCCGACAATCAATGTGTGGGTGTGTGCCATGGTATCCCTTTCTCAAGAAAAAACAGCCAGTGGACACTGGCTGTCGTAGCATGCGTTAGGCCTTTGGATGGGCGGCGTCCCATTGGGCGATTTTCTCGTCGAGACGGGCGTTGGCGACGGCTTCTGCCTCCTCGAGGGTGGTGCCGTCGTCGGGCATGACCGCCTGACCAAAGGACAGGCCGATTTCCGGGCAGTGCGGGTATTTCGCCCGTTCGATTTCCATTTCGGTGCGGGCGTTTTCGACGATCTGGGCGATCTGCTCGCCGCTTTTGGCGTGGCGGATGAACAGCGCGAAGTAGGCGCCGGAGTAGCGGCCGATCACGTCCTGCACCATCAACGACGTCGAGAGGACGAAGCCGAGGCGGTGGAGCATCTTGTCGCCGACCTTTTCGCCGCAGACGCGGTCGATTTCAGACAGGCCGTTGAGGCAGACCAAGGCGAAAACGCGCTGGCTTTCTTCTCTGGCCTCGAGAATCCAATTGATGGTCATCATCGTCGACGGGCGGTCCTGCAGGCCGGTGACCAAATCCATGTGGGCGCGGCGCGGCGCAGTCGGGCTCGAGGCCACCGGTTCGATGTGGCCGATGGTGTGCGGGCTCACAGCGCCGTGGACGCTGATGGTCGTCGGCGTACACGTCGCCCGGCGCCATTCGTACTCCCCGTCCTTGCGCAGGCCGAGAAAATCGACCTCGGTCGCCGTCCGGGACATCAGGGCCTTTTCGTACTCGCGCACGGTGCTGATGTGAACCATCTTGTGGTTGCGTAGGTTTTCGAGGTAGTTGTCGATCACCTTTTCTTTCACCCCGCCGTTTTCGTCCCGCACAATGAAAAAGAAACGATCCTGCTCGACGTCGTAGTCGAAGCTCGAGGTCGCTTCGTAGCGCGCGATGTTGCGGTAATTCTGATTGAAGGTGACCGTCGTCGGATCGACTTCTTCTTCGTTGTCCGATCCGGTGATCATCATGCCGACCTTCGGGTATTCGTACTGCCGCTGGACGCACCAAATCCGCAGGTGGGCCTGCAGCATGACCTGATCTTCAAAGACGAGGCGGGCCGTCATTTCGCCGCTGATGCCCTCTGCACTCTGGCGCAGGCAGCGGATGACGTTTTTGCGGTCCGGTTCGTATATTTTCGAGAAGACGTTGTCCTTCAGTGCGGCCTGTTTCTGGCTTTTGTAGCCGAAAAGGCGGCGGTACCAGGTGTTGCGGTATACGGGCACCAGTTCCCGTCCTTTTTCAATTGTAAAAATGACAACCCCGCAGGGCAGATCGTCAAAATAACTAAAATCCTCTATGAGCTCTTCAAGCTGATGCTTTTGATCCCGGGATGCCATAATTTCCTCCAAATCCAAACTGATCTCATTTGATTTTATAATGTGATCGGTGAGCTTTTCAATAATAAGTTAAATTTTAGAATATTTTACCATATTCCCCGCGTTTTAACAAGCGCCCGCCGCCTGGAGATTTGCCGGTTCCCGGCCTTCATTGCGAAGGGCGTCCGGTTGTGATATACTCTTTCTACTTTAAATAAACGCAATGCGTCATCAAAGGAGAACACAACGCAATATGGGCTTTATCGGTATTTTATTGTTGGCCTTCGGATTGGCCATGGACTCCAGCGCCGTTTCCGCCTGCGAGGGTCTGGCCATGCCGAAATACAACGCCAAGCTGGCCGCCACGATCGCACTGTCCTACGGCGGCGCCGAAGGGCTGATGTCCTTCCTCGGCTGGCTGCTGGGCTCGCAGTTTTTCAACCTCATCTCGTCCTTCGATCACTGGGTGGTCTTCATTCTGCTCTCGATCGTCGGCGGCAAAATGATCTGGGACGCCTTCCACGAAGATCCGGCCGATCAGGCCAAGGCCTCTTCTGAACACTTCACACCCCAGGAAATCATCCTGCTCTCGATCGTCACCTCGGTGGACGCGCTGGCGGCGGGCGTCAGCTTCGCCTTCATTAAAATCAACGTCCCGGTGGCTGTCATCACCATCACGGCGGTCTCCGCGGGGTGCTCCTTCGGCGCCACCTTGATCGGGCATTTCATCTCGGCGAAGTTCGGACGGGTGGCGGAAGTCGCCGGCGGCTTCATTCTGTTTTTGATCGGCCTTTACGTTCTGCTCCACGACCTCGGGGTGATCGCGCTGTGAAAACCCGATTTGACATCCACAACAGGCGCCACGCCGAGGGGCTGCTCGCGGCGGTCATCTTCGCCCGCTCGACCTCGTTCCTGCTGGTCAAGCACTGCCTGACCGCCTTTGACGTGTTCAATCTGCTGGCGGTGCGCTTCACGATCGCAGCGGTGCTGCTGGTGATCCTCTTCAACCGCCGTCTCCGGGGCTTAAAGCTGATCACCCTCGCCCGTGGCGCGGTCCTCGGCGTCGTCTTCTTCGCGGTGATGGCCGGCGAAACCATCGCGCTGTCCAAAACCTCGAGCTCAACCACCGCCCTCGTCGAAAGCTCGGCGATCATGCTCGTGCCCTTTCTCACCTGGGCATTTTTCCACGACAAGCCGACCCGGGCCAACGTCTGCGCAGCGGTGGTCGCCTTCGTCGGCGTCGTCTTCACCATCGGCCAGACCGGTCACATCGTCTTGAGCCCGGGGATCCTTTGGTGTCTCGGCACGGCGGTGATCTACGCGCTGTCGGTCATCGTCACCGACACCCTCTCGAAGCGGGACGACGCGATCGCCCTCGGCGTCATTCAGGTGGCCGTGATGGCCCTCTGCTCGGTCGTCGCGACCTGCCTCGTCGAATCCCCCACCCTGGCCGCGCCGGGCAGCGTCTGGGGAAATGTGTTATACTTAGCAGTAGTCTGCTCGGTGTTCGGCTTCGCGATTCAGCCCTACGCCCAATCGGGGACGACCTCCGACCGGGCGAGCCTGTTCCTCGCCATCACCCCGGCCACCGCGACAGTACTCGGCGTGGTCATTCTCCATGAGACCCTGACCTGGCTCGGCGCCATCGGCGTCGCGCTGATTCTGTCGTCCTTCTTTCTGGCCAACCGGCCGCCGAAGTGGCTGCGTTCATATTGAGAGATTATACAATTGAAATAAAGCATTTCTGCGAATAGGAGTTTTTATGGATATCGTACACCGCTACGGTCAATGGATCAAAAATAAACTGCCGGACAATCCCAAGGCGGCCGGCCGCTACATCCGCCTGGGGCTGCGCCTCGAGAGCTTCGCGAAGCGCCACCTCGGCGACAAGAACGTCCCGCTCCCCTACCGGGATTTGAACTGTCTGGCGCTGGACGGGATGCTCCACACCCTGGAGCACCCGGAATCCGCCGCCTGGACCAATCTGTTCACGCCGGTCGAAATTCTTCAGAATTTCGATTTGAGCTGTCTCTCGATCGAGATGATGGGCTCGTTTCTCTCGGGCTTCACGATCGAGGACTGGTGCATCGACCAGGCCGAGGCCGAGGGCATCGCGCCGACCCTCTGCTCGTACCACAAGGCCTTTATCGGAGCAGTGGACGCGGGCTTAATCCCGATGCCGAAATGCGCGGTGACGACGTCGATCGTCTGCGACGCGAACCTCCAGACCTTCCGCTACACCGCCGATTCGAGACATATCCCGACGACCCTCCTCGACATCCCCAACGAAAAGTCGAAGGACAGCGTCGCCTACGTCGTGACCCAGCTCAACGACTGGATCGCTCAGCTCGAGGATTTGAACCACCAGGGCTTCGATCTGGACAAGCTCCGAGACACCCTCGACCGGGAAAACCAGTCCTTTGAGGCCTACCGCCATTTCATCGAGCTGACGCGCTCGCGCTACTACCCGTCGACGCTGACGCTGCAGATGTTCGTCCTCTACGCGTCTCACCTGATCATCGGGAGCCCCGAGGCCCTCGATTTCTTCAAGCGCCTCGAGGCTGACGCGGCGTCCCGGCCGGTGTTCTCCGGCAAGCGGATTTTCTGGCTCCACGTGCTGCCCTTCTACGAACCGGCGCTGAAGCACGCCTTCAATTTGAGCAGAAAATACCAGATTCAGGCCACGGACATGAACCTCGACTACAACAAGCCGCTGGATCTCGAACGGCCCCTGGAGGCCCTGGCTGAAAAGATGATCGACAACATCTTCGTCGGGCCCCTCGACCGCCGCATCGAGGCGGAACGCCGCCTGATCCGCGAAACCGGCGCCGACGGCGTCATCTCCTTCAACCACTGGGGCTGCAAGCAGATGGCCGGCGCCGCGAACCTGATGAAAAAGGCGCTCGCCGAAGCGAATATCCCCTACCTGATTTTGGACGGCGACGGCATCGACCCGCGCAACAGCCCAGAGGGTCAAATCAAGACCCGGCTCGAAGCGTTTCTGGAAATGCTGTGATGATAATGAAGAGAGAACCACATGTTAGCTTATATCTGTAAATACACGCCCATCGAATTGTTTGAATCCATCGATGTGGACATGGAATTGATGGAGCCGGAGGTCGTCCAGTTCAACCGGGCGGAGGCGATCCTCCACCCCAACGTCTGCGCCTACGTCAAAGGGGTGCTGGAAATGTTCGCCGACCTGGTGAACAAACGGGACGACGTCGAGGGCATGATCGTCACCTCCTGCTGCGACTCGGGCCGCCGGCTCTACGACGCGCTGAAGGCCACCTACCCCGACAAGTTCATCTACCTGCTCGATCTGCCGCGGAAGGTGACGCCCGAAGCCGTGAAGCTCTTCACGAAAAACGTCAGTGCGATGGTCTCGGCCTACAGCGAACACACCGGCCGCGCCTTTTACAGCGACGGAATGATCCGCCCGCTGAAGGCCTACCTCAAGGCCCACCCGGCCGAGCTGCAGGGGGAAGAACCCGCCGACGCGAAGGTCAACGTCGGCCTGATCGGCGCCCGGTGCAGCCAGTCCCTGATCGACACCCTCCACGCCCACAGCGCGCGGATTTTATTTAACGTGACCTGCAACCATCTGGCCCGGCTCTTCGACCCCAACGCCATCGGCCGGCTCGAGGACTACTGCGAACAGCTGCTCGCCCAGTTCCCGTGCATGCGCATGGCCGGCGCGGAGGACCGCCTGAACATGCTCGACGACTTCGAGGACAAGCTCGATGGGCTGATTTACCACACGGTCAAATTCTGCGACCAATACCACTACGAAGCGGCCGCCTTGAAAAAGCTCGATTCCTTCCACGTGCCGGTGTTAAATCTCGAAACCGATTTGACACGGCAGTCCAGCGGCCAGATTAAGACCCGGATCGAGGCCTTTATCGAAGAAATTTCAGCGAATAAAGCCCGGCCGGCTGACGAGGCGGCGGCCTCAGTCGAAACACAGCCGGAGGCGGTGAAAATCGTTCCGGCCGCCCATCACGCGGCGCCCTACGTCCTCGGCATCGACAGCGGCTCGACCTCGACCAACGCCGTCGTCATCGACGGCAGCGGCCAGCTCGTCGCCTGGGACATCGTCCGCACCGGCGCGAAATCCATTTTGTCCGCCGAAAAGGCGATGAACCAAGTGCTCGACAAGGCGAAGCTCAAGCGGGAGGACCTCTCGCGGATCGTCTCCACCGGCTACGGCCGGGATCACCTGCCCTTCGCCGACGCGGACCTGACCGAAATCACCTGCCACGGCAAGGGCGCCCACGCCTTCGATCCGGCGGTGCGCACGATCCTCGACATCGGCGGTCAGGACAGCAAGGCGATCCGCCTGAACGAGGCCGGTGACGTCGTCGATTTCGTGATGAACGACAAATGCGCGGCGGGGACGGGCCGCTTCCTCGAAATGATGGCCCACACCTTAGACGTCTCCCTCGAGGAACTGGGCCAGCTGTCCTTACGATCCAAGGAAGACATCCGCATCTCCAGCATGTGTACCGTCTTCGCCGAATCCGAGGTCATCTCGCTGATCGCCGAAAACAAGGAGCCGGAGGACATCGCCCACGGCGTTCACGTGGCCATCGCCGGGCGTGCGATCTCGCTGCTGCGCCGAGTCGGCATCGAAGAGGACGTGATGATGACCGGCGGCGTCGCCAAGAACCCGGGCATGGTGGCTGTGCTCGAGGACCAGCTCGGCCTCAAGCTGAAAATCGTCGAAGAGCCCGAAATCGTCGGCGCCTACGGCGCGGCGCTCTCAGGCCTCGAGCAGCTCAAATAGTTTCTACAAATTTATCTCACAGACGGACCCGCTCAAAAGCGCAGCGGCTTGTCCGTCTGTTTTTTTGTGAGCAGGCGCACCGCGACCGCCGAGGCACCGAGGGCGGCGCCGCCGAAAAGAATCCAGAGCGCGTAGGCGGACAGCCGCGCGGGCGGCATCAAATAGGCCAGCAGGGTCACGGCGCCGGCCGGCGGAAACCACAGGCCCCACCGCCACGCGAGCAGGAGCAGCAGCGCGAAAGCAGCCGCCGCGGAGACAGCGGCCGCGAAGCCCATCGTCTCGGTGAGCGCGAGGCGGCACCCGGAACCGAACACGGCCGCGGCGGCGCAGAGGATCAGAATTTTGACGAGGGTCATCAGCGGAATCGGCTTCGGGTTGTCGACGACACCGGCCGCCCCGACGATTAACGGCGGCGCGATGAGCATCAGCCGGTTCAGATGCCGGCCGAGGGCCGCCAGCACCAGCACAAAGACGAGGAGCAGCCCAAAGCGGCATACCTGAGCGCGCACCGGAAGGGCGTCGTCCCGTTTGGTCTGGACCGCGTCAGCATCGCCGTGCATCGCGCCCGCCGGCAGCAGAATGACCGCCGCGAGGACGGCGACCGCAAGACAGTACACCGGCGTGTCGACGCCGAGGATCACCGGAAGCATCACGGCGGAAAACACCGGGTAGAGACTCGAATGGCTGACCACGATCAGCGCCGCGCCGCAGGCGTAGCCCACCGCGATTTTGACCATCAGCGGCGCGGGCAGCCACGCCGAAATCCCGTAACCCAAAAGCCCGGCGGCTACCATCATGGCCACCCCCTGCTTGGTGCCGACGCGCCACGGACAGACCGGCGCGGTCCAGAAGCCGATGGTCAGTGCCGCGGCCTCCGGGAAGATGATGTCCTCAATCCCCAGGATTTCCGCCGCGGCGACCATCGCCGCGACGACCCCGAGGGCCAGCGCGAAGACGGCCGCCTTCGGCAGCCGATGCGCCTTTGTACTGCGGTTCATTTTCATTTCTTTTTCTCCAAAACCCTTTCTAAATTTTATCTAAAATATAGCAATCTGCGCTTTTCCGCGCGGATTTCTGTGATATAATCATCCTCATCATAACACAATCCAGCGTGAAACTTTGAATTTTATCCACGCCATGATTCACAAAACGCGAGAAAGGAATTTGTATGCTCAACATTATCAAATCGATTATTTTCGGCATTGTGGAAGGGATTACCGAATGGCTGCCGATTTCCAGTACGGGCCACCTGTATCTCTTTCAATCCTTCATGAATTTGAACGAACCGAAGAGCTTTATTTCAATGTACATGGTCGTCATTCAGCTCGGCGCGATTCTGGCGGTCGTGCTGCTGTACTGGAAGCGGCTGTGGCCGATCCGCCGCATCCGCACCACCAAGGACCGGGTCGGCAAAATCGGCTGGGATCACAACATCCTGAAGATGTGGCTCAAGGTCATCGTCGCGACGATTCCGGCGGCGGTCATCGGCGGCCCCTTCGACGATTTCTTCGAAGCCCATTTCTACAACCCGACGTCCATCGCCGTGATGCTGATCCTGTTCGGGATTCTGTTCATCGTCGTCGAAAACCACAACGCGACCAAAAAGGCCCGGGTTTACAGCGTTGACGATTTCACCTACAGGGACGCGATCATCATCGGGATCTTCCAGTTAATCGCGGCCCTCTTCCCCGGCACGTCCCGCTCCGGCGCGACGATCATCGGGGCGCTGATGATCGGGATCTCCCGCACCTCAGCCGCGGAATTCACGTTCTTCCTAGCGATCCCGGCGATGTTCGGCGGCTCGCTGCTGAAGCTGCGCCACTTCCACCATTTCACCGGCGACCAGGGCGCTGTCCTCGCCGTCGGCATGATCGTTTCCTTCGTCGTCTCGGTGTTGGCCATCAAATTCCTGATGCAGTACATCAAAACCCACGATTTCAAGGCCTTCGGCTGGTACCGAATCTTCCTCGGGATTATCGTGCTCGCCGTGGGATTCCTTGTTTGACATTTGATATTTGCAGCGGACCGAAAGGTCCGTTTTTTTGTGCCCGGTGCAAAATTCAATTTTTTGGCAATAAAAAAACTCCGAAACGAAAGTTTCGGAGCGTTGTGATCAAATGGTGATCCCTACAGGGCTCGAACCTGTGACCTCCACCACGTCAAGGTGGCGCTCTTCCAGCTGAGCTAAGGGATCAACTCGCGACTACCTGATCATTATAGCGGTCTATTCGCGTTTTGTAAAGCCTTTTTTTAATTTTTTGTGAATTTTTTTTGAAATTTTTTGTGATGACGTACATTGCAGTTTTTAAGGTCTTTCTATCCAAATCATTGTATAATTGTTTTACTTAATCGGCATTATGTTGTATACTTAATATATCAAAAATCATAATCAAGTGCGCTTTATGCGCTTCGATTGAAAGGAAAGAAATGCAAAACTTTACGAAAACTCAGCTGAGAAAAAACAAGAAATACCTGGAGCTGCTCTCCAAGGATTTCCCGTCGATCACCTCGGCGGTCAGCGAAGTCATCAACCTGCGCGCGATTTTGAACCTGCCGAAAGCGACAGAGCACTTCCTGACCGATATCCACGGAGAGGACCTCGCCTTCAACCACGTCATCCAGAACGGCTCGGGCGCCATCCGCCGCAAGGTCATGGAAGAACTCGGCAACACGGTGTCCCTCGAGGATTTGGAAGAGCTGATCCCGCTGATTTACTACCCGCAGCAGAAGCTCGACCTGATCAAACAGGAAAAGAAGGGCAAATACCTGACCAATTGGTACGAGCTGACGATCTACCGCTTAGTCAAGGTTTGCCGCGCGTCGGCCGGCAAATACACCCGTTCTAAGGTCAGAAAGAGCCTGCCGAAGGATTTCCGGTACATCATGGATGAATTGATCCAGGAAGACGAAAAGCGCTACAACAAGCGGGATTATTACCGCGCGATCATCCACAGCATCGTCGAGTACGGGATGGCCGATCACTTCATCGAAGAAATTTCCACCGTCATCAAGCGCCTGACCACTGACCACCTGCACATCATCGGCGACATCTTCGACAGAGGCCCGGCCCCCCACCACGTGATGGACACGCTGATGCACCACCACTCGATGGACCTGCAGTGGGGCAACCACGATATCCTCTGGATGGGCGCCGCGGCCGGCAACCGCGCCTGCATCGCCTGCGCCGTCCGTATTGCGATGCGCTACGCCAACACCCGGGTCCTCGAAAACGGCTACGGGATCAACATGCTGCCGCTGGCGACCTTCGCCCAGAAGACCTACGGCGACGACCCCTGCACCGATTTCTACCCGAAGAACATCGCCGACAAAAACGCCAGCATCGACATCGACTTGATCTCGAAGATGCACAAGGCCATCTCGATCATCCAGTTCAAAGTCGAGGAACAAATCATCGACCGCCACCCGGAATACCATATGGAAGACCGCTGCCTGATGCGCGCCATCAACCTGGAAAAGGGCACGGTCACCGTCGAGGGAAAGGAATACCCGCTCAACGACACGAATTTCCCGACCCTGGACCCCGAAAACCCGTCGAAGCTCTCCGACGAGGAAGAACACGTGATGTCGCTGCTGTGCCACTCCTTCCGCCATTCGGAAAAGCTGCAGCGCCACATCCGCTTCATGTACGCTAAGGGCAGCCTGTACCTGACCTACAACGACAATCTGCTCTACCACGCCATCGTCCCGCTGACCGAGGACGGCGAATTTGACACCGTCGTCTACAAAGGCGATACCTACTCGGGCAAGGCGCTGATGGACAAATTCGACCAGCTCGCCCGGGAAGCCTATTTCTCGAACGCTCGGGAAAACCCGCCGCGCAACGACTTCCTGTGGTTCCTGTGGTGCAACAAGAAGTCTCCGCTTTTCGGGAAGAAAAAGATGGCGACCTTCGAACGCTATTTCATCGACGACAAGACGACCCACCACGAAGAAAAGATGCCCTACTACAAGCTCATCGCCGACAGCGAAGAAATCGCCGACAAGATTTTGATTGAATTCGGCCTCGACCCGAAGGACGGACACATCATCAACGGCCACACCCCGGTCAAGACGAAGAACGGCGAATCGCCGATCCGCGCCGGCGGCAAGGTGCTGTGCATCGACGGCGGCTTCGCGAAGGCCTATCAAAAGACCACCGGCATCGCCGGCTACACCCTGACCTACAATTCCTACGGCATGACGCTGATCTCTCATCAGCCTTTCGAATCCGTCGACGCGGCCATCCGCAACGGCGTCGACATCAAATCGACCAAGGAAATCGTCGAAACCAACAGCCGCAGAAAAACCGTCGCTGACACCGACATCGGCAAGGACCTCCGAGACAATATCTACGACCTCGAAATGCTCATCGCGGCCTACCGCAAGGGCTTCATCAAAGAAAAAGTTTAATATTTCGGCCATTAAAAAAGGCAGACGCTGTGCGCCTGCCTTTTTAATTGCGATTGGTTTAGACCACCCGTTTTTTCCGCGGGACGCCGATAAAGAACACGCCGATGGCGTCCGGGCCGATGTGGGCAGCGATGACCGGGTCGAGGGTGTGGATCAGCACCTGATTCGGGTGAATGACCTCGCGGATTTTGCGCGAGAGGTTCTGCGCCTTTTCGATGCAGTCGGTGTGGGCGATCATCACCGGACGGTCGTCGGCGTCGGCGATTTTGTGGCTCATGCGGTTCACAATCGCGTCGATAATGCCCTTGTCGCTCCGGGCCGAGGCCTTCGCGTGAATACCGCCGTCCTCGTCGACTGAAAGCAGCGGCTGACGCCCAAAGCTGCCCGCGAGACGGACCCGCCCCTTGAGCCGGCCGGAATGGGCCAGCGTCTTCAAATTCGGGACGGTGAAGTATTGGTGCAGACAGTTGCGGTCATCCTTGAGCTGGTCAAACACCTCGGTCAGGGTCGCGCCCTTTTCCTGCATTTCCGCCGCCTTCATCACCAAAAGCCCTTCGCCAAAGGAGACCGCCCGGCTGTCGAACAGACAGATCCGGCGCTCCGGATACTGCTTTTCCAGCCGCGACAGCACGGCCTTTGCCGTCGCGTACACGTCTGACAGACGCGAGGAAAAGCCGATGTAAAGCAAATCTTCCCCGTGAGCCAGGATTTTCTCAAATACCGCCTCACAGGCCGCCTCGTTCGCCGGCGACGTGCGGACGTCGACGCCTTCTCTGAGCCGCTGATTCCAGCCTCTCAGCGCTTCATCGTCGTCGGCCAGCTCGCTGTCCAAAATCATCGGCTCGCGCCCGACAATCAGCTTCAGCGGGATCACCCGGATGTCGTACTCCTTCACCAGCTGCGCCGGCAGGTTGCACGCTGAATCCGTCACAATTGTATAGGCCATATTCCCTCCTTATGTATTTTTAAAAAAATAAAACCATACAGCGTCGGCGCTGTATGGCCTTGGATTCACCGATCGGCGGTTACGCGGTCATGGCTTTTTCCGCTTCCTGTGCTTCGTCCTTAATCAGCGCGATTCTGACGGCGCGCGTCAGCACGTCGGAATAGGAAAAGGACAGGCGTTCCGGCACATGACTTCTCGGATTTTCGACTTTCACGGTAAAAATACTCGGATAAATTCCTTCGATTCTGCCGATTTTCCGGTACAATTTCTTTTTGCTTTTATGGGCCTGAAGTTTAATCAAATCTCCTTTGTGAGATTCCACTTCACGTTTGACATCATTTAAAGTCGCATGGATACGTTGCGGCATCTTTTTCACCTCGCTTGTATGTTGTAACCATTATAGCACGATACCATCGAAAAGTAAAGGTGTGATATTATAGCAATTGAAATAACAGATGTCAAGCTGTAAATTTGTGCAAATTATTTGATTTGTAAATAATTACACTATTAAAATTTTTATATGGGATTTTTGCCGCTTTTTTCAGGTTTTTAACGCCCATATATTGATTTTCAGCCGATTTTAACCCCAATTTCTGCGTTTCATAAATGAAACTAAACGAATTTTTTTGCATATTTTGAGAAATAACCGGCACATTCTCTGTACTTAATTCTTTCTTAATTTTAAATAAAATTCCGCAGGATGCGCGGCCTCTGAAAACTATCTGCCCCGTTTTGTCCCCTTTTGTGTTATGATTGAAAACACAATGAAAACAGAAAGGGAGACAATCATGGTATTCACCGGTGAACAGCAATCGTCGATGGCCCGCTACCTGCAGATGAAGCGGCAGATACGGGCGCCGCGCGCGGCCGGCCTCATCGCCTATTCCGGCACCCAGGGCTCGTACGCCGAAGAGGCCTGCATCCGCTTTTTCGGGGACGACCGGCTCTTCATTCCCCACAAAAGCTTCGGGGACGTGTTCAAGACGATCACCGGCGGCGGCGCGGATTACGGGGTCGTGCCGATCGAAAACTCCACCACCGGCGCCATCAACGAAAACTACGACCTGCTCATCCGCTACCAGGCGTCCATCGTCGGCGAGGTGCTGATTCCGGTGCACCACTGTCTCCTCGGCGTGCCTGGGGCCAAAATATCGGACATTCAAAGCGTCTACTCCCACGAGCAGGGCTTCTACCAATCCCGGGATTTTCTCTCGAAATACCCGGAATGGGCCCTTGTGCCCTACCACAACACCGCCGTCGCCGCGAAAATGGTCCACGACGCCGGGGATAAATCCAAGGCGGCCATCGCGAGCCGGCGCGCGGCCCAAATCCACCATCTGGACGTCCTCGCCGGGCCGATCAACGGCGCGGACAACAACACGACGCGGTTCATCGTCGTCTCCCGAATGCCAGAAAACCGGCCGGGGCGCAACAAAATCTCGCTGCGCTTCACGCTGAAGGACGAGCCCGGCGCCCTGTACCACCTCCTCGGCATCTTCGACGCCGAACATCTCAATCTCTCGAAGATCGAGTCCCGGCCCATTCCGGCGAGCCAGTGGCATTACCAATTCTTCATGGATTTCATCGGCGACATCGACGAAGATCATTTGGACGCCATTATCGGACAGGTCATGGCGCACACCCGCTCCTTTGAATTTTTAGGCTTCTATCCTCACGGATGAGGCCTTATTTTTTTGCCTGCGTCTCACCGATTCGGCGGTTCAAGGACCTCAGCAGCGCGAGGGTAAAGGGCAGCGCGATGACAAAGGTCAGCACGTCCGACACCGGCTGGGCGATCTGCACGCCGAGGAGCCCGATAGTCCGGGGCAGAATCAAAATCAGCGGGATGAAGCACAGCCCGTTGCGCAGCAGCGCGAGGAAGGTCGCCTTTCCGGCGATACCGGCGCTTTGGTAGGTCATGTTCGTCATCGTAAAGGGCGGCGTGACCACCAGGGCCGCGCATTGGTAAATCAGCGCCGGGGCGGCAATGGCGATGACCTTCGGGTCGTCGATAAAGAGACCGACCACGTGCCGCGCGTTCAAGCCAACCGCGAGGGCCAGCGCCAGGGCGACACAGGCCGACAGGCTGACCGTGAACACGAAGGCGCTCTTCAGCCGTTTCCAGGCCTTGGCGCCGTAGGAAAAGCCCGCCACCGGCTGGAGCCCCTGACCGATGCCGATCACCACCGCGAAAACCATAAAGGTGACGCGGTTGACGATACTCATCGCCGAAATCGCCGCGTCGCCCCATCCCGCGGCCGCGATGTTCAACAGCAGCGTCGACACCGTGTTGAGCCCCTGACGGCAGAGGCTCGGCATGCCCACAGACAGAATCTCCAGAATCACCGGCGCCTTGAGCTTCACCAGACGCAGCGACAGCCGCGTCGTCGTCCGCCCCGACAGGAAGAAATAGAACAGCAGCCCGAAGGCGATGACCTGGGACAGCGCCGTCGACAGGCCCGCGCCGAGAATGCCCAAATGGCATTTAAACATTAAAATCGGGTCGCCGGCGATGTTGAGCAGCGCGCCGATGGTGAGGCCCGTCGTCCCGAGGACCGCCCGGCCCTCGTAGCGCAGCACGTTGTTCATCAAAAAGCTGGCCGTGATAAACGGCGCCGCCGCCAAAATGCAGCGCCCGTAAACCCGCGCGTAGGGCAGAATGGTCGGCGTCGCGCCGAGGAGGCGCATCAGCGGGTCGATAAAGATCAAGCCAAGGACGGTGATCACCAAAGTCATAATCACCACGAGGGCGAGCCCGGTCGACACGACGACGCTGGCCTCCCGCGTTTTTTTGCGTCCGAGGTACCGGGCGATGATCGACCCCGAGCCGTGGCCGCACATGAAGCCCACCGCCTGGAGCACTGCCATCAGCCCGAACACGATGCCCGTCGCCGCCGACGCGGACGTCCCGAGGCGGCCCACAAAATAGGTGTCGGCCGCGTTGTAGATGCTCGAGACCATCATCGAAATGATCGTCGGAATGGACAGGGCGACGATCAGCTTGTGGACCGGACTGTACATCATTTTGTTGTACTGCGCGTCCTTCTGGTTTTCTGCCATCTTTAACGCCTCCTTCTTTTCTTTACACAAACTCATAATTGTACAACATACCACAATGATCTGAAATGAAAACGCATTTGCTCACGCTGCTCTGCTAAATGCCACCGTTGTCAAAAGCGGCCAAACCTGTCATAATAATCAATAGAAATTCCATTTTATTACACGAGTACAGGAGGCACAAATGGTTCAACACGAAATACGCGAAGTCGTCGAAAACATGGCCGGCGGCGTCGGCAAGGCTTATCGCTACCACATCGTCAGCGCAGACAAACTCTACGGCCACGGCAGAATGTACGCCAAGGTGGTGCTCCCGCCGGGATCGACCATCGGCTGGCACCAGCACATCCACGAAACCGAGCCCTACTACATTTTGTCTGGCGAAGGCACCTTTATCGACAACGACAAATCGAGAACGACCGTCCACGCCGGCGATATCTGTACGATTGAACCTGGCCAGTGGCACAGCATGGAAAACAACAGCAGCGAAGATCTCGTCTTCATCGCGCTGATCTACAATGACTGACCCTTTTTCAGAAAATCGCAAATTCAACCGAAGCGCGCGCTTCGGTTTTTTTTTTGGAAAATATAAAAACAAAAAGAGCCGGTGCAGCGCACCGACTCCTAATGATCGATATGGATAAATTAGAATCTGCCGATTGTGTTGTTTGCGGTGACGATTCTCTGGATTTCGTTGGTTCCTTCGAAGATCTGGAAGATCTTAGCGTCGCGCATCAGTTTTTCAACCGGGTATTCACGGCAGTAGCCGTAGCCACCGAACATCTGAACAGCTTCAGTGGTGATTTCCATTGCAGCGTCAGAAGCGAAGCATTTAGCCATTGCAGCTTCTTTGGTGTAGCGTTTGCCCTGATCCATCAATGTCAGTGCGTAAGCGTTGAGCTGACGAGCTGCTTCGATCTTAATTGCCATATCAGCAATCTTGAACTGCATTGCCTGAAATTTCAGGACTGGACGGCCGAACTGCTGACGTTCTTTACAATAAGCAATCGCTTCGTCCATAGCTCTCTGAGCTAAACCGACGGAGACAACACCCATCCAAGCACGTGCCTGGTCGAGGGTTTCCATTGCGATCTTGAAGCCTTCGCCTTCGCCGCCGAGGAGGTTTTCCTTCGGTACGCGGACGTCTTCGAAGATAACTTCTGCAGTGTTGGACAGACGGATACCCATCTTGTCTTCTTCTTTACCAGTTGACAGACCCGGTGTGCCCTTTTCAACCAAGAAGATGGACATGCCGTGGTGTGTGCCCTTGGATTTATCAGTCATGGCTGTGACGCAGTAGAAATCTGCGATCCCACCGTTGGTGATGAAGCATTTTGTACCGTTGATGATGTAATCATCGCCGTCTTTAACAGCTGTGGTTTTGCCAGCTGCCGGGTCAGAACCTGCACCAGGTTCAGTCAGTGCGAATGCGCCGAAGCCGCCGTTGCAGAGGATGTCGCAAACGCGTTTTTTCTGGTCGTCGTTGCCAGCGATCAGAACTGGTTTAGTACCAAGGCCGGAAGCGGAGATTGTGGTTGCGAAGCCAGCATCTGCTCTTGCCATTTCTTCGAAAAGCGCAGCGATATCGACACGGGACATCCCTTCTTTATCATCTGGGTTGGAGATTTCCATTCCGCCGTATTCCGTCGGAACTTCCAAAATGTTCAGGCCCATTTCCTTAGCCTTGTCGTACATTTCGGTTGGGAATTCGCCAGTTTTGTCGTATTCCTTTGCCTGTTCGATGACTTCTCTTTCGCAGAAATCATGAACGTCGTTCAATAAGTCCTTCGCCTGGTCAGAAATTTGATAAGCCATGTTTTAGTTTCCCTTCTTCTCTTTAAAATTTTTCTCTTTTCAAATTTTTCCGCAAAATTTATAAAAAAGTTCTGTTAATCCGGATTGAGAAGGTTCCGAATTAACAGAACATATTATATCACAGAATTTTCGTGTTGAAAAGTAAACTGTGAAATATTTGTCAATTTATTAAATTTATCTTTAAAAAGATAATATTTAGTCATCCGCTTCCGGATCGAAGCAAACCTTGCCTGGGTTCATGATCATGTTCGGGTCGAAGACTTTCTTGATGCCGCGCATGAGTTCCATGTTCTTTTCGCCGACCATGTTCTTCAAATATTTCATCTTGCCCATGCCGATGCCGTGTTCACCGGAGATCAAGCCGCCGAGTTCGACGCATTTTGCGTAAACCTTGGTCATGAATTCATCAGATTCTTTCATGAAGGCTTCCTTGTCGTCGCCGTTGGAGCACAGATAGATGTGCAGGTTGCCGTCGCCAGCGTGACCAAAGTCTTTGATTTCGTAATCTTTGCCTTCGCCTAAGGATTTAGCGTAGATCAAGAATTCAGGAATCTTGGTGATTGGCACAACGACGTCACATTCGTCGAGGAGCTTGGTGCTTTCTTCGATGGTTTCAAGCAGGGATGAACGAATCTGCCATGCGTCTGCGAGCAGTCTCGGAGTATCGGCGACCAGAACGTCGAGTGCGCCAGCTTCGAGGACAACTTCTGATGCCTTTTCGATCTTGTCCATCAATTCGTCTTCGTCGTTGCCGTCGAATGTAGCCAGAACGTAGGCTTTAACTTCAACGCCGTCCATTTCTGCCGGATAAACGTCTTTTTCGAGGGATTTCTGAGTCGCCATCGTGACGTCTTTTTCCATAAATTCGAGGGCCTGCGGATCGAGGTGAGCCTGGAACAGTTTCGGCACAGCGCCGATTGCTTCTTCGATGCTCGGATAAGGAATGATCATCGACATGGTTGCCTGCGGAGCCACGATGACTTTCATCGTCATTTCAGTGACAATCCCGAGGGTCCCTTCTGCGCCGACGATTAAGTTCATCAGTGAATAGCCGGAACTTGTCTTCGCGACGGTCGCGCCTTCTGTGACGACTTCGCCAGTCGGCAGAACGACGGTCAGTGAACGGACATAGTCACGGGTGCAGCCGTATTTAACTGCGCGCATCCCACCAGCGTTAGTCGAAACGTTGCCGCCGACGGTTGCGAATTTTTCACCAGGATCTGGTGGATACATCAGGCCGTGTTTCAGGGCATCCTGTGCGAGGTCGTTCAGCAGAACGCCTGGCTGAATGCGGACGACCAGGTTTTCTTCGTCGTACCCGAGGATCTTGTTCATCTTCAGGGTTGAAATCATGACGCCTTTTTTGACAGAAACTGGGGCACCGGTTAACGCGGTACGTGCGCCTGACGGGGTCACTGGGATTTTGTTGTCGTTGCAGATTTTGACAACGGCCGCAACTTCTTCGGTCGTTCTCGGTTCAACGACGACATCCGGGTATTCCTGACCGTAGATGCGCATTTCGTCATGGGCGAAATCTTCGTTGATGTCTTCCCCTAAAATGACGTGGCCGTTGGCCGCTTCTTTAATCTGTTCGATAATTTCAGGGGTGACTGGATTGTACGTATAGCTCATTTAGCTTCCTCCTCTTACTCTCCACAAATACCGTTTTTATCAATCATAATAAATACACATGGTCGGCACATTTAAATTGGTCTGACCACTTCCTTTATTATAATGTAAACCTGTTCTAAAATCAAGCCATTCCACACAGTAAATGCAATTATTTTTGTAAAGCTTACTCTTTTTTGTGAAATCGTTTGTGACAAGATTTTTCTATATTATATCCTCTTTTTTCCTTTTTGGCCAGAAAAATTTAGTGAATCGTGATAAAATAAGGGCGGAATGAATTACGATATTAAATTTGGAGGTCAACTATGTACAATATTCGCAAAATTGATGACGATTTAACCTTCGTCGGCGTCAACGACAGACGGTTAACGCTTTTTGAAAACGTCCATCCGCTGCCGGAAGGCGTGTCCTACAATTCCTACTTATTAAAAGATGAAAAGACGGTGCTCTTAGACACCGTAGACTGGTCCTGCGGACGTCAGTTCTTCGAAAACGTCGAAGCGGCCCTCGACGGCCGCGATCTCGACTTCGTCGTCGTTCACCACGCTGAACCCGACCACGCCGCAACCCTCGACGAAATTTTGATGCGTTACCCCAACGCTCGCGTGCTGTGCTCCGCGAAGGCCAAAACCTTCCTCGAACAATTCGGCCACCACATCGCCGACCGCGTCGATACCGTCAAAAACGGCGACACCGTTTCCTTCGGCAAGCACGAGCTGACCTTTATCGGCGCGCCGATGGTGCACTGGCCGGAAGTCCTCGTCTCCTTCGACACGACGACGGGCACCTTGTTCTCCGCTGACGCCTTTGGCTCCTTCAAAACCCTCGACGGCGTCTTGTTCGAAGACGAAATCAACGGCGCTGAAGAAATCGCCTGGCTCAACGAAGCCCGCCGCTATTACACCAATATCGTCGGCAAATACGGCAAGAACGTCCAGATGCTGCTGAAAAAAGCATCGGGCCTCGACATTAAAATGATCTGCCCGCTCCACGGTGTGATCTGGCGTCAGGACATCGACCGCTTCATCGAAAAATACGATTTATGGAGCCGTTACGAACCGGAACACCTCGGCGTCGTCATCGCCTGCGGCTCTATGTACGGCAACACTGAACAGGCGGCGGACATCCTCGCCAACGCCCTCGTGCAGCGCGGCGTGAAGCGCGTCCGTTTCTTCGACGTCTCCAAGACCCACCCGTCCTACGTCATCGCCTCGATTTTCAGATATTCCCATCTGGTCGTCGCTTCACCGACCTACAACCTCGGCATTTACCCAACGGTCCACAATCTGATCGACGACATGAAAAACCTGCACATCCAGAACCGCACCATCTCGATCATTGAAAACGGCAGCTGGGCGCCAAAATCCGGCTCCCTGATCGCAAAGGAATTGGAAGGGCTCGACAATATCACCTATCTCGGCGACCCTATCACCGTCAAATCCTCAGTGAACGACGAAACCCGCGAAAGCCTGATCGCCCTGGCTCAGGCCATCGCCGACGACATTTACGAAAAGAAAAACAAATAAGGAAGCGCTTAAATTTTTGGGGCAGGCTGATCGATCGGCCGCCCCCATTTTTTAGCAAAAAAATGATCCCCGCATCAATTTGACTTGATGCGGGGATCATTGCATATGGGTGTAATATTAGGCAAACCCCATGGGTTTCGCTTTTAATGAATCACCAGTCCAATCATCGGGAAGAAGTAGCAGATAATTCCCGCGAGGACCACAAAGAGCAGGCAGTACTTCGCTACCTTTCTCAGCACGACACTTTCCGAGCCGGCCAAGGCGACAGCGGATGTCCCGATGGCGATGCCCTGCGGACTGATCATCTTGCCGATGCCAGCGCCCAATTCGTTGGCCGCGCACAGCCATGCCGGGTTCGCACCGATAGCCTGTGCCGTCTGACGCTGCAGATCCCCGAACAGGACGGATGTCGATGTCCCAGAACCGGTAACAAAGGCACCAATGGTCCCGATCAACGGTGAGATCAGCGGGAAGGCCGTGCCCGTTGCGGCGACGAGAACGCTCGCGATTTCGCCGGTCATGCCGGAGTGAGTCATGATTTTAGCCAATGCCAAAACCGAACAGATCGTCACAATGGTTTTCCAGTTGCCGGTCACGGTCTTGACGAAAACTCTGCCAAGTGTGCTGCCGCTGGCGCCCTGCGCTAAGCCGCCGATAATGGCCGCAATGAAGATCAAGACACCTGGGGTGTTGATCCAAGTGAAGGTCAACGGCGTTGCGCCTTTACCATTGTAGATCGTCACAGCCGAAGCAACCTTTGAAAGCGGATCGTGGATGATTGGTACCAAGCTTGAGGTCACAACCAAGATCACGAAAATCAGAATGAAAGGCAGCCACGCGTTAACGGCTGACGCGACGGTGAGTTTTTCTTTGACACCTTCGGCGTCCTGCTGCTGAATCGTGCTGTATGCTTCCGGTACTTCGCGGCCGCGCATTTTACGCGCCATCAAAATGGTCACAGCCATGCAGACGATGGAACCGACGATGTTCGGCAGTTCTGCGCCGACGAAACGGCCGACGATGAAGCACGGCAGTGTGAAGGCGAGAGATGAGACCAATGTGATGCCCCAGACGCCCTTCATGGCCTTTGCGCCTTTACCGAGAATCATAATCGCGATAATCGGTGAAATGAACATAATCAAGCATTCGATCAGCGCGACGTTCGCGGAAAGTGCTGTGGCGTTTAAGCCTGTGACGGCGGCCATGGTCGTCGTCGGAACCCCTACGGAACCGAAGGCGGTCGGCGTCGAGTTGATGACCAGGCAGGCCACAACGGTCGGAATCGGATCAAAGCCGAGGCCGACGAGGATCGAAGCCGGAATCGCGACAGCCGTACCGAAGCCGGCCATCCCTTCCATGAAGTTACCGAATCCCCAAGCGATGATCAAAAGCAGGACACGCTGGTCAGTGGAGACTGACGCGAGCATTGCCTTGATTTTGTCCATCGCGCCGGTTTCCAGCGTGATATTATAAGTAAACAGTGCCGCGATGATGACCAATATGATCGGCCACAACGCATTGAGTGCCCCTTCCAGCGCCGCCGTTGCGACATTGGAGCCGGAGCTTCCGAATGAGACCATGGCAATCACCGCGCCGATAACCAGTGCGATGACACAGGCCCAATACCCTGGCATCTTCATCACCGCGAGGGCAATGATCAGCCAGATGATCGGAACTAATGCCAGTAGAAATAAACCAAAATTCATGTTTTCCCCCTTTTCTCGGCAGTTTTACACCTGTAAACGAATACCGATACCTTAAGTATATAGTGGTCAGACCAATTTGTCAATCTTAAATTCACCTAAAATTGAAATTTTCTATCCTTTTAGAACAAAATATTCACTATCTTGATTTTTGATTTGATTTAAAATAAGGCTTAATGCATAATAAATGAGTTATCGTGATTTTGAGAAAGGAGACACCCGTGAGCGCCAAAAACCCAAACGCATCCCGCGCTTTCCAAATCGTTATCCGCCGCATCCAGAGCGACATCCAAAATAAAAAGCTGCGTCCAGGCGACCGGCTGGCCCCAGAACGCCAGCTCGCTGAAAGCCTCGGCGTCTCCCGGGCGACCATCCGCGAAGCGATTCGCGCCCTCGAAATGATTGGCCTCGTCGTCAGCCGGCAGGGTGAAGGCAATTTCATCAGCGACCGCATGGATTTGGCGCTGCTTCAGCCGATGACCATCTCCTTCTATCTCGGCGGCGGCTCCCTTTACGACATCCACCACTTCAGGCAGAGCCTCGAAATTGAAGCGACCGGCCTCGCGGCCGCCGATCCTTCGCCTGATTTCATTCAACACATCACGGCTGTTGCCGATCAAATGGAAATCGCCCCGGATATCGACACCTCCGCGGCCCTCGACGACGACTTTCACCAGTCCATCGCCGCCGCGTCAAACAACTGCCTGATCCGCGATTCGCTGACTGCCGCGACGACGCTGCTGGAAACCGTGCGTTACCAAGCCCGCATCGCGATCATTTCCAAAGAAAAGGACGAAGGCAACGCCCTCTATTTTCAGCATCGGCGCATCACCGACGCCATCGTCGCAAAGGATCCGATCCTCGCCCGCAAGCGCATGCTCGAACACATGATTTACGTCGAAGATTTTCTCTCCGACATTTCGCCGGACAAGCTGCCCGATCTCGCCGAGCTCCCAGCCAAAAAGTAGGCTCAGGCGGCTCAGAGCCGGGCCGTGCGAGCCCTTTTGTTTCGGCGCTTTTCCCTATACGTTTTTACCCATGGCCTTTGAATCTATGCTATAATTGATTTATCTGATTGAAGCTCGATTAAATTGATTGAAAGATAAAAGGAGGCCATTATGAAATGCAACCACTGCGGCGCCAATTTGGACCCGAACCTGCCCTATTGTCAGGTTTGCGGCGCGCCGAACCCGAATTACACCTCAGCGGATTACGACGACTTGCGCGCTGAAACCGACGACCTGACCGATTACAGCCAAGACCCTTACTACGATCAGCCGGTGAAGCGGGAAAAACAGCCCGGTGCCAGCAATACCCTGGTCATCATCGTCGCCATCGTCTGCGCGGCCGCGGTTGCCGTCACTGCACTGTATTTCCTGATGTTCAGAAAGAGCAGCGCCCAAACCAGTGTGAGCTCCGGCTCGACCCAGTCCGAATCCTCGGACAGCGGCTCATCTTCCTCGAAAAATAAAAGCAGCAATTCTTCCTCGTCCTCGTCGTCATCCAACTCGTCGTCTTCGTCGTCAAATTGGATGAGCCGAACCTACATCCTGCCCGATTCGACGAGCGAATACCTATCCTCTAGCGACATTTCCGGCTTTTCAGCCAAGGAATGCAACTACGCCCTCAACGAAATTTACGCCCGGGAAGGCCGCCGGTTCAAGGCTACTGAACTGCAGAACTATTTTGACAGCAAAAGCTGGTACAACGGGACGATCGATCCCGACGATTTCGACAACAACTACGAGTTGTCGGATATCGAGCGCGCCAACGTCGAGCTGCTCAAAAACGCGATGGACGCCCGCGGCGGCTACACGCCGGAATAACGAGGGAATCTGCTGTATGAAACACCAAAACATTCTGATCGTTGTGATGATCGCCATCATCGCCGTCTCGGCCGGCGCTGTCCTCTACGACGTCCACGCCCGAAACGCCTCCGCCGCCACGTCCACCTCGAAAAAGACGACGACAGCGTCCAAGACCAGCACCGCATCCCAATCAAAGACCGACTCCTCTACTCAGACGAAGCCGGCGGCCAATCAAAAGACCGTCGTGCTCGATCCGGGGCACTCCGCCGTCATGCCCTCGGGCAGTGAACCGGTAGGCCCAGGCGCCAGCGAAACCAAGGCCAAGGATATGGTCGGCACCAAGGGCGTCGCCACCGGCGTGACCGAGTACGACTTCATGCTGAACCTCGCGAACAAGCTCAAACCCGAGCTCGAAAAACGGGGCTACAAGGTCGTGCTGACCCGCACCGACAGCAATTCCGCCCATTCCTGCGTCGAGCGCGCGCAGGTAGCCAACGACAACAACGCCGACGCCTTTATCCGGCTGCACGCCAACGCCGCCGAAAGCAGTACACCCACCGGCGCGATGACCATCAACATCACGGCGCACAATCCCTACACCGCCTCGACCTACAGCCAATGCCGCAAGCTTTCGGACTGCCTGATCAAGGCTTACTGCACCGCCACCGGCGCTAAGAGCGAAGGCGTCGTCGAGCGCGATGACCTGACCGGCAACAACTGGGCGAAGGTGCCGACGACCCTCATCGAGGTCGGCTACATGACCAACCCGACCGAGGACAAGCTGATGCAGACCGACGCCTATCAGGCCAAAATGGTGCAGGGTATCGCGAACGGCATCGATCAGTTTTTCGCGAATTGAAACGCATTGATGCGCTGTTATCCTTTGACTTTTGCATGGTTCCTATTGAATCAGAAAGGACTTGATTATGAGAATATTACTTTCCAACGATGACGGCTTCGACGCGCCGGGCATTCACGCCCTGGCCGCTGAGATGAAAAAGCTCGGCGAAATCGTCGTCGCCGCGCCGGCGGATCCTCAATCCGCCAAATCCCATTCCAAGGCGGTGCGCGGACAGCTGAAGGTCCACGCCGAACCCTTTGAGCCGGACGATCCGGCGCTTCAAAAGGGCTACCGCGTCTTCGGCACGCCCTACGACTCGGTTTCTGTCGCCCTTGAAGCGATCCTAACCGATCCCGACACCCGGCCCGATCTCGTCGTCACCGGCATCAACCACGGCTCCAACGTCGCCTACGACATTCTTCACTCGGGGACGATCGGCGCGTCGTCGGCCGCCTATTTCAACGGCGTCCCAGTGATCGCCATGTCCTTAAACGGCGGCAGCCGTTACGACTACACCTACTCGGCGAAATACGCCCTGAAGGCCGCCCGCTGGTTCGTCAATCAGCCGGACAACCGCGACTACATCCTCTCGATCAACACGCCCAACTGCCCCGACGCCGACATCAAGGGCACTATCGTCTCTCGAATGGGCCGGCGCCACAATTACGCCAATTCCTTCGCGAAGACCCAGGGCGAGGACGACCACACGATGTACTTCGACATGAAGGTCGCGCCGAATCACGACGACAACGCTGAGGATTTGAGCTACGACGACTACGCGGTCAACCACAACTACGTTGTCGTCACGCCGCTGGACATGGACGTGACCGCTTACGCCCACATCGAACGTTTCATCGCAGTCGCCGACACCGACTTGAATCCGACGATTTAAATCAATATCAACTATTTTGGCAAAAAAATAACACCTGGTTCGTAAGAATCAGGTGTTTGTTGTATGGCCGGTTTCTTCTTTTTCTTCCGCGATCTGCTCCATTGTGCGCCACAGCTCCCAGAGCAGCGTGATGAGCTGGCCCGATTTCTCCGGTCCCATGCGTTTGGCCGCTTCGTTGAGGGGCGTATCGAGAAACAGCCGGTGCTTCAGTATCGCGTCTCTGGCGTGTGGCGTCATTTCGAGAAAAACGGTGCGGCGGTCCCTTTGGCTCGGCACGCGGCCCACGTAGTCTTTTTCCTCCAGCACCCGCACAATCTGCGACATGTTGGATTTGGTGCAGTGATTGGCTCGGCTGAGGGAAGATACCGTCGTTTTTCTGCCTTCCTCATCCGCCCGCAAAATCTGAAGAAAGGCGATGAACTCGCCGTAGCGCAGCTCCATCAATTCCGCCTTTTCTCTCAAATACTGGGTGATGCTCCCTTTATTCAGCGTCAGTACCAGTTTGATAAATTCCGGTCCGAAGCCTCTCGTTTCGTCAACTGCGTCCATATTTCCCCCTGTTTTCAAGCATTACATATTTATCAGTCTGTTTAAATAATAAACCTTTTAACCCATTAAATCAAGTGTGGGACACATAAAAATAATTACAGGAAAATGTAACATTTTAACCTCTTTTTAATCCGCTTTTTATCATCTTTTCACCATTATTATTGTTATAATAGAAAGACTAAGCAAAGTTAATCATTAAGAAGGAGGCAATTATGATCAAAAAATTGTCGGAGAGTATCCGCGAGTACAAACGCGAATCGATGCTCTCCCCGCTTTTTGTGACCCTCGAGGTCGTCATGGAAATCATCATCCCGCTGCTGATGGCGCGCCTGATCGACGAAGGGCTCAACCGCGGCGACATGCGCGCGACCTGGTTCTACGGGCTGATCATGCTCGCGGCCGCGTGCCTGTCCCTCAGCTTCGGCGCGCTGGCCGGGAAATTCTGTGCGACCGCCTCGACGGGGCTGGCGAAAAACCTGCGCCACGATATTTACGAAAAAATCCAGACTTTCTCGTTTAAAAACATCGACGACTTCTCCACTGGGAGTCTGGTCACCCGAATGACCACCGACATCACTAACGTTCAGATGGCTTACATGCTGCTGATCCGCATCGCCTTCCGGGCGCCGCTGATGCTCATTTTCGCACTGGTCATGAGCCTGATGATCAACGCCCAGCTGGCGGTCTACTTCCTGATCGCGATTCCGATCATGGCGGTGGGCCTCGGGCTGATTATCAAATTCGCCCACCCGCTGTTCCGCAAGGTTTTCAGGATTTACGACAAGCTCAACACCGTCGTCCAGGAAAACCTGCGCGGCATCCGTGTCGTCAAATCCTACGTCCGCAAGGACCACGAAATCGACAAATTCCGCGGCATTTCCGGCGACGTCTACACCACCTTCAGCAAAGCTGAAAAGCTGATGGCCCTCAACAGCCCGCTGATGCAGGTGGTCATGTACGCGTGCATGATCATCATCGCCTGGCTCGGCGCGAAATTCATCGTGGCCGGCAGCCTGACCACCGGCGAGCTCACCAGTCTGATCACCTACGTCATGATGATTTTGATGAGCCTGATGATGCTGTCGATGATTTTCACGATGCTCACCATCGCTCAGGCGTCTGGCGAACGTATCGTCGAAGTGCTCAACACCGAAAGCTCGCTGACCAACGCGCCGGACCCGATCAAAAACGTCACAGACGGCTCGATCGTCTTCGACAACGTCAGTTTCTCCTACGCCGACGACCCGAACAAGCTCTCGCTGATGGACGTCAACCTCTCGATCAAATCCGGGGAAACCATCGGCATCATCGGCGGCACCGGCTCAGCGAAATCGTCGCTGGTACAGCTGATCCCGCGCCTCTACGACGCGACCACCGGCACCGTCTACGTCGGCGGCGTCGACGTGAAAAAAATCGACATGGAGGTCCTGCGCGATCAGGTCAGCATGGTGCTGCAGAAGAACGTGCTCTTCGCCGGGACCATCGCCGACAACCTGCGCTGGGGGAATCCAAACGCCACAGACGCCGAGCTGTGGCGCGCCTGTGAGGTCGCCTGCGCCGACGAATTCATCAAGGAAATGCCCGACGGGCTGAACACGATGATCGAGCAGGGCGGCACCAACGTCTCCGGCGGCCAGAAGCAGCGGCTCTGTATCGCCCGCGCGGTGCTGGCCAAGCCGAAGATTCTGATTCTCGACGACTCCACCTCGGCCGTCGACACGAAGACCGACGCGAAGATCCGCCAGGGTCTGAAGGAAATCATCCCGGGGACGACGACGCTGATCATCGCCCAGCGGATTTCCTCAATTGAGGACGCGGACCGGATCATCGTCATGGACGGCGGACGCGTGGCCGACGTCGGCACCAGCGCCGAACTCATCGCGCGCAATGACATCTACCGCGAGGTCTACGACACTCAGATGCAAATGAAAGGAGGCCAGGTCAATGGCGAAGAAGCGTAAATTCAAGGACGGTCACTTCGTTGACGAACAAGGCAACCGCATGGATCACCCGATCCCGAAGGCGGCGCCCTCCCGCGCCGACGCCATCGACGGCGCCACCATCAGACGGCTTTTGGCCTACATCGGCCGCAATTATCGCTTCCGGTTCACCGCGGTGGTCATCTTCATCATTGTCTCGTCCATCGTCGGCGCCTTATCGTCGCTGTTCATCGGCAACGTCGTCGACGACTTCATCACCCCGATGCTCAAGCAGTCCCATCCGAATTTCGCGCCGCTGCTCCACACGGTTATCGTGATGGGCGTCGTGTTTGCGGTCGGGGCAGTGTGCAACCTGCTCTACAACCGGATCATGGTCACCATTTCCCAGGGGATTCAAAAGGATATCCGCGACGAAATGTTCACGAAGATGCAGGATCTGCCGATTAAATACTTCGACACCCACGCCTACGGCGACGTCATGTCCCGGTTCACCAACGACACCGACACCCTGCGCCAGATGCTGTCCATCGCGATTCCGATGTCCTTCTCGGCGCTGATCTCCATCGTCGCGGTCTTCATCTCGATGCTCGTCACTTCGCTGCCGCTGACGCTTTTGGCTGTGGTCTGCGTCGCGCTGATGATCGCCGTCTCCGGCAAAATCACCGGGATGAGCTCGAAATTCTTCATCCGCCAGCAGAATTCCCTCGGCATCGTCGACGGGTACATCGAAGAATCGATGTCCGGCGAAAAGGTCATCAAGGTGTTCAACCACGAAGACGCCTCTATCGAAACCTTCGACAAAAAGAACGAACAGCTCTTCCGCGACGCCGAACGCGCCAACACCTACGCCAACATCCTGATGCCGGTCATGGGTAACATGTCCAACCTGCTCTACATTATTGTCGCGATCGTCGGCGCACTGATGATGCTTTCCGGCCACACAGCGCTGACCCTCGGCGGGCTCATCGCCTTCCTCAATCTGACCAAGAGCTTCTCGATGCCGATCGGCCAGATCTCCCAGCAGCTCAACTCCATCATCATGGCATTGGCCGGCGCGAAGCGCATCTTCACGCTGATGGACGAAATGCCGGAAGAAGACGACGGCGACGTGACCCTCGTCAACGCGATCATCCGCGATGGCAAGCTCCTCGAAGCTGACCACCGCACCGAAACCTGGGCGTGGCGCATGGAAGACCGTTCGAAAAACGTGATTCACTACCGCAAGCTCGAGGGCGCGATCACGCTGGATCACGTCGATTTCGAATACGAGGCCAACAAGCCGATTCTCCACGACATCACGATCCACGGCAAGCCGAAGCAGAAAATCGCCTTGGTCGGCTCCACCGGCGCCGGCAAGACGACCATCACGAATTTGATTACCCATTTCTACGATATCGAACGGGGCCAGATCCGCTACGACGGCATCGACATCACCCGAATTAAAAAGGCGGACCTGCGCCGCTCCTTCGGGCTCGTGCTCCAGGAAACCAACCTGTTCACCGGGACGGTCGCCGACAATATCCGCTACGGCAAGCTGGACGCCTCCGACGCGGAGGTTCACGCCGCGGCCCGGCTCGCCAACGCCGACGAATTCATCAACCTGCTGCCCAATGGCTACGACACCGTCATCTCGGGCAACGGCGAAGGCCTCTCCCAGGGCCAGGCGCAGCTCCTCGCCATCGCGCGGTGCGCCATCGCGGACCCGCCGGCCATGATCCTCGACGAAGCGACGTCCTCGATCGATACCCGGACCGAAGCGCTGGTTCAGGCCGGGATGGACAAGCTGATGATCGGCCGGACGGTGTTCATCATCGCCCACCGGCTCTCGACCATCCGCAACGCCGACGCGATCATGGTCATGGACCACGGCCGCATTGTCGAACGGGGCACTCACGACGAACTTATCGCCAAACACGGCATGTATTACCAGCTGTACACCGGCAAGCTCGAATTGGATTGATAAGGATTTTGCGGCAAACGAAAAGACAGCTCGTACCAAAAAAGTACGAGCTGTCTTTTGTTTTGTCCTGTTCAGCTTTCTGACGTAATGACTTTCCCGGCTTCGGTGACGACGCGGTTTCGGCCGCCGTTTTTCGCCTGGTAGAGCATTCTGTCGAGGCGGATAAACATCGCTTCCTCCGTTTCTCCCTCGTGGCGCGTCACGACGCCGATGCTGATGGTGATATGGCCGACATGTGCAAATCGGTGCTGATCTACGGCCCAGCGGACGCGCTCAGCGATGTAGGTGGCGTCGGTCAGGCTGGCGTTTTGAAACAGACAAACGAATTCTTCTCCGCCCCAGCGGCCCAACATATCCGACCGGCGGATCTGTTTTTTGACGACTTCAGTGATTTCACAGAGAATGGCATCGCCCGCTTTGTGCCCAAAGGTGTCGTTTACTTTTTTAAAATAATCGACGTCGTACATCAGCGCGGAGAAGGCTTCTCCGGCTTTTTCCCTTTCGATCAGGCCGTTGGTCGTCTCACTCAAAAGCCGCCGATTGGCCAGCCCGGTCAGCTGGTCGTGGCTGGCGATCACTTGAAGCTTGTCGATGACCTCGTGCAGTTCGGCGGTGGTCTGTTCCAAAAACGTCACCAGTCGGTCGGACAACTCGATAGGCTGATCGCTTTCGTCCTCTAATTTGTCACCGTTCACGCGAACCGGCGGCCCGGCTTTCGGCGCTCCCTCGCGAAAGGCCACCGCGACGATGCTACTGTTGAGAATCCCACCGTTCCGCCCGGTTTGTAAAATTTCGCTGCCACCGTAGCCCCAGATGGCCTGCGGCGCCACTTGTGTAAAATAGCTGAGCTCTAAATCTGAATCAGCATTGCCGAGCAAAAGCCGCCGGTTCAAACAGGTGATGAGGATCATGGCTTCCGGCTTAAAAGAGGCAATCCATTTGGCGCAGTTAAAGGCGTGCTCAAGGAGCATCCCCCGTCTGGAATAAGAGAGGCTCACCCGCGCCCCTTCCGGCATTGGGGTGAAGAAACGAATGGCGCCCTGCTCGTTAAAATCGAAGGGAATGCGCGCGGACATCATGTTGCCGGTCTGTTCCAGCAGCGGAAAAGCCGCATTGTTCGCGTAAAAATTAGCGTCGGGCTTGAGGCCGAGGTATTTTTCGTAAAGTGCCATCGCCGGTTTTTTGTCGATGGTCTCGACGAGTCCGTTCTCCGAGGCCTTCGTCACCTGATGCTCCCGCCCCAGCGGCTTCCACCCGAGTACTTGATCGGTTTCAATTTCAAGATCTTCGCCATTAAAGGCGGCCGCCACCGCGCCGTCCTGATAAATTTTCGCGCCGCAGAACACGTAAAATTGATCGGAATTGAGTTTTTTGGAGCCGGCCTGCGCCCCGAAAATCGGCGTGTGAGGCAGTTCCTCGGCGACAATCTCCAAATAATCAGAGGGCTGAGTCGATTTGATCCCGGTCAAAAACAAAATGCCCTTGAGGTCCCGCCGATCGACCCGATTGAGAAAATCCGCCGCCGCCGTCTTCGCCGGCACGTCGGCGGTGTCCGCACCGACGACCTGCACGCGGCTGGTTTCGAATAGCATCAGGCTGCAGAAGGTGGTCTGCTCCGCCAGTATCATGTCCGATTTCAATTTGCCGAGAAGGGTCATCCCAAAGACCTTGACGTCCGACAGATTCTCCTTCAGAAAAGCCAGGTGCGCCGCGATCTGTTCCGTGTCGTTTTCGCTTTCAAACATCAAAAGAACACGGTCCGACGCCGACGCGTACATCGGCTGACTTTTAACGTCTCGAACCATGTCCTCAAAGGTGTATTTTCCGTGAATAATATATTTTTTTTGAATCATTTTTCTATTATTTCTAAGATTAGCCGTGGTTTTGTGCACCGCAGCAGCTGCGCTGTCTTATGCGGCGTACATTAAATATGTATGTTAATTATTCATTAGAATTATATCAAAATTGTTAACGATATGCAATGCAGGAAGGTAACTAACCAAATGACTTTCGTAAGATGACAAAAAATACCCCCTGCACAGGGCAGAGGGCATTTCGTGTAATGGTTATTTTGGAGGTATTGGAAAAGTCCTAGGCCATCGGGAAAAACCCAGACGGCGCATCGGACAAATTGATCATGATGTTCTTTTTGACCGTGTAGGCGTCGAGAATAGCCAAATCGGTTTCGCGGCCGTAGCCGGATTTTTTCACGCCGCCGAAGGGTGCGCCCGCCGGGATCATGTTGTAGGTATTGACCCACATTCTGCCGGTTTCGATTTTTCTCGCCACGCGCAGCGCGCGGGTGATATCGCGGGTCCAGACGCCGCCGCCCAGGCCGTATTCCGAATCGTTGGCCATGGCGATCACTTCGTCCTCAGTCTTGAAGCGGATCACGACGGCCACCGGCCCAAAGATTTCTTCCTGCGCGACGCGCATGTCGTTGGTGACGCCGGTGATTAACGTCGGCTTGAAGAAATTGCCTTTTGCGAGGTCTCCTTCGGTGTTGACTTCACCGCCGACGGCGACAGTCGCCCCTTCTTCTTTCGCGATGTCGATGTAGGAGGCGATTTTCTTGACCTGTCCAGCGTTGATCTGAGAGCCGACCTGGGTCGCCGGGTCCAGCGGGTCGCCCTGAACGACCTTGCCGAATTGTTCGGTCAGTTTTGCGACAAATTCGTCGTAAATGCCGTCCTGCACGAAGATGCGGGAGCCGGCGCAGCAGACCTGCCCCTGGTTGAACAGAATCCCCAGCTGGGCGCCGTCGATCGCCTGTTCGAGGTTGGCGTCGTCAAAGAAAATGTTCGCGCTCTTGCCGCCCAATTCTAGGGTCGCCGGGATGAGCTTGTCTGCGGCGGCCCGAGCCACATTGTAGCCGACCTCGGTGGATCCGGTGAAGGCGAGCTTGCGGACGTCCGGGTGATCCAGCAGATACTGGCCGGAACGGGAGCCCTTCCCGCTGATCACGTTGATGACGCCGGCCGGCACCACATCCTGAATCAATTCCATCAGCGCCAACAGGCTGAGCGGGGTCGTCGAGGAGGATTTAATGACGACGCAGTCCCCGGCGGCCAGCGCCGGCGCCAGCTTCCAGGCGGCCATCAAAAACGGGAAGTTCCACGGGACGATCTGTCCGACGACGCCGATGGGTTCGCGCAATTCAATGCTCAGAAGGCCGCCGTCCAGCACCGACGCGTTGCCCTTCTGGGTGAGGATGGCGCCGGCGAAGTAGCGGAAATGGTCCGCCGCGTAGGGCACATCGATGGTCGTGGTTTCCCGAATGGGTTTGCCGTTGTCGAGGGTTTCGATCCGCGCCAATGCTTCTTTGTTGGCGTCAATGATATCCGCAATTTTATATAAGACCGCAGCGCGTTTGCCAGGTTCTGTGTCGCGCCAGGCTGGAAAAGCCTTCCAGGCTGCTTTGACCGCTGCGTCTACATCTTCTTTTGTCGCTTCCGCCACTTCAGCAAGCTGTTCACCCGTTGCTGGATTGGTCACCTTAAAAGTGGCTTGATCAGACGAAGGTCTGAATTCGCCGTCAATAAACAGGCCATATTGTGATTGAAGTATGCTTTGTCTTGTCATGTGAATAGCTCCTTTTGTTTAGGTTGATGACATTATGCACCCGATCTGATATGATTATAAGCGTCAGATTATTTTTAATTTAAGGTACCAGATATGATTTCCTACGATTTATCCAAACGGGGCAGCAAACCGCGCTACCTCTATTTGTACACCCGCATCCGGGAGGACATCGCGAGCGGCCGCCTGCGCCCCGACGAGCGCATGCCCAGCAAGCGGAAGTTCGCCAGCGTCTTGGGCGTCAGCGTGAATACCGTGATGGCAGCTTACGATTTACTCGTCTCCGAAGGCTTTTTGTACACCGTCGAAAAGAAAGGCTATTTCGTCAGCAAATTAAATTACGTCGTACCCAACCACGACGACAAGCCGATCACGCCGCCCGACGCCTCGGAGGACACCCAGTGGTTCATGGATTTCCGCGCCGCCCATGCGTCTCTCAAATTGTTCCCCACCAGTCTGTGGGCTAAATGCATGCGGGAGGCCATTAACGCCTCAGACAGCGCGCTGATGACTACGATCTCCTGGAAGGGCATGCGGGCGCTGAGAGAGGCCATCGCGGGCGAGCTCGCCAATTACCGGGGCATGACCCGGGTCACCCCCGAACAGATCGTCGTCGGCGCCGGGACCGAATACCTCTACAGCCGGCTGATGCAGATTCTCGGCCCCGGCATCACCGTCGCCAGCGCCGACACCGGCCTGTCCAAATTCGCGCAGATCGCCAAGAACCACGGCAGCCATTGGCGCTACATCCCCATCGACGAGAAAAACCTTCGGGTGGATCTCGTCAGCCAAACGGACGTGGACGTCGTGCAGCTCTCCCCCGCGAATCTATTTCCCTACGGCACAGCCATGCCCATCGACCGGCGCATCGCCTTTTTCGAGTGGGCCAACGCCGGAAAAAACCGCTGGATTGTCGAGGACGATTACGACGCCGAATTCTGCTTTGTGCCGGCCGGCCACCGCTCGATGTTCTCCGAAGACGCCCACGACAAGGTGATTTACCTCAACACCTTCTCGAAAACCATGGTGCCCTCGCTGCGCATCAGCTACATGGTGCTGCCGCCGGCGCTGCTCAAGCGCTACGAGGAAACGGTGAGCTTTTACTCCTGCTCGGTGTCCAGCTTCGAACAGTACGCGCTGGCGCTGTTCATTCACCGAGGGTATTACGAGCGCCATCTGTTCCGCCTGCTGAAGCATTACCGCAAGCTGCGGGCAGCCATCCTCGACGAAATCGCCCATAGCCCGACGCTCTCCCCCATCGCCAAGGTCACCGATTACGGCGTCGGCACCTATTTTCTGATGACGGTCCGCACCGATTTGTCCGAAACGGAAATTCTAAAGCGAGCTGAGGCCAAATCCCTGCGGTTCCATTTCTTCCACCCGCTGCACCGCCAGCCGCCGGAGGGCTGCGTCCAGATCATCATCAACTTTGCCAGCATCGACGCGGAGCACGTCCACGCCGTTTTCGAACTGCTGGGGTCGATCTTTTAACCGCGCCGCCGCACACAAAAAACCGCTCTGTCTCGTGACAGAGCGGCTTTTTACTGCCTATTATTATATTTTGCATATAGCCCTTTATTTTTGGCTGTTCTGATCGTCCCACCAGTCCATGTGGTGCAGATACCAGTCGCAGGTGTTTTGAATGCCTGAGCTCCAGGACGTCCGGGGCGTCCAGTTGAGCTCATCGTGAATCTTGTCGGCGTTGACCGTGAACAGCTTGTCCTTCGGGCCGGGTGCCGGCGCGTTATCGAGCTGCCCGGCGGATTTGCCGAAGGCGTCGCAGAGGGCCTGCACCGTTTCGAGATCGCTCTTTTCCGCCCCGCTGGCGACGTTGTAAATCTCGCCCGGCTCGCCGTTGAACAAAATCCGGTCGATGGCGCGGCAATGGTCGTCGACGAAGGTCCAGTCGCGCACATTCTGCCCCGTTCCCGGCGCATCAATATCCTGATTGTGCAGCGCGTGGATGATCGTCTCAGGGATCAGCGCGTTGGGCTCCTGCGCCGGTCCGTAATTGGCCGTGCTCCGCGAGATCGTCACGGCGATAGCACGGTGGTTGCCGTAGGCGAGGACGAAATTGTCCGCCGCCGCCTTGGACGCCGCGTAAACCGAATCCGGCTTTGGCGCCTCGGTTTCGTAAATCTGGTGGTCGTCCCCGAGGGCGATCGCCGCGTACACGTCCGCCGTCGACACCTGATGATACCGCGGGACGCCGCAATTGACGCAGGCCTCGAGCAGGCGCACGGTCCCGGTCACGTTCGTGTCCAGGCAGGCGTCCACCCCGCCGCTATTTCGGCCGACCGACGCGAAATTGATCACGACGTCGGGCTTTTCGACCTTCAGGATGCTCTCGATCGTCGCCTGATCGGTGATGTCCGCTTCGATGAAGGCGAAATCCGGCGCTTCAAAGGCGTCGCCGAGGTTTCTCAGATTGCTGCGCCGCTTCAGTGCGTCGACGCAGACCAGCGTGTCCCACGGGTGATGCTTGCGCCAATAATGTATGAAATTGCTGCCCACAAAGCCGGCGCCGCCGGCTGCAATGATTTTCATGTGTCTGTCCCTCCTGTCCGTAATCGTGAAGCGCATAAGGCGCGTGTTTTTAATTTAATCTGATTATATTATATCGTATCTTATTTAAGAATCACATAAAAAAGCCAGCTCATTTCATGAACTGGCGTATAAATTGCAAATCTTTTAAACAATCAGATCTTTGTGATGTCGACCAGCGGAATATCCGAGAGGTTGCGCTTGCTTTCGAGGCAGCCCAGCAATGCCCGGACCGTATCCAGCGCCGTCATCAGCGTGACGGAATTGTCGACGGCCTTCCGACGCATCTTGACTTCGTCGATACCCGGCTGGCGCCCCTTCGTCGAGGTGGAGACGACGTAGTCGACTTCCCGGTTTTCGAGGAGGTCGCCGATATTCGGCCGCGCTTCGGACAAACGTCTGACCACGTGAACCGGCAGGCCGTTTTCGCGGAGCACCTTCGCCGTGCCCACCGTCGCGTTGAGCTTAAAGCCCAATTCGTGGAACCGGCGTCCGATGTCGATGATTTCCGGCTTGTCTCTGTCCCGAACCGTGAGGAGCACCGCGCCCTGGCGGACGATGTCGCTGCCGGCTCTGGCGACGAAGCCCTTGTAGATCGCGTCTTCGAAGGTCTTCGCGACGCCGAGGACTTCCCCGGTGGATTTCATTTCCGGCCCCAGCTGGGTATCGACGTCTTCGAGCTTCGAGAAGCTGAAGACCGGCACCTTGACCGCGACGTGATCCTTCACCGGGTGCAGCCCCGAGTGGTCGATGCCCATATCCTTCAGGGTTTCGCCCATCATGATACGGGTGGCCATATCGACCATCGGCACGTCCGTGACCTTGGAAATGTACGGAACGGTCCGGCTGGAACGCGGGTTGACTTCGATGACGTAGACCGTTTCGTCCATCACGACGAACTGGATGTTCATCAGCCCGATGACGTGGAGCTCTTTCGCGAGCTTGCCGGTGTAGTCGATGATGGTCTGCTGCACCTTTTCGGACAGGGTGTGCGGCGGGTAGACCGAAATCGAGTCGCCGGAGTGGACCCCGGCCTTTTCGACGTGTTCCATGATCCCCGGAATCAGGTAGTTTTCGCCGTCGCAGATCGCATCGACTTCCACTTCCTTGCCCATCAGGTATTTGTCGATGAGCACCGGGTTGGTGATTTCGTGGGAGGTGATGATGCCCATGTATTCGCGGACGTCGTCATCGGTGTGGGCGATGATCATGTTCTGTCCGCCGAGGACGTAGGAAGGTCTCAAGAGCACCGGGTAGCCGAGGCGGTTGGCTTCTTCGACCGCTTCTTCAGTTTTGAAGACGGTGCCGCCCTTCGGACGCGGAATGCCGCAGCGTTCGAGGCATTCGTCGAAGAGCTCGCGGTCTTCCGCCGCGTCGATGTATTTCGGGTCGGTCCCGAGAATCGGCACCTTGATTTCGTCGAGGTGCTGGGTCAGCTTGATGGCCGTCTGACCGCCGAACTGGACGATGGCACCGTCGGGCTGTTCCGTTTCGACAATGGACCGGACGTCTTCCGCTGTCAGCGGTTCAAAGTACAGCCGATCCGAGGTGTCGAAGTCGGTCGAGACCGTTTCCGGGTTGTTGTTGACAATGATGGCTTCGTAGCCGAGCTCACGCAGCGCCCAGGCGCAGTGGACGGCGCAGTAGTCAAATTCGATCCCCTGGCCGATGCGGATCGGGCCGGAGCCGAAGACCATGATGCGCTTTTTGCCGCTGGCGTGTTCTTCCAAAAATTCTTCCGCTTCGTTTTCGGTGTCCCGGGTCGAGTAGAAGTACGGCGTTTCCGCGTCGAATTCCCCGGCGCAGGTGTCGACCATTTTGAAGGACGCGTATTCCGGCATTGTGATCTGCTTTTCGACGGCTTCAGGCAGCTCGACGTGGCAGGTCTTCGGGTTGTAGGGCAGGTGGGTCAGCCGGGCGATCGTCGAGTCGAGGAAGCCCAGCTGGCGCGCGACGGTAATGCGTTCGGCCGCGCGGTCGTCGCCGATGCCCTTTTCGGTCAAATCCCGTTCCATGATCGCCAGGTGGCGCAGCTTGTCAAGGAACCACATGTCGATCATCGTGATCGCGTGGATCTGATCCATCGGGATGCCGCGGTACAGCGCTTCGTAGACCACGAAGCAGCGTTCGTCGTCCTTGCGGCCCAGGGCTTCGACGATTTCTTCGTCAGAGGCCTTGCGGTATTTTTCGACCGACAGCGTGTCGAAGCCCAGCTCGATGGAGCGGATGGCCTTCATCATGCCCTGTTCAAAGCTGTTGCCGATGGCCATGATTTCCCCGGTGGCCTTCATCTGGGTGCCGAGGGTCCGGCGCGCGTAGACGAATTTATCGAAAGGCCATCTCGGGAATTTGACGACGATGTAGTCGATGACCGGTTCAAAGCAGGCCGGCGTCTTGCCGGTGATGTCGTTGGTGATTTCGTCGAGGCTGAAGCCGACGGCGATGAGGCTGGCGATCTTGGCGATCGGGTAGCCGGTGGCCTTGGAGGCCAGCGCCGACGAGCGGGAGACTCGCGGATTGACTTCGATGACCGCGTAGTTGAAGTTGTCAGGATTCAGCGCGAACTGGCAGTTGCAGCCCCCTTCGACCTTCAGGGTCGAGATAATCTTCAGCGCCGAGGTTCTGAGCATCTGATATTCCTTGTCGGACAAGGTCTGGCACGGCGCGACGACGATGGAGTCGCCGGTGTGGATGCCCACCGGGTCGAAGTTTTCCATCGAGCAGACGGTGATGACGTTGCCCTTGCCGTCCCGCATGACTTCGAATTCGATTTCCTTCCAGCCGGAGATGTCCCGTTCGATTAAGACCTGGTGAATCGGCGAGAGGCGCAGCCCGCGGGTCGCGATGCGGTGCAGGTCGTTCGGGGTCGCGGCGATGCCGCCGCCGGTGCCGCCGAGGGTGAACGCCGGGCGGACGATGACCGGGTAGCCGATGGAGGCCGCGAAATCCATTGCGTCGTCGACGGATTCGACGACCTTGGACGGAATCGTCGGTTCACCGATCTGGCGCATCGTGTCTTTAAAGGCCTGACGGTCTTCGGCCTTGTCGATGGTTTCCACGTCCGCGCCGAGGAGCTCGACGCCGTGTGCTTCGAGGAAGCCGCTGCGCGCCAGGGCCATCGACAGGTTCAATCCCGTCTGGCCGCCGAGGGTCGAGAGCACCCCGTCGGGCTTTTCCTTCAGGATGACCCGCTTGACGACGTCCTCGGTCAGCGGTTCGATGTAAACTTCGTCGGCCATCGCCTTGTCGGTCATGATCGTCGCCGGGTTGGAGTTGATGAGCACGACCTCCAGCCCCGCCTGGCGCAGCGCCTTGCAGGCCTGGGTGCCGGCGTAGTCAAATTCCGCCGCCTGTCCGATAATGATCGGGCCGGAACCGATGACCAGTACTTTCTTCAGTTCTTTCTTTAAAGGCATCCTTCCTGTCCCCTTTCCATTAAATCGGTGAATTTTTCAAACAGATAGCGGGTGTCGTTCGGACCGGCGCTCGCTTCCGGATGGAACTGGACTGTGAAGGCGTGGATGTCCGGGTAGGCGATGCCTTCGCAGGTGCCGTCGTTCATGTTGATGTGAGTGATCTGCCCAACCGACGGGTCCACCGTGTTGTTCACCACCGCGTAGCCATGGTTCTGACTCGTGATGTAGACCCGGTCCTGGGTCAAATCCTTGACCGGCTGATTGAGGCCGCGGTGGCCGAAGGGCATTTTTTCGGTTTTGGCGCCGTTGGCCAGCGCCATCAGCTGATGTCCGAGGCAGATGCCGAAAATCGGCTTGCCGTAATCGATAAACCGCTTGATGTTGTCGATGACCTTGACGTTGTCCGTCGGGTCCCCCGGGCCGTTGGACAGCATGATGCCGTCCGGGTTGAGCTCGCGGATATCTTCGATCGTCGCGTCCCAGGGCATGACCGTCACGTTGCAGCCGAACTGCAGCAGCTTTTCGAGAATGTTGTGCTTGTAGCCGAAATCCATCAGGGCGACGTGGTTGGCGCGGTTTTCCCGTTCGTAATACCAGTCGAGCTTGGAGACGGACACCTTCGGCACCGGGTTGACGATTTTGTAGCTGCGGATCTTTTCCAGCAGCTCGTCCTTGTGGGCGTACACGTCCTCGGTGGTGATGGCGCCGTTCATCGTGCCCTGACGGCGGATCTTCCGGGTCAGCTGGCGGGTGTCCACATCCCAGATGCCGACCTTGCCTTGGTTTTTCAGGAAGGCGTCAATGGTCCCGGCTTCTCTGAAGTTCGACGGCGCTTCGCACCATTCTCGGACGATGTAGCCGTTGACCCAGCTCTTCGAGCTTTCCATATCGCTGTGGTTGATTCCGTAGTTACCGATTAACGGGTAGGTCTGCATGACGATCTGCCCGCAGTAGGACGGATCAGTCAGCACTTCCTGGTAGCCGGTCATCCCGGTGGTAAAGACGATCTCGCCGATGGTGGTGCCTTCGCAGCCAAAATGATAGCCCTGATAAATTGAGCCGTCCGCCAGGAGCAGGTAGGCCCGTTTATCCTTTTTAAAATATGACATCAGATACCTCTTTCTCTTGCAATGCTAAACGCCAAGCGGTCCCATCACTCCTATCTTACAGCGAGAGAATCGCGGTCCGGGCCGACGCCGACGTAGTGAATCGGCGCGCCCACCTGGTCTTCGATGAATTTGATGTAGTTCTTTGCGTTTTCCGGCAGGTCGTCGATCTTGCGCACGCCGGTCGTCGAGGTCTGCCAGCCCGGCAGTTCTTCGTAAATCGGTTCGACCCGTTCCAGATCGTCGGTGTTCGGGAAGTAATCCAGCTTCTTGCCGTCGAGCTTGTAGCCGGTGCAGACCTTGATGCTTTCGAGGAAGTCCAGCTTGTCGAGCTTGCACAGCGCCAATTCGTCAAAGCCGTTGACCAAATTGGTGTAGCGGATGATCGGCAGGTCGAGCCAGCCCAGACGGCGGGAGCGGCCGGTTCTGGCGCCGAATTCGTCGTCGTCCTTGGTGCCGTCGCCGCGGATGATCGCCAGCTGCGGGCTGTCTTCGTCTTCCGTCGGGAATGGGCCTGCGCCGACGGCTGAGGAGAAGGCCTTGGCGACGCCGATGACCTTGTCGATTTTCTTCGCCGGGAAGCCGCCGGTGACCGCCGCGTAGGCGCCGGACGGGCAGGACGAGGTGACGTAGGGGTAAATCCCCTGGTCGATGTCCTTCATCGCGGCCAGCTGTCCTTCGAACAAAATGTTCTTGTCCTGATCCAGATAGCTGTGGATGTAGCTGATCGGTTCGACGATGCGGTCCGCGAACTTGTCGGCCCAGCCTTTAAGCTTCGCGTCGACTTGTTCGATGGTGACGGCGTCGCCGCCGTAGGCGACGAGCATTTTGTTCACGACGTCGAGGTAATTGAGCATCTTGTCGTGGGCGCGGTCCAGATCGAGGAGGTCTTCCGCTCTTAAGTTCTTGCGCAGCATTTTAAAGGCGTAGCAGACGCCGATGCCGCGTTTGGTCGTGCCGATACCGCCGTGGCTTTCCATCAGCGCGTCGAGCTCCTGATGGTAGGGCATCAGCAGATGGGCCTTGCCGGAAATCTTCAGGTTGTCCGTCGAGACGCCCGCGTCTTCGACCTGCTGCATTTCTTCAGCGAGGACGTCTAAATTGACGACGGTGCCGGTGCCGACGAGACATTCGCCGTTTTTATTGAAGATCCCGCTCGGGACCAGATGAAATTTGAAGGTGCCCGCGTCGTTGACGACGGTGTGGCCGGCGTTGTCGCCGCCCTGAAAACGCACGATCAAATCCTGCTGATCGCAGAGATAATCGATGATCTTGCCTTTGCCTTCGTCTCCAAACTGAGCGCCTACGAGTACAGTTACTGCCATGTTTATTACATCCTTTCCCGGCAGCTTGCGCCGCCAGTTTTATTTTTCCAAAAAAAACCACAATACTGTGGTCATTATAACACACACATTTATTTTGATAAAGCGCCAACATTGGAATATAATAGACAAAACCCATAAAATTTTAATTTTTTTAATTGTCAGGGGAGTCATGAAAATCTTAACTTTATCTGAGGCGCTGAAGCGCCGCTACCACACCAAGGTCTACAAATTGTCCCTCTCCTCGGGATGCACCTGCCCCAACCGGGACGGCACCCTCGGCACCGGCGGCTGCACCTTCTGCTCGGCCGGGGGCTCCGGCGATTTCGCCGCGGACCCCGCGCCCCTAGGCGAACAGCTGGCCGCGGCCAAGGCCCTGGTCGACCCGAAATTCCCGAAGGGCATCGCTCCGGAAGACCGCCGCTACATCGCCTACTTCCAGTCCTACACCAACACCTACGTCAGAAGCGGCGCTGAGCTCGCCCGGCTGCGGGCCCTCTACCGCGAAGCCATCGCCCGGCCCGAAATCGTCGGCCTTGCGGTCGGCACCCGCCCGGACTGCCTGCCCGATCCCGTGCTCGACATGCTTGCGGATTTAAACCGCGTCAAGCCCGTCTGGGTGGAGCTGGGCCTGCAGACTGTCCACGAGGCCACCGCCGAGGCCTTTCACCGGGGCTACCCCCTCGAGGTGTTCGAATCAGCCTACAGGCGGCTGGCCGACGCCGGCATCCCGGCGGTTGTGCACGTGATCCTCGGCCTGCCCGGCGAGACCCGGGCGATGATGCTCGAGACGGTCGATTATCTCTCAACACTCTCGCCGACCCTGCCGGGTATCAAGCTGCAGCTGCTCCACGTGCTCAAGGGCACGGCCATGGGCGAGGCCTACCTGAAGGACCCTTTCCCGGTGTTCACCCTCGAGGCCTACACCGATTTGGTCGTCGACTGCCTGAAGCGCCTGCCCGAATCGACCGTCGTTCACAGGCTCACCGGCGACGCGCCGAAAAAGCTGTTGATCGCGCCCAAATGGTCCGCCAACAAGCGGCTGGTGCTCAACACCCTACGGGCGAAAATTGCCCGAGCCGAACGTCCGAGCAGTGAATAATATCAGCCGCCAGCTGATATGATTATGAGTGTATATTGAGGGCGAGTTGGGATCCCCTCCCCGCGCGGCAGCGCGGCAGGCCCCGGCGCCAGCCGGGGAGGGAATCTCATCTCCTATGCTATCCTCTCTTCTCTTCTCATATCCTATATGAATTTTTCGCCAGAAAAATCGATTTTTCTGCCGGAAAAATACATTTTTTCCGGGGAAAAATTAATTTATCCCATATTTAGCCCCAAAAAAATAGAGACACACGCTTCAATTGAAACATGTGCCTCTCGGTCCGTACTTGGAAATAACATTTTTTAATGGTGTTTTTTATGGATATGTTGCTGACGGACCTCATCTGATTACGCTACTATTATAGCGCATTTTCATCTCAAATGAAAGGCGTTTGGGGTGTGATGCTGAAACGCCCATAATACGGGCCTTTCGCGCAAATCCCCGTTCGTTTCTAGCTTAAAACCGCGCAAATCCCCGTTCATCGCCAATTTATAGGATATAAGCTGTTGCTTCGCGTTGAGTTTGGGATTGCCCCGCGGCGCGCCAGCGCCTGAAATGCCGCGAAGCGGCATGACCGTATCTCCTCTCATCTCATCTCATATCCTCTCGTATCCTATCTTCTCCTCTCCTCTCTTATATGAATTTCCCGGCCGATTAATTGATTTTCCCGGCCGATTATTTCCTAAAACATATTTTTCGATTATGCTAGGTTAAACTCCTTCCAATAAAAAACGCCCGACTTTTCAGTCAGGCGTCATTTTTATATCTTACAAATGAAAGTCAGTCCTTGGTTTCAATCAATTCCAAGCTGTGTTCGTCGATCATCTTCCGGCACATCGCCACGAAGTGATCCAGCGGAATGTCGTTGAGCTGTTTGTTGCCGCGGATGTTGATCGAGACGGTGCCGTCGGCCGCTTCCTTATCGCCGAGGATCAGGATATAGGGGTCCTTGTAATGCTTGAAGCCCTTGATCTTCGTCTTCATGTTGTCGTCAGAATAATTGGCTTCGACGCGCACACCGGCCCGCTTGAGCACATCGGCGACGTGTTTCGCGTAGGCGTTGTGGGATTCGCGGATCGGCACAATGCCCACCTGGTACGGGCAGAGCCAGAACGGGAAATCGCCCTTGAAGTTTTCGGTGATGATGCCGATGAACCGTTCAAAGGAGCCGAGAATCGCGCGGTGAATGAGCACCGGGCGCTTTTCGGTATCGTCGCCGGCGGCGTACTTCATATTGAAGTTCAGCGGCAGCTGGAAGTCGAGCTGGATCGTCCCCATCTGCCATTCGCGGCCGAGGGCGTCGCGCATCTTCAAGTCGATCTTCGGGCCGTAGAAAGCGCCGTCCCCTTCGTTGATTTCGAAATTCCCTTCGCCGTATTTCTTGACCAAAATGGCCTTGAGGTCGGCTTCCGCCTTGTTCCAGACTTCGATATCGCCCATGTAGTCGTCGGGGCGGGTCGAGAGTTCTGCCTTGTAGGTTAAGCCCAAGGGGGTGTAGATTTCGCTGGCCACGTCCATGATGTCGAAGATTTCGTCGGCGATCTGGTCTTCGGTGACGAAGATGTGGGCGTCATCCTGGCGGAACATCTGCACCCGGAACAGGCCGTTGAGTTCGCCGGATTTTTCCTTGCGGTGGATGGTGTCGACCTGGGCGTAGCGCAGGGGCAGGTCTTTGTAGGAGCGCTTCTTCGTCTGGTAGACCTTGATGGTGTTCGGGCAGTTCATCGGCTTCAGGGCGTAGGTATTCGGGTCTTCTTCATCCTTGCCCGGGATGACGAACATGCCGTCCATGTAGTGGTCCCAGTGGCCCGAGGTTTCCCAGAGCTTCTTCTTCGAGAGCACCGGCCCGGAGATTTCCTGGTAGCCATGGGCTTCGTGGACATCGCGCCAGAAATCGAGCAGCGCGTTGAACAGCTTCCAGCCCCGGGGCAGCCAGTAGGGCATGCCCGGCGCCGTTTCGTCGAACATGAACAGATCCAGCTGGGCGCCGATCTTCTTGTGATCCCGTTCCTTGGCTTCGCGGATCAGGGCCTTGTGGGCCTTCAGGGCCTTCTTATCCGGAAAGGCGTAGGCGTAGACGCGGGTCAGGTTGTCGCGGTTTTCGTCGCCGCGCCAATACGCGCCCGACGCGCTTCGGATTTCGAAGGCCGCGCTGAGCAATTCCTGGGAATTATCGACGTGCGGCCCGCGGCAGAGATCGACGTAATCGTCGCCGGTGTAATACACGGTGATCACTTCGTCGTCGGGCAGGTCTTCGATCAATTCGGTCTTGTATTTCTGATTCTTGAAAATGTCGAGGGCTTCGGCCTTGGAGACTTCCTTGCGGGTCCAGTCTTCCTTGCGCTTCAAAATTTCGCGCATCTTGTCTTCGATGGTCTTGAAATCATCTTCCGTGACCGTCTTGCCTTCCGGCAGCGCGAAATCGTAATAGAAGCCGTCGTCAATCTGCGGCCCGATCGCGTACTGGGTTTCGGGGCCGTAGAGTTCGATCATCGCCTTCGCCAAAATGTGCGCCAGCGAGTGGCGATACACGTTCAATACTTTGTCATCCATTTTGTTCTCCTTCTTCGCATTGGCACCGCCGGGCAATAAAAAAATCCCCGACAGACACCACAAGGGTTTGTCAGGGACGCTGTTCACGCGGTTCCACCCTGCTTGTCCGCGACTGCGGACCGCTTCATCTGATGGTAACGGAATCACCGGGCCGGATTGGGGCCTCTCGGAGGTGGTTTTCGGACAGCTTCGGCAGCCGGCTCGCACCGTCCCGGCCTCGCTTTGCGTTTGCTGGTCTTACTCGTCTCGTCATTGAATTGTCTTGATTTTAATCGATTGGCCGGGATTTGTAAAGGGGCCAGGCAAATTTTTTTAAGATGAAAAGGATCGCGGTGCCATCCCGCATTTTTCCGCGGATTTTGAGATCATGCCTTAATTTGTTATAATAAATAAAAAAGAAACATTAAAGGAAAATCCAAGCATGAACAATAAACCGAAGCGCCCCGATCGGTGCGCTCAAACAAATCCAATTATTTGGCTGATTCTCATCGCCGTCATCGCTGCCGTGGCCCTCAGCGCCGGCCTTATCTTCCTGCGCCGCGAGAGCAGTAAAGTCCCGGTCAAGGCGGCCCGCCCTCACCGCACCGACGCCATCGCCGCGAAGGTGAAGAAAATGTCCACCGAGGAAAAGGTCGGCCAGCTCTTCGTCGTCACGCCGGATCAGCTCACCGGCCTCACCACCGTCACCGCCGGGGACACCACCCGCGACCGGGTCAAGCAGTACCAGCCCGGCGGCCTGATCTACTTCGACGACAACCTGAAGGATCCCGCCCAGACTAAAAAGCTGCTGGCGGACACCAAGCAGATTTACGCCGACCTCGGCCTGCCGACGCCCTTTCTCGCCGTCGACGAGGAAGGGGGCGAGGTGGCCCGCGTCGCCCATAACCGCGCCTTCGGCGTCCAGAACGTCGGCGACATGCGGGACGTCGGCGCCACCGGCGACCCGGCCAAGGCCACAGCCGTCGGCAACACCCTCGGCACCTATTTGAGCGATCTCGGCTTCAACCTCGACTTCGCCCCCGACGCCGACGTGCTCACCAACCCGGCCAACAAAATCGTCGCCCGCCGTTCCTTCGGCACCGACGCTGAGCTCGTCAAACAGATGAGCGCGGCCGAAGCGAAGGCGCTGAGCGCCCACGGCGTGATCCCCTGTCTCAAGCACTTCCCGGGCCACGGCGCCACCACCGGCGATACCCACGCCGGCACCGCCGCCACGGACAAGACCCTCGACCAGCTGATGCAGGCCGAGCTCGTCCCCTTTAACAATGTGAACGCCTACGCGCCGATGATCATGGCCGGCCACATCGCCACGCCGAGCATCACCGGCGACGACACGCCGGCCTGCCTGTCGAAACAAATGGTCACCGACGTCCTGCGGGGCAGGCTGAACTACAAGGGCGTCGTCATCACCGACTCCCTGCAGATGGGCGCCGTCACCCAGAGCACCGACTCCGGCCAGGCCGCCGTGGCCGCTATCGAGGCCGGCTGCGACCTGCTCCTGATGCCCAAGGACTTCCCCGCCGCCCGCTCTGCCGTGCTCACCGCCGTGCAGAACGGCACCATCAGCGAAAAACGCCTGAACGCCTCCGTCACCCGGATTTTAAAATGCAAGGCCAAGCTCAACAAAACCGCCGGACTGAAATAAATCAGTCTGGCGGTTTTAGCGTTTAAACTTGATCGCGGCTTGGTCGCTAACTTGGTCGGTCGAAGCGACTAAGTTTAAAAAAACGCCCGGCATCTGCCGAGCGTTTCGCAATCAATGGTTTTAATTTATCCTTAGGTAATGGCTTATGCTTATTCGGTATCGACCCGTTCGAGGCTCGTTCCCTTGCGGAAGCTCTTGCACGACGGCATCTTCTTCATGCAGAAGTAGTAAATCAGGCCGGTGGGCACCGTCGCCGTCAGGAAGGACAAGTCGACGTTGAGCAGGCCGATGACCGCGCCGACTGCCGTCGCGATGATCGCCGCCCAGTTAATGCCGCTGCGGCTGCTGTCTTCCGCGTAAAGATCATTCAGCTGTGCGTCCGTGAAATGGCGCTTGTGCAGGATGTAGTAATCCACGATGAGCACCGCGAAAATCGGGCTGAAGAACGCCGTGTAAATCTTGACGAACACGTCGAGTCCAGCGGCGGAGGCGTCGTTGGTCAGAATCCACGGGCAGGTGCACACCGCGAGAATCCCAACGAGGATGACCGCGGTCTTGTGTTTCATCTTGAAGGCATCCATGAACGCGTATGCCGGCGGCACCACGTTGGAGGCCAGGTTTGTCGTCATCTGCGCGAACAGGATGAAGGCCAGCACGACCACTTTGATGAACACGTTGTCCACCATCGTCCCGAAAGCGTTAATCGGGTTGGCGATGCCTGTCGCGGTGGACGCCATCGCGCCGATGATCCCGAGGAGCACCGTCGCCGGCACCATCGCGATGAAATAAGCCGCGCCGCGCTTCGGCGCCGAATACCCGGTTTTCAGCTCCCTCGAGTAGTCTCCGGCGTTGAGCATGACCGTCGTCGAATTGCCGAAGAAGGCGATACACGCCGCGATAAACGGAATGCCCCAGGTCGGCTTCAGCGTGCCGAGATTGTTGTAAATCACGCCGCTGTACTTGGAGACGCAGATGTAGAGTAGGTAGAACATCGCCGCGACGATGACGACGCCGCCGATGTTTTCAACCCATTTGATCCCCTGGAAGCCCTTGATGGACAGCAGGATCTGAACCGCCTGGAAGACGAAGAAGAACAGCCAGACGTTGCTGTAGTGGAACAGGGCGATGGAAATCTGGTTGATCGCGCTGCCGCCGAGCCAGGTCTGGAACCCGTACCAGACGATGGCGGGCAGGCCTCGGATCATGACCGGGATGACGCTGCCCTTGGTCCCGTACGCGCTCTTGAGCTGCACCGCGTAGGGCGCGCCCGTCTTGTAGCTGAAGGCGTCATTTAAGCAGATGCCGATGATCAGCACCAGCGTCCCGATGAGCACCGCGAGGAAAATCTGCATCAGGTTCAGGCCCTTGTCGAGCTGAGCCGACCCCATGGTCAATGTCCCGATGGAGATACAGCCGCCGAGCCAGAGCATCGTGTACGAGCCCCAGCCCATGCTGCGCTCTTCGTCTTTGAGGGGCTTCAGCGAGGCGTTTTCCTTGACTTCCGCCCCGTTGTTCGTTGTGTTGTCTTTTGCCATCTGGTGCTTCCTTTCTATTTAATCGGTTTGATAAATTCGCCGGTGCCCTTTTCGCTTTCGAGGTAGCGGCCGTCTTCGGCGACGAGGTTCCCGCGGATGAAGGTCTTCACCGGCGCGCCCTTGCCGCTCAAGCCGTCAAAGCAGGACACGTGGCCTTTGGTGAACAGCTTGTCCTGTTCGCAGGTCCACGGTTTTTCCGGATCGAGGATGACGATGTCCGCGTCAAAGCCGATTTCGAAGGCGCCCTTGCGGCCCCAGAATCCGAAGATCTTCGCCGGATTGTAGTCCATCACCTTCGCGATCAGCGTCGGCGAGAGCTTCTTCTGATGCACGGTCATGTCGAACATCATCGGCAGGAAATACTGGATCGAGTTGAGCCCGCCCCAGGCGTGCCAAATGTCCTTCGTCGCGTTGTCCTTTTCTTCGTCCGCGGCCGGGGAGTGGTCGCTGCCGACGCAGGACAAGGTCCCGTCGAGGACGTAATCCCAGAGGCCGTCCACGGCGTCCTGGGTGCGCAGCGGCGGGGTGCATTTGGCCGGGCCGCCCTTTTCGAACACGAAATCTTCGGTGAAGCCGAGGTAGTGGGGGCAGGTTTCCGCCGTGACCTTCAGGCCTTCGTGCTGAGCGTCCTTGACCACCTGGGCCACCATCGGGTGGGACACGTGGCAGATGTGGACGCGGGCGCCGGTCGCCCGGGCCATGTCGATGACGTTCTTCGTCGCGACGTATTCCGTCCAGACGTCGTGGGCGTCGAGGAAATCGCGGATCTTCTGTTCCCGGGTCTGATTCGTCTTCGCCTTCGCTTCCTTTTCCCGTTCCAGCACCTGGCCGTATTCTTCGCAGTGGAAGCCGCAGACCGCACCGGTGGGCTTCAGGATTTCCAGGGCCTTGCGGATATTGCCGAGGTTGACCGTCGGGAAGAGCGGGCCGTTGGGGCAGGTAAAGCCTTTAAAGGCCGCGACGCCGCAGGCTTCGAGATCGAGCAGATCGGCCATGTTGTTCTTCACCGAGTCCGGCTTGTCGTCGAAATCGCCGACCAGACCGCCCCAGAGGCCGTAATCCACGTAGGAATGGCGGGAAATCTTGCTCATCTTTAAGTCGAAAATTTCCTTGTTCATCAGCGACGGGTCGTTGTTCAGCGGCATATCGATCAGCGTCGTGCAGCCAGCTGCTACCGCCGCCCGGGAGCCGGTTTCAAAATCTTCGCGGTATTCGAAGCCCGGTTCGTTGAGGTGGGCGTGGCAGTCGATGATCCCCGGATAAACCAGATTGCCGCCGGCGTCCACGGTCTTGGCCGCTTCAACTGTTTCCCCCGGGGCGAAGAACCCCGCGAATTTGCCGTCCTTCACCGCGATCTGCGCGTCGTAGATCCGGTCCGGTGTGACCAGCTTGCCGTTTGTGATCAGTAAATCGTACATGATAATCTCCTCTTACTCTCCACATGTATTAAAATTTTAAAATCCGCGGTGTACTTTACGCCACTTCTTTTTCAGTGTCATAAATCGTGCCGGCTCTGAATCGGTTAATGCCGCCGAAATTGGCGTAGCGCATCAGCAGATAGTAGACGACGCCGGTCGGAATCAATGAAATGTACCAGGACAAATCCATCACCAGACAGGACACCGCCGAGCCGACGATGATCGCGATGACCGCCGCCCAGTTGACGCCCTTGTAAGGTGAGCCGTCTCTGTCGTACAGCGTGTTGACGTCGACCTGTTTCTTTCTCAGGATGTAGTAGTCCACCACCATGACCGCGAAAATCGGTCCGAGGAAGGCGGAGTAGAACCGCGTGAACAGGGACAGCCCCGCCGCGGACTGCGCGGTGACCAAGCGCCACGGCATGACGACGACGGAAAGGGCGCCGACGATAATCGTCGCCCACGACCATTTGATGTTGAAGGATTCGACGAGGACGTAAGCCGGCGGGACGATGTTGTTGAGGACGTTGGTCGTGACCTGAGCGAAGGCGATGAAGGCCAGGGTCAGAATCGTCAGGACCTTGGAATTCATCGTCGTCGAGAAGACGACCACCGGGTCGGAGTTGCCGGTCGCCGCGGTGACGAGCAGGCCGATGAGGCCCATGAACAGCGTAACCGGCAGAATCGCCAGGGTGTAGATGCTGCCCGTCGCGACCGGTCCGGTCTTGTGCTTCAGGTTGCGGCTGTAGTCCGACGCGTTGACGATCATCGTCGCGTAAATCCCGAGGAAGGACGTCGTGGCCGCCCAGAACGGCATGCCCCAGGTGCCTGTGATGTGGCCGAAGGCGTTGCCGATCTGGCCCGCGAACTTCGTGTTCACGACGTAGAGCATGTAAATCAGAATCCCGATGATGAACACGCAGGACACGTTTTCCAGCCACTTGATTTCCTTGAAGCCCTTAATGGCCAGGGCGACCTGGAGAATCGTGAACAGCGCGAAAACCACCGGCATGTTGCTGAAGCCGAAGAGGATCTTCAGGCAGGAGTTGATAGCCCCGGCGCCGACCCAGCTCTGGAAACCGAACCAGACGATGGCCGGAATCCCGCGCATGAAGCCCGGAATCTTGACCCCGGCGAAGCCGAAGCTCTGTCTGGCCTGCACCGTGAACGGCACGCCGTACTTGTGGCCGTAATTGCCGATGAGCACCAGGGCGATGGCGATGACCGCGCAGCCGATGCACATCGCGATGATGGCCTGGGCGATGGTCAGCGCCCCGATGAGGCTCGCCCCCATCGAGAACGTCCCGATGGAGACGCAGCCGCCCATGAAGCTCGCGCCGTAGGACAGCGGGTCCATGATCCGCTCGTCGGTCGGCAGCAGGTCGGCGTTGACGTTCTTCGCCAGCTCCGGATTCAAAATCTTGTTTTCTTTCAGCATGATGTAAATTCCCTTCTTCTTTGTGTGTTGACTGCGTGCTTACTTGATGCGCTTGACGAGCTCGCCTGCGCCCTTTTCGCCGACGACCTTGCCGTCTTCCGCCATGACCATGCCGCGCACCACCGTGCACACCGGCAGGCCCTTGCCCTTCATGCCGACAAAGGCTGAAATCTTGTTGACGTAAAGCAGGTCGTCCGCCTTGACTTCCCATTCTTTATCTGGATCGATGATCACCAAATCGGCGTCAAATCCCGGACGGATGTCGCCCTTTCTGCCGTAGATGCCGAAGGCCTTGGCCGGATTCTTCGCCATCGCCGTCGCAAGAACCGTCGGCGAGATGCCCCGCTTGACGACCCCTTCGGAGAAGGCCGCCTGGACACAGCTCTGGATGCCGCTGATACCGCCCCAGACGTCGAACACGTTTTCGATCTTCTGGCCGAGGATTTCCTTGTACTTTTCGTCCGGCGCGCAGGGCGAGTGGTCCGACGCGATGCCGGAGAAGGTGCCGTCGACGACGTAGCCCCAGAGGCGTTCCACCTCTTCCTGGCTTCTCAGCGGCGGCGCGCATTTGAAGAGCTCGCCGTTGTCGATGGTGTCCTGGCCGGTGAAGCTCAAGTAGTGGGCGCAGGTTTCCGCCGTGATGTCGTAGCCGGCCTGCTGCGCTTCCTTGATCTTCTGGGCGACGTCAGGGCTGGACACGTGACAGATGTGGGCCTTGCAGCCCGTCGCTTTGGCAATTTCGATGACCGCGTCCGTCGCGACCATTTCCGCGGCGACGGTTCTGGAATCGAGGAAGCCCTGCCAGTCGAGGCGGCCTTCCCGCTTCATCTTCGCTTCGCCTTCTTTGATCATCGAGAAATCTTCACAGTGGAAGCCGGCGCGGCCGCCGAACTTTTTGATGATGTTCATCGCTTCGTAAACCTGCCCGTAGTTTAAGGGCTTGTAGTCCGGCGACACCGGCCCGATGAAGGATTTGAAGGCGACGCAGCCCTTTTCGTCCAGATCAGCCAAATCGCCGAAATTGTCGGGGATCAGCCCGCCCCAGAAGCAGTAATCCGAGTAAGCTTCCTGGGAAACCTTCGCTTCTTTAATGTCGAAGAGTTCGCCGGTGGTCATCGCCGGTTCGTTCTGCAGCGGCATGTCGATAACCGTCGTGTACCCGCCGAGCACCGCCGCGGCGGTCCCGTGTTCGTAATCTTCGCGCCATTCGTAGCCCGGATCGTTCAAATGGGCGTGGGTGTCAATAGCCCCCGGGAAAACGTATTTGCCGCCGGCGTCGATAACCTTTTCCGCTTCGACGTCGACCCCCGGCGCCAGCACTGCCGCGATCTTGCCGTCCTTCACGGCGATGCCGCCGTCCTGCACCATTTCCGGTGTGACCAGTTTGCCGTTTTTAATAAATAAATCGTACATTGTGCTCCTCCTAATTTTAAACTCCCTGTACGTTCAGCCTGATTAACCGCTTTTCACTTGATAATTTCTAAAATGTATTTCTTTTCAATTATCCGTTTAAAAAAGGGCGCCAAAAGTAAAACCTTCTGACGCCCTTGCCTTTTCAGTATTTCATTTTGTATACACACACTATAACGGACATTGGGCAGCTTGTCAATAACTGCCGGTCAGAATCTTTTGAAGTTAAAATATTTTCGAAGTTTTTAAAAAGTATTCAACCGTTTTTTAATTTTCTAAATCTATTGTAAACGCATACCCGCAGAAATGCAAGAATTTTTTCTTAAAACTGCATAAATTATGCTAAAATCTAAAGAATCAGGTTATAACACCCTTTTCATGATATGATAAAAAGAAAAGCCTATAAAAATAATCTAACGAGGATGCCATGAAATACAAATTGTTATCCACCACCGACTACACCGAGCCCTGGCTCAACGCCAAGCACCCGCAGACCGGCACCGTCCACTCCGTGTACGACGGTGCGGTCAACCTGATGGTGCACGGACAGCTCATCGCGCTGCAGCCTGCGGACTCGCCCATCTCGCCGCTGACCCTGCGCTGCGATTTTCCCCTCTCGGACCTCGGCGCCGCCCAGGGGGACGCCGTCACCGTCGGCCGCGGCACCATTCAATTGAAACACGCCACCCTTACTGTAACCGACGACACCGCGGTTGAAGGGACCCGCCTGACGCCGGAGGCCGATACCGACCGAAACGCCTACCGGATAAAGGGCATGAAAATGGGGCTGGGACTCGCCAAGACCTACGCCGACCGCGCCGACGCGATTCTCGATCATTGCGGTGATATCACCGCGGGCTTCCGTCCGCTCTTTTCCGACGCGCCGAAAAGTGACGGCGATCTCTTTACTGCCGCTGTGAACGAAACGCTCGCAAAAGCCAAGGCGGCCTTTCTCGCCTTAGACGGCCAGGGCTTCGCTGCTGCCCTCTGCCAGCTCGCCGGTCTTGGGCCGGGGCTGACCCCCAGCGGCGACGATTTCCTCTGCGGGGTATTTGCCGCTTTCCGCGGCATCGGTGCCTGGTATCACCCGGTGGTGCCCTTTCTATTGCGCGAGCTGACTCACCTCGGCGACCGGACCCATCCCCTCTCCGCCGCCTTTATCAACTGCGCCGCCGAGGGGTACGTGTCGAAAATTATTTTAAATTTTTTCGCTTGCGATCAATCTATTTTTAATGCTGCCGAAATGGCCGAAAAATTCAAGGAAATTGGGCATTCCTCCGGGATCGACTCCCTGTGTGGCATGACCTTTGTATTAAAATTCTTGTGTCAGCCATCTTGAAAATCGAAAACAAATGGCCTAAACTTAAAATAACAACGGAAAATATTAAAAAGCGAAAGGAATGAACAGTATGAACGATTTACTCAAATGCATGAGCGCCCGCCGCTCGGTGCGCGCCTACGCGGACCGCGACATCGCTGACGCCGATCTCGACGCGATTCTCAAGGCTGGCCGCCTCGGCCCGTCCGGCAAGGGGATTTACCCCTACGATTTCATCGTCATCCGCGACCCGGAAACGATTCAGAAGCTCGTCGGCTGCCGCAAGGGCGGCGCGAAGATGCTGACCACCGCGAAGGCCGCCATCGCCGTCCTCGGCGACGAAAACCGCTCGGACACCTGGATCGAAGACGACGCCGTCGCGATGACCCAGATGCACCTGATGGCCTCTTACCTCGGCCTCGGCTCCTGCTGGCTGCAGATCCGCCTGCGCCCGTCGGACGTGGAAGGCAAGTCCGCTGAAGACTACGCCCGTGAGGTCCTCGGCTTCCCGGTGAACAACCGTCTCGAAGCGATCCTCGCCCTCGGCCCGATCGACGAAGCGCCGGAAGACCACGATCCTGAAGCCCTGAACGACGACGTGATCCACACTGAAAAGTGGTAATATTCATCGAAGCACAAAAAAATGCTGAGCCATCCGGCCCAGCATTTTTTATTTGCCTGAATTATTTTTTTGGCGCGCCATATTTAAACAGCTCATCGCAGGACAGGTCGAGATCGTCGTTCCAAATTACACCGTATCCACCGCCATCGACCCTCACCTGGCCGAACAAATCGCCTGAAGTCTTGAGCGCCTCAAAAGCCGGCCATTTGTCAAACAGCGGCTTAACATCATAAATTTTCGTCACGCCCTCAGTGAACTGAACACTCAATTTGTAATCCGGAAGCGCATTCACTGCTTTGATTTTATGGAACATCGTCTCAACTCCTTGTCGTTTGAGTTTATTCTGTCACGAAACTGTGCTAATTTCAAGAAAGATTTGGTTTCGCCTAGATCGTTGCGCCTTAAGTCCATCTATTATCTTTAGATGTTTTATGTTATAATTAAAATATATTGCAGAGGGGGAGAGTGAATATTATGGCAAAGAAAATTTGTCTTGTATGTGGAAAAGAAATTGGCGCATTAACTGGAAAATACAAATGCAAAGATGGCTATATCTGTAAACCCTGCTTTAAAGAAAAAGGATATTTTCAAAATGTTATAAAATATCGCGGTTTTCGTTCAACCGATAACTTAACACTAAAAGAAATCGAAGCTGTTAATGCTGATGTAGAATATAATATTGACGTTGTAGAAAATTTTAAAGCGACATACGTTCCCGATATACAGATTCAATTTGACGATAATAACAGCATGCTCATTATGTCTCCAGATCAGCACGTATCATACAGACCGCATCACTTTGTGGTCCTCCGTTACGACCAAATTGTTGATTACGAATTGCTTCAGAACGGCTCCAGTATTGCCAGCGGTGGTTTAGGACGGGCAGCTGTCGGCGGTATGCTTTTTGGCGGTGTCGGTGCTATCGTCGGAGCTTCCACCCGTAAACAGCATTCGGTATGCTCAGACTTACAGATTAAGTTTACTGTAAGAAACTATGGTTTACCCAGTGTATATTTGCATCTGATTACTACCGATACGAAAACCAACAGTATTTTGTACAAGAACGCAATGACAACTGCACAAAATGTTTTATCTAAATTAGAGTTAATCACAAAAAATCAGCAGCCGGAAGACACACAAGAAATCTCAATAACCAATTCAGTCGCCGACAAGCTCAGAGAATTAAAATCCCTTTTAGATGAAGACATCATTACACGAGAAGAATTCGATCAAAAGAAAAAACAACTGCTCGGACTGTAACATAAAAGCTAAATATTTTTTAAAATAATAAATAACTTGATATTTATAATCCGCACAAAAAAATGCTGAGCCTCCCGGCCCAGCATTTTTTGTTTGCCTGAATTGCCTTTAATCCTGCGCGTTCATCGCGATGAGCAGCTCGCCCATATCCGCGCAGATGAATACGTCGGCAAAGCCGCGGATCGGCGCGTTGGGGTCGTTGTTGATGGCGATAATTTTGCCGCCGCCCTTGATCCCCTCGGTGAACTGAATCGCCCCGGACACCCCGAAAATGATGCACAGCTTCGGCTGAATGACGGTGCCGGATTCGCCGATCTGGTCGTCGAAGGGGATGAAGCCCTGGTCGGCCACCGGGCGGCTCCCGGCCAGCGCCGCGCCGATTTTGTCGGCGTAAGCCTTGACCGCTTCGAACTGGCCGCTTTCGATCGCGCCCTTGCCGGCGACGACCACCACGTCCGCCCCGGTCAAATGATCGGAAGACGGCAGCGCCGTGACGTCCCCGCAGGTAATCTTCGATGCGGCCTCAATCGTGCGCACGTCAACCGGCAGCCCGTCGATCTTGTCCGCCGGCGCCGTGCTGCCCTTTTTGATCGTGACGATCTGTGGCGTGCCCTTCACTTCACAGGCGACCATGACCTGCGCGCCGAAGGAGGGCTTGATCTGGCGGATACTGCCGTCCTGGACTTTAAGCGCCGTGCAGTCCGAGGTCATCCCGGCGCCGACCTTCACCGCGGCTCTGGACATGATATCCCGGCCGACGGCTTCCGCTTCGAGGAGCACCGTCGCAAGCCCGTCGTCAGTCATCACCTGCGCCGCCGCGTCGGCGAGACCGTCGGTCTGGCAGGGGGTGAGCCCCGGCGTGTTCACGATGTGCACCGCGTCAATGCCGTCGTAGGCCAAATCCGCGGCCAGCGCTTCCGTCGCGTCCGCCCCGAAGGCGTAAAGCGCGGCAGGTTCGCCGAGGGCTTTCGCGGCGGCCGCCAATTCCGCCACGCTGTCCGCCGCGCGGCCCTTCTGAATCCAAATGAAAATCGCGGTCTTAGACATGTTCGCCACCTCCCTGCTGCAGCGCCTTCAGCTGGCCCTCGACCAGGCCAGCCAGCTTGTTCGCCATTTCGTCCACCGTGCCAGTCACCGTCACGGCCTGTTTCTTCTGCACCACCTGCATCGTGTCGGTGACGATCGAGAGCGCCCCGGCCTGACCGACGGTTTCCGGAGCGATGCCCAAATCCGCCGCCGTCACGTCGATGATGTCGTGCTGGTTGGCCGCCACTTGATTTCTCAGCGTCGGCAGCTCCGGTTCGTTGGCGCCGAAGGGCACCGTTACCAGCACCGGCAGCGCCGTTTTGAGGGCGAACAGCGAATCGCCGGCCTTTTTCGAAACCGCCGCTTGGCCGCCGTCGATCTGCAGGTCCACCGCGTCGGTCACGTCGGGCATCCCGAGGAGTTCCGCCGTCATCGGGCCGACCTGTCCGGTGGCGCCGTCGTTAGAGGCGCTGCCCATCAGGACGACGTCGTAGGGGCCGTACTGAGTCAGGGCCGCCGCCAGCACCTTCGCCGTGCCGAGGGTGTCGCTGCCGGCAAAGGCCTTGTCATTTAAGAGGTAGGCGTGATCCGCGCCCAGGGCGAGCACGACCTTCAGCGCGCGGACCGCGTCCGCCGGTCCCATCGTGAACACGTCGAGGGTGTCGCCGTCTTTCTTCAGGCGCCGGGCCATTTCCACGGCGTATCGGTCGCTCGGATTGATTTCGCCGGCGCCGCTGTTGCGGATCAGGGCGTGAGTCGCCGGATCAACCTGGACCTTGCTGTCCACCGGCACGTATTTGACACAAATCGCTATTTTCATATCATTCCCCTTTGTCTTTCAGTAATCTGGAGAACGCCCACTCTTCGAGCAGCAGCGTCGATTCTCCCCGCATGATGTACTTCGCCAGGTCGCGGCTCACCGCCGGCGCTTCGATGACGCCGTTGCCGCCGTAGCCCGTCGCGAGCAGGTAATTTTTCACCGGCGTATCCCCGACGATCGGCAGGAAATCCCGGGTTTCCGCCCGGTAGGACAGCCACGAGGAGTTCAGCCCCGCGTCGGTCAGCCCCGGCACGTTCTTTTCGAACTGGTGGAACAGGAAATCGATGAAATAATCGTCGGTGCCTTCCCGTTCAGGCAGCCGGTCCGGATCCCACTGACCCGCGTGCATCGGGTCGTCGAGGTTCATCGACAGGTGGGATTTGCAGATGAAGATGTTGTTGCCGGCGCGCAGCGCGTAAAAGGCCGGGAATTTCAAAATCGGGAAAACGTAGTCCAGATGCTTTTCCGGCGGCACGACGAAGAAGGCTTCGGCCTTGGTGTGCCAGATCGGCACGTCGAGCCCGGCCATTTCCCCGGTGAAGCGGCTCCACGGCCCGGTGCAGTCGACAACGACGTCGAAGTCGTAGCGGTCGCCGTCAGCGGTCTTGACGCCCTTGGCGGTGCCGTTTTCGATGACGATTTCCGTGACGTCCGCCCCGCGCAGGATGGTCCCGCCGTTCGCTTCCATTTTCTGAGCGAAGGTGTTGGAGATCATCGTCCCGTCGAAATAGCCGTCGTCCGCGGTGTAGCCCGCCCCGAGGATCGTGTCCGTGTTGAGCATCGGCAGGATCTGTTTGATCCGGGCCTTGTCGGTGATGTATTCCCCGGTGTAGCCGGCGGATTCGGCCAGGGCGATCCCGGCCTTGATCCGGTCCACTTCCTTTTCAGAGGTCGCGCAGACGAGGGTGCCGGTCTTGTCGAAGCCGGCCGAGCCCTTGCGTTCCCGTTCCATTTTCAAATAGGTTTCGAAGCCGTAGAGACGGACGTCCCAGTAGCGGTTGTTCAGGGAATCGTCGAACAGGCAGACCGTCCCGGCGGATTTCGCCGTGGTGCCGCAGCCGATGCGCCCCTTTTCAAACAGCGTCACGTCCGCATCGTCGTAAAGGCTCAGGTTGAAGCCCAGGGCCGTTCCCGAAATCCCCCCTCCGATAATGCCAATGCGTTTTTTCTTGCTCATCGCTATACTCCTGGTTTTGGTAAGAATTTATTCATCCGCGATCTTGGCCAGAGCCTCGGCGAGCACCGCCGTCCCCTTGACCAGATCGTCGTCGTCAATGTTTTCCGCGCGGTCGTGGCTGATCCCCTTTTCACACGGGATGAAGACCATCGCCGCCGGCGCCAGATCCCCAAGCATCAGGCTGTCGTGGTAGGGCCCGCTGATCAAATCCATGTGGGGAATGTCGAGGGCGTCGGCCTGTTCCCGAAGCACCGCGCTTAAATGCGCGTCGCAGCGCAGCGGCGCGTCGTTGTTCAGTGGCGTCAGCGTTCCGTCCACGCCCCGCCGTTCGGCGATCGCGCGCATGCCGGCCCGCAGATTTTCGACGAGCTCGTCCTTGTCCTCGGCGCTGACCGAGCGGATGTCCACCGTGAACACGGCCTTCCCCGGAATGACGTTGGCCGCCCCCGGCGTCAGCGTGATTTCGCCGATAGTCCCGGTAATGTAGTCGCTGGTCGAGGTGTTGGCCAGCTCTTCGAGGAGGAGCGCCATTTCCGCCGCCGCCATGTAGGCGTCCCGGCGGTCGGTCATGCTCGTGCCTCCGGCGTGGGACTGGACGCCGTCGACCTCGCAGATCATATTGGTCGGCGCGCAGATGCCGGTGACGATCCCGACCGGCACCCCGGCTTTTTCCAGCTTGTCGTTCTGCTCGATGTGCAGCTCAAGACTCGCGTGAATCGGTGCCTTGTGGGGGAAGGTCTGATCGAAATCCTCCGGCGCGTAGCCCAGATTTTTAAGGGCGTCGTAAAGGCTTGTCCCCGACGGGTCCGCGTGATTTTTCAGATCCGTGAGGGAGAGGCGGCCCGAAAGCCCGCGGCTTCCGATACAGCACACGCCGAACCGGCTCATTTCCTCGCCGGCGTAGACGTTGACCGAGATCGTCCGCTTCGGGCGCACCCCGGCGCGTCGCATCGCCGCGACCGCCTCGAGTCCGGCGAACACCCCGGCCAGCCCGTCGTACTTGCCGCCGTTAGGCACCGTGTCAATGTGAGAGCCCGTCCACACCGGCGCCGCGTTCGGGTCCGTCCCCGGGTATTCCCCGAAGATGTTGCCGAGACAGTCCTCCCGGACCGTCAGCCCGAGCTTTTTCATCTCGCCGATCACGTAGCGGCGCGCGTCCTCAAATTCGGGGGTGTACACCCCGCGGGTGATCCCTTCGCCGGGCGTCGCGTTGAACGCGGCAATGCCGTCGAGCCAGCCTCTCAGCTCGTCCCGGCGTATCTGTTCCGCTGTCATTCTGCCACCTCCTGCGTAAATTTTTAATTATAAAATTGGTAATGTTATCAGTCTACATTAAATTTTAAGTGAAGTCTAGCATAAAATGCGATGTACTCCGCAAAATACACGCTTTATACGTTTTCTAAAAAATAAAAATCCGGTCATTTGCTCGACAAAACAAAAAAAGCAGCGCGGCTGTTCTGCTGCGCTGCAGTGCTCAATATGAAATTGAATTGAAAACTTAGAGCATCACGCGGATCGGATTGCCGTCGATCCAGGCGGTGATGTTTTCGAAGACCATGTCCGCGCGGCGGTCGATGGATTCCTTCGTGTCGAAGCCGACGTGAGGCGTGCAGACCAGGTTCGGGCAGCCGAGCAGCGGGTGATCTGCCGGCAATGGCGGATCCTTTTCGTACACGTCGATCCCGGCGTAGATCTTCTTCGCCTTCAACGCTTCAGCCAGCGCGTCGGTGTCGACGACCGGACCTCTAGCGGTGTTGATCAAAATCGCGCCAGGCTTCATTTCGCCGATCTGTTTAGCGCCGATGAGTCCCTTGGTGTCCGGGGTCAGCGGGGTGTGCACCGAGACGATGTCCGCTTCGGCCATGACGTCGTCCAAGGATTTGTATTCGAGGCCGAGGGCCTTCGCGGCGTCGCGTTCGCTGCGGCTGTAGCCGATCAGATTGCAGTGGAAGGCCTTGAAGATTTCGGCGGTGCGGATGCCGATGGCACCGGTGCCGACGATCCCGACCGTACGGCCTGCCAGTTCAAAGCCCTGGAGACCGGCTTTGCCCTTGCCCGCCTGAACGGCCGCGTTGCACGCTGTGATGTTGCGCAGGCAGTCGAGGGTCAGGCCAACCGCCAATTCGGCAACGGCGTCGTTGCAGTAGCCGCCGGTGTTGGAAATGCGGATGCCGCGGCGCTTGCAGGCTTCGACGTCCACGTGGTCGATGCCGACGAAAGCGACGGAAATCATCTTCAGATTCGGATCGGAGTCGATGACTGCGCCCGGCAGCGGGTGATTCGCGATGATCACGACGTCTGCGCCGTCGATGCGTTTGATCTGTTCCGCTTCGTCCTTAGCCAATGTGTCGTAGCTGACAAATTCGTGGCCCTGAGCTGTCATCGCATCGCCGAGTGCTTTCAGCTTGTCGGCGCTGATACCCAGGGGTTCGAGCAATACAATTTTCATACCAGATATACCTCCTCGTTTGGAAACAGACTGGCTATTTCCCAATATCAATTTCCATTATAGCACAATCCCCGCGATTTCCATTGAGATGACAAAAATCTCACCCAAATTTTTGTCAGGCCTCTAAAAGACGCTAATGCGAGAGGCGCGACATCGATACCGTGCCGGGGTCCCAGAGGACGACTCGGCCCGCGGCCCGGGTCTTGTTCAAATCGATGAGCCGCTGGTTGGCAGAGCCCCGGTAGAGCAGTGTCACGTCCTTCTGATCCTGCACGAACTCCCCGTCGACGAGGACGTCGAGCAGGGCGAGCATCTCTGCCGCGTCTTTCTCGAGTGCCTCGTAGGTGTAGCCCGAGTAGCACCAGATCGACAGCTTCGGGTAGCGGGCGCGGATCTGCTTCACGAAGGGCAGGAGCGCCGCCCGGTTGGCCGGCTCCATCGGTTCCCCGCCGAGGAGGGTCACTCCCGAGTAATAGGGCGCGGCGATCTGATCCAGCAGCCGGTTCTGCACATCTTCAGAAAAGACTTTGCCGTAATCGAAATCCTGGGCGACCTCGTTGAAGCACCCCGGGCAGTGGTGGGTGCAGCCCGAGACGAACAGCGAGAGGCGCACACCCGGCCCGTTGGCGATGTCGTGGGCGTGCACATCGGCGTAATGCATGACCATCAGAGGTGGAGCACCCGTTCGGCGATTTCCTGGGTGCGGCCCTGGTTAAAGCCCGTGGCGCCGCCGAGGTAGCCGCAGACCCGGCGCACCACCGACATCTTGTTCAAATCCCGGTTGCCGCAGTTCGGGCATTCCCAAACGAGCTTGCCGGCGTCGTCCTCGACCACCTTGATTTCGCCGTCGTAGCCGCAGACTTCGCAGTAATCGCTCTTGGTGTTCAGCTCCGCGTACATGATGTGATCGTAAATGTGGCGCATCACGGCCAGCACCGCCGGAATGTTTTCCTGCATATTGGGCACCTCGACGTAGGAGATCGCGCCCCCCGGCGAAAGCTTCTGGAAGTCTGATTCAAAGCTCAGCTTCGTGAAGGCGTCGATGGGCTCGGTGACGTGGACGTGGTAGGAATTCGTGATGTAATTCTTATCCGTCACGCCGGGGATGATCCCGAAGCGCTTCTGCAGGCATTTGGAGAACTTGTACGTTGTGGATTCCATCGGCGTCCCGTAGACCGAGTAGGCGATGTTTTCCTTTTCCCGCCATTTGGCACACTTGTCGTTGAGTCGCTGCATCACGGCCAGCGCGAAGGGTTCGGCCTCCGGATCGGTGTGGGATTTGCCCGTCATGTACTGGCACATTTCGTAAAGCCCCGCGTAGCCGAGGGAGATGGTGCTGTAGCCGCCGAAGAGCAGCTTGTCGATGGTTTCGCCGGGCTTCAGCCGGGCCAGCGCCCCGTGCTGCCAGAGAATCGGCGCGACATCCGAGGGCGTGCCGAGGAGGCGTTCGTGGCGGCAGCGCAGCGCCCGGTGGCAGAGCTCGAGGCGTTCGTCGAGGATCTGCCAGAATTTGTCTTCGTTCCCGCCGGAGGAGCAGGCCACGTCGACGAGGTTGATCGTCACGACGCCCTGGTTGAACCGGCCGTAAAACTTGTGGCTGCCGTCGGGATTGGTGATCGTCGGCTCGTCGGTCAGGAAGGAGCGGCACCCCATGCAGGTGTAGACGTTGCCGTTTTTAAGCTGTTTCATCACCTTGGCCGAGATGTAGTCCGGCACCATGCGCTTCGCGGTGCACCGCGCCGACAGATCAGTCAAATAGTAGTAGGGCGTGCCCGGTTCGATGTTGTCTTCATCGAGGACGTAGATCAGCTTCGGGAAGGTGGTGGTCACCCAGACGCCCTGGGCGTTCTTCGTGCCCTGGATGCGCTGGTTGAGCACTTCCTCGATGCACAGCGCCAAGTCGTCCCGAGGCTGGCCTTCCGGCGCTTCGTCCAAATACATGAACATCGTCACAAAAGGCGCCTGACCGTTGCAGGTCATCAGCGTGATCAGCTGGTACTGAATCGTCTGGATCCCGCTTTTGATTTCCTTCTTGAGTCGGCGTTCCGCGATCTGGTTGACCTGCTCGTCGCTGGCGGCGATGCCCGCCGATTCGAGGTCGGCCCGGGTGCGGGCTCTCAGGCTCTGGCGGCTGACGTCGACGAATTTCGACACGTGGTAGAGCGAAAAGCTCTGGCCGCCGTACTGATTCGAGGCGACCTGGGCGACAATCTGGGTCGTGATGTTGCAGGCCGTGTAGAAACTGTGAGGCTTGTCGATCTTCGTGCCGGAAATGACGGTCCCGTTCTGGAGCATGTCGTCGAGGTTGATCAAATCGCAGTTGTGCTCGCGCATCGCGAAATAATCGGCGTCGTGGAAGTGGATGATCCCTTCCTCGTGGGCCTTCACGATGTCCTCCGGCAAAAAGAGGCGGCGCGTCAAGTCGCGGCTGACTTCCCCGGCGATGTAGTCCCGCTGGGTCGAGTTGATCGTCGGGTTCTTGTTGGCGTTTTCCTGTTTGACCAGTTCGTTGTTCCGGTTGATCAGCGAGAGGATTTTGCGGTCCGTCGTGTTGGAGCGGCGCAGAGCCGTGCGCTTGTCGCGGTAGTGCATGTAGGCCTGGGCCACCTCGTAGCCGCGCATTTCCATGATGCCGGTTTCGACGAGGTCCTGAATGTCCTCAACGTTGGCGGCGTGGGTGTACTGACGCAGCTGCTTTTCCACGTTGTCGGCCACCGCCTCGATCTGGCTCGGGTTGAGCCGGCGGATCGGGTCCACCTCGACGTTCGCCTTGGACACGGCGTTCACGATTTTGCTCCTGTCGTAGCGCACCTCTTCGCCGCTGCGCTTGATGATGTTCATCACCTGCATCTCTTCACCCATATTGCCCTCCTTATGTGATCTCTCATGCTTGTGTAATCATTTATTTTTAAATTAGTATTCAGGGTTCAAAAACTCCAGAGCTATTATAATGCGGCCGGCCTTCAAAATCAAGTTATTGTTGTGTGCAAATTTAAATACCACAATATCTGGTTGTATTGTAAACGAGTAACGGCGCACCATCACACAGATTCAGCCGTATTTTTTTTAATTTTTTTAACAAGCAAGTAAGATTTTGCCAAAAAATGTCTAAAAATTATCCCATTTGGCCGAACTATGTTATAATGAGAGTGTGACATCATTGATAACGCATACACAAATAGACTAAACAAAAAATACACACAAATACACACATCAATTTGAGGATAGTAGCCATGCTGAAATCATTGAATTTGAAGCCGGACATGCCGGACAACACAGACAATACAATAGAAGACGACCAGCCGCTGAAACGGCTGAAAACTTTGACGAGCGACGAGGCGGATGCCGCGCCCCTCGAGATTCAGGACGTCTTCGATATGGAGCTGCTCCAGCGCATTCAAGACGCCTTTTCAGAAGCGACCGGCGTCGCGGCAATCTTCGTCGACCGCAACGGTGACCCGGTGCTGAAGTACAGCAACTTCACACCCTTCTGCACCGCGATCCGCACGATCCCGGAATTTTACAAGCACTGCACCAATTCCGACGACATGGGCGGCCGCAACGCCAACCGCGTCCAGCGGCCGAAAATCTACACCTGTCACGGCGGCCTCGTCGATATGGCCGTGCCGATTCAGGTGCGCGGCGAATACCTCGGTGCGATTCTCGCCGGCCAGGTCCGCATTCCCCCAGAAGAAGCGGCACAGCTGCCGATGGGCGTGCCGGGCTGTCTGACGGATTTCTCCGACTACCCGGAATTTCTCGAGCTTCGCAAACACGTGCCCCACTCGACCCTGGGGCGGGTCAAGGCCGCCGCTGAGTTGATGTACACCATCGCCAATTACCTCGCGGAGCTGTCCGCTTCCCGAATGACCCAGGAAAAGCTCAGAAAAGCCAACGAACAGCTGATGATGGAAATCCACCGAAGAAGTGAGGCGGAATCGGCTCTCAGAGATGCCGACCTGCGCGCTCTAAAGGCCCAGATCAACCCGCACTTTTTCTTCAACGTGCTCAACACCATCGGCCGCTTGGCTATGCTCGAGGGCGCGACTCAAACCCAGGAAATGGTTTACCATTTCTCCGACCTGCTGCGCTACACACTGCAGACCGGCGAGAACGACTTCGTCCGCCTCGAGGACGAGCTGAACAACGCGCGCAACTTCCTGCACATCCAGAAGGTGCGCCAGGGGGACCACCTGAATTACGTGTTCGACTGCGACGAATCGCTGAACGCGGCCTTCTGCCCGTTCATGATCGTCCAGCCCTTCATTGAAAACAGCATCAAATACGTCGTCGAGGCGCGCAAGGTGCCGTCGACGATCACCGTCAAGACCGAATCCGACGGACACGATCTGCTGATCCACATCATCGACGACGGCGACGGCATCCCTGACGAAAAAATCGACGCCCTGCTCAACGAAGAGTTCCGCACTGACGAAAGCAAAAAGGGGGATGGGCATCGGCGTGCAGAACGTCAACAAGCGCCTGCGCTACTACTACGGCAAGGGTTACGGCATCACCTACGTCAAGGGGCTCGCCCAGGGCACCCACGTGATCATCCGGATTCCCAACAAAACCCTGCCGGGATCCATGTAAGTTAACGGAAAAGAGAAAGAGGGAAAGTATGTATAAAGTATATATTGTAGAAGACGAACACTTAGAAAGAAGAGCCCTGCAGATGATCATCAACGGTCAGGCGCCCAACGTGAAAATCGTCGGCACCGCCGCGTCGGGCAAGGACGCCCTGAAGGGCATCGAGGAAACCGACCCCCAGATCATCCTGATGGACATCAACATCCCGGAAATCAACGGCATCGAGGTGCTGCGCCGGGTCAAAAAGGCCGACCCTGAAAAGAAGGTCATCCTGATCACCGCCTTCAACGAATTCGACTTTGCCCACCAGGCCATCAAGGCCAAGGTCGACGACCTGCTGCTCAAGCCGATCCGGCCGGAACAGCTCATCGCCGCGATCAATCAGGCGATCGAAGGGCTGCAGGCCAACACCCGCAGCAACATCGACGAAAAGATGAGCGAAATCATCTACGCGGTGGTGCACAAGAAATACGCCCAGTGCCGCAAGGCGGTGCAGACCTATCTGGACCTGCTCTACGACCACTACGGCTTCGACCTGATCTCGATTCAGAAGGAAGTCCAGATCCTGATGAAGGAACTGCAGACTGTCGCCGACGACAACGGCGGCTACGAAATCGTCTCGCCGCTGAAAAGCACCAGCGGCCACAAGCATTTCGCCCGCCAGTTCCAAAACCGCTACAACCTGCGGGTCGAAATCATGAAAGTCATCGGCAAAATCTTCGACCACATGAAGACCAACCCGGACCGCAAGAGCTCCATCGAGGACATCCTCAACTACATTGACCGCAACGCCGCCAACGACATTTCCCTGGAACAGGTCGGCGAGTACGCCAACATGAGCTCCTACTACCTCTCGAAAATCTTCAAAAAGGAAACGGGCATGAATTTCGTGACTTACCTGACTCAGCAGAAGATTCAGATCGCCAAGGACATGCTGATCAACACGGACACGCCGATCATCAACATCGCCCTCGACCTGTCCTACCACGAACCCAATTATTTCAGCAAGGTCTTCAAGAAAAACGTCGGCATCACGCCGACGGCCTTCCGCCGCAAATACCGCAACACCGGCGTTTCGACGGAAATCGCAGAATAACCTGAAAACCCCAGACACGAATAAAGCCGACGGATTTTTATCCGCCGGCTTTTTTGGTGGTTTGATTAAAGTAATAAAAAACTTACGCGCTGTTCTCCTGAGCCTGGCGCACCGTGATTTCGCCGTTTTCGCAGCGGTTGCCCCAGCTGTCGATGAGCCTGCCGTCGCGGTAGACGCAGATGATTTCGCAGCGGTTCGGACAGCGGCCGCAGATGACCTCCCGAGTCACGAAATCGATGTCCTCGATGTCAAAGTCGAAATCCGCCCGGGCTTCGCCGCTCCGAGCGAGAATCGCCGCGCCGATGGCGCCCATCAGGTGGCCGTTTTCGTCGACGATGACCGGCTCCCCGAGGGCCTTTTCAAAGGCCTTGACGACGCCGATGTTCTTCGACACGCCGCCCTGAAAGACGATGGGCTCGCGGATGCGCTTGCCCTTGCCGACGTTGTTCAGGTAATTGCCGACGACAGCCTGGCAGAGCCCGGCGACGATGTCCTCCTTCGTGTGGCCGACCTGAATCTTGTGCACCAGGTCCGACTCGGCGAAGACGGTGCACCGCGCCGCGATGTGGGTCGGGTGGGCCGACTTCAGCGCCACCTCGCCCATGTCCTCGACCGGAATCCCGAGGCGCCTGGACTGGGACGACAGAAAGGCGCCGGTCCCCGCCGCGCACAGTGTGTTCATCGCGTAGTCGATCGCGATGCCGTTTTCCAACAGAATGATTTTCGAGTCCTGGCCGCCGATTTCGAGGATCGTGCGCACGTCCGGGTGGAACGTGGTTGTGCCGACGGCGTGGGCCGTGATTTCGTTCTTGACGACCGTCGCGCCGAGCACCGCGCCGACGAGCTTGCGAGCCGATCCCGTGGTGCCCGTCGCCCGAATCTGGAAACGGTCGTGGTCGAACTGGCCGTCGAGCTGGGCGATCAGCCGCTTGACCGCGCCGATCGGGTCGCCTTCGGTCCAGATGTAGGCCGAGGCCAGGATGTGGTTGTCCCCGTCGATGACGACGCCCTTCGTGGAAATGGAACCGACGTCGACGCCGAGGTAGGCTTCTTGTCTCATTGTATCACCTTCTTTCGCATGGCTATCATATCGTAAAAGGCCTCGAGCCGGGTCATCAGCCCCGCCGTGGCCGTCTGGGTATCGTAGGTCAAAAACAGCACCGGGATTTTGTAGTCCTCGGAGATGTTGCGGATCACCGGCATGATCTCGATTTCCGGCGTGCAGCCGGCGGACTTGGCGTGGATGATCCCGTCGAAGCCATCCTCAGCGTATTTCTTCGCCTTCCAGATGTTGGCCGTCGAGGTCGGCCCCATTTCGTACCGACAGTATTCCTTGATGCGCACGTGGAGGTTCTTTTCTCCGGGGTAATCGAGGTTGCGGTGGGAGACGTTCATCCACCGGTGCACCTCGACGCCCATGTCCGCCAGAGCCTGCTCGAGGTCGAGATTGGAGAAGGCGTCCATCACCGTGAAGTACTCGCCGATGAGCCCGACCTTCAGCGCGTTCGGGCCCTTGTCGATCGGCAGGCGTTCAAAGGTCTGCAGGCAGTTTTCGTAGCCCGCCTCGATGTCCCTGCGGGTTTTCGCGGTGCGCATGTCGCGGTAGAAACGCTTCAGCGCGGCCTTGAAGCTGCCGGGCTCGGTCTCGAAGCCGCAGTTCATGTAATACTGACACTCGACCTCGTCGATGTATTTGACCATGTCGAGGGCGGCGCGGAGCGCCCCCATCGCCTTGGCCGGGCGCACGTGGGGACAGATCGCCTTGACAGCCTTCAGGTAATCCTTCGGCCGGCCCGTCGTGTACTCGGCGAAATTGACGTAGTCGAAATCGTAGCCCTGCTCCCTGAGGATCGATTCAGCCAGCTCGCCGTAATAGCCGAGGCGGCAGTAGCCCATCGTCATGATCAGCACCTCGGCGCCGGCCTCCAGGGCCTCGATCATCGAGCCGAGAATCGTCTTGAAGGGCGTGCAGACCATGTCCGGCGAAAGCTTTTCGCCGAGGGCCATCGTCCGCCTGGTCATCGCCGGCTGCATGACGTAGGTCTGCCCGAGCCCCTGCTCGATGAAATACCGGACCGCGTCGTTGTAGTGGGCGATCATCGGGAACGCGATCTTGCGCTTGTCCTTTTTGTCCGCTTTCATCCCTTTGCCGCCTTTCCTGTCCGCCGCATCGAGAGAATGTCGATGAAGGATTCCAGCCGGGTTTCAAGTCCGGCGGTGCCGCTCTGGGCGTCCATCGTCAGGTTCACAATGGGCACGCCGCTGTCCCTGAATTTGCGCACCAGCATATCGTTGACCATCGAGTCCAGCGCACAGGGGTAGACGCTCATCAGGATGATCCCGTCGACGTCGTCTAAGTGCATCGCCAGCGACCCGGCGATTTCTCGGGACACCTCCCATTTCATCGTCGGGCTCAGGCGCTTGGTCACCTTCCGCGCCTCCCGGCGGTCCACCGCGTAGGCCGGAATGGCCGTCACGCCCATTTCGCTCAAATAATCGAGCACCGGCCTGCCGTAATAATCGTCGTCCATCACGTAGGGGTGGGCGCCGACCGCGATCTTCAGGCCGTCACTTTTGTACAATTGGTCCGCCGCGGCGGCTGCGGCCTCGTCGGCGGCGCGCTGGGCCGCGAGGGCCCGCTTGTAGGCTCGCTTCGCGGCCTTTTTCGAATACCCGAGGTCTGTGCCCATTTGGATCATGCCGTCTTTTTCGTCGATCCCGCCCTGGACGGAAATATTGCAGGACAAGATATCGATGTGCCGGTCTCTGAAAATATTGGCCGCAATGTCGGGCAGTCCTTCAAAGGTCGTGCACATGACCCGGCGGATGCCGAAGTCGACGATCCGCGGGATGAAGATCCGGTCGCAGCGGCCGATCAGCGCCTCGACGTGCCCGAGGTACACCTTCAGCGACAGGCACATCTCGTCGGACGCGGCGGCGAGGCCCTTTTCGGCGACGGCGCGGTTGGTCTCGCCCGACACGACGGTGTCAATGCCCAGGGCGTCGAAATAGGTCCGCCACAGCACCGCGTATCGGTGGTAAAGCAGCGCCCGCGGCAAACCGACGGTCAATTTCGATCGTGCTTCCATCCGTTCACTTCCTCTCTTTTTTTGATCGTATTTTTAATCGTAATCCAAATCGTTAAGCTTTCTAAAAAAACCACCGATGATTTTATCACAATTCAGGCATAAAAAAAAGATACGGTCTGACCGTATCTTTGTTCCCCCTCTGCGGTACACCGACTGTCTTTCGATGTACACGCTTGTCCGGCGCTCAATCCTCTCCTAATTGATTCACGCGCTGCGGACTACAATCTATCTCCAATTGTGTTTATATTATAACATATTGATTTTTATAAGACTACACTTTTTCACGATTTTAATCAATTTTTGTAATTTTTTAATTTCCCCTTGTCATCGCCAGGCACGACCGATATAATAGAAAAAAATTGATGAAGCAGAGTAGGATCGGACGCGTCAAGTGCCGGCTGAACGGGGAGTTGTCAGCTGGACGAAAAGCGATAAGCTTACGGTGTCCCTTCCGCATCCCGTTGCTACTTCCGAGATGATCTCCTTTGTAGCGAAGGACCTGCTGCAAAGGAGGTTTTTTATGTCATCAATGCACACGAGGCGGATCGTCACGTCGGCGCTTTTTGTCGCCCTCGCCACCATCCTGTCTTTCTTTTCAATCACGGTTACCAATACCCTCGAGATCCGGTTTAACAGCATGGCCATCGCGGCCGCCGGCATCCTGCTCGGGCCAGGCCTCGGGATGGCCGTCGGCGCCCTGTCCGATATTCTCGGCTACATGGTCCACCCGGCCGGCGCGTTCTTCCCGGGATTCACGGTCAGCTACGCCCTTGTCGGCCTGATTTTCGGGCTGATCGTGCACAAGCGGCCGTCGACGGTCAAGGTGCTCATCGCCCAGGCAGTCGTCACCGTCGCCATCGACATGCTGCTCAACACCTTCTGGCTCGCGATGCTGTACGGCAACGCCTTCATGGCGATTTTCACCGCCCGGCTCGTCAAAAACATCGTGCTCTACCCGCTGTACGCGGTGCTGCTCTGCGTCATCGCCGGACCGGTGCGCCAGCGCTCCGCCCAGTTTTTGACCAAATTAAACTAATTGGAAATTGAATTTAAACGAACCATTTGCCGCCTCAACCGGGCGGCTTTTGTTTTAAAAGGAGAATCATGAGTCACAATAAACCCAACACCCAGCCCAATTTGAAATGGGAGTTACTGAAAACCGAACACCTCGTTCAGGACGAGTGGATCGACTTCCGCCGCCTGACCTACCGCATGCCCGACGGCAGCATTTTTACGCCCTATTACAATTACAGCCGTCGCAACTACGTCGTCATCGTCGCCTCGGACGAGGCCGGGCGCTTCCTCTGCGTGCGCCAGTACCGCCAGGGCATCGGCGAAGTCACCACTGAATTCCCGGCCGGCGGCATCGAAAAGGCCAAGGACGCCGACGACGTGTCCGAGGACGCGGCCCTCGCTGCGGCCAAGCGGGAGCTCCAGGAGGAGACGGGTTACACCTCGGACGACTGGCGCCACCTGCTGACCATCCCGTCGGACGCGACGATTTCCGACAATTACGCCCACATCTACCGGGCCAAAAACTGCCGGCGCGTCTCGGGACAGGACCTCGACGAGACCGAGTTTTTAAACGCCGCGCTATTGTCCAAGGACGAAATCGAAAACCTGATTCAAACCGGCGGCTTCCAGCAGGCCGTCCACGTCATGGCCTGGCTCCTCGCCGAACGGCAGGCTTAAAGACATGCATCAAAAAATCCCTGAGCTTTAAAAACTCAGGGATTTTTTGCATTTGATTGATTTTATTAAGCTTATACCCGTTCGACAGAGAGCTTCACGGCGTGGCCGTTGAGATCCTGTTCTTCTTCGGCGGTACCGGCCTTGAGGTCTTCCGCCAAGGTTTCTTTTTTAATGAAGTCCGCGTTGGCTTCGATGGCCTGAGCCGCTTCAGCGTCGGCTTCGTAGGTGATGACGATGTGGTCGGTCACTTCGAAATCGTGGTTCTTGCGCATCTGCTGTACCTTAGAGACGCATTCCCGGGCGATCCCTTCGGCGATCAATGTGTCGGTCAGGGTCATGTCGAGAATGACGAAGTGTTCGCCGTCGGTCTGGACGTCAAAGCCGTCCTTCGCGGCGATGCGCACGTCGACCATTTCCGGCGTCACGTCGATGGTTTCCCCTTCAACTTCGACCGGATAAGCCTTGCCGGCGGAGGTGGCGGCGACGAGGGCCGCGGCGTCGACGGTGGCCATGGCCTTGCCGAGGAGCTTGACCTTCGAGCCGAGGATCGGGCCGGCGACCTTGAAGTTCGGCTTGACGGTGAAGTTCAGGAAGGACTGGAGGTCGTCTTCAAAATCGACGAGCTTGACGTTGAGCTCTTCCTTCAACAGTTCGGTCAGATCGCCGAGGACGGTCTTGTATTCGCCGTCGATGATGACCTTGGTCAGCGGCTGGCGGACCTTGATCTTCGCGTCTTCTCTGGCGGAGCGGCCGAGGGAGACCAGATCGCGCACCAAATCCATCGGCTTTTCGACGTCGTCAGAAATCAGGCTTTCGTCCGCGACTGGGTAAGCGGCCAGGTGGACGGAGTCGGCGCCGGTCAGATCGCCGTACATTTCTTCGCTGATAAACGGGGCGAACGGCGCGCACAGGCGGCACAGCCCTTCGAGGACTTCGTAGGTCGTGCGGTAGACGGCCTTCTTGTCGTCGTCCATGCCCGATTTCCAGAAGCGGCGGCGGTTGCGGCGGATGTACCAGTTGGACAGATCGTCATTGACAAAGTTCTGAATCAAATGGACCACCGTGTTGTGATTGTACTGATCCATCGCTTCGGTGACGTTCTTGACCAATCGGTTGTATTTGCTCAAGATCCAGCGGTCGATGACCGGGCGGTCCGCCGGGGCGATGTCGAATTCGCTCGTCGCGATGGCGTCGGCGTCGATGCCGTCGGTGTTGGCGTACAGAGCGAAGAAGGCGTAGGTGTTCTTCAGCGTATTGAAGAATTTGCTGCGCACTTCCTGGAGGCCCGATTCGTCGAAGCGGGTCGGCGTCCAGGCCGGGCTGACGTACATCAGATACCAGCGCAGCGCGTCCGCGCCGTATTTGTCGAACAATTCAAAGGGGTTAACGGTGTTGCCGCGGCTCTTGGACATTTTCTGGCCGTTGGCGTCGAGGACCAAATCGTTGACCAGCACGTTCTTGTACGGCGATTTGCCGGTGAGGAAGGTCGAAATGGCCAGCAGCGAGTAGAACCAGCCGCGGGTCTGGTCGATCCCTTCGCAGATGAAGTCCGCCGGGAACTGATCTTCCCATTTGTCCTTGTTTTCAAAGGGATAATGCTGCTGTGCGAAGGGCATGGAGCCGGAATCGAACCAGACGTCGATGACGTCGGGCACGCGGGACATGCGGCCGCCGCATTTCGGACAGGTCAGGTGCACGTCGTCGACGTAGGGGCGGTGCAGCTCGATGGTGTCGTCGATGTCTTCGATGGCGCGTTCCGCCAATTCCTTCCGGCTGCCGACGGAGGTGGTGCAGCCGCAGTCCGGGTCGTCGCAGCGCCAGATGTTTAACGGCGTCCCCCAATAACGGCTTCTGGACAGCGCCCAGTCGTTTAAGTTTTCGAGCCAGTTGCCGAAGCGCTTTTCGCCGACAAAGGGCGGGAACCATTTGACACCGTTGTTGTTGTCGATGAGCTGATCCTTCAGCTTGGTGATTTCGATGTACCAGCTCGGCTTCGCGTAATAGACCAGCGGAGTCTTGCAGCGCCAGCAGTGTGGGTAGTTGTGGGTGACCTTTTCTTTCTTGAATAAGACGTCGTGTTCCTTGAGCCATTTGATGATTTCGATGTCGAGGCCTTCTTCCATGACGAAATGGCCCTTCCACGGCGTCGCCGTGTATTTGCCGTCGAGGCCGACCGGCTGGAGCACCGGCAGGTTGTAGCGGCGGCCGACCTGGTAGTCGTCTTCCCCGAAGGCCGGCGCGATGTGGACAACCCCGGTCCCGTCGTCGGTGGTGACGTAATCGGCGCAGGTGACGAAATAGCCCTTGCCTCTGGTCGGACGAACGAAAGGCATGATCGGTTCGTATTCGACGTATTCGAGGTCCTTGCCCTTCATGCGTTCGACGACTTTGTAATCGTCGCCGAGGAGCTTGTCCGCGAGGACTTCCGCGCAGATGAATACGGTGCCGCGGCTCTTGGCCTTGATGTAATCCGCTTCCGGATTGACGCAGAGGGCGATGTTCGCGGCGAGGGTCCACGGCGTCGTCGTCCAAACGAGGAAGTATTCGTCCGCGTCCTTGCGCTTGAAGGCGACGGTGACGGTGTTGGTCTTGATTTCCTGATAGCCCTGGGCGACTTCGTGGGACGCCAGACCGGTGCCGCAGCGCGGGCAGTAGGGCAGAATCTTGTGGCCTTCGTAGATTAGGCCCTTTTTGTAGAACTGGTCGAGAATCCACCATTCGGTTTCGATATAATTGTTGTCGAGGGTGATGTACGGGTGATCCAGATCGATGAAATAGCCCATGCGCTTGGTCAGTTCGCGCCACTGCGCTTCGTAGGTGAAGACGGATTCGCGGCATTTCTTGTTGAATTTCGCGATGCCGTAGTCTTCGATTTCGGGCTTGTTGTGGATGCCCAGCTGTTTTTCCACTTCGATTTCGACGGGCAGGCCATGGGTATCCCAGCCGGCCTTACGCAGCACGCGGTGGCCCTTCATCGTCTGGTATTTGCAGACGGAATCCTTCAGGGTCCGGGCGAGGACGTGGTGGATCCCCGGCTTGCCGTTGGCCGTTGGCGGCCCTTCAAAGAATACAAAATTGCTGTCGTCAGCGTGTGCTTCAATCGTTTTGTTTAAGATGTCTTCTTCTTCCCATTTGGAAGCGATTTGGGTTTCGACTTCCTTCACAGGAGCCTTGGACAATTCAGAAAACTTTCGCGCCATATTTCCTCCTCAAATGCAATACAAATATAAAAAAAGTCCCTTTTTGATTTTTCAAAAAGGGACGATAATCCATGATTACCGCGGAACCACCCGCATTGGCCGCGCTGCGGCCCGCTTCATTTTAAGGTTAACGGCTTCCCGGGCCGCCCTACTCCGTTCAGGCTGCCAGCTCCGAAGTGATCCGCGTTCTGATGTGCCGGCGGCTTTTCAGCTTGCAGGCCGCCTCTCTGTTTGACACAGGATTCAAAACACCGTCTTCATCAACGCCTTTGACTATGATTTTGTATTGTATCATTTTTTTATAAAATTGCAAGGGCGAATTTAAGCGGTTTTCCCGGATTCGGCCGCCATCTGGTCGAGCTCCCTGAAATTCTGCCGCATCAGGACCACCGAAAGGCCGAAGGCCAGCGCGTCGGCGATCGGTCCGGCAAAGAGCACGCCGTCGATGCCGAAAATCCTGGGCAGAAAGACCAGCAGCGGCATCAGGAAGAAGCCCTGTCTGGCGACGGACAGCGTGATGCCTTTGGAGACGCTGCCGATGTTCGCGAAATAGTTCACCGTCATCGGCTGCACCCCGTAGACGAAAATCATGAACATGTAAATGCGCAGGTATTTTTCGGCGAATTCGAAATACGCGGCGCTGCCGGAGCTGAACAGGCCCGCGATCTGCCGCGGAAAGAGCTGGAAGGCCGCGAAGGCGATGCAGCTGACGATCACCGCGGCGCGCACCGCCGTCATGTAGGCCGCCTTGACCCGCGGGTAGTTCTTTGCCCCCATGTTGAAGCTGACCACCGGCTGACAGCCCTGGGCCAGCCCGACGGCGAAGGCCGCGAGAATGACGTTGAGCTTCGAGACCACGCCGGCCACCGCCAGCGGAATATCGCTGCCGTAAGGCGAAAGGGCGCCGTAGCGGGTCAGCTGGTTGTTGAGCACGATGTTGACCAGCACCATGATCATGTGATTGATGAAGTTCGCGGTGCCGAGCTTGGTGATCTGCGCCGCGGTATCGGTCCGGTACTGCACCGACGACAGCTTGAATTTAATGCATTTAAACCGCGGGTAATAGCTCACGCAGAGCAGAAAGGACACGGCCTGCCCGATGACTGTGGCCAGGGCCGCCCCGCGGATGCCGAGGTGCAGCACGAACATGAACATGTAATCGAGGAGTACGTTGAGCAGTGCCCCGCTCACCGAGGCGGCCATCGCCGCGTTGGGGCTGCCGTCGGCGCGCATGATGCTGGCGCCGGCATTGGCAAACATCATCATCGGCAGGCCAAAGGCCGTGTACTTCAGGTAGACGCTGGCGTAGGGCATGACGGTTTTCGTCGCGCCGCAGAGGATCAATATCGGCTGCTTGAGCCCGACGATCGCCGTGAAGATGAGCGCCCCAGCGAGGATCAGCATGAAGGTGCCCGTCCCGACGACGCGCGCCGCCTCGTCGCGCTTGTCCGCGCCGACCGCCATCGTGTAAGCCGCGGCACTGCCGTTGCCGATGAGCAGGGCGAAGGCCGTCGTCAGTGTCACCACCGGAAAGGAGGCGCTGGTCGCGGCGTTGCCGACGAGGCCGACGACGTGGCCGATGAAGGCCTGGTCTGTGATGTTGTAGGCTGCCGACACGAGCATGCTGATGATCGACGGCACGGCGTATTTCGCGATCAGCGGCATCAGCGGCGCGCTGTACAGCGGATTACCTGTAATTTCCGAATCGTGAACCCCTTTCATCTCTCTTCCCCCTTGCTCTAAATCCCGTCTTCCATTAAAATACATTCAAATCAAAATTAACAAAATAAAAAAGGAGAGGCCCTTATGCATATACGACCCCGTCCGTGGGCGCGGCCTGAGCTGGAAGCCAGCCCGTTTTTCGCCGCCGAGCCCTGGACCTTGAAAAATCACTGGCGGACACGCTTCGCCGCCCCCGCGCACCCGCTGTATCTGGAGCTGGGATGCGGCAAGGGGCATTTCATCGCGAAAATGTCCGCCGCCCATCCCGAAAACAATTACCTCGCGGTCGACATGATCGACACGATGCTCGGCATCACGCGGCGCAACGTCGTCGCTGAACGCGATGGCGCCGACCCGGAAAATCTGATGCTCACCGCCTGGGACATCGAGCGCATCGAAAAGATTCTCGGCCCGGATGACCGCATCGGCGGGCTTTTCATCAATTTCTGCAACCCGTGGCCCAAGCGCAAAAAGCACAAAAAGCGGCTGACCCACACCCGCCAGCTGGAAAAGTACAAGGCTTTTCTCGCGCCCGGGGCGTGGCTGCGCTTCAAAACCGACGACGACGATTTATTCGAGGCGACCCTCGGCTACCTCGAGGAGGCCGGCTTCGAGGTCCTGGCGCTCAGCCGGGACCTTCACCAAGATCCGCGCTACCCGTCCCTCGAGGACTACCCGACCGAGCACGAGGCAATGTTCTCAGAGAAAGGCATCCCGATCAAATACCTGCGCGCCCGGCTGAAAACTCCTCCAGAATCTCTGTCCGAATCTAATTAGAACGAGCCGTAAAAGCCGTCGTTGAGGATTTCGACCTCGAGGTGTTCGTCACCCAAGAATTTGTAGAGCCGCGGCACCCGCTTGTTGACCATGCAGACCAATTCGTAATTGATGGTCCCGAGCTTTTCGGCCAATTCCTCTACTGGAATGTGCGGCCCGAAGAGCTCGACCTCGTCGCCGACCTTCACGCCCGGCACGTCGGTCACGTCGACGGTGCACTGGTCCATGCAGATGTTGCCGACCACCGGCGCGCGGTGCCCGTCCAAATAGACTTCTGTCCCCTTGCCCGAGAGCATCCGGGTGTAGCCGTCGGCGTAGCCCACGGCCAGCGTCGCGATTTTCCGGTCGCTGTCGGCGATGAACTTCCGGCCGTAGCCGCAGGAATCCCCGGCGTGGATCGTCTTCAGGTGCATGACCGTCGATTTAAAGGTCATGACCGGACGCAGCTTCAAATTTTCTTTCTTGACTTCGTCCGACGGGTAGAGCCCGTAGAGAATGATGCCCGGGCGCACCGCGTTGAACACCGACTTGCTGAAGTCGATGATTGCCGCGGAATTTTCCACGTGCTTCAGCGGAATTTCGATGCCCTTGGCCTTGAGGCCGCGGACGACGTCCAGGTAGCGCTTCATCTGCAGCTCGGTGAAGGATTTGTCCGCTTCGTCGGCCGTCGCAAAGTGGGTGAACATACCGTAAAGCTCGATACCCGGCATTTCTGAGATTTCGGCGATGGCGTCCACCGCTTCGTCCCAGCGGAAGCCGATGCGGCCCATCCCGGTGTCCACCTTCGCGTGGATGCGGGTCACCGTGCCGTTTTTCACGTTGTATTCCGAAAGGGCCCGCGCAAATTCGAGGGAATCGACGGCCGGCTGGATGTCCCATTCGACCAGATCCGGAATCTGGTTTTTGGGGGTCAGGCCGAGAATCATGATGTCGCAGCGGTCGATGCCCTTCTGGCGCAGCGCGATGGCTTCGTCCAAAAAGGCGACGGCCATCATGTCCACGCCCTCGTCTTGAATCGTCTGGGTGAATTCAATGCCGTGGCCGTAGGCGTCGGCCTTGACCACTGCGATGATCTTCGGGCCCGGGCCCACCCGCTTTTTGATTTCCTGCAGATTGAGCACGGCGTTGTCCAGACTGATTTCCGCCCAGGTCGGCCGGTGGGCCGGCACCGGCACCTTGATGCCCAATTCGTCAAATTCCCGTTCGTCGTCTCCGACCAGCGCCGAGCCCGACGCCGTCGATTTGATTTCGCTGTTATCTTTCATGATTGCCTCTAATTTTCTTTCTATATAATGTAATGATTTTTTGCGCAGCCCGTCTGCGCGTCTTGAACCAGACACACGGCCACCGCGGTGGCCGCGGCCGCCTCGATGGCTTTTCCGTAATGATTGTCGTAGGTGCCCTGCATGTTTTCGTCCGCCAAATCGGAGATCCCGCGGAGGATCAGCCAGGACACGCCGTTGGCCTGAGCCGTCTGGGCGACGGCCGCGCCTTCCATCTCGACGCATTCGGCTTTGAAGTGCTGCCGCAGCGCCGCCTTGAGCTTGGAATCCGCCAGCACCCGGTCGTCGGTGAGCACCCGGCCTTTGCGGTATTTAAGCTTTAGCTTTTCAGCCGCCTGCACCGCGTCCGCAACGAGCTTCGGATCCGCCGAGTAGACCGTCCCATTCATAAAGGGCACGTCCACGGGCTTGAGTCCGCCCTTGTCCGGCTCGAAGCCGTAGGCCGCCGCGTCGGTGCTGACGATGAGCTCGCCGAAAGCGAGACCCTCACCGATGCCGCCGGCCACGCCGAAGCTGATGACCGGGTCGGCGCCGTAGCAGTCAATCAAAATCTGGGTGCACAGTGCGGCGTTGACCTTGCCGAGGCCCGACGCCACAAGCGTGACGTCATTGCCGCCGATTTTTCCGGTGACGAAATCCACGCCGGCCTTCGTAAAGCTGCTGGTGTCCTGCATCCAGCGCGCGAAGGCGTCGGCTTCTTCCTGCATGGCCGCAACAATTCCGATCATTTTTTAATCAGGCACGCGACGGCCTTGGCCGCGATGCCTTCCTCCCTTCCGGTAAATCCCAAATGTTCCTCCGTCGTCGCCTTCACGCTGATCTGCGAGACGTCCGCCCGCAGGCAGGCCGCGATGTTGGCCCGCATCGCCGGGATGTGGGGCGCCATTTTCGGCGCCTGGGCGACAACGATGGCGTCAACGTTGCCGATTTTATAACCGGCCTCGTCGATCAGCTGCCAGACCTGATCGGTCAGCGCCATGCTGTCCGCTCCGGCGTACTTTTCGTCGGTGTCCGGGAAATGGGCACCGATATCGCCGAGAGCCAGCGCCCCGAGGAGACTGTCCATCACCGCGTGCAGCAGCGCGTCGGCGTCCGAGTGGCCCGCCAGTCCGGCGTGGCCGGGAATGTGCACCCCGCCGAGGATCAGCGGCCGGCCGTCCTCAAAAGCGTGCACGTCGTAGCCGATGCCGACGCGGATCGGCTGCGCGGTTATCTGATTGGTTATCATTTTAAATTAAACCCCGCTATCTCTCAAAACTATGCTGATTGACACAGCCTGATTGTCTTAGATTGTTTCATTTATTATACGCTTATTCCCTTCTCCCCTTCAACCTGATTTTTGGTCAATCCCCGATTCGCATTTGACATAGCCTATAAACGGTTACTTTTTCTTCAAGTGTGCAAAATATTGGTAATTTTTTGCATTAAATTTGCATTAATTCGCCATTAAAACCCTTTACGGGCGCCTTGTCTTTATGTTACAATATTCACAAATTATTTGGACATGTTCCTGTCCAGATGATACACATTGATTATTCTTAAGGAGGCAACGTAATATCATGAATTTTCTCGTGTGTGTTAAACAAGTGCCTGACACAACCGAAATCCGTATCGACCCGGAAACGAATACTCTGATTCGTAAAGGTGTGCCGAGCATTGTCAATCCTTTCGATGGGTACGCGCTGGAAATGGCCGCACGCATTAAGGATGCAAGAGATGACGTCAAAATCGTCGTCGTATCAATGGGGCCAGATCAGGCTAAGGAAGCGCTGAAGAACTGCTTGGCAGTCGGCGGCGACGAAGCTTATTTGGTTTCCGGCCGTAAATTCGGCGGATCCGATACCCTCGCAACCAGCTACGTTTTAGCTTGCGCAATCAAGAAGATCGAAGAAATCGAAGGCAAATTCGATGTGATCTTCTGCGGCAAACAGGCTATCGACGGCGATACCGCTCAGGTTGGTCCGGAACTGGCTGAACACCTCGGCATTCCGCAAATTACCTACGGCTTAACCGCTGAAATGACCGACGATGAAATCCAGGTTACCCGTGAAACAGAAGACGGCCAGGAAATCCTCGGCGCCAGCTTCCCGTGCCTGGTTACTGCAACCAAACCTTCATTTGATCCGCGTCTGCCGAAGATCAAAGACAAACTGGCTGCTCGTAAAAAAGAAATTCACGTTCTCGGCGAAGAAGATTTCGATATCGACTTCACAAAATGCGGCCTGAAGGGCTCACCGACAAACGTCAAGAAGACATTCGTACCACCTGTAAAGACTGGCGGCGAAATGATCACTGGCGAAACACCAGAAGAAGTCGCTGCAAACCTGGCAGCTGCCCTCGATAAAGAAGGCTTACTATAATATAAGAGAGGAGATCAGAAATGGAACCGAAAACAAAGGATCTTTGGGTATTTATTGAAACTTATCCTGATGGCTCCGCTCAGAGTGTGGGTCTGGAACTGTTAAACCCTGGCCGTGAACTGGCTGAAAAACAGGGCGGCAAACTGGTCGGTCTGGTTATCGGCCACAACACCGATGCAGCTGTTAAGGCTGTTCAGGAACACGGCGCAGATCAGGTTATCGTGATCGACGGCGAAGAATACGAACACTTCACCACAGACGCTTATGTCAACGCACTGTACGAAGTCATCACCAAATACGCACCGACTGCAATGCTCATCGGCGCAACCAACAACGGCCGCGATGTCGGACCTCGTCTGTCATCCCGTCTGCAGACCGGCTTGACCGCTGACTGTACAAAACTCGGCTACGACGACGAAACCGGCAACATTGCTTGGACTCGTCCGGCATTCGGCGGCAACCTGATGGCTACTATCCTCTGCCCGAATCACCGTCCAGAACTCGGTACTGTCCGTCCTGGCGTGTTCAAGGCGACAGAAGCTGAAGAAGGCCGCACCTGCGAAGTCATCAAAGAAGACATCCACGTTGCTCCTGAAGATATTAGAACCCGCTTAATCAAAGAAATGAAGGAAGACGCTTCCGAAATGGTCGACTTGGTCGGCGCGGACGTCATCGTTTCTGGCGGCCGTGGTGTCGGCGGACCGGAAGGCTATGAACCGTTACAGGAATTAGCTGACGTTTTAGGCGGCGTTGTCGGTGCATCACGTGCAGCTGTCGATGCTGGCTGGATCGCTCACTCCCATCAGGTTGGCCAGACTGGTAAAACCGTCGGCCCGAAACTCTACATCGCCTGCGGGATCTCCGGTGCAATTCAGCACGTTGCTGGGATGAGCAGCTCTGACTGCATCGTCGCCATCAACAAAGATGAAGAAGCGCCAATCTTCGACATCGCAGATTACGGTGTTGTCGGCGACCTCTTCGCTGTTGTCCCTGCTCTGACTGCAGAAGTCAAGAAAATCAAAGGGATTGCATAATTTATCTCACACACAAAAACCTGTCTGAATCTTTTCAGACAGGTTTTTTCAGACTGTAGACAAACGAGGCTCTGAGAAAATACTCAGAGCCTCATTTGATTTAATATCAAGCTGCAATTTGTAGATTTATAAATTGAAATCGAAATATAGGACGATTCGGTCCCGGGTGTTTT